>Ga0209712_10005132_pt1 | contig 10286 bp, 7 predicted proteins | sample ArcOceMetagenome_FD_187443 | JGI IMG/M metagenome (GOLD analysis project Ga0209712, IMG submission 187443) | Marine eukaryotic phytoplankton communities from Arctic Ocean - Arctic Ocean - Greenland ARC118M Metagenome (SPAdes) (version 2) | ecosystem: Environmental > Aquatic > Marine > Oceanic... | reverse complement strand
GCGCCATGGGTGACGCACAGTTCCTCTGCGGCACCCGTAAAGCTAGACAGGCGGGCAGCGGCTTCAAAAGTGCGCAGTGCATTTAGGGGCGGTAATTTTCTCAAGGCAGATTTACCGTTGTTGTTATATGCCTGATAATACAGTGTTGCTCGCACATTTAAAGATCATTTCTATCGACAGAAAGTTGATCCAAGACCTTAAAGACTCCGTAAAAGTGATAATGTAGCAATAAGCAGTGTAGGCATGTTTCTAAAAAAAGAAGATCTCGTGGACAAACAGACAGAGAAAAATAGTCGTGTCGCCATTTTAAACCTCGCAGGAAAGCGCTCAGACCAATGGAGTCTGATGCTTGTTTCTGTGGGTGAAAACCGGGATCGTCAGGCTTTTGCGCAACTTTTTAAGCATTTTGCTCCCTTACTTAAGAGCTTTGCTCAGGCTAGCCGCCATGAAGGTTGGTTTCCTGGTCTCAGCGAAGACCTTGTGCAAGAAGTTATGATCAAGGTTTGGCAGAAAGCCGCGGGCTACAACCCAGAAAAGGCATCTGCTACCACCTGGATATACACCGTTGCCCGCAACTGTCGTATCGACATGTTACGCCGGAAAAGTAATACCCAGCATCTACCTCTCGAAAACGAAGATTTTTGGCACGAGCCGGATGAGGAAACACCAGTATCGTTGCTGCGTCAAAAACGCAGTGAAGAAAAGGTCCAGGCTTCCCTGGCGCAACTCCCAAAAGAACAAGATGAAATCCTCCGCAAGGTCTACCTCGAAGGAAAATCACATGCCGAAGCCTCCAACGAACTTGGACTGCCTTTAGGCACCGTAAAATCAAGAGTGCGTTTAGCACTCCAAAAAATGCAAATTCTGGTTGCACCGGAATTTCAAGACGAGCTTTTAAATGACCACTAAATTAAATCATCATCCAGATAACGCCATGTTGGTGGAGTTCTCCGCTGGCACTTTGGATACCGCACCTTCTATCTGCGTTTCCGCACATCTGCATTTTTGTGTGGCTTGTCGCGCTGAGCTTTTAAGCCTCAACGAGATCGGTGCCCAGTTGATGGCCGAAGCAGCTCCGGTGACTGTTGATGAGGCTGCCCTTGATTCAGCATTTGATGCAGTAATGGCAGCCATTGATCAGCCTCAGCGAGCTGAGGTTGTAGTAAAAGAGCAGCCAGTCAGTTCTGGTTTCCCATTCTCAATTAGTAAACTAATTGCCAATGCAGAATCCACTCTGACATGGAAGCGCCTAACGTCTTCAGTAGATATCGCCCAATTTAAAACAGGCCAGAAAGTCTTTGAAGTGGCGCTGCATAAAATCTGCGCCGGCGGCAAGACCCCCAAACATGATCACAATGGTGTGGAATACACCGTGGTGTTGAAAGGTAGCTTTTCTGATGAACGCGCCGTGTATAAAGAAGGCGACTTCTTGATGCGTCAGCCCGGTGATGTGCATCAGCCGATGGGCGCACAAAATGGAGAATGTATCTGCCTATCTGCCTTGGCCGCTCCCATTAAACTGTCTAATCCACTGGGATTTTTAATGAAGCCCTGGTTGCGAATCAACCCTATGTAATTCTTAGCAGCTTAGATAGCAGCTGACCTGAGAGCAGAAAAACAATTTCAAAACCGCACGAAAGTGCGGTTTTTTTATGTCAGGCCTTTAGCGCGGACGAAGAAGCATGCCATTAAAATAGCACTAGAGCCTAACATTAACACCGCGTTCAGCCATATAGCGCTTGGCTTCGGGCACAGTATGCTCACCAAAGTGAAAAATACTGGCGGCCAAAACAGCGTCTGCTTTGCCTTCAATAATACCATCGACCAGATGCTGCAGATTGCCTACACCGCCAGAGGCTATAACCGGCACATGAACTGCATCACTAATACGCGAGGTAAGGCTTAAATCAAATCCGTTCTTGGTGCCATCGCGATCCATGCTGGTCAGTAGAATCTCCCCGGCACCGTAGGCAGTCATTTTCTCCGCCCATTCAATGGCGTTAATACCCGTTGGCTTGCGGCCCCCATGGGTAAAGATTTCCCAGCGAGGACTATCGCCCTGCTCTACCTGTTTGGCATCAATGGCCACAACAATGCATTGCGAGCCAAAACGCTGAGCCGCCTCACGCACAAAGTCTGGGTTATGAATTGCCGCCGAATTGATGGCAACCTTATCGGCACCGGCATTGAGTAAATTACGAATATCTTGCAACTCACGGACACCGCCGCCAACCGTTAATGGAATAAATACTTCACCGGCCATGCGTTCAACGAGATGTAAAGTAGTATCCCGGGCCTCATGGCTGGCAGTGATATCGAGAAACGTAATTTCGTCAGCACCCTGCTCGTTGTAACTGCGCGCGACTTCAACCGGGTCACCAGCATCGCGAATATCGACGAACTGTACGCCCTTGACTACGCGCCCCTTATCCACGTCAAGACAGGGAATAATACGTTTGGCGAGACTCATTTTTCTTCCTTAAATAGGTGGCCCAACTTACCCGCTTTGGTAGAGAGGTATTGAACATTGTGGGGGTTACTATCGGCCTGAATAGGCTCACGTTCAACCACATCGATGCCCAAGGCTTTTAGCGCGTCGATCTTGCGCGGGTTGTTGGTCATTAACCTAACGCGCTTCGCACCCAGATGCTCTAGCATAGGCGCACAGATAGAATAGTCACGCATATCAGCGCCAAAGCCTAGTCGCTCATTGGCTTCAACGGTGTCGGCACCCTGATCCTGAAGATTATAGGCGCGAATTTTATTCACCAGACCAATACCACGGCCTTCCTGGCGCAGATATAAAATCGCACCGCGTCCCAACTCAGAGATACGCTTCATAGATTCTTGCAGCTGCTCGCCACAGTCGCAGCGTAAACTGCCCAGAGCATCACCGGTAAGGCATTCAGAATGGATTCTAATTAGCAGAGGCTCGTCGGCACCGCAGTCACCCATAGTGATCGCTATATGCTCTTTGCCCTTAAACGGGTCTTCGAAACCATGGATGTCAAAGGTTCCCCAGCGGGTGGGTAATTTTGACGATTCGATAAAGCGAAGCACCAGACTAACTCCAACAATTAACTAAAAACAGTCGGCTATTGTAGCGATAACCTGCACGGCGTGCAGGCTTTTTCCGCCAGTTTCAATTAGTCTGTTGGGCTGTGAGATTGCCTCTTTTAGGTTCTTTTAGATCATAGACTACCCTGTATAGGCAGGGGATTAGAACCAAGGTAATGGTTGTGGCGAACACAATACCAAAGCTCAGAGACAGAGCCATGGGAATCACAAACTGTGCCTGCAGACTGGTTTCAAATAACATGGGCAACAAACCCACAAAGGTTGTCATGGTGGTCAGCAGAATGGCCCGAAAGCGCTGGCGTCCCGCTGCCATTAATGCGTCTTCAATGGTCTTTTCTTCGAGCCTTGCGCGATTCACGAATTCCACCAGAATCAGACTGTCATTCACCGCCACGCCGGCCAGTGCAATCAGACCAAAGATCGACAGCATGTTAATCGAGACATCAAAGATAAGATGCCCCACTAGAGCACCAATAAACCCAAAGGGAATCACCGCCATAATCACCAGAGGCTGCACATAGGATTTTAGCGGTACCGCTAACAAGCCATAAATAAGAAAAAGGGAGGCGACAAAACCCAGAATCATGCGATTCATCAATATCTGCTCTTCCTGGCTCGCCCCGCCCAGACCAAACTTAACACCAGAATAGCGCGCCAATAACTGCGGGATAAACTCGGTGATTAGATCGGCTATCACCGCGCCGCTTTGCGCTTTGCTGGCGTCAACATCGGCGGTAATGGTGACAGTGCGCTCGCGATCTATCCGGGAAATAGCGGTAAGCCCGAGGCCCAAACGAATATCGGCTACCTCACCAATAGGGACTACTTGGCCACCAGCAGTACGAATGTGCATATTTTCTAGGGTCGCGATAGAGCTTCGCTCTTTTAATGGGTAGCGCACCATTACCTTTAACGTATCGGCACCCCTCTGCAGTCGCTGCACCTCTTCTCCATAGAAGGCCTGGCGAACCTGACGACCAATATCGCCCAGATTAATATCCAGTTGACTGGCATTAGGCTTGAGGCTAATCAGCACCTCTCGACTACCCGCGCCCTGAGAATTATAGATATCGAACACACCATTGTATTCCCCCAGCTTGTCTGCCAAAGCGGCTCCGGCCAAGGTTAGCTGCTGTGGATCTGAACCTGACAATGTAAGATTAATTTTCGCACCGCCACCCGCGTTGGTACCCGAAAAATAGCTCTGTTTACGCACATTGGGTAGGTTCCCGACCTTATCCCGCCACAGTTTTTCAATATCAAAGGCACTGATGCTTCGTTCTTCCGGATGGGTTAGTGACATCATAAACATAGCCTGAACATCTGATTCAGTATAAAAAATTAGGTGCTCAATCAACCCCTTATCGTCTGGGTGATCGCGATGATAGTCCGCTTCGACCTCGTAGGCCGCGACTTCAATACGAGACAATGTCTCTTGTAAATTCTCAACCGAGGCGCCATCTTGCATAACAATTTGCGCCTGAACGCCGTCACCCGGCACATTGGGGAAAAATTCGATACGGGCTATGCCACTACTCACCGCACTAATCGAAATAATTAGTAACGCAAAAAATCCTGCCAAGGTCGCGTAGCGGTAATGCAGGCAGCGCTTTAAAAAAGGAATGTATTTCTCGTCGATAAATCGGGCGAGAGAATTACTGACATTGCCCTGCCAGCGCTCAATAAATGCCATTCGCGATGTTGATTCTCCACCCAGTTTTAGACCCACCAAATGGGCGGGAAGTATCAACTTTGATTCAATTAGAGAAAACAAAAGGCAGAGAATAACCACCACAGCAATAGCTTCAAAAAATGGCGCTGTAGCACCGCCGACAAACAGGATAGGTGCAAAGGCTGCCATAGTAGTCAGAACACCTATGGTTGAAGGGGTCGCTACTTTTTTAGCACCGGCAATAACGGTCGCGACTGAGGCTCTGTAGATATTGGCTTTAACCTGGGCATCCGATGCATCAGCTGTTTGATTCTTAAAATCCTTTTTTGCTTCGGTAAAAATACTTTCGCCAATCACAATGGCATCATCGACCACAATGCCCAATACCATAATAAAGGCGAATAGGCTCAGCACATTAATATCCACCGGATAGGGATTAACCGGCATTAACCAAAACGCGCCAAGAAAGCTCACCGGAATCCCCAACATTACCCAACCGGCCACATGCAGATTCAAAAACAAACCCAAAACAATCGCCACTAGCACGGCACCTAAGGCGAGGTTTTCGAGCATCATATTAAGGCGACCACGCAGGTGGAATGAGGTGTCGAAAAACGGGCTAATACTTAATCCCTCTGGTAGGGTTTTTCCCCTCTCCTTAATATACTGTCCAATTCGATCACTAATCGTCAATATGTCCTGATCGTCCACAGCAAAAATACCGAGATTAATCGCGCTCTGGCGATCAAAGCGCACTAGGGTATTAGACTCAGCAAAACCATCTTTAATGGTGGCCAGATCACTGAGCAGTAACGTTGTAACGTCGGGTTGGCTACGAACCACTATTTCAGAAAAACTCTCGCCGGTATAAGCCTTGCCCTGAGTGCGCACTAACACGTTGCCCTCAGAGGTTCGAATCATTCCCGCCGGTAAATCTAGGGAGGAGTTGCGCAATACCTGAGCCACCTCATTGAGGGTCAGATTGTATTCACGCAGGCGATCTTCCTGTACCTCAATGGAAATCTCATAGGGGTCAACACCCCATAAAATAATATTTTTAATCTCTGGCAATAACAATAATTCATCGCGCATCTCCTGACCTAAAGTTTTGCGCGTGCGCTCATCCATATCACCGTAAACCGCAATTCCCATCACCCAGCGCCTTTCATCCATGGTGGCGCGGCTTACTGTGGGTCTCTCTAGATCATCCGGAAAATTCACTATGCTATCAATACGGTTTTCGACCTGAGCCATCACCTCTTGAATATCTTCATTACTTTCTATTTCAAGCCTGATGCTGGCAATATCGCGACCGGCGGTGGCATTTATTTTTTTAATACCCTTTAAACCCTGAAGTGCAGCTTCCATGGGCAGAATAACGCCTTTTTCTACCTCAACCGGTGCGGCACCCGGGTACACCGCAGAAATTGATATTTGATCAAGTTCACCCACAGGAAACATACTTTTGCTGATATTCATGGCCGAAATTAGTCCCGCACTAATAATTAGAATCATCAGTAAATTGGCAGCTACAGGATTTTTGGTGAACCAGCCGATTAGGCCATAGGATTCGCTATGAATGTCTGAGGGCTCATTGTGCATGGCTGAGGCCTTCGTCTGAGGAGTCTATGGTTTTTGCTGGGGTGGTGGCCTTTTGCGAATCGCTGATGGCCTTTTGTGAATCGCTGATGGTGCTCTTTGACCCGCTGATGGCTATCTCTGATCCGCTGATGGCTCTTTCAAGATCAGCCACATTGTCGGGTCTAACCTTCATACCCTCGATAGGCACACCCATAGCGCTGACAATAATCTCATCGCCATTCTCAATACCACTGGTCACATAATAGAACCGGTCATCTCCAAAAATTGGAGCAACCTGTCTAAAACGCAATCTATCCTCGGCATCTACCAATGCCACTTTGCTTCCTTCCAGCAAGGCATGGCGGGGAATGGCAAAGGCGTCTTCAATAGTCTTGCCGCCTATAATGGCGGTGACAAAGGTCCCCATCAATAATGGATAGCTGCGGTCTGCATTGTTAGTGCTTGTATTGAGTTTGCCATAGGGATCATCCACCTGAGCAACCACATAGAGCGCACGATTCTGCTGGCTAATTACCCCCCTCTGAGCGCACAAGTTTGGCCTGCCATTCTTGATTACTGTCATCGATAGAACCCCGAAGGCTCACCTCAAGATGACTGTTTTTATCGGCGGCCGAAAAGCTATTCATCATTGACAAGTCTTTCTTGGTTAGAGGTAACCGCACTTCTGCAAAGTCGATAGCAAAGGTTTCACCGAGCATTTTTCCCACAGTGACATACTGACCAATATCCACAGTCTTGGCCGCCACCATACCGGCATAGGGAGCACGAATGGTCGCTCGCTCGAGCTTAAGTTTGGCCTGCTTAACTTCCGCCTCGGCCTGCAATACGTTGGCTCGAGCTTCTTCAAGGTACGGCTTGCGCAAGGCCAATAGAGGCGCTTCCTCGGCTGGGCGACCCGTCATACCCCATTCCTTTTCTGCCTGCACACCGCGTGCCTGCTCAAAGGTTAACTGGGCATTCATGCTAATCAGCTTGGCATTGGCCCGCTGCAAAGCCACTTCGTAGTCTGTGGGATCTAGCTGCAGTAATACATCGTTGGCTTTAAATACCCCACCCACCACAAAGTGCGGCGACAGTCGCAGTACTCGGCCAGAAACTTCAGAGGTGAGCGAAGTGCTTGTACGGGGTAGTACCGTACCCTGAGACTCGACAGACAATATTGCTTGAGTGCGCTGCAATATCTGAGTCTTTACCGCCACCGCTGTATCGGGTGTTTCTGCCATGAGTGGTGCCGGCTTAAACAGATTCATAGCCATTGAAATAAAAACTGCACCACCAATAATGGCGATAGGTAAAACTTTTTTGTATGGCGTGTAAAGAAGCGGCTTTTAAAGAAATATGTTTTCAAGAGATACCCTATCCTTAGGTAGTTCTACCTCCAAACCCTGGAAGCGTTAAATCGACTTGCTGACTGCGAAGATTAGCGACGGTAATTCGTGCAATAACTATAGCAGGCGATTGGGGAAGTGCCGCGTAGATGGGTATAAAAATTTGTTATTCATTGGTTACTACGAGGTACGGCCGGTACCTCTCAACAGTACTTCTTAACAGTACTTCTTAACAGTACCTCGCAGTATGGCGCTTAACCGAGCCTTAATGTACTTCAGGCTCAGGGAAGCGTCCCATCATCTTAGCCACAAACAGCGCTGCGCCAATAATAACAAGGAGCAAAACAGTCGCCAAAAACAGCGCCATGGGTAATATCTCAATAAAGACGCCAAAGTAACCCACGGCCATCAGCAATGGCAGTAGAAGCATCAGGCTGACAAAACGATTGTTTTTCTCAACCACTAAATAGAGACAGGGGATTAAAATCAGGGTTATTGTCGAGGCAAACAAAATACCAAAGCTCAGCGACAGGGCCATGGGAATAACAAACTGCGCCTGAACACTGGTTTCAAATAGCAGAGGTAAGAGTCCAACAAAGGTGGTTAAGGTGGTTAGCAGAATCGCTCGAAAGCGCCCAGTTCCTGCTTGGACAATTGCCTCTTCGGACGACAGCCCTTCGGCCTTGCCGCGGTTAGCAAACTCCACCAGTATCAGGCTATCATTTACGACCACGCCGGCGAGGGCAATAATGCCGAAGATAGACAGAATATTAACCGACATATCGAACAACATATGGCCGATTACCGCACCAATAAAGCCAAAGGGAATCACCGACATGATTACAATCGGTTGCAGGTATGAACTCAGTGGCACCGCCAACAATCCATAAATCATAAACAGCGCGACAGCAAAGCCAACAGCCATTTTGAGATAGTATTCGCTTTGCTCCTGAGTGCCGCCACTGAGTCGAAAATCTACGCTGGGATATTTCTCTAGCAGCTTGGGTACGAATTTAGTACGAGCATCACTGACAACATCGCCACTTTGAATGCGATCTTCTTCAACATCTGCGGTGATGGTGACCGTGCGTTTGCGGTCGAGTCGCTCAATAGAAGTAAGACCCAGCCCCAGCGTAATACTGGCAACCTGGCCTATTTCAATGGCCTGACCTGTGGCCGTTCTAATCAGCATATTTTCCAGGGTAGCAATGGACTGTCGATCTTCTATGGGGTATCTAACCATCACTTTAATGGTGTCGGAGTTACGCTGAATACGCTGTACCTCTTCGCCATAAAAAGCCTGACGAACCTGAACCGCCACGTCTCGCAAGTTGACACCGACCTGGCTGGCATAGGGTTTAAGTTTAATTAAAACCTCTTTGCTGCCCGAGCCCTGAGAGTTGTAGATATCATAAACCCCGGGGAACTGAGCCAGATACTGTTGTAGCTCTACACCCGCATTGGTTAACTCATCAGGGTCTGTACCCGACAGGGATAAACTAATTTTGGCACCGGAAGGTCCCTCACTCGCAGAGTAGCGCTGCTTGCGAACATTGGGCAGCAGGCCAACATCTTCACGCCATAGCCGCGCAATCTCGACAGCGCTAACACTGCGATACTCGGCCTTGGTGAGGACTAATCTAAAGCTCACATTGACATCATCAAGCACAAAGAAAGCCACATGTTCGACCAGCCCTATAGTGTCGGGATTGGCGTCTCGATACTCTTGATCAATTCTGTAGATGGCGCTTTCAACAACTTCAATGGTCTCACTGAGGCTTTCTGCAGAGGCGCCGTCTTGCATCACTATGCTAGCGCGAACGTCATCGCCGGGCACATTGGGAAAGAATTCAAACTTGGCAATGCCGCTAGTTGTTGCACCCAGCACCAATATCAATACACCCAAGAATCCTGCGAGAGTAACGTAACGATTAATCAACGCTTTACGCAACATTGGTTGATAGACATTATCAATAAACGTTTCAAGACCTGAAGAAATCGCCCGCTGGTAACCGGTGATAACACCCATTACACCAGAAGGTTTCTGGCCAAATTTTAGGCCGACTAAATGGGAAGGAAGAATAAGTTTGGATTCAATTAACGAGAAAACCAGACAGAGAATAACCACAATACCAATGGCTTTAGTAATACCCGCAAAGCTACCGCCAATAAAAATAATCGGAGCAAATGCCGCCATGGTGGTCAGTACACCAATGGTCGATGGCGTCGCCACCCTTTTTACGCCTCTAACCACCGTATCTATAGGTGCCTGATAAATCCCGTCCACAAGCTGCCCCGCCGCACTGCGTTGTTTGTAGTCGGCTTTGACCTCGCTATAGACACTTTCGCCAATGACAATGGCATCGTCCACCACGATTCCCAGCACCATAATAAAGGCGAATAGACTCAATACATTAACGGTTACCGCGCCCATTGGCATCAACCAAAAGGCGCCAGCAAAGGCAATAGGAATACCCAGGATTACCCAAAAGGCGACTTTGAGATTAAGAAACATTCCCAACACTAAGGCGACCAGTAGGCCACCCATTAATAGATTTTCGGACATCATGGTCAGACGACCATTGAGATAATAGGCCTCGTCGTTA
>Ga0209712_10005131_pt1 | contig 10288 bp, 9 predicted proteins | sample ArcOceMetagenome_FD_187443 | JGI IMG/M metagenome (GOLD analysis project Ga0209712, IMG submission 187443) | Marine eukaryotic phytoplankton communities from Arctic Ocean - Arctic Ocean - Greenland ARC118M Metagenome (SPAdes) (version 2) | ecosystem: Environmental > Aquatic > Marine > Oceanic... | reverse complement strand
AGGCACTGTACTTTATGCTTTACCGGTACGTTATTGTTGTCGTTTGATTGCTACTACATACTACGCGTCGTACCGGGTGGGTAGGAATGCCAGACTTGTACTTGTAATAATTGTTCTTTCACCTCTCTCACCCGGAACCCTCCATTCATTCCAAAATAATTGACGTGTTATGTTATTTCACAAACCCTTTCAACATGGGAGACAAAATTTGAAAATATCTTGTGTTATAATTGTTTTTGATATTCCTACAGAAGCAAATATCCCGTGGATTGGATGAAAACAGGGTCGATTCGTCTCCTAACCTTGACGAAATCTCACTATGTACAAGCCCATCGGCAGCTGCAATTGCTTGGATATTAGCATAATTGGTTATTGCGCAATTTGAAATTTTCTTAGGCACGTTTACTAGCCCCAGGGGTGAGCACCACCAGGAAAGAGAAGCAGCTTGCCGTTGATGTGTATAATACCAGATAATACGAAGTAAAGACTCTTTTGTATTAGTTTTAATTTTCAATTTAAAGAATTTTTATATCAGGTACACGTACACATATTTTCAAATATACTTGATTAGTGTTGGCGCATCTTATCCCGAGGAGCGTTCGTCTTATGCTGTTTTTATCCTTCTTCGTGATTAAGGCTTTTGCCACTAACACATGATCGAAGCAATCATTTTCATCTTCGCCCCAACCTGCCTTGTCCATTCGATCCCATGCATTGCTAGTATATTGCCTCCTTTTGATTACTCAACACAGAGCTAGCTCGTCGTTTTGTTGTAATTGAAATCTGAGTTTATTGAAGGATTGATTTTTATCCGTTCAATCTTCACCAGAAGAAGGCAAAATATGACTCCTCGTACGCGAGTATAGCAGTTAATCCGAGGAAAGAGGCAGAGAGGCTGTCCTCTTGTCACTGTATTTTCATAGCTGTATAGATCTTCAAAGAGGGAAGGTGTCCTGGGCAGTTGAGATCGATGTGTCTACTTGATTGCATCACGATAAAAGAGAGGTCGTACAAGAACAGAAATCGGCGACAGTTGAAGACACTTTTAAGGCAAGAAATCGGTGTTTGATGCAGAAGAAAGGATACGTGTACACATCGTACATTAAAAATCAAAACAAGAATCCTATCATCGGCCGGTTCCAATTGAATTGATAAGAACACATTGGGATACTAGTGATATTATCACTTATCTCGATGCTGGTAAACCACCACGTAAATGAAAGAAATAACAAAAACTAAAATACAAATATTTGATCAAGAAGAAAGAATCAATCATCAGATTTCCAATGCAATACCGTAATGACGAGCTACACGTAGCATTGTGTTGAGTGATATATAGGATGTTTACTATTCTTATTTTTGATCAAGCATCTTTGGGACCAATCATTTGTTCAGGTTTGATCCATTCATCGAATTGTTCTCCAGTCAAATACCCGCTATCAACAGCAGCTTGTCTCAATGTTGACCCCTTCTTGTGCGCCGTCTTCGCAATGATCGAAGCCTTGTCATACCCAATGTAGGGATTCAAAGCAGTCACAAGCATAAGACTTCCATGCAATAACTGGTGAATTGTATCCATGTTTGGCTTGATACCCACAACGCACTTTTCTGAAAAACACTTTGAAGCATCACCAATCAACCTTGCCGAGTTCAGTAAATTGGCTGTCATGACTGGTTTAAAGACATTCAACTCAAAGTGTCCCTGGGCTCCTCCCACTGTAATGGCAACGTTGTTGCCCATTACTTGACAACAAACCATGGTAATAGCTTCACACTGTGTAGGGTTGACTTTTCCGGGCATGATTGAACTTCCTGGTTCATTTTCAGGCAAGGAAATCTCACCAAGTCCACATCTCGGTCCGCTTCCTAACAATCTTATATCATTGGCGATTTTATTGAGACTGCATGCAATGACGTTCAGAGCACCTGACATTTCAACGAGGGAATCATGCCCAGCAAGAGATTCGAACTTATTGGGTGCAGAGACGAAGGGGAGGGAAGTCTCTTTGGCAATTTGTTTTGCAATCGCAATATCGTATCCTTTGATTGTATTAAGTCCGGTTCCGACTGCTGTGCCACCAAGTGCGAGCCTGTAGAGGGCTGGAAGCGCAGTCTTAACGCGTTCAATACCATACTCAATCTGCTGTGCGTAACCTCCAAACTCCTGCCCTAATGTCAATGGTGTGGCATCTTGGCAGTGAGTTCTACCAATTTTGACGATATCCTTAAATTCCTCACTTTTATCTTTCAACGCCTTGAACAAAATTTCCATACCAGGAAGAGTCACCTCGATCACCATTTTCGCAGATGCAATGTGCATAGCCGTCGGAAAGGAGTCGTTACTAGATTGTCCCATATTACAGTGATCATTTGGGTGAACAGGCGATTTGGATCCTACTTCCCCGCCCAAATGCATGATTGCTCTATTGGCGAGTACCTCATTGACATTCATATTGGTTTGAGTTCCACTTCCTGTCTGGTAGATAACCAGGGGGAAATGATCATCCAAGTCACCTGCAACCACCTCATCTGCAGCTTTGACAATAGCGTCAGCGACACTAGCACCCATTTTTCCCTTCGATTTGTTATAGATAGCGCATGACTTTTTGACAGTGGCCATGGCGTGGACAATGGGGAGTGGCATGCGAGATTCGGATGTACCGATGGGGAAATTGAAGATGGAGCGTTGGGTTTGACAGCCGTAGAGTTTTCCTGCTGGGATAGTGAGTTCCCCCATTGAATCAGATTCAACACGGGAGGGAAGGGATGCGATGTCTGACATGGTTGCTGTTATTTGTAATGTTTGTTTGTGGGTGAGGAGAAACTCAGTCTCAGTGAGAAGATCTTGATCTATTGTACCGTATGTACTATTGTTTGGTGTTGTTTGGTGTATCTTGATCTATCTATTGTACCGTTTTTGTTTGGTTTCTGTGGTTTATAAGGGCGCGCAACTGAAAACGGACAGACGCCTTTCAACAACAAAGAAAGGGGAAAAGGAGAGGAGAGGAAAACTAACACAAACAGCTTTTGTGTTGAAAATTTTAAAAATGGAAAATGGAAAATGAAAATGGACAAACAACAACAACAAACAATCCATCAACAACATCAACAACAGTTCGTTGAACAACGATATTATCATTCGATAAAAGAACAGAATAGAGCCAGTGGCACCAAAAAATGAGCAGCTCACCCCTCTCGCCAAACGTATCCCAAAGCGAAGAACAAATTAATCACCAAGAGCCACAGGATACGACCCACCAACAACCGAACAGCAGCTCAAGTCCATCAACAGGAGCCGCTGAAGAATTCAAACCTGACACATCCAAATGGCGTCCAGCCAATATCTTAACCTGGGGACTAACAAATTCTACCCGTCTAATAGGATGGAACGACGATGATTTCCGTGAACTCCTGGAAGAACATCGCAAACGACGAAAGGAAGACCCTTCCCTCCCCAATGCAGAAGAAACGGGATTCGGACTCATGAATATCCTGGTAAACACCGTCAAGGAGGCAGTATACAAGAAAACAGACTTTGACGATCTGAAGAGCGATTTGAAAAAGTTGGAGGGGAAAGAAGATGGGAAGGAAACCAAAGAAGCCGCGTCTTCCATTGATATTATAGGAACCAACGTCAACGTTCGAGAAATGAAAGCGTACAAAAATTTACTATCGGCTGCCAAATATCAGCGTGATGCATATATTATGGGGAACGATCATGCTGAATTACGAAAGACGCAACGAGAAGAAGAAGACGAACGCATTTCCAAAACAACGATTGATGATGAAGACGATGAAGAAGATGAAGACGATGAGTTTGCCAAACCTAAAATTCGAATTACGTACCATGATTATCTGCATAAAAATCCTACTGTGGATTCCAAATCATTGGGGAATAATCAACTGACTAATATGTGCTCATGGTTCATTCCATCGCCAACAATGCATACTGCACTGTTACCAACTGCCCTTTGGACGATTGCGCCACCATCGCCTCATGTACCGGAGGGAGGACCACTGCGGCGTGTCATTCATCGGAGTTCTTGCGCCTTGATCCCACTCAGTCAAAATTTGCTAGATAGGGTTATGAAGAGTAGTATTTTGTATGTTTTGTCGGATCAGGCGATGAGAGATAGTGTCAAGGGTACAAGTCGGAATTATCTCGGTGGTAGTGTTTTGGTTTCCCAACAGAGCAATGGTGGGAAATTTGTCACCACCAAGACTGTGCTGATTGATTAAAAATAGAGCCATCCTCCGTGTAGCTAGGAACGACATGATGCCATGATGACAATAATCTGTTAAAGTAATGGAAATGTACAATAATGAATTCACACGAGAATATCGGAATTTTGCAGAGTTGAAAGTGCTACAGTAATTTCAAATTGATCAAGTCCGAGGAATGAATCCATTGAAGCGAAAGCGTAATACTCAAACGAATAGAGCGACAAAGACGTTGATTTTTTAAAAACTTTTCATTATGTAATTAATGGCGCTGGTAACCGGCATGGTAGCACGTCAAAAAGTGAAAATACATTGTAGCCAAATGCGATGCTGATGCCTCTGGACACACATCACACATGGTCCTGTTCTTATGGAATATACTATACATCACAGCTCACTTCATCCTATCACATTAGTACCACGTGTATGAGATGATGGACGTAAAGCTGTGGAAAGGATCGAGAGCTACACCAGTACGAAACGAATGAATGAATCAGTTCTGTCCTGTCGAGATGTAAGTAGATACGCGAGCATTAATCCTCTCTGTAAAGGCACGGCAAGGGGGTGAAGAGATTTTTGTACTTCTTGACAACAGTGCGTACCACATAAGCACTATTGAGGTCGAACTTTCCACCCGTCGGGAGCTGAGTGGGATTGGTCAAATTATCATCAAGTTGCTGCTGAAATGCCTTGCTGACCTGTGGCAACCCGACAACCCCAGCTAATCCACTAGCTAAAGCCGCAGTTCCCGTCATAAATGCCTCACGACGATTTGGTTGTTCAAGCTTCGTCTGAACACGATGTCCATTGAGGTTAGGAGAAAAGGCAGTTACAAGTGGGATCAAAGTCAATAAGAAGACACGCATGTTGATGGAGATTGTGTAGTCTATAGAAGGCAGTTTTTCAAGAATTTTGAGAACTTGAATGCTGGTATCAATTCAATCGGCGAGTAGAAAACTAACTTGGAGATGAAACTCCGATTTGCGAACATCCTCTGCCCAACCCCAATGATCGTTCCGTATACTTTCTTTCGCCTTTGTCGGCAAGATGAGAACTGCACAAGTACCGGTACTGCACATCATTCATCGGATCCATCACTTTCAACTTCTTCCGCGCCGAGTTGGATTTTGCAATTTTAATAATTGCCCTTCCAACCTTGTTCCAACATTTGTTTTGTGAAGTAAATTTATACCCTCAATACGCAGAGGGGTGGATAAATTTGACAGCGTATCTTTGAACCACAAGATTTACAGATAAGATACTTCACTGATGTCAAGATCTCGTATCCGAATCATCTTCATTGCATTGCATTTGGTTAATCATTATTGGTACTGGTTCCAATCGTAGTCATTCCATATATATTTTAAAGAGCACGTGTAGACTTTGAAACGATCATGAGTTTTGCGCCCACTTCAGCAAGCACCGACGCTGGTGAACCAGCATCAAAGAAGCCAAAGACAGGTGACGAATACTTTCCTGGTGTCCCAAACAAGATCGAATACAAAGGACCTGAATCTAATGACCCCTTATCCTACCGCCATTACAACGCAGATGAGGAAATCATGGGCAAGAAGATGAAGGACTGGCTCAAATTTTCAGTCTGTTTCTGGCACACTTTCCGTGGGAAAGGAGCAGACCCCTTTGGATTCCCAACTATGAAACGTCACTACGATGACGAATCTGACTCGATGGAGAACGCAAAGAGACGCGCCGATGCCGCGTTTGAGATGTTCACCAAGCTCGGAGTAGAATACTACACATTTCATGATAGGGATGTTGCTCCTGAAGGGGGTACTCTCGAAGAATCGAATGCCGCTATGGATGAGATGGCTGACTACTTGAAAGCTCTTCAAGAGAAGACTGGCGTGAAGTTGCTTTGGGCTACTCAGAATCTCTTTTCGCATCCTCGCTACATGAATGGAGGGTTGACCAACCCCGATGCTCATGTGTTTGCTTATGCATGTTCCCAGGTGAAGAAAGTTATGGATGTTAATCATAAGCTTGGTGGAGAGAACTTGGTATTTTGGGGCGGACGCGAAGGTTATCAATCCGTTCTCAATACTGACGTAAGTATGATCATGCTAATATGATTTCTAGATTGCATTTGAGCCATTATGTCGCACGAGTTCTTACAATTTTGTATTGCAGATGAAAAGAGAGATTGATCACATGGCTGCCGCATTCAAGATGGCCATGAAGTATAAGGAAGAAAATGGAATGACTCCTCAATTCTTAATTGAGCCAAAGCCTCGCGAGCCTTGTAAGCATCAATATGATTATGATGCCCAAACAACCATTGCGTTTCTCAAGACATACGGTCTTGATAAAGATTTCAAGCTCAATATTGAACCAAACCACACTACTTTGGCCGGGCACGATTTCGAACACGATATTATGATTGCAGCTCAGTATGGCATGTTGGGCAGTGTCGATTCGAATACTGGAGATCCTCTCGTGGGATGGGATACAGACCAATTTCCCATGGATGTGAAGAAAGCAACATTGGTGATGGGCGCAATTATTGACCAAGGAGGTCTTGGTAAAGGAGGTTTAAATTTCGACTGCAAAGTGAGACGTGAATCTACTGATGATCTTGATCTTTTTATTGGTCATATTGGTGCTATGGACACGTTCGCTAGAGGCTTGCGTAATGCAGCAAAGATCAGAGAAGAAGGCACTTTGCCCAATATGGTCAAGGATCGCTACAATTCTTTTGATGGTGATGGATTTGGAAAGAAAGTCGAGGATGGTCTTCTTTCTCTCGAGGATTGTGAAGAATACATTAAGAAAAATGGGGAGCCAGAACAGCGTTCTGGTCAACAAGAATTGTATGAAATGGTCCTTAATCGCTTTGTTTAATTAAGAATTTAAGAACAATACAAGTCTAATGGTAATTAACGAATTATCGTCACTTCAGAAAGAAAGTGCAAAAACTGAATAATTTAAAGTAATAGTAACAATGACTAGATTCAAGATGTTGAATGTGGTCACTGCGAAAATGTTGGATAACAATGCAAGTTGTCTACGCAAAGAGTTGACCCTGTTCTTCAAAGAGCTGGACAGCATAATTGTACAGTTTCATATCATAATGATTGAGATCCTCCAGTGCACGCCATGTCTTTGAGCCAGGCTTAACTTTGGGATGCCCCTTTGTTGTCAGTGCAAGGTCACCCATAATTTTATTTTCGCACCCAGCTTGGTCCGGTGATCCCAGCTCGAAATATGCTTCAAAACGTCTATAGCTAACACTGAATTTGGAGGTTAGGCCAATTACACACTTGGTGCGAAGAAATTTCATGGCTCTGAATAAATCGTCCTCGTCCAATACGCCGCCCTGGAGTTTATCCTGCGCTAGTGATCGGGTCATCCAATCGCTTTCTGCTTTTTTACTCTCAATGTACTCATCTATGTTCATATCACTCATCTCTTTATTGTAGGATTGTTCGTGAGCTGCATTTTTCAAATAATAAAACAAAGAAACAGCTCTATCCACGGGATGACGCATAAGAGTGAAACACCTTGCTTGGTTTGATGGGGGATGAAAAATACTCTTCACTTGGTTCAATCGAGATGCAAATACGACATCGACAAGTCCAGATCCGATGACATTCAAATCAATTGCTCGTTGGATGCCTTCCTCTGTCCTTAACTCAACGTTTACAAAATTCTCTCCAGGAAAAGGCGTAATCACTTCCAAAAACTTTTAACGAACAAAGGATCTCGTGAATATTCAATTTCAATAAATATCATGCATTCAAAATGCAAGTACAACCACTGACCTTTTTCTTATTTGCTCCGCCTATAGCACCTTTGTTACCTGCAGCAACCATGCTATGGCACCTGGTGAGCATAGTCTCAATAGCAGTACCTGCTGTGCGAGGAATGTACCTGCAGAAAAGGATTAAAGATAAGAAACAAATACAACCTAGTCTCTCTAGCTACAGTAGTGACGGAATTCCACTTACCAAAAGAAAGGAATATCAACCCCTGGAACAAATGCCTGTTCTATACCACCAAATTTATATTTCAACGATGGATCAAGAGTGACTGATGTAGGCACTGAGTCATAACCATCATTTTGTGTTGTGTTTTTGACATCTGAGTGGTAACTTTGGCCCGCCAAATCGTGTTTAGATGGTTGATACTGGTCGTCATCACCCGTACTCGTGTTGTTGTATTTAGTGTTAGGATTCTTGACCTCCGAGGAGTAACTTTGGCCCTTCTCATGATCATCATGTGTAGATGGTTGATATTGGTCGTCATCACCCGTACTCGTGTTGTTGTATTTAGTGTTAGGATTCTTGACCTCCGAGGAGTAACTTTGGCCCTTCTCCTGATTATCATAAGTAGATGGTTGATACTGGTCGTCATCACCCGTACTCGTGTTGTTGTATTTAGTGTTGGGATTCTTGACCTCCGTTGTAGTGTCCTTTGGTCTGTAGGGGTTAAGAGGGCTGTTTTTACCAGGGTATAAAGGATCTTCTTTCTCTTGCACAACAAATTCTGGGTACTCTGTTCTATTTGATTTATCTCCATCGATTTTATGATCTTTCTCTTCATTTCTTAGATCAAAAAAAGAATCTGCTGCTTTCTCGTTGCCAGCGTCTTCTTCCATACTATTGTGTTCTCCCTCCTCGTTGATTGGTTCACCTTCATCTTCTACATCACCACCAGCTGCATCCTGATAGTAAGTAGCTTCCTCTACACTATTGTCGTCTCCTTCCTCATTAGGTGTTCCTTGGTCTTCACCTACACCTTCGATATCGCCATCAGCTAATTTCTGGCTATCAGCTCCTTCTTCATTAATATTCTCTTCCCCTTCCTCAGTAGGTGTTCCTTGGTCATCAGCTACACCCTGGTCATTAACAGCTTCCTCCACACTTTTGTCTTCTCCCTCAGGTGTTACTTGGTCTTCACCTTCACCTTCACCTTCACCTTCGACCTCGACATCATCATCAGCTATATCCTGGTCCTTTATATTATCTTCGGGTTGTTCTGATTCCCTACTACTCTCATCTATAGCCGTGTCTTCGTTTTCTTCGGAAACGTCAGTAGGTCCGAACTGATCTTCATTATCACTCCCCGTATCAAGACTCTTAGTCTCGTCTCCTGCTTCTTCTCCGTCTTTGTTACTTTCTTCGTCAAGGGAGTTCTCGCTTTCATCCTCATATTTGTCTTCTTCCTTGGGTTCTTCGTGCTCACCTTCATCGGGTTGGCCGTCCTCCTCTATTATATATTCTTTTGATTGCGTATCACTGACGGATGAATTTTCTTGTTCGATCCCACCTTGATCTTGACCTTCGGATTCTTCCACTTCATCTTCGTCAGCATCTTCATGATTGTCCTCACTTGATATGGTTTCATTGTCTCCATTTTGTTCATAAGGCTTCAAATTGATGTTATAAATAGAATCAGATGCGTCGTATTCTGCTTCTGATTCTTCCACTTCATCTTCGTCAGCATCTTCATGATTGTCCTCACTTGATATGGTTTCATTTTCTCCATTTTGTTCATAAGGCTTCAAATTGATGTTATAAATAGAATCAGATGCGTCGTATTGTGCTTTGTCCTCATCACCCCCATCTCTGGAGATCTCACTATTAGCTTCAGTTGCTTTAGACCCTTTGCTCTCGTCAACTTTTGAGCCATAGTCTGATGAAATGATTTCATCGCCTATGTCCCAATCGCTCCCATAAGGCCTCAAATTGCTGTGATACATAGAATCAGATCGATCTTCTGGGTATCGATGTCGATCTCGTTCAGCATTCCATGCGCGTTTGCCTCCTTCCAAATAATGACTAGAACCTTCAGCCACAAATATGCACAGTGAAGTCATCAGACAAATTGTAATTATCATAATTTTGTTGCACCGTCTTTCTTCCACTGGATCTGTGTAGTCTCGAAGAGGCGTGATGTCGTCGTTGAATATATCATCTGCATATTCATTATTGAAGTTTTGGATTTGTTCCAGAGGCACGTTCTGGCTTTGTATCACTCTTGACATGTTCAGTTGTAGGTGGACTTAATTATAGCAATAGCAATGTAGCTATGGTACACTACTGTAATT
>Ga0209712_10005129_pt1 | contig 10291 bp, 7 predicted proteins | sample ArcOceMetagenome_FD_187443 | JGI IMG/M metagenome (GOLD analysis project Ga0209712, IMG submission 187443) | Marine eukaryotic phytoplankton communities from Arctic Ocean - Arctic Ocean - Greenland ARC118M Metagenome (SPAdes) (version 2) | ecosystem: Environmental > Aquatic > Marine > Oceanic... | reverse complement strand
GAGACGGTACGGTACGCTTTTTGGTTTGCTGGAGATTGAACACATTCACATACTACTATATCCTCAATCCATACAAGGGCATACATACGACACCACAATACACAAGCCTACCGAACTTCAAAGTCATCCTGCCTTTAAAACGAATATAACAAAATGCATATTGAATTTCTATTCAAAGTGATCATTTTCCAATTTGTAATTTGGAAAATGATGTTACAAATGAAGTAATTCTCATACTATCTTTACTATCATTTCATACCAGTCGGTACCTTGGGGAGCCACTGAGGTAATCTCAGAGGCTCCTCCAGTGTGTCGTGTGTCGTGTGTCGTGTGTCGTGTGTGTAATTGCGGAGCTTATATAAAATTATCCTTCAGTAGCGCTTGTGCCCTTTGAGGAACGCACGGCAGGACCTTATACTGCACCTAAACGTACCTGGTATCACTCTTTTTCAGTAATAAAAGGAAGCAGATTTGAAACTGATGTAAATTGCAGTGCTGTCAATGGCGAGAGCTTGTCCCAGTACCAAGCATTTCAGCACATTTCATAAAGCACAGTAATATATGCGTTACTGGCGCTGAGATTCAAATTCAAAAAATAGGGAACTACGCGTAGAGAATGAATGTGAAATATAAGTTGATATATTTCTTTTGAGGGTTAGAGAAGAGCAACAAGAAATTCAAAATGTTTTAGGGATCCGTAGTTTACAGGTTTGAATTTACATGCACGCGTGGCAGGCAAAATTCGAAAATGTATAATTTCCCAAACTTCAATATTTTTTAAAACAAAGTCAGAAAGTTCTCTTAAATTCAAAAAGAGTAACATGCCGTCGTTGAGAGTTCACCCTGTGGAAGATGAGGATTTCTACTCGCCGCAAGTACCCTACACCCGAACATCATTGGGGTTCATATCAATCGAATCATCTTTTCGGAGACGATTAATTCGACTGGTGTCTCCACAATCGTATTTTGACTCTTTCATACTGACGATGATCATCCTTAATGCAATCACGATGGCTTGTGTGGACTATCGATCTGTTGACGAGAACTATGAACCAGTCTCCACAAACTCTTGGAGAAACCGTGTAATTGAGATTGCTGAAATATTCTTCATGGTAGTTTTTGTTGCTGAATGTGCATTCAAGATTATCGCGTTCGGGTTGATTAGAGGGAGGCACGCATACTTGAGAGATAGTTGGAATATCTTTGATTTTATCATTGTTATTCTCAGGTGAGAAAGGAAGTTGGTCAATGGAAAGATCGTGCCGTAATTATATGCTCACCACTCGCTCTTCTACGCTTTCCATCTCTTTTACCAGCATTGTTTCTGTGATACCAATCTTTCCCAACTTATCTGCACTGAGAAGCTTCAGAGTGCTACGACCACTCCGATCTGTATCTAAACTCCCTGGTCTGAGGAAAATAATTGGGGCGTTACTTGAGTCCTCGGAGGACCTTTCAAACGTCATGTTTTTACTTGCTTTTCTTGTCATTTGTTTTAGTATTACAGGAATGACGTTTTGGAAGGGCTTGCTTCATGCTAGATGTAGGCTGACTCCGTATCCTGTCATTGTATCAGCGGCGTGTAGCGATGCTTCGGATTCGTGTTGGGAAGATTACACTGAGAATGTTACAATTGACCCAGCAAGTTACAAATGTCTTCCTGATGACAACGACGATCCTAGTTGGACTCAGTCTACCTCCCCTTGGTTCATAAAAGGGCCGCAGGATTGTATTTGGCCAATTGATAATAATGACGAGCGAGTATGCAGTTTGAGTAGTAAGGGAGGTCATAGATGCACTCCTTTGTATCAATTAAATGGTGAATATGTCAATCGCACCTGTGGATCAAACTTTGATTCATTCGGGAATCCTCGATTCGTCGACACGAATCAACCATATGGCTATCCCAGAATGAAATCTGGAAACTTTATCGAGGGATTGAATTGGGGTTTTACAAATTATGATTCGTTTCCATCCGCTTTCGTCACTACCTTTCAAGCAATAACACTGGAAGGCTGGACTGACATCATGTATCAGATTATTGATACATGGGCATTGGTTCCTGCTGTTGCCATATTTTGCATCCAGGTCATCTTATGCGGATATATTGTTCTCAATCTCGTTCTTGCGGTCATTTCAAAGTCCCTCGACGAACTTGATGATGATAATGCCGAGAGTGAAAATGCAAATTTGACCAAGATTCTGGAAGAGGATGGTTTAGTAGACATTGATGATGGATCAACGGCATCCCCACTAGTTGGCAATGAGGGTGCTCACGAAATAAAATTGAAGACGAAATCCCTGAGGGAAATCGTGGAGAGCGACGCACATTCCGTTATTATCATGGTTTGCATAATTTTGAACACATTGATCCTTAGCCTTGATCACTATGGTATCAAGGCAGAAACTTCAGAACTCTTGGAATATTTCAATACTGTCTTCACCGTCATTTTCATGATCGATGTCATCATTTGTAACGTCGCATTTGGCATCCAAAAATACTGGAGGTGAGTTACTTCATTCCCATGTAATTCGGATTCGTTTTGTGTTTTAAATAATCTCAACATTATTATTTATGTCTCCTTTCAACAGGGACCCCTTCATGTGCTTCGATGGCATAGTTGGCATCATCTCCTCTACTGAATTGATAATTATTTTTGCAACACCGGCTGCAGCATCGGGCTCAAGTGCATTCTCGGTACTTCGGTCGCTTCGACTTTTTCGTATTTTTAAGATGGCAAAAAAGTGGCAGTCTCTTCAATCCCTGTTGCGAACCATTGCTTCCAGTTTATATGAGATTGGAAACTTTGCGGCGTTGTTGATCTTGTTCATGTTTATATACAGCCTTGTTGGAATGCAACTGTTGGCAAATCGTCTTCGCTTCTCGATTGAGAATGGATCAGAAATCGGCATATCAGAGGAGGCATTCACTGAAGGATTTATACCTCGCTCTCACTTTGACAATTTCTTTTGGTCCATGGTAACTGTGTTTCAATTACTCACAGGAGAAAATTGGAACTCAATCATGTATGATTGTTGGAGAGCAAGAGGGTGGATAGGCGCATTGTTCATTGTATCTCTGATTGTAATTGGCGTCTTCATTGTAATGAATCTCTTCTTAGCAATCCTGCTCAAAAACTTTGAAGATAGTGGAGCCTTGGTAGATCAAAAGAAGCTTGAACAAGTCCTAGAAACTCAAGAAGAGTTGAATTTTGATAAAGACGCTCACCCGAGACGTCCATCGACCATTCAAATCCTTTGGGCAAAGATTGGGAAGAACAATCCACTTCGGAAGTTTTGTTTCAAAGTTGTGGAAAATTCAAAATTTGATGTGGCCATGACAGTGATAATTGTGGCTAGTAGCATCAGCTTGGCAGTTGACAATCCTCTCTTAGACCCACAAACAAATCTGGTCAAAATACTCCAAGTATGCGACGTCTTGTTTACAAGTATATTTGTCGTGGAATTGATAATCAAGGTCCTTGCACATGGTCTATTTTTTGAGAAGGGTGCGTATCTACATGATGGATGGAACTTATTAGACTTCGTTGTAGTCCTCGTGTCAATACTGAGTCTTGCTAGTGTTGGGCCCGGAAACTCTCTCAAGCCGCTGCGAACTCTTCGCGTGCTACGACCTTTACGGATGGTGAAGAGGTTGCCTGAACTGAAGGTTGTAGTTGATGCCCTACTGCTATCATTTCCCTCAGTTGCAGATGTGGCTGTACTTTGCGCACTCTTCTTCCTCATATTTGCGTCGTTTGGGGTTAATTTTTTGAAGGGGACGTTCTACCATTGTAGCGGTGCAGCTTTCGAACGCCTTACATCTCAACAGGTAAATTATTTGACAAATCCAATTGAGTGGAACCTCTTAGCTAGTGATGAACAGTCTTGGTTTGATGTTGACGTAGAAGGTTGCAATGCTGCCGCTTGGGTAGGTCCGACCGCTCCGACGTCGAAAGAAGTTTGCGACTGTTTGGCACCGGGAAGTTGGATGTTGATAGTTCCTCAAACCTTTGACAATGTTTTATTTGGCATCTCCACGCTCTTTGAAATATCTACAACTGAAGGCTGGACAGAGGTTATGTACGCCGCAATCGACCAGCGAGGTATTGGAATGCAGCCACTGAAGAACAGTAATCCAATTTGGGCGCTTTTCTTTGTCTGCTTCCTCGTATTTGGAGCATTTTTTGTCCTGGAACTCTTCGTAGGCGTGACCATTGATAACTTCAACAAGATAAAAGCAAGTACCGGAAAGAGCTTAATGACTGAAGGTCAAAGGAACTGGGCAAAGACTCAGCAATTCGTCCTGAAAATAAGACCCACGAGAAGAGTTCAGAGACCTGAGGGTACCGTTCGGGCAAAATGCTATGATATCGTCATGCCTGACAGCAATCCTTATTTCGAGCATTTTATTACGTTGTGTATTGTTTTGAGCTCAGTCGTAGCAGCATCTACATCTTTTGGCGACTCTGACGATAAAAGGCGTTTTGTCGGGTGCTTGAATCTGATATTCGCATTCATCTTCACTGTGGAAGTATTAATCAAAGGGTTAGCTCTAGAGAAAAAATATTTTGATGACAAATGGAATAGCTTTGACTTGTTCATTGTTTGTGGGACAAACACTGGATTGCTGGTTGGAATTTTCGTATCATCTGCTTCGTCAATCATTAGCATTATTCGCCTTGGTCGCATCTGCAGGCTTTTCCGACTTGTGAAGTCTGTGAAGAAATTACGTACTCTGTTCAATACTCTGCTCATTTCTATTCCCAGGTAAGTACATTTATCAACGAATGCCGAATCAGCCAAGAGCTGTCTTGATATCTTGCTCACACCAAATTTTTGATGCCTATAAAGCATCATCAATATTGGCGCCCTTCTGTTGCTTCTTTTCTTTGTTTATGCTGTGGTAGGAGTACAGTTGTTCAGTTTCATATCTCACAACGATGATCTTAACGAACAAGCCAATTTTCGGACTTTTGGTAAAGCAATGCTGCTTCTCTTACGATTTTCGACAGGAGAAAATTGGAATGGTTTCATGAGAAGTATTGTCGACAATAATCAAGGCTGTGAACCAAACCCTGTATACAATTCTGACTCACCATGGTGTCTTACCGACGGAGACTTTCCGAATTGTACCGCACTCAATGGTTGTGGTGCTGGGATTTTAGCCTACGCATACTTTTACAGCTTTACTTTGCTCGTGTCGTTCGTCATCCTAAATTTGTTCGTAGGAATAGTGCTGGAAGCATTTGAGACAAGCGACGAGGGAGATATCCTGAGCCCAAAAGATCTGGACGATTTCACATCAAAATGGTCCCAGTTTGACCCATCAGCGACTTGGTATATCAAGGCGCAAGACATGAAGAAACTTTTGATGTGTCTAAATCCTCCTTTGGGACTTGGGGTAAGGGACGTGAAAAGAGCTGACGAAATTCTTGACGACCCGTGCCTAAGGGACATACCAGTGAATAGAGATGGCAATGTGAATATTGTTCATGCTGCGACGTCTTTGGCAAAACGATTAACTGTCCAGGTAAGTTAGAAGTGGGTTGCACGAACAAGAACACTTCTTTATCCCAAATGAATTATCTAACAATCAAATCAGAAACTTGGCGAAGAATTCCATGAACTCTCAGAAAATCATCCTTTGCAAAGAAAATTCAGAGCAACACGACCCTCAGACGAACACTCGAAAACACTGGACGAAATCTACGTAGAACGATCGAAAAAGAAGATCAGAATTCTTCGTGCAATGGTGAAGCTTGGCAAAGCAAGTGCTGTTATGACAGCCGACAAAAAACCGGAGTAACATTATTCATTCATTATAGTACCAAACGTGTTACAAATTTTGAATGACTGGTCTTCCATCTGCGCTCCAAGGGTCGTTTCCTGAAAGATGTCTTCACGATGAAGTCTGGAAACAGACTTGGGGCTGCGACGACGGCAAGAATTGCGACTTGGGGGGAAGTTATGCACTATTATTTTTTTGACGTTCGTCTGTTGGTTCCTTGCAGTACTTGGATTGAGCACGTTCCTTTATTCGTACTCACGGACTTTTTCACCATGTGTACCCTTTTGCATACGAGCTGGAGCATAGAAATTGTTTTAATCGTTCACTTTATGGCTGACTCTATTATCAGTACCGCTCCTACAAGTAGTTATCTATTTCACTACTACTACAAATTGACCTAATATAACGTATGGTACAGCCAATCGAGCTTGCAATAAGTACAACACTATCGTCCCCGTGTTTCACCTCAGGTTTGTGCTGTGCATTTGAACGCGATTGGAAGGTCCAAGTGCTTCGACCCCTGGGTCAGCTCCAAATGATGACGACGAGAATAGCCCTGCTAGTAAAAGACAAAGGTGCAGCATGCTTACTCCCGATAATCCGAAAAATCCTCCTGATGATGTATCCGCTGCTGCAACAAGGCAGCAAAAGAACGAAGAATCTTGCCCAATCTTCAAGCTCTCCAATAATCTCCTCGGGCTCTGCTTCGGATATGTTGGCGATATGGAATATGGATTTGTTGCCTGTACTTCAGATCGATTTTATAAAGTCTACATTGAAAAGTTCTGCAATGAGAGTGACCAGCATAATAAGTGCTGCTGCATCAGTGTCCTTTGCCTAATTGTACCTTGGAGAAGAAGCGAAGCCCGGTTGCCGTTGTGTCGAGATGAAACTATTCAGCGTAGCCGCAGATGATGGAAGGGTGGAAGTGCTCAAATGGGGACAGGATTCTGGCTACGAGCTCCATAATCTATTGGATAAAGATACAATTGCACATGCAGCGCTCAATGAATGCACATCTTGCTGTTACCTGAGAACGCTCGGCATTGAGTGGGATGAAGATGAGTGCGAATTTTGCTGCCGGGAATGGCCACCTTGAACGGTTGAAATGGGCCAGGGAACACCAATGTCCCTGGGATGAGAATACACTTTACAAATCTGAAGAGTATGGTCACATTGAATTGTTGGAATGGGCCAGAGTAAACGGCTGTCTTTCTTGAGACGAATGGTCAATGTAAATGGAAAATCTTGGGGGCGTCCTAGATCAAAATTGTGTCGATTGCACGAAAATAATTTCAAATTGCTAAATAAAAAATTGTCGAAACCTTTTCCAAATTGAACGGTATTGTATTTAGTCGCAGATTGGTATGACGAGAGGTAGAGTTGCACCTCGCACATTCACGAGGATCTTGACATATTTAGCTTTGGACTTGACCTTGCTTATTGTAGGACAGGATGTTGCGTGAATATAAGTGCACATCAACAGTGAGTCAAAGAGACCAAGGCATGCTAGGCTATTGATACCATTCCCAGTCTTAGATGACGTGTGTCTCAAGGTGCCGTCAATGTTCAATAGATTCTTCTTAAAGCGACCATCCGAGGTAATCTCAAACATTTCTACGCCTCTACTCCTTTTAGTCGACGCATCAATTGAGATTATTTGTTCAGGAATACAAACGACCCCATCTATCATCCCCGTATTTTGAATCAATATTCTTAATTCTACCACAGGGAGCGAAGAATACTTGACTTCACCGCTATTACCAACAGTCATGACACTCCTTCTTGTCTCGCCATTACTTCTCTCAACTACTGACGCCCACGCACTAACGATATTGTTTATCCTTCCACCTCCAAGGTGAAGGCTCCCTTCGTAGTGACATTTGGGCTTAACATTGGCAGCATTCATTGTTTTGTATAAATGCATCATTATTGTTTTGGGATGGTGCTGCTGCGACAATTCAACTTCTGATAGCTGTTCTTGCCAATCCCGAACCTGTACAGATCCAAATCGGCTGTAACAGAGTGGGGACCATATGATATCACTCCAAAAGCACGATAATTGGAACTGCCATGATGTGGAAACGGAAGTCGCACGTATGAGAGAACGAGGGTCGAGGAACTTTCCAATCGTGTTTGTTATCCGCTCGAATTGAAAGATGTCGTGAACAAAAGTTATTTCCTCCAATTCGACAGCCTTTCTCTTCTTCCGTGCATTACCATCTTGTTGTACAAGTTTATCAGCGTCATCAAACGATCCGCTGTCGCTAATACTATTACTGACAGCATCTTGTCCAATAGCAATTTTTCGCTTTCCACAAAGACAATTTCCATTATTTGGATCCATCCATTGAAGTCTCTCTTTCTTCAATTTAACAACTTCCCTCATGAGCGCTTCGCACTCTGCATTTAAGTTTTGGACCATATTTGCTGCAGTACCCACAAACGAAGGCCTATCCCATTTCTTCGCACTATCTGCAGTCGAACTCACTTGTTCCATAATACTCAATACTCCATTCACCACGACTATCCCCGACCCCAACCCTGTCCCCCCAACTCCCTTCGATACAGCCGAAGACCCACCCCCCTTGGCTGGATTCAAAGATCCCCTTTGAGTCTTGATGCGCTCCTTCGCCTGCGACCCAGCTACATTTATCGCCACGGAAAGTCTTTCAATCGATTCATTCAATTTAATCCTTGCATCTTTGGCCCTCTGCTTCTTTCGTTCATAAGAAGCAACTTCTACTGTCACTGATGATAGTGATGATGTATCAGGTTTCTTCCCAGGAGCAGCACTATGAATAATGGGAAGCATCTTCACCGCCCCCGTTCCTATTCCTGTTCCTTTTGGTTGAGGTGGATGTGGTATAGAGGGCACTTTGTGATTCCCTCCAAAGCCAAATTGTGATCTCATTTTCGTTGCTTCTAGGATAGATGGTGCTGCATACAATGGTGGTAATGCCGATAAGGGTATACTTGGCTGACCTGGTGCATTTGGGATAGATGTTACAGTAGGAGTTCTCTGCACTATCGTTGCATGACTGCGAATGTGGCTTGTAGCATGCTGTGATTGTAGCTTCTGTGCCTGTGACTGCGTTGATGGAACGGGTTTTAATTGTGATTGTGGTTGCGGTTGCAATGTCCGATTAAGAATGGGTGTTTGTGGAAGTATTGGTTCGGTTGATGTTCTTGCTGGTGGCATGGTAATGGGTCGGGAACTCGTAGATTGAGATTGATTCTGATGCTGTGGTGAAAACTTCCCTCGCGTAGGTATTGGCAAAGGGACAGGTCGACCGTATGCTCGAGTAGTATGTGCATTTAAGGATATAGGTACACGTACTTGTACCCGCATGGTAGAACCTGAAGCTGAAACTGAAGCAGCAACTTCAGTAGATGTAGGTGTAGATGTCCCAGTAGAAGCAGTTGCACTTGTACTTGTCGTATTTGTACATGTGCCAGTTCCTCCTGTAGTATTACTGAGTAAAGTTTTGCCCATTCCCGAAGCAGCCTTTCCAACTTTCAGAGCGTCAACATTAGCATTAGCATTAGCATTGGCATTAGCATTAAGTTCACTTCTCTCATTTCCATTGTTTTTACCCTGATAACTGTTATCCTTGTCATGATCATGATCATGATAATCAACACAACTATTCATCGCAATTGCATCAACTTTAGTCCCAATAGAACTGAGCAGACCAGCATTGCAATAAGCAGCCGCCTTGCTCATGCGATGATCACTCCCTAGAAAGTTCTCAGTCAATGCCAAATCAGCTTCACTCAATCTCATCATTTCATCAATGAAATTCGACCCAGATCTGGGTTCATGGTTATGCCCATGATTATGCCCATGATTATGGTTATGTTCTGCGCTTCTTCGAACGGGAATATGGTATGAATTTGGTATTTTTGCATTTTCCTGTACTTCCATGTGAACAGCATTCATTATGTAGGATTTGGAACCTGGCGATAGTTTAAACGCTCTCGCTCTCGTTTGGTTGGCATTTGCACCGGAAGGGGTGGAAGGCCAGAAGAGTGCATCGAGAGAAGATTCATCTATGTCATGTAGATCGTGGTCATGTAGATCGTGGTCATGTAGATCATGTTCATGTAGATCATGTTCATGTTCATGTTCCATATCAGAGTCAGAGTCAGAGTCAGCTGGATGAATTTCTGCTCCCAGTTCCAGTTCTTCCATTTTCTGATCATCGTTGTCGTTGCATTCATTTGTGGAACTCATTGGAAATCTTAGATTCCTGTTCTGTTCTGTTTTGTTGATTGTAAATTACAGTAATTATTTGTGGATCACGAATCACTGACTAACTGACTAACTGACTAACTGATCACACACTCTATCAATGAAGAATGGACACAAAATACAGGTACAGCACTGCATGCGAATGCGCCTTCACAAAGGGCCAAAGGGCAGAGAATCAGAGTAAAGGTATAGGATTGTTTGCCCTTTCCTAAAGTATCTGAATTGTTGCTAGTAATATAGTATAG
>Ga0209712_10005128_pt1 | contig 10292 bp, 13 predicted proteins | sample ArcOceMetagenome_FD_187443 | JGI IMG/M metagenome (GOLD analysis project Ga0209712, IMG submission 187443) | Marine eukaryotic phytoplankton communities from Arctic Ocean - Arctic Ocean - Greenland ARC118M Metagenome (SPAdes) (version 2) | ecosystem: Environmental > Aquatic > Marine > Oceanic... | reverse complement strand
ACACAAAATGAGCACAGAACGCGGCAATGATGCAGGAGGTTCCGATAAATATAATGGATCGGAGCCGGCAAACGAAGGAATTCTATTTCAGTCCATGAGTACAGACGAGGAAGATATCGAAGAGGACGATATGTCATCCCAGGCTGAAAGTCAGTTTCTTGGAAGCATAGCAGAAGAAGATGACGAAATGAAAGAATATCAAAGCAGAGGAGGCGTTCGTAATATTGTAGACGAATGGGAGAAGCAATCAAATTGGATGGACTTTTAGATTTTTGCGAGAGGGGAACAATTTAAATCTAAAATTGCATTACTAAATATTTTAATGCGCCATTTCGGGTGCTCGGTTCTTTCCCTCATGCCTCCATCATTGTCCAAAACTGATTCACGATCTCAAAATCGGACCTTCCTTCTTTCTCAATCTCGAATCTCTTTTGAATTTGCTTGGAAGGGATATCGATTTCTCCCTTAATAGAACCGATATCATCGTAATCCCACTTAATTCCAGTAACATGCGCATGTAAAGAGATTTGTGTTTGAAGCCTATAAACTTCTTCCTTCTTCTGGACCTCGACCTCGTCAATCCGTTCGACACGTTCGCTCGCCTGTTCCCTGTAATGCTGGATTTTCTTTTGTAGTACAAGGTCTTCCTCCTTTGCTTCGTCGACACTATTTCGAATTTCATCCACTTCATTTTCAAGATCTGCAACGTGCTTTTGCTGCTGTCGCAGGTTTTGCTCCTCTTGACTAAAATTTGAAGAACAGTCCTTGATTCTATCAGCAATGTCAGAAACAATGGCATTGCCCTCTAACTCAATGCTGGTTTTTGATTGCTCAATATTTTTGACACTGGATTCAATGCTGCGAATGATTGGTGTTCGACGAGAGAGTGTTTCTTCGTTATCGTAACTTTCGAGGAGCTGGTTCATTGAGTCAAGTGTGGCTTCCCACGTCAACGTTGGCTCATCGCTTTTGATTGGCATTATTACAGATGTGGTAGGACTGGATTCAAATTCTTCCCCCTTGCGTTTCATATTGACTTGGAGGTTTGTTACTGTACTATACTGCCTGTGGTTGGTTTTGGCAACAACAAAAAGATTAACGTGTCACCTTTCAACTTTCCGTTTTTTGTCGTTACTGTTTTTTGAATTGGTTTTGCGGGAACGAACATAACACTTTTTTTCTCACGAAAATCTGTGCCAAAAAGGTTTTTTTTGACTTTTCTCAGCACACAGCGAGCGAGCTTGGTGCACAACAGCAATTGAACTAATAATTACAGTTACAGCACTACTGAAGAACATTACAGCAATAGATCTACGAGTGCAAATACATATCACTTCCTGATTGGGCGCATAGATAAATCAACATAATGAACAGAATTTCGTGCAGGAATATTCTTTCTGCCATTTCCCTTGGCATGATTGCAAACGGTGCTTTAGGATGTACTGAAGTAAACCAGTTTGATGACATTCAAGATGCAATCCAATCATCGGCACATGGCGTTGTTCTCCTGTGTCCATTCGATATAACCCACGATGGGGGAGATTCTTCGTTTCCTCTACCGATTGGTCAGGAGGGCACTGGTCAGGAGGGCACAAAGCTCATATGTGCCAAGAGTAATGTTGGCGATAAGTGTATCATTCAAGGAGATGCAAAACATTTTGATATCAGAGCAAATGGAGTGACAGTGCTAGGTTTCGACTTTGTTGGGTCCAAAAGTGGCGCTGTCTTTATTGGTGGAGCTGTAGGAACCTCTTTTATTGATTGTAGCTTCACAGAGTAAGTCGGAAATGAATATCTTTCACCAATGTCAAATCCTTGCAATTGATTTATTCTTATCTGTGCTTTGTACTCCATTTAGTAATGAGAAATACGTTGGCAATGGAGGAGCAATTGAATCAACAATGAATACAGGTGAAAATATCATGGTAATTGGTTCAACTTTTGAAAGAAATAAAGCTAGCAATGGTGGGGCAATTTATGCTGGAGGTATATCAATCATTTCTTCTACTTTCATTGATAACAATGCAAATGAGACAGATGGTGGTGCAGCTTACATTGCGAATGGATATGTTAGGGACAGCATGTTTACGATGAATGACGCAATTGGTAGTGGACCGGCAGTGTATTCCAGTGATCAAGTTTGTACCATGGGATTTAATCATGCATGCCACTCGTATGATCATCAAGAAAATACATGTGATGGAATTTTTTCAACCAATGGAGATTGTATCAACTTTGCAAGCAGCTGTGAATATCCCAGCTCAACTCCAACATTTATTCCTTCTTTGGAACCAAGTCTTTCGCCTTCGGTATCGTCCCAGCCCTCTCAGGAACCTAGTAACGTTCCCACTTCTTCGGTGTCTCCTACTAATTCGCCAACGGCAATGCCCTCTTCAGAGCCATCCAGGACACCGACCGCAACGCCCAGTGCCATACCCACAGCAACGCCATCATCTTACCCTTCGTCTCTCCCCACTACATCCCCGTCGAGCGAACCCTCGACTTTGGTGAGCACTACATTATATAATTATGATGGACTTTTCATTATACAGTCAATTTCACCGTGTCACACTAACGATTTCTTCTTTACAACAGCCATCTAAAGAACCCAGTTTGAGACCTTCGGGGCAGCCATCTGTGTCACCTTCGGCACTACCTAGCACAAGTCCTTCCTTAGCTCCTACTGCTGGACCCAGTTTGAGTCCTTCCGATCAACCTAGTGTTCTTCCGACAGACCAGCCATCTGTATTGGTAAGTACAGCATCTCATAAGAACCGGACGGGAGAGGAAGATCACTCCTAACGCCAAAACTCACAATTGATATTTCTATTATTGCAATAGCCATCAGACGAACCAAGTAGATTTCCAAGCGATGAGCCCAGCATATTACCTTCCGACGAGCCTTCGAGGCTTCCATCGGATGAGGTGCGTAGCACTTGTGGCTATATTGATGAGAATGAGAATGCATCTTCATTAAAATCTCTTATTTACACGATCATGTTCAAATGCGATAAAAAAACTAACAACCTGTTCCTTTTCTCATTTCCGATATTATAGCCGAGTATATTGCCTTCTGACCAACCAAGTTCCAAGCCATCTGCCTCGCCGACAAGATTGCCGTCTAGCGAGCCATCTGCCTCGCCGACAAGATTGCCGTCTAGCGAGCCAACTATGTCACCAACAGCTTTTCCATCTAGTGAACCCTCCTCAAAGCCGAGCTCTCTCCCAACCAATGAGGTATGTACGATGGCTGATGTGCTTTTCATTTTTTAGACAGACCTCTTCCATTTTTAACCTTTATATTTTCCTCGCACCCTGAAGCCATCCCTACGACCATCAGATGAACCCAGTGCACTTCCTAGCACAAAGGTAAAAACGACTTGCTGCTCTAACTGGCAATCGATCGATCCCATAATGCATTCATCACTAACGATATGTATTGTTTTCTATAATAGCCTTCAAATATTCCCAGTACGATGCCTACAACCTCCCCTACAGTAACACCAAGTAAATATCCTAGTGCGATGCCAACTTCGGTGCCTACTGCAATTCCTTCGGCGCTCCCTACTTTGATGCCTTCGGCAAGCCCATCGGCCTTTCCGACCACGGTGCCCACCGCTGCACCATCAGATGAGCCTTCTACGTTCCCGACGTCTCATCCGACGGTTATTCCCAGTCTGGAGCCAACCGCATCACCTTCTGCAAGCCCCTCGGCGCTCCCTACTTTGATGCCTTCCTCAGAACCATCGGCATCTCCGACCACGGTGCCCACCGCTGCACCATCAGATGAGCCTTCGTCAGAACCATCAGCGCTCCCTACTTCGATGCCTTCGTCAGAACCATCGGCCTCTCCGACCAAGGTGCCCACCGCTGCACCATCAGATGAGCCTTCTACGTTCCCGACGTCTCATCCGACGAATATTCCCAGTCTCGAGCCATCCGCATCACCTTCTGCAAGCCCCTCGGTACTCCCTACTTCGATGCCTTCGGCAAGCCCCTCGGCGCTCCCTACTTCGATGCCTTCGGCAAGTCCTTCGGCCTTTCCGACCACGGTGCCCACCTCTGTACCATCAGACGAGCCTTCTACGTTCCCGACGTCTCATCCGACGAATATTCCCAGTCTGGAACCATCCGCATCACCTTCTGCAAGCCCTTCGGCGCTCCCTACTTCGATGCCTTCGGCAAGCCCTTCAGCGCTCCCTACTTCGATGCCTTCATCAGAACCATCGGCCTCTCCGACCACGGTGCCCACCGCTGCACCATCAAATGAGCCTTCTACGTTCCCGACGTCTCATCCGACGAATATTCCCAGTCTGGAGCCATCCGCATCACCTTCTGCAAGCCCTTCAGCTGAGCCCTCGACAAGCCCTTCGGCGAGCCCAACTTTGATGCCTTCGGCAAGTCCTTCGTCCTCTCCGACTATGGTGCCATCGAAGGATCCTTCATCTTCTCCTTCGAGTGCGCCATCTCTTTCGCCATCTTCCGTTCCCACACGTTTCCCATCTACATTTCCTTCTGGGAGGCCGTCCTTGTCTATGTTACCAACAAATGCTCCAACTTTCATCCCAACATTGTCTCAAGTTCCGTCGTCATCCCCCACAGCTATTCCTTCGTCCAAACCTTCCACATCGATGCAACCAACTGTCATTTGTAATATGGACGCAGCGCAAAGAGCGGCAACTCTAACGGATATGGTAACAGATGCACACTCCGTTGATGAGGGAAGTTTAGACAGCAATGTGTTGCGGTGGCTTGTTTCCGCTGATGAATATTATGTTTGTCCACAGGCAGATAACGCTTTACAGCGTTATGCAGCTGCAGCTGTGTTAAGCAAGCTTGTTCCTGAATACGAAATGTCTTCAGGACATGAGTGCTCTTGGCTTGAAATTTTGTGCGACGCAAAGTCGCAGATTATTGGAATCAAACTCAGTAAGTAAAATCGTTGCAAGACATTGGTTTCCTCTACAAGGCAAACGTTGATTAACCTGTACCTTTCTTCTGCATGTTCGTTAATAGCCGGATTGTCGGGAGAATTGCCGGAAGAACTCTCATTGTTGAAGCATTTAGAAGATATAAGTATTCAGAAAGGTAGTATTAAGGGCACCATTCCACCAAATGTGTTCAAAATACCAAATCTGAAGCAAGTCGACGTGGACAAAAATGCCATGTCTGGTATCATTGAAGTTCGCGAAGAGAGTTCGGTACAACGACTTGACATAAACTTCAATAAATTCTCTGGAAGTATTGACTTCTTGACTCTGTTTCCCAACATTACCGAAGCTCATTTGGACAACAACATGTTTAATGGATCTATTCCAGAATCTTTGGGAGACCTTACAAATCTTCGTAAGTCCAACTGCAAGATTATCATTGATGCTACCATTTCTGCGTATCGCTTCTGACATTTGTCATACTCTTAAATCTTCACAGACATCTTGACTTTGCACGGAAATTCGTTCAGCGGTTCTATGCCAGAGAGAATCTGTAACCTGAGAAAAAACCATGACTTGAAATATTTGATGGTTGACTGTGATGCTGTTGAGTGTGCATGTTGCACCCATTGCAATCCCTACAGAAAATAGTCGTCAACAATTGCAATCCATGAAAAAGTAATCTTCGTTGGTTTTGGAAATCACGAAGATATAGCAGGATCAAAGTTGATGCGTTTCAGATATTGAACATTATTTTTTAGAAAGCAGTAGTCTGCGTTGTCCAATAGTAACATAGTAATAAGATGACTACAATTTCCGTCATTTCTGCGGCAAATACTGCAGGAACGTTTCTTTAAGATGAACACAAAGCTTGCTGATTCCATTCGATCTTTGATCATTTGGTAACGGCAGGACCCCTTCGGTAACAGAATATCGTGTTCGCTACCATTCTATTTGAATTCTACTCTCGCTTGCTCAAGTATTTGACTTGGTTGTATCGTTGGACTCACTTCGGGATAAATCTGAAATCTGGCATTTCGATTTCTAACTATATCTTGCATCGTGCGACATAGGGAAAGGAACTGATAGCGAGCTTCCAGCGAATATTCAGTGTTTGTGGTAGCACCAGGCACCAGTGACAATCGGATGAATGCCATCACAGTGACTAATCTGCACACATGTATTATATCAAAGGTTTGTTTTGTTATAGCAGCTTCACGATAACCTCATATTTTATTGGCGTGATACATGATTGTCACACAAAGACGTGCATTCCTTGGATGGCTCGTCGACAATGAATGCCAACAATACTACGATCAAAATGATGCAAGGCGCTGTGCTGTCGTATTCAATTTATCTTTCATAAATTGTGCTCAAAACCTTCTGCAGGAAGTATCTTTAGTGAAAGATACTGGTGTTGCCCTCTGCTGCTCTATCGCTAGGCTTGATTATGATATTCAAGGGGATAGATATCCAATGATGGCGACCTTGGATGACCCTGCCTGCAGTCCACTTTACTGCAGTATAATCTGGGTTAGTCCTTCCATTCGCCATATGACTTTGGATCCCAATATTTGGCCAGACATTTGCTGGTCTGTCAGCCCAAGCCTGGTCCACTTTCGCAAACGCGAAGACCGCAACTTCATCAAATGCCGAGAATCGTGACAAATCGACTTTTTTTGTTGTGAATACCTGTTCGGCTCCGAAATCTGTCGCAGAACTTGACCATCTTGTCCCGCCGCTTTGAGCTGGGGTAGTGGAAAAGGCAGAATTCGAAGGGTCTAATACAATTTCCAACTGGCTTTCTTTCAGCTGTTGGATGCCATTGAAGAAGTTAGGGAAGTCCGTCCACAATCCATACACCAAAAAGGTTTCATCGACCTGGAAACTGCCACCCACTGTCCAAGAGATCCTTGGTTGTTTACTTGACTTAGCATAAATGGACTTCTTCTTCTTGCTCCACCTTCTCTTTAATGGCACCAGCGGCTTCAACTCAGATATGAACTTTTTCTTCATGCACTGGATAATCTCGACGTAAGGTTCAACAACATCAATTGCAAGAAGTGATGTTCTTATATGCTTTGCAACGTAACCATTATTCTCAAAGTTGTCGAAGGAGAATGGGCCCGAGAGCAGATCTTTATCTGTCCCAAGGGCATTATTCACAGGGTTTTTGTTAGTCGAAGTTTCGATAATGATGTTAAAAGCTCGTAGTGTCGCGTTGTTGTATGTTGTCTTGCTGAGGTCATATCCATTGTATGTCTGAGGATTGCATTTATTCACCAAATTCTTTGCCCATGAACCTGCATACGCCCAATCTTCAAAGCCGCCTCTGACCGAGTAGATGATTGAATTCGTGTCACCAGTTACATACAGTTGGTTTGGATACAGTTTTCCAGCGAACTGAGCTAGCCCCATAGCCACGACATCTTGCGATTTGTGATCGGGTGAAAAGGAATTTTCGGGGACAGACGTTGCACCCCATTCATATGTAATGCTTTCCATCCCACCATGATAGGTTAATGCCATCTGGAAAAGATGGTCATGAAATAGTTCATTGATTGTTCGTGCTGTGATAGTCCTCATACATGTCCTACTTATTCTTTCATTTGTCGAGGACTGCATCTGATCAAAAGGAAAATCCCTATTTGGATCAAAGCCTTGTTCCTCTCTTCGGTTGTAGTAATACCCATTAGAGTTGGCTGCAGGGACAAGCACGATTCGACGGGTGGACACCAATCGCGCCAACCACGCTGCCTCTCGTTTCGTGTGTTTGCTGTAAAATTCATCGCACCCGACTTCGGCTGGAGCTTTTCTGGATTCACACGATGCGGCAGTTGCTAAAAGCTTGGCCACTTCAATAGTTGCGACTGGACCTACTCTTTCATTGCCATGCAGAGCACCAGAAATTAATACGTCTGGGCGTTGTTTCCTAGCCTTTCCAGCAAGCTTTTTCGAATAAATCTTCGAATCAGTTATTGTGAGGATATGGTTCCAACATCCATAATGATTGAAATTACATGTTTTGGGAAGGTCATACTTTTCTTGAGCTGTAGAATAAGATACAAGATCTGGATGAAGGGAAGCAAGACGTCGCATTTCGTCCACAATTTCATCCAATGTAAGCCTCTCAAACTGCTCTCCGTATGAATGGAATGGCACAATAAACAGTAAAAGGCATCTTATTAGCAGCTTCATCTTTAAAAAATAATATGGGAGGTATTAGCGAGTACCAGAAGTAGTCTTCTCAACTGCTGTGCACAAAAGAAAAAAGAATTCTACGAACGAAGAGATATAATATAGATTAGCATAAGGTTCTTGGATAAACTAGCGTAACATATCAACAATATAGCTGAATATAGCTCTTTTTAAACACGATCAACACAACATCATCCAACCTTCTCTACATAATACATCATAATACATACAATACTTGTAATACATAACACATAATACATAATACATAATACATAATACCCTGATACCTGGTAATTCAACCCTGTGATTTGGATTCTAGATAATCCAAATTGGCGAAAAGAGTCTTCACACACTTCTTTAAAAACATTTAACACGTTTGTGCACGTGTAGCCATTGTTCATTTTCACGCTGCATCTTGAATGGGTTTTGAGAATATTACGGGATGATGAAACAACGTGTAACAGTTTCGGATATCTGTATGTTTTTTAAATGTGATGAACTAAATTCCAAACATGGAAAATCACAGGTTTTAGAGTTTCATACTACCTGCAGTATCAAACTTGATTCTTTGGGAGCTAATATATTGACGATGCAATTCGGATTATTTCCATTCTGGTTCTAGCGCTTCTGAATTCAAGTCACCTCCGATTCCAGTAGGTACATCTAAGTGTACTCCTTCTGTCAATTTTGGTTCCAATTCTTCTGAATTCAAATCGTCTTCTTTTTCACAAGCTTCGTTTAATCCTATCCAGGTTGTTTCTACCGCTTCGGTACTTGTATTCAAAACACCTACATTTCCATTCGGTGCATCTGCCCCTTCTTGTGATGTCAGACTCTTGATTTTTGCGATATCTTCCGTTTTATCAACAGCCTCGCGTGCCCAAGGAACGGCAACTTCTGCAAAAACGGATGTAGGAGTCGCAAATGGAGCTAGCGGAGCTGAAGGCTCTGGACTAGCATGTTGCCGCCTTGTCCTCAGCTTGATACGAATTGGAATTGCATTATCTACGCTTGCCCGACCTTCTTCCATCTTTGCGAACGTTAAACCATCGTCCTCTCTTGAATTAATTGATATGAAGTATTGTTTGTGAACAAAAGCAGTTTTAAACCTCAAGTGCCTTTTTTTCAATGCGCTGAGCCGATACTTTGTGTCTTGATCACTAAACCTTTCACAAACTTGTGAAACGTCACCGAATGCATCTACGCACAGACTTCTTGCTGAGCAGTAGGCATAAATGTGATGTATTGTGAGTAGTCCAACAATCGTAAAACAGACATACTTTCGATAAACGAAATCGTAATCCACAAACGCCGGTCCGACGGCAAGAACAAAAATGATTAGAATCAAACAGGCACTTGGAAACAGCGATCTTCTAGCAACTTGTTTGGCATCATTGACAAACTCCAGCGCTAGGTCGACCTCGTCGCAGAATCTGTTCCATACTCTTTCTGACGGAACTTCTATTGGGACTGTGGACCGGTCGATGACACACGGTCTCCGGCAGATCTTGATTTTAGGATCGTTGTAAAAGTGTTGGTTCGATATCTCTACAAGAGTCATCTTGATGCGGGGTATGGAGTGAGATGGTTTTGTTGAATTGGAGAATTCTGTATGATACCTGATTGCGAGTAGTGCGCAGCTTGCAGCTTTCCAGATCACTCTGTGTTCTTCTGTCGCTATGACTGGGTTCTGTGTGTCGTGTTTGGTATTTGATCTTAGAATGTGGTGGGACTAGTTTGGGTTTGAATTTCCAACGGTGGTGGGTGGTGATTGGTGATGGCTCTTGGGACTTCGATTCTCATATTAATAGTACCTTGTAACGTTTGAAGTCAGTTCACAGGTTTGAAAGATTTCCAATTCAATTTCAAATTTATTGCAGATTGATTAGCTCTAATTTATGTTCGAAACAGTCTGGTAGTCTATTGTATCATGATTCGATTCTGCCTTGCGTCCATTATGCTTTAATCATTGCGCAATTCATTTTCGAATTCTTCATCCGTGTCAACAAGCAGTGTGTGGAATTAGTTAAAGGCTTGTTCTTTTACGTCATTCTCAAAATCGAAACGTCAGTGCAACTTCAACAAAGAAGATCAATTCTATGCATGCCACACTTCCGGTGTATTTTCAGGGGACAAATTTATCCAAAAAATGTCCATAGCAAT
>Ga0209712_10005122_pt1 | contig 10300 bp, 10 predicted proteins | sample ArcOceMetagenome_FD_187443 | JGI IMG/M metagenome (GOLD analysis project Ga0209712, IMG submission 187443) | Marine eukaryotic phytoplankton communities from Arctic Ocean - Arctic Ocean - Greenland ARC118M Metagenome (SPAdes) (version 2) | ecosystem: Environmental > Aquatic > Marine > Oceanic... | reverse complement strand
AGGAGGATTCCTATCTACCACCTAACTACCATGTCCTACTAGTGACTATACTTCCATATATGCTCTATATATCTTGGCTTGGGAAACCGCCCTTTCCTTTCCATGTCCATTCCCATTTAGGAACTCCCATTTAGGAACTCCAACATTCACCACCACTGTAATGCGATACTGAATGAGGTGATCTTCACCTCATTCCTCAGCTCTTTTTCAGAAGGTGGTCTACATCGCAACACTACCAATGCAGTTCAAGGTAGACCATAGGTCATCTGTGTTTTAATTCCAAGTAGTAGAATTGCACAGGCTTCTTTGAACAATGCCATTAGAAAGATCCGGTTGTGAATCCAAAACTGGAAATGTCATATTTGAATTGAAAATATTATTGATGGTACACGCACCGTATTTGGCCACTTTTGTTGAACTCGTCTCTCTTGCTCTGCACGCAGTACCTATGATATATATATAATATGTGTAGTATGATCATATATTTATTTTTTATCATGAGAAATTCATCCTGTTATACAAAATGAATAGCATCCTCCCTCTGCCGGTATGACATATTCAATTTGGTCTGTATTCTGTATCTCCCTCTTCGAAACGTAGAGTGATCCTCATCGTCGGTTGTGGGCCGGTGAAGCAGGTACAACAGAACCAATCTCTTACAGTACACGTATTAATTGTGGACAACAACACTTTACCCTTTTAATTGACATCCTTACTCATTATTCACAAGTGGCATCTTAGCTTCTCTTACAGAATTACAAACCAACTGAGATACCTATATGACTTTCATTCCTTCACTTAAAATCTCAATTACCACTTCATATTGAATAGGCTACAACCCCAACCTTCAACTGTCAGCATTTTTATTCTCTTCCTGTACATCTCCGCGCACGGCAATAGCATCGTGCAACAACCTGGTCCGCTCAATAAGTTGACTTGTCATTGTATAGTACCCTTCTTCAAGATTCCTGACCTTGATTTCAAAATTAATTACATCGGCTTCGAGTTCTTCTACCGTGTTCATGTATTTCGTATTGCTTGATGCAAGCAAGACTATCTCCTTTTCTAAACATTCTTTGACGCGCTCAGAAGCCTCAAGCTTTACCTCAAGCATGCAAACCTTCAGCACTGCATCGGCCACGCTTCCACTAGATTTCCTGTTGGAAAGTTGGTCCTCAAGTGAAATACATTGCAATTGCAAATCATTTGATGCAATTTTGTATGCTTGTGCCATTTCCTCCAACGTCTCAATTTTCTCTTCAGCAAAAGCTTTATACTTTGCGAGACTTTGCACCTCGCTTTCAGTGTCAACTGCAAACTTCTCGTCCCTGAACGTTACCTCTTCTGGCTTCTCGGTCACTTCAGCGAGCTTTGTTGTTAGAACCCCTACAGTCGCCTTAAGCTTTTCTACAACCAGCTGATTCTTTTCAGCTAGTGCTTTAGACTCGATGTCCTTCGAAATTGTCGTCTCCTTCATCTTATCCTTTAAATCTTGGATGTGATTTTCCTTTTCAGAAATGTCATCAGTAAGAGTCTGGTTATTCTTTTCAAGGTGATTCAAAAGCTTCCCCAACTTCCTATTTCTATCGGTCATTTCCTCCATAGTATCAATGACTTCCTGCTTCTGACGCAGCTCTTCTTCAAGATCTTGTAAACGAATACGCATTACATCGTTATTTGCCATTGCGACGTTTCTTTCGCAATAAGCAGCATCCGCCTCTACTCTTGCCTGGGCTAATTCTTCCTCGAGGAGAGATTCCATAGCTCTTGCATGATATGTTTTCTTGCCACGATGAGGAGAATCGTATCCACTGTTGCAATTGTTGACAGCTGCAATGTGAGAGGCAGCAGCTTCCAACTTGGCCCTCACTTTATAAGCAACCTGTGAGATGTATTCCTTGTTCTGAGCAAAGGCTGCTTCAATTTCCTCGCTATTTCCAGGCAAGTAGTCTTTTGGAGTCTTCCCAAAAAAGTCCTTCTCGTCTTTCGCATCGTAGTAAGCATCAAGGATCAAAAAAATCACGTCAATATGAGCATTATGAACAATTGCACAGTGGAGAGGAGTGCGGTCATAGTTGTCCGTTGTTTTTGCAGATGCGGGAAAACAGTCCAAGAGAGCAGATATGATGGCAGGAGTTGGTTCGCGGATGCAGGCCTGGTGGATGGGAAGACGTCTCCACATTGGCGTATCATTGTCAGTCTTCGCTGTCCATTGTTTGGCATCGGTTGGAGACTGTTTGAGAGTAAATTCAGCTTTCTTCCATTGAAGGTCCTCTAGTAGTTTAAATAAGTCGTTTGGCCGGAGCTGGTCATACTGCACGTCCTGAAATGCGGCATCATTGACACCGGTTGGAGATAGAACGGAATAATGTTTATTGAAAGACACAGGGGATGATTGATTTAGATAGAGATCCATTGTATCCACAACGTTGAGACTGAACGTCGTTTCTTTAATTTGAAATTGTAGTAGTTGGAGTGTTCGAAGAGAGGCGACGAATATGATCGTTTTTTTCTATTTTTTTCTGGTATGATCGTTTTTTAGTGACCTGAGGAGTGGCGCGAAACCAGCAAAACATTTTAGATCGAGGGGCAATAATGACTGAATTTGGCGATGGATTTTTAGGAAGGCACAGGTTTCAATGATGAATCATCAATCTGTGCCAAGCCCCCTTACTTTTGTTTCTCACTTTATCAAAAATCTTCATAAAAAGCCGCAACTAAGTAAGGATGGTGCTCTTCCAAAGATCAAAACCAGCGCAGATTAATGTAGACATCTCTTACGGTGGAGATGAATCTGGGGACGTGTATCAAAACACTCAAAATTCAAAGAATAGATATGGAAACAGTCAGTATTCATCACTTCCTAAGCAATCCAATCGAAGCCTTAAGTCATCCTTCACCAGGTCGCCATTTGCCAATGATCGTAACCCGAAGAACTCGAGATCGAACAGATATATATCTATTGCGCAGTATTTGGTTATCGGAATGCTGTGTGTAGGGTGCCTCAGAAGTCACTCGAGTGTTCAACGTGTCAATGAAGAATTAGAAAAACTCAATGAAGAGTATGAAAGTACACATGAACATCTTGTCGATATCGAACATGAACTAGAAGTAACTCATAATGATTTCCATGTACTGCAAATGAAAATGCTAGCTGGTAAGTCAATTAAGGCTACTGCCGATCCTTCGGAGAGGAAGGAGATCTCTGAACAAATAATTCAGAAGCAGGAATACCAAATTGACAGAATCGACCAATTAAAAAAAAGCATCCAGAAAAACTATGCAATCGAACTATTGAGAAGGTAAGTCATTGCTATGTTGAGATATAACATTAGTGGGCTTGATCTTCTTTTCTAAATGATGTGTTCTTCTTCTGTTCAAATAGATTTGGACAAGGGCCATACCATGTTGAATTCGAGGTTAGCATCAATGGTATGAAAAAGTTTTTGACTGTAGAGACGGCACCCAATAACGTTATGCCTCACTCGGTGTATTTCTTTATGGACATGATCGACAGAAAGGTATGGGACTCGACTGTCCTTCTTCACGACGTCGACCATATTATTACCGCAGCTCTGATGGATCCCAATGACGTGGACAAGGAACATCTGGTAGAAGAAAGATTGGCATTCGCTGAATACTCCCACGAGTTTGAGCATGAAGAATACACTGTTGGGTTTGCAGGCACTGGGCCTACATTCTACTTCAACATTCGTGACAATACTGAACACCATGGGCCAAATGGAGGGGGAGTTCAAAACAAAATGGACGAAGCAGATCCATGCTTTGCGAAAATTATAATTGGAGGAGAGACTATGGAGCTATTGAAAGAAATGTCCCTTGCGGCTGGGAAATCGAATGGTGACATGATATTCAGTCACATTGAAAAGGCTTCCCGTATTCAACTTCCACCGGCACGTTTGCAGGAATTAATGAAACACTAAACAAGAAAGAATTGAATAGGTCGGAGACAAAAAGGAAAAAAACTTTGTGAAAACACGGGTTTTTTAGTAAAGAAACTGAAAGAATATACTTGGGGACAAGAGAAGAATTGATTACATCACTCTTTTAGAATCTTAACTGAGATATAATTCAATCTCTTATTATGTTTATGCACATGCGTCGTTTATCATAGTATTCACATTATATGAATTCTCTTTAAAGAGTCTCTTCTTTCTAGTCTCCTCAAATTCTTTAGAAAAGGTTTCAACGACCACTCTAAGCTGAAGCTTTACTCTTCTAGAATCTTACCTGAAATATAATTCAATCTCTTATTATGTATTATTCACATGCGTCGTTAATCATAGTATTCACATTATGAATTCTCTTAAAAGATTCCCTTCTTTCTAGTCTCCTCAAATTCTTTAGAAAAGGTTTCAACGACCACTCTACGCTGAAGCTTGTTGGCAGCAGTCAAGCAGCCGTTCTCTGGAGTCCAGTGTTCAGTCAAGAAAGCAATAGCAACCAACTTCTCCAAATGGCTCAAGCCAGCCTTGGCACCCTCTTTCTTCATATCTGCCAAAACAGCATCGTAAAGCTCCTTGGAGTTCTTCACAGCATCATAGTCTCCACTGACACCATTATCCTTGGCCCACTTCATAGCAATGGGCTCGTTCAGCTGCATCAAAGCGATAGGCCTGTCCATTTCACCATCTCCATAGCAGCAGATACCTCCCGCAACAGCATCAACGAAAGCAGAGTTACCATAAGTCATTTCCATATTTTCCACAGCGATGTATTCACCTCCCTTCAACTTGACAAGATTCTTGACACGGTCGACGATACGAATACTTCCATCTTCCATGAATTGTCCAATATCCCCAGTATGGAACCATCCATCATCATCAAATACTTCCTTGGTCTTATCCGGCATCATGTAGTATCCAAGAGAAACACTAGCTCCCCTGGTGAGAACTTCTCCACGTCCAAAAACCTTGTTTCCGTTGACATCGTGGGTATCCGTGCTAAGGTATGGAGCGCCACCCTTGTCGTTAATCTCGGTCACGGATAGAAGCTTCACTTCGACAGAAGGGATGGGAAGACCAGCAATTCCTGGGCGAAGGTCATCGATTGCTTGGATAGTAAGTCCAGCACAGGTTTCGGTCAAACCCTGCAATTAATGTACGATAGGATGAAAATGAGATTCTTTGTGTGAGATATTGACGTCAATCACTCACTACATGTACCCACGCCACAACACAAAAATAACCATGAGAACAGTATGACAGTACTTACGTAACCCTGGAAAAGAGGACATCCAAAACAAGTACGAATGAAAACCTGAACCTCGTTATTCAAAGGTCCCCCACCAGAAAGAGCAATCCTAAGCTTTCCACCGACAACCTTTGCAAATTTCTTGAAAACAAGTGCCTTGAAAAGAGGAGTATCATACCCATGATTCATTGCAAAAGTCCTTGCCTGGAACGCAGTCGCCACCAAAAACCTGGTAAGAGGAGATCCAGCCGCAACCTTTGCCTCCACACCCTTCTTAATGACATCCCAAATCTTGGGAACGCCCACCATGAGATTCGGTGAGTATTGCTCCAATGCTCCAATGGGGAATGCTCCCTTCACGGTCAAAGTCTTTGGATCAGCATACGTGATGGTGACACCCAAAGTAATCATACACAATTCAGCCATGAGTTCCATAATATGTGCAAGGGGGAGGTACCCCAAATAAACTTCTCCACTCTCGATTCCAAGCATTTCAGCTCCACTGGCAATAGCCGCTACAATCTGTGCATGAGTAATAACCACTCCCTTTGGCTTCCCGGTACTTCCAGAGGTATACATCAATACCGCCATGGTCTCCGGTGTGGGAGGGGTAGGAGGAAACGCAACAATATCTCCCATTGCCACAAAATCCTCAAAGGAAATGAGCAAGACACCCTTGGGTGCCACTGGCATATCAATTACATCAGTTTTGGCAATGGTATCACTGGTATAAATGATAGTCTTGAGTGTGGGCATCTCCTTCATTCTCCCGACGATAGCCTTGACATTAATTTTGTTACATACAATCGCACTAATCACACCATCCTTGACAGCTTCAATGACTGCATCCATACCAAGCGTGGAATAAATCGTCGTAACAACAATCGACTGTGAAAAAGCAGCTTGCGCCGCCACCATCCATTCTCCACAGGTATTCTCAAAAATCGCCAATGAGCATGGAGTCGTCATCTTGTCCAAAGTCGCCTTTTGAGGGGCAGCGACTAATCCAACCTTTTTCAAGGCAGCACCAAACTTGTGAACCTCTTTTCCAATTTCCTCATAGGATTTCCAAATAACATCTCCAAAGTGTTTCACGGGGGGTTTGACCGTATGCATACCGAGGTATTCTCTCGTACCCATACATTTTCGTTCGGGGTATTTGAGAAATGCCATGGCGGAGATTTCGTAGAGTGTTTTGGCTCCAGAGGGGGGAAGCGTGAGTCTTTGATTGGGGTAGTCGGCATGGACGCGGTGGCAGGGGTCGTTTCCGACAGGGACGGAGCGGAGGGGTTTGGATTTAAAGAGGTTTAGGAATGGCTTTACCCAGCCGAATGTTACAAGGGTTAGCTGTGATTAGAGAGAGAGATAGAGATAGAGAGATGATTAGGTTAGTGTGTAGGTTGATTAGATGGTGTCCATAATGTAGTGAGGCAGTCACGACTAGTATTAATAGAGTGCTGTCAGAATTACGACTTACGAAGAAGTCAATCGCTAGGAGGAGGATCTTCAAAGGAAGAAATAGCAAACTCATGATGGAATGAATGCCAAGCTTGTTTGTCTGTTGTCGTTATCTATCAACTAGATAATTCAATCGAAGTTCAATAGAATAGTATGAGGGTCTCTTGTGGAATTGGTTCCTACCGGTATGTTACGTGAACAATACTTGAGAGATTGTGACCGATCGTGGAACGTCGAACGTCGAAAAGATATCTAGATGCTTCAAAGATATCTTTTTGGTGGATCTGGCAACCAAAAAAGAGCGATCTTGATTGAAGGTTTCAAATTCAAATGAAGATTGAAGATGACGAGGCTCGAAATAAGAAATCGAGGCGCGGGATTCACCACAATCATTTGTTGGGTTGGGAATATATACAGCTGATGCAAGTAAAAGTACAACAGGAGGCTACCGGTACCACTATGCATACTAATGTACTGTTGTAGTGGAGCACTACTATCTTGTGCCGCCCGGCCTCCTTGCTTGACCATGCATGTCATATTTGAAACAGTATCCCGAAGTCGCGGGGGTCAGTGAAGGACTGGAGATATCAATTTGAAATGTTGCCTTTCTACGTGGTTCTACTGACCACGGAAATGAAGTTGTTGGCTGTTGGCATCGGTGGTTGAGAATGACGAATGACAAATGACTTGGAGGAGGCACCTGCTGTTGCGGGGCATGCAAGTAGAGGATGCAAACACAGCAATCGTACTTGTAAACGCACAAAGGAAATTTGTGAATTGCCTCAAGTTTCAAGTTGCGTTTGAGAAATACTTTTTGGAAAGAACTGACTGCGAGGAAAAATGATTGTTCTTCTCGTCAGACAGATTGCCAAAGTCATGACCGCCATCGCTCATCGCTAACCGTTTGATTGATAGATGGTTGGTGACCCCTTTTCTATGCAAAACGAAGCCTGGAGTGGTGAGGAGTTTCGATCGTGCACCTTTGAAGCTGATAATAGATGTCCCGAGGAAAAAGACACATCAAAGATAGTTGAGAAAATTATGTTTCGCCAAGCACTTATCGAAGGATTGCATAAAGGGGAAAGTATTATTTCTTTCAAGTTCATTCAATGCTACAGTCAGTACCAGTACATCATCAAACGGACTTTGGGGGAGGGACAATTAAAATATTAAATTTGTACTTTACTTTTAGAGAGCGTAAGGATTTTTATTGAAACGTTTGCATCCTCCACAAGAAGATTCTATCATGACTACACCTTCATCTTCTTACACTTTGAACTTGGAAAAGTTGCGATTTGCGATGTGGCAGGCACGGGCTGTGGTCTCCAGTTCAATGGCGCTGTCTTCTAATAGGCTCAAATGGAATTGCCGTGTCCCGAGGGTCAATCAAGATAACTGTCAAGATAACAGTTCCATGAGTGGTGATCAGCAAGGTATCCGGGCTCACTGCCCGCACTATGGAGAAGATGAGGAACTTCTTTTACAAATCTTTGCATCTCTTACAAATCTATGCCTCACCTGCAGATTATACAATGACGTGTATACAAGCCTATGTACCGGGAGATTTGGCCAAACCAAGAAAATATAGAACCGGATATCACGAAAATTCGTATCAAAGACCTATCCTCGTGATTTGAGGATACAGTTTGGTGAAGACACCATGTTCTTCATGCATCTCATACAACGAGACAAGAGAAAGGTCACCTAGAGTACGAATACATTTTAGTTTCAAAGAAAGCAGCTACAAACAGACGATGAATTGAGAGACGTCTAGTAAAACCAGTGCATTAACGGTCGAAGGGTCCTCCATGTACAAGGATATTTGCGGTCAAACGTTTTCACATCGGCATGGACAGCCAAACTGGCAAATTGAATTCTTGCAGTTATTCGTTGAGTTCTTTGTTGTGCTGTGTGTGCCTTGCGCACACAGCGTTCCGGAGCAGCATTGGTGCATCTTGTCAAATGTCAAAAAGACCTTGGTAGTGATGAGGGGGCCTACTGTTACACTGGGATGATTGATATCTTTACTTACAGGAACTTTTCCTTCGTGAAACTAAACGAACACAGCGGGATATCTCTATACTCGTCGCTCATTTAAAAACATTTGCACATTTTGGAGAGGAAAAGGAATACTGAAAAACAGGTGTCACAATGTCACTGTGCTGTATAGAAAATGTCATTGTCTATGCTCGCTTATTTCAAAACATTTGCACATTTAGGAGAGGAAAAGCTTGAATTCTGTTCTCAGGAGGTGCAGATTTTTCTGGGCCGTGGTACTGATGTATTATTTTATAGAATTGAAGTGGCGTCCACTATACCATTATTTGTCAAACCATGTCGTCCCCTTCCCGGCACATCAACCGTTATCTACTACTTCTTGCCATCGTGACGATAGTGACTTTGTTACAATTCAGCGCAGAAGCTCCAATCTTTGATCGATTGGCGTTTGACGATTCTACTCGAGAGGCAAGAAAATCTTTTTGCCAGCTGAGTTCTGAAGGACCGCTGCCTATCATACTGATGTCACTTGGAAGGAGTGGATCGAGTATAACGTGGGATACCATGTCAGCCCTTACCGGCAAACGTTCACGCGCGTATGAGATTACTGGTGGTAATCGATTCACGAGCAAAATATTTTTCGATGAACTTGCAGAGGATCCCTATATGACCCATGATTGGGCAGTTGACAGATTGTGCTTTAAACAGAAGCATCGTGATGCACAAGGCGCTGGTATTGTTGGTTTTCAATGGAAGCCATATATGTCCTCTTTTGACCTCGAATATGCGGTAGAGGGTCTCAAGAAAATCGAATCTCAGAAAAATCCACCTATTCGCATTGTGTATCTCACCAGAAATCCGATGGACCGTAAGATTTCAAACCTCCACCATCAGCGAAGCAAATCGAGCAGCAATGCAATTGCAGCTCACTGCGCAGTAGGAGATGATGCGTGCATCAAGAAGCATGAAGCATTCGACCAAGGTATTATATTTCCTGTTGGGAATGAATTGCTCGATTGGCTCCGGAATGCCGTCAGCAGTGACAATAAAATCAAAGCATCACTCTCAGATACGAAGGTCAAATTCATTCACGTATCATACGAAAAATTGTACAATGCTGATGATGCAGAGGAATGGATGCGCATTTTTAAATTCTTGCGTCTAGGTCCGTCCAAGAATTTGTCAATGGACGATATTAGAGCCACGTTTAGCATGGCGTCGACTCACTCCAAGGGTAGGAACGAGATAATTGAAAATTATGTGGAAGTAGAACAAACTCTTGCTGGGACTGAGTTTGAGCATTTTCTTTTGTGAGGTCTTTAAGAGTGCAATTCCAGTGGTTTTGTCTGCCGATCCCTCCAATGTCACTAAAGTTCTTTATAATTATTTCGCCGTCCACCAAACTTGAGCAGGATTATGAAACTTGAATCATCTGAACAATCTTCCTCTTCTTTGACTTGATGTCTCGCCTTTTCAAGCTCTACTGAAATAAGTTCTTCTTCCAGATCGATATAGCTTCACCCCCCTCAGAGTACTATATACGTAAGACTCTATATTCAAATTAATGGGTTCTTGCTCTTCAATTAGGATACCTTTATCCTTAGCAATCACCACATCCCCAGTAGTCCCT
>Ga0209712_10005121_pt1 | contig 10302 bp, 8 predicted proteins | sample ArcOceMetagenome_FD_187443 | JGI IMG/M metagenome (GOLD analysis project Ga0209712, IMG submission 187443) | Marine eukaryotic phytoplankton communities from Arctic Ocean - Arctic Ocean - Greenland ARC118M Metagenome (SPAdes) (version 2) | ecosystem: Environmental > Aquatic > Marine > Oceanic... | reverse complement strand
TTCCGTGTGTGCTGCCCTATCACTGGGAACATCTATTAAATGCTTCACATTGGCTATTTTGATAACCGATGGAATCGCGAGATAAGTAATCCCGAAAGCAGTAATAAAACTTAAGTATGATGTCGTACAAAAATATTCGTTCGTGAATTTCTTTTGGATTCTTGATTTCAGAAAGAAATATTCTATTTGATTTTGATTAGACGAATACGAATATTGGCATATATAATTGACAAGTTTATCTTCAAAAGTATAGAAACTATCAACCATTCATTTTTTTATAACACCAATTTAGGCAATCGACAACAAATAATCCACTCAATCTTTCCGATGTTTCTTTTTCTTCACTCAAGGCAAAGGACGTGAGCATCGGCGTAATTACATCGAGTATTTTTGACATAGCCTGCCTAATAATTCAATGGGGCAGCGAAGAAGGAAAAAAGCAGATAAAATGGATAGGTTATTTGTTATCTATTCCCTTAAGTAATACTTAAATAATAAGTTCCGCTTTTTAAACAAAGCTGTTTTTGCAATAGACGAAGCAAGAAACACAGGCATATCCCTAGCTACGGCGAGTATTCTTAATGAAGTATATTGTAAAAAGAGCAAGTTTAAGTGGAGAAGTTATTTTTTAAGCGTTACTAAAAATGGGAATAGATAATAAATTTACATTTTCTCAATAGATTATCTTTTCTTCAGTTCTTGATTCGAAAATGGACATTTATCAGGATAAATTCACCTACTGCCATCAACTTACAGATAACCAAATCTGAAGTAAAAAATGAGGGAAAAGGAAACAGCGAAAAATGTAAATTTATCTTATTACCGTTCCTTACTTCATCATTCCCATAAAAGTATTCACCAACCAGCTTTGTTTGGTTTTTACTAAATTATCTAAGGTAGAATCTGCCTTACGAGCGAAAATTTGCATTTCCTGTACGACTTTTTTGAATTCCTCTACTTCTTTGGAATCACCATCCACAATATTAATATCATCCAGAATTTTCACTAAAGGTTCTAACTCCTTTTTTTTACGTTCCGTGATTACTTTCCGAGTTACTTCCCACATATCTTTTTCTGCCACGAAATACTCCTTACGTTCACCCGGTTTCAATTCCTTATAAACCAATCCCCAATCAATCAAGGCACGAACATTCATATTCGCATTTCCCATAGAAATATTCAATTCTTGTCTTATTTCTTCCGAACTTAAAGCTTCTGGGGCTATCAATAACAAGGCATGAATTTGAGCCATTGTTCGATTAATTCCCCAATTTGAGCCCAGTGTTCCCCAAGCTTGCAGGAATTTTTCTTTGCCTTCCTTTAATTCCATATGTTATTATTTTAAAGTTTTTAAAGGGAAAAGTTTTAAGATTTTGACTCTTGTAATGATTAGAAAATATCATTAATTATCATTTTCCTTAAAGCCCAAAACCAATCTCCCATTCTCCTAAAAATACGACTTAATTATTTATAAATGTAGAAACTTTCAAATATTATTGAAAATTAAACGGGACTCAGAGTAAATAGATATTCTTCTGAATTGTTTATACATTTTCAAGTAATGACCTATTTAGTTGGGAAAGTCATATTTGTAAAACCATTAAAGTCCTAATTTTTCAATAATCATTTCATACTGTTTCAGATACGTTTCAGAAAAAGGATGACGCTGTAATAATTCTTCACAATACACTTTCGCATTTTCGTATTTTTTCTTTTCTAATGTCCGTTTCAGTTTTTTCTCGAAATACTTCGTTGTTGGACAAGCTTCATATTGTGGTAAACCATAAGCAATAACTCTGATGTAAGCATCTAACTTATCTCGTTCTCCAATCATAAAAGCAATCGAAAACGTAAAACTCGTGTCTTCAAAGTTTTTCTTCCAATCCCTTACTGTTAAACGGATAACTCTTGATAGTTCAGTTTGCAAACCTCCTCCTAAAGGGTTTCGTTGTTGGATTCCAACGATTTTACCTTGTTGCCCAAATCTAATTGTCATTATTGAAACACCTGAAATACAATTACTTCGTGCTTCCTCTGGAAACTTAATATTGGTATAAATTAATTCTAAAAACGCTTTCGCACCACCTTCATAATGAGCATCCAAAAAAGCGTCTGCTTTATCCTCTAAATCATCATTTTGAGCATCAATAGAAATGGTAGGAATTAAAAAACAAAGTATAATTAAGAATAGATTTTTCATAAACAGAAATTTTAAAATTGATTAAAAATGTAACTTTCTTAATATCGTGAGTTTTAAGGTTATGTTACGTCCTGTTAAAGTTTGATTAAAAATTATGATTAAAAATGACAATTATACAAATAATCAGATTTTATCACAAATTTGCATGGCTAAATAATTATTTAATTAAAACCCACATCAAACATAAAAATAACAGACCTATGTTTAAAAAGCTATTACTTCCTATTATTGGTGTTCTCGTACTTGGTATCGGTACGTATTATTTTTTTGGTAATAATGACGATATTGATACCGGTATCAATATTTTGACAACTGTAAAAAAGGGAAAATTCGAAGTTTTTGTCAATTCCACAGGTGAATTGCAAGCCAAAAAATCTGAAAAGATTCGTGGTCCTGAAGGAATGCGTGCTGCCGGAATTTGGCAAACCCAAATCGCTGATTTAGTCGCTGAAGGAACAGTCGTCAAAGAAGGTGATTATGTCGGAAGATTAGATCGTTCTGAACTTGATGGAAAATTGCAAAATTTATCAACAGAACTTGAAAAAGTTGAATCTCAATTACTACAAGCAAAACTAGATACTGCGATTACACTTAGAGGTTTACGTGATCAATTAATCAATCTGAAGTTTTCGATGCGTGAAAAGAACTTAGAAGTGGAACAATCTAAATACGAGCCGCCAGCTGTTATTCGTAAAGAAGAGTTAGAATTGGAGCGTATTCAAAGAGATTATAATCAGCAAAAAACCAATTACTCTTTGAAGCAAAGACAAGCCGAAGCTCAAATCAAAGAAATCATGGCAACGCTTGATCAAAGCATGAGTAAGTTCAAGATGATGCGAGATTTATCCGGTAAGTTTACGGTTACTGCTCCAAAACCAGGAATGGTCATTTATGAGCGAAGCTGGAACGGAAAAAAAGGACCAGGCTCACGAGTAAGCTCATGGGATCCTGTGATTGCTCAGTTACCAGATTTAAGTGATATGGTTTCTAAGACTTACGTCAATGAGGTAGATATTAGTAAAATAAAAGTAGATCAATCCGTAACCGTTCGCATAGACGCTTTTCCTGAAAAAGCGTACAAAGGAAAAATTATTACTATTGCAAATATTGGAGAACAATTGAAAAAATTCGATGCAAAAGTATTTGAAGTTGTCGTTCAAATGTTAGAGAATGATTCTATTCTTCGTCCTGCAATGACGACTTCAAACCAAGTATTGACCAATACCTTAGAAGATGTTTTATTCGTTCCATTAGAATGTGTGCATTCGGATAGTATGACGTATGTTTTCAAAAAAACGCCAACTGGTATTGTGAAACAAGAAGTGATTATTAGTATAGCAAATGATGAAAATGTGGTGGTTAGATATGGTTTGAAAGCAAAGGAAGAACTATTCTTAACCATTCCTGAAAATGGGGAGAATATTACGATTGTAGAATTACCAAAAATAGAAAAAGAAGCACACGAGAAAGAAGTTGCAGAAGCCAACCGAAAAAAGGAGGAAGATACCAAACGTCGCCAAGAAAAAATGAGCGAACGCCTAAAGGATTTTGACAAAAAAGGCGATAATAAAATGGGGATTCAGAATTAATAAAATGGCTAATAAAATCTATAATCTCATCATACTGAACTATAAGTACTCGGATCAGCATGATGGAAAATTTTAGCAATGCAACGAATATTTTTTAATTTTATATTAGCACTCGAAGGCGTTGGTGCGAATAGACTTCGAGCAATATTAACCGCTTTAGGAATCGTCTTTGGAGTAGCGGCCGTAATTGCCATGTTGGCGATTGGCTCCGGAGCAAAACAGGCGATTTTGGAGCAAATGAAGCTCATCGGAACGAATAATATTGTCATTGAAGCGGTGGTTCCTCAAGAAGAAGACGAAATAACGGGCGGCAATGCAGATGATGCAAGTAATAAAAATAGTTATACGCCAGGATTGACGCTGAAAGATGCGGAAGCGATTCAGCAGGTCTTACCGACAGTCGAATCTGTTAGCCCAGAAATCGTGTTAACGACCAGTGTCATTCAATCAGGAAAGTTACAACGAACAAGAGTTATCGGTGTAACGAATGCTTTTTTTGATTTGAATAATATTGAAATCGGGCAAGGTACATTCTTTAATAGTTACCACTTTGATGGCGGACGACCAGTTTGTATTATCGGTGAAGATGTTCGAGCAAAGTTCTTTAGTGAAGAGGAACCGTTGGGGAAACTCATCAAATCCGGCGATACTTGGATGACGGTTATTGGTGTATTGAAACGAAGAATGGCGAAAAAAGAGAACTTAGAAGCACTCGGAATCCGTGATTATAATTCAGATATTTATATTCCAATTCAAACGGCTTTATTGCGATTCAAAAATCGAGCATTAGTAACCAAAGCTGCTCTGCGCCAAAATACTGGTGGCGATGTCGTCATGTCAGACGAAGAAGAACCGTCTGCAACAGAACGTAAGGAAGCGAGTAATTATCATCAGCTTGATCGTTTGGTTATCCGTGTGAAGAACTCGGATAATCTGCAAGCAACCGCAACCGTTATTGCTCGAATGTTAAATCGTCGACATGAAGAAGTGAAAGATTATAATATTCACGTCCCTGAATTATTATTGCAACAACAGCAAAAAACGCAAGATACCTTCAACCTTGTTTTGGCGGTAATTGCAGGAATTTCGTTGTTGGTTGGTGGAATCGGAATTATGAATATTATGTTGGCTTCGGTTTTAGAACGAATCAAGGAAATCGGAATTCGTCGCTCGCTCGGAGCGACACGAAGTGATATTGTTTATCAATTCTTATTTGAATCGGTCGTAATTAGTTTACTTGGTGGTTTATTAGGCGTTTTCTTAGGCGTTGGCTCGGCTACTGCAATTGCGAATGCTGCGGAAATTCCAACCGTTGTTTCGACTTGGTCTATCGTTTTGTCTTTCGGTGTAGCAGCTACGATTGGTTTAATTTTTGGAATTATTCCTGCGAGAAGAGCGGCTTATTTTGATCCGATTAAAGCATTGAGAAACGATTAAATTTTCGTGTTGAAGTGTTGAAGTGTTGACGTATTGACGCATTAATATATCCGTATTACCGACGACACTACAACACAAAAAATTAAGTTTCTATAAGATTTGTCAAAGAATCATAAGATACAAAATTCAATCGGTATAATTAAAAACCCAAATTTAAAAAAAATGAACATCAAATATATTCTACTATTTTTATTAATAACGACTTCTACAATTGGCTTTAGCCAAGAAAAACCAATACTTACGTTGACGTTGGAGGAAACGATTGCGTTGGCTCAGAGTGATGCTCCAGATGTTTTGATAGCGAAGACTCGCTTATCGAATAATTATTGGATTTTTAAATCTTTTGAAGCAGATTATAAACCACAAATCTCTTTTAACGCAACGTTACCAAGTTTTAATCGGACGATTAACCAAGTAATTCAACCGGATGGTTCGATTACATTTACGCCGCAGAGTTATATGTTTAATGATGCAAATATTAGCGTAACACAACGAGTTTCTCGAACCGGTGCGACTGTTTTTGCGTCAACAGGTTTGGAACGAATTGATTTTTTTAATAACAATACGAAAACGTATTTATCGAATCCAATTAGAGTGGGTTTTTCGCAACCAATCTTTGGTTTTAATAGCTTCAAATGGGACAAAAAAATACAACCGTTAGAATTTGATTTGGCAAAACGTGGTTATTCTGAAAATATGGAAGCTGTGGCAACGGGAGCAGCTGCTTTATTTTTTGATGTTTATATCGCTCAGATTAGTGTAAGTGCTGCAGAGAAAGATAAAGCAAATGCGGATACTTTATATACGATTGCAAAAGGAAGGTTTTCGGTTGGAAAAATTGCAGAAACAGACTTGTTACAAGTTGAGATTTCTAAGATGAACTCGGATGCAAGCTTGGCGAAAGCCACATTAGATTTGCAAGCGAGTACAGAGAATTTGCGTAACTTTTTGGGAATTAAAAATGCAGTAGATTTTGATTTAATTCCGCCAACATCAATTCCAGATTTTAATATTGATGTCGATAAAGCATTGAAATATGCATTGATGAACCGGAGTGAAATTATTGCTTTCGAGCAACAAAAATTAAACGCAGAAAGAGGCGTCGCACAAGCGATTGGAAATAATGGAATTGATATTAATCTTTCAGGACAAGTTGGTTTTTCTCAAACAGATGCGACACTTGCAGGAGCTTATACTTCACCTCTTGATCAAGAACGGTTGACGTTACGATTGAGCGTTCCGATTATGGATTGGGGAAAAGCAGAGTCTGAGCGACAAATTGCAGAGTCAAATTTAAAATTAGTTTCTATGCAAATCGAACAGGATAGAATTAATTTTGAGCAAAATATTCGATTACGTGTTTTACAATTTGATCTAGTACGTGTACAAGCTGGTTTGGCAGAACGTACCTATATTGTTTCGCAAAAGAATTTTGACATTACAAAAAAGCGATATTTAATTGGTAAAATCGGTGTAACGGAATTGAATTTAGCGATTGCCGAACAGGGTAAGAGCCGTAAAAATTATATGAGTACTTTACGTAATTTTTGGCTGGCTCATTACGAAATTCGCCGTTTGACGCTTTATGATTTTATGAATAATAAGGAGTTACAAAAAGAGGTAGATTTTAATTAGAAATTACCTTATAAAATATCAATTAAAGACCGTCATTCCAATGTAGGTCGGAATCTCGTGCAGACAAAAGAACTAAAATTCAACCTTTTACCAGTTAAAAGTTGGAATTTACTTAAATTTGAGTTGCAAAATACGGGGAGATTCCGACCTTCGTCGAAATGACGGTCTTTATTTAGGTTCTTACTTCGTTAGATAAGTCAAGTAATCCAATATTCATAACCATGCAACATTCATCAAATCACATCATGAAACAATTAGGAATTTTATTGCTTTTGAGTTTTGTTTCCGTGACGCTTTTTGCACAAAAAAACATCACGTTCACGGTATCAACCAATGCTTCAAAAGTAGTAAAAGGTGGTATTTTTGAAGTTGTTTTTTCGATTAAAAATGGAATTGGTCAAGATTTTCAACCACCGAATTTCAAAGGTTTTGAAATTATTAGAGGACCATCAATTCGGTCAAAACAAACAATAATTAATGGAAAAGGGACACGCTCAATTAATTATAGTTATGATTTAAAAGGATTGGAAATAGGAAAGTTGACGATTGCTTCTGCGACGGTGAAAGTAAATAAGAGAATATACAAGACAAAACCACTGAAAGTAGATATCAGAAAGCCACCGTCTAAATCTGAATTGGCAAATACGAAAGACCTTTTTATTAGAACGGATTTGGATGTAGAAACTGCTTATGTTGGCCAACAAGTCATTGCGACATTCACGATTTTTTCTACAAAAAAGATTTTAAAAGCGGAGTTAGTTGATGTACCAAAATTCTCAAATGGCTTTACACAATATTTGAATATTTCTCAATTTAGTAGCAGAATCGAGATTTATAATGGTAAACAATATTTTACGGTTCCAGCCGCAAGATACATGGTGATTCCTCACAAATCAGGGGATTTAACAGTTAAGGATTTAGAGATTGAGCTAAAAGTTGCGGATAATAATGACTTTTTTAGTACCGTTGCTAATAAAAATATATGGAGTGATGAGGTGACTTTAAATGTCATTCCTTTAGAAAACCAACCAGATGATTTTACAAATGCCGTGGGTGAATTTGAATTTGATGCCATTCTAACCAAAAGTGAATTATCAATGGATGAATCTTCGACTTTGACAATAAGCATCACTGGAACAGGAGATATGAAAGCAGTTCAGATTCCGAAATTGAAAGCATTAGAAACGCACTTTGAAGTATATGAACCAACTGTGAACTCAGTCGTTCAAGGTGAAACGAGTCGGTTAATTTCACAAAAAGTTTTCACTTATTTACTTGTTCCAAAGAAAATTGGAACGCTAAATTATAAGCCAACTTTTACATATTTTGATACCAATACGAATTCATTTGAAACGCTCAAAAAGGATGAAATAGATATTAGAATTAAAAATGGAAATGGAGAAAATGGAAATGATGAAATTTCGGATTTCACGAATGACGGGGAACGAGATATTCAAACGATTTTTTCGACTACAAATTTTCAGAATGGAAAGCCAAGTTTATTTGGTTCAGGATTGTTTTGGACTTTGATTACTTTACCGTTTTTAGCATTATTGATTACGTTCGGAATTAAGCAAAGACGCCAAAAAGAAGCGAATATTAATCCAATTTTGACAAAACGAAGTAAGGCCGATAAAATCGCCATGCAACATTTGGCGAAAGCCGAAACATATTGGAAGCAAAACGAAAAACGAGCATTTTATGAAGAAACAAGTAAGGCACTTTGGGGATATGTCTGCGATAAATTAACGATTCCACAAGCTGAACTTTCTAAGGAAAATATACGTTCTAAATTGGCGGAAAAGGAAGTTGGAGATAATAATATTGATCAATTTATCCAAGTTTTAAATGCTTGTGAAATGGCAGTTTTTGCAAAATTGGGGACAGATATGGAAACCATTTATAAGGATGCAAAGTCGGTTATTTCAGTAATTGAAGAAACGTTAAAACGTTAAAAAATCGGTCGTTTGCGATAAAGTACTATAATTTCGAATCAAACGAAAAGCCCAAACGGGGTGAAAAACACTGTGTGAAAAATAAAAAAAATGGCAAAACATAATTATTTAAAAAAGGTGAATATTGTCAATAAAAAGGCTCGATATGAGTACTTTTTTGATGGTATGTTGGAGACGGGGATTATCTTGACGGGAACAGAAATTAAGTCGATTCGTTTTGGTAAAGCGAGTTTAGTGGAAGCATATTGTCGTTTTAAAGGGAATGAATTACATATTCACGGAATGCATATTGCACCATATACGGAAGGAACATATAATAATCATGATCCCGTTCGTGTGCGTAAACTATTGATACACAATCGAGAAGCTAAAAAATTACTTCGCCAAGTAAATCAAAAAGGAGTAACTATCGTTCCTTATCGTTTGTATATTACAGAAAGAGGTTTTGCGAAAGTTGAGGTTGCATTGGCAACTGGTAAGAAATCTCACGATAAACGAAATGTGATGAAAGAACGAGATTCAAAGCGTGAAATGGATAGAATTAAAAAGTCTTATTAAGTCCATGAGTAGAATTTTTTTTTAACAAAAGGCCTGTTTCTAAATGTAAATATTTAGAAACAGGCCTTTTTATTTTATTGTTAATAATATTATGTTGAACGATTAAACCATCTCGATTAAATCGACTAATTCTTTTTGTGTATTCAATGTTTTATCCTTTGCATACCATAATTGCAATTCCTTTTGAATCTCAGGATAATTAAAATCAGGACTATTTTTAGCCTTCCAAAACATTTCATGAGCTTCAACTGGTCGAGGTCCCCAACTTCCCAAAACATCCAAAGTTTCCGTATCTAAAGCGACTATTTTAGGGATTGCTCGTCCACCGTTTGTAAGAAACGCATCCATGATTTCTAAGTGCTCATCCCGTAAGATTAACTTCAAATCCACATTTGGATTTTGTGCTGCCATCTTCGCAATCACAGGAATAGACTGAGCTGCGTCGCCACACCAACCTTCTGTAATCACTAACCATGTTACTGGCTTATCGATTTTTGATACTGCCGCCGTTGTTTCTTCGGTAAGTTTCGTTGTTTTATCCAAACGCTTCATCCGTTTTTCATTCAAACTTGTATAACCAACTATTCCCTCACTATGATTCGTGCCTGTAGATTGATTATTCTCCAAACGTTCTGAAATAAACGTCCTGTATTGCTCATAATCCATAGATTGAGCAATTGTTTGTTTGGTAATTACTTTCGTTTCTGTCATAATGGTATAAAAACAAAATTACGTAAGTGAAAGTTGAGTGATAAATGTCGTACAGCAGTCAAAATGAAATAAAAAAGATTTTTTCAACTACGCCACTTCTATAGAAATATGCTTTATAATGTCCAGTAAAATCCGAGTGCCCTAAGTAGTAAGTCAAGTTAATCATGTCGGTATTTTTTGACAAAATATTGCCGATAACTTCGTTAAAATTTATTTT
>Ga0209712_10005119_pt1 | contig 10304 bp, 4 predicted proteins | sample ArcOceMetagenome_FD_187443 | JGI IMG/M metagenome (GOLD analysis project Ga0209712, IMG submission 187443) | Marine eukaryotic phytoplankton communities from Arctic Ocean - Arctic Ocean - Greenland ARC118M Metagenome (SPAdes) (version 2) | ecosystem: Environmental > Aquatic > Marine > Oceanic... | reverse complement strand
CCGTATGTTCAGCGTGTCATGGCAGTAACGGTATTTCTATGATCCCAATGTACCCTAATCTAGCAGGGCAAAAAGAGCAGTATTTGGTTTTACAGATGAAAGCATTTCGTAGTGGAGAACGCAAAAACATGGTGATGTCGCCTATGGCTGCTGGTTTAAGCGATACTGATATTGCAAATATATCCGCATATTATGCGAGCTTATAATCAACTGTAAATTAAGTGGTCTGATTTAACGATGTTTTTTCAATCGTCACTGTTTATAATTTAGACAGTTATATATGCCTCTGCAAGTGGTAAATGATTGAACATTTTTAAGCTATCATCCGGTTTATTGTTGAAATTGATACGGTTAAAATTGCTGCTATTGAAAAGGCTAATCCGCAAGTATAGCTAATACCAATCGTCATTTTTCATAAAATGACGATACAACCTACCACCTATTTTGTACCGCGATATCCCTTATATATCAATAATGTCGTCACTGTCTGCGAACTGTCGCTATGACTTAACTGTTTTCACAGATATTTTATTGTCATGGCTGTCCTGTTAACTTGCCCCTATTAACTTTGCCCATCGTAATAAATCAAAAAACTCTCTTTTGGGCTACCCATTATTATGGCTGTCTGGTTAACAGTTTAATGTGGATATGCCCCCTTTTATTTAAATTGACACCGCCCCCTTTTATTTCTATTCTGACGCCTTTTATTCCTATTTTCCTAAGATATAGCTCGAGCTTGGTATAATGCCAAGTAGAGTATAATGAGAACTTAAACGCTATGAAAAAGACTCTCCTGATAATTGGATCCATTGCAGTTTTCGTTGCTGTATTTATCTGGTCATTACCGGCGGCAATCGATAACGATTTGAATCAAATTGGCAATGGCAAAAAGTCAGTGGTTTTTATTTACGATCTCAATCGATTAGTGAGTAATCAACAGACGATTGAAATGAATGATGCTAAGGCGGATCTTGGTGATACCGTGAACTATTTAGTATCACGCACAGGCTATCCAGCAACAGATAAATTTATGCAAAATTACAAGGCAGAAATTGCCGAACTCTTGTTCTTCGATGAAAAGGGTAAACTTTTCAATCGCAATTTTGCACTCGTCAATGCAGCAGATTTAACGAGCATATTGGCTAGCGACGACTAAAATGTCATTAGTATGCAGCTTTGCTCTTCCTTTTCCGCTCTTTTTTTCCGTTCGCCAAAACGGAGCACATTGTAAGTTCACTGACTGAGACTTGACCAGGGCGAGAACGTGAACGTTTTTTAGATAATTAGGTTTTTTGTTAAGATAATTCTTTGATGTTATTGGTAGCTGTGATCTTATACTCCCTTTTGTGGGGGCCTTTATGAGCCAATTAACAGGGCGGCCATGATAATAAATCGATGAAACATGTGGTTTTATAGTGAATGTCTAGCTATTTAGTCTTGTTAATACCACCTATTAACTTCTTATCTGCTCTCGCAAAATTAAACAGATAGCCATCATGAAGCCTGTCGTTTTGCCGCTGCTCAACTCAAGGTTATTTCGAGAAAGGCCTTATAATACATAGTCTGCGCAGTCCGTGTTTTCAAACTGGCTAGTTTTGTAATTAATGAGTAGATATCAAATCATCTTTTATAGAAAATGTTACTCGACCGGTTATGCCATTTTCATCCACAGCAACTAGCTCTGCTTCACCATTTAATTTAGCTGGTAAAGTCAAAACTAAAGCATTTGATTGTGTTGCTAGCCATCGGCCATTTAAGTACCAACTCACTGCGCCAAATGCGCCGGTTACATAGAGTGTTTGCTGAATACTGACTGATTGCTGCCGATATATTTGCTGGTTGTTTTCTATGCCTACAATAGTCAGTGAATCATCTTGTTTTGGGATCACTAAACAATTAGTCGAATATTTGGGTATTCGTGCTGTTCGCTTTTCTTTATAAAGTAACCATGGCTCTAACTGACGTGGCCATAAGCTAACTTTTTTAGTTATCGCTGCAAGTTGGCCACATTCACCTGATAAACGTAATTTTGTTATAGGATCAATAATGATGGTTTGCATTGCTTGATGAAAGGCAAGGCCAGACTCAATTTGTAAAGTCCGTGGCGTGATCCCCTCTTTCGTTAATGCAAATAAGCGCCGGTCACAGTGCCCTGCAACTAAATTAACCGAGCGGCCATCTGGCCAGCAAATCTCTTTATCTTCAACTGTGTAAGGACGTTCATATTGCAGGTGATTGTCTTGCAACATGTCTAATACTGAGAACAAAGCGGGTGCCGCAGTAGTCACACCTAATGCGCCACTTAGTGGTTCTCCACTTGGCCTACCAACCCACACACCAATAGTATATTGTTTGGTACTGCCAATTGCCCAGGTATCTCGGCTTGCCCAACTTGTGCCTGTTTTCCAAGCTAATTCTGGTCGAGTTTCTTTAGATAATCCCCAACTAAACCGTTCTGGTGGTGTGACGCCTGTTAATATATTCCATGTTATCCAAGCGGCTTCTTTGCTCATTAACCGACGACCTTGCTCACTTTGCTCACTTTTATTTTGCTTTTTCTTATTATCGTCATCACCAACCCCTTGAATATTCGTATTCTCAAACGTAAGTGGTTTAACCAAACCTTCATTCGCAAAACTACTATGCAGGCTCACTAGACTTTCTAAAGAGATACCTGCGCCACCTAAGATAATCGCGGCATTAGCTTTGTTGCCTGGAATTTTTAGAGGATGTAATACATGTGCAAGCTTATTAACCAATTTTTGTTCACCATACGCTTCAATTAATTGCACAAACGGAATATTCAGCGAACGCTGTAATGCGTCACTTGCCGTGACAGGGCCATCAAACCCTTTGGCAAAATTACCTGGCCGGTAACCGGAATGTAAACGCGGAACATCGCCAAGCAATGAATGGGAGTGAATAAGATTATCATCGATGGCTAAGCCAAATAATAAGGGTTTTAATGTTGAACCCGGTGAACGGACAGCCTGGATCATATCTACATGCCCTGCTCGACTGTCATCTTGCATCGACGAAGAGCCGACATAACTAATAACATGCTGAGTTTGGTTATCAACTACCAGCACAGCCATCGACACAGCCTCTCCCTGAAGAACAGCATAATCTAAAACATAACTGCTTATTTGCTGCTGTAAACCACGTTGAATGAAGGTTTTTATTACCGCTTTACCCGGGGATGCTTTTTTTAGTCGCCTTGCTAATAATGGGCTGACTAAGGGTTGTTCTGATTTCCATACAACAATAGGCTCTTGTTTTACTTTTTGTGCTTTGTGCACACTCCACACGCCCTGTGTTGCTAATCGGTCAATCACTTTATCCCGCTCTTGAGCGGCGCGTTTAGGGTGACGATCAGGACGATAACGTGACGGTGCTTGTGGTAATACGGTCAGTAGTGCCGCTTCTGCAGGGCGAAGCTCTGATACAGGTTTATGTAGGTATTGATAACTAGCCGCCTGCACACCTTCTAGTGTGCCTCCAAATGGCGCATTGTTAACATAAAGGCTGAGTATTTGCCGTTTACTAAAATGCCACTCTAATTGAAATGCCCGTAATATTTGCTGTGTTTTACCTAATAAAGTGCGCTCATGGGGGTGTAATAAACGAGCGACTTGCATGGTCAGCGTTGAGCCACCGGAAATAATACGCTGGTTGTATAAGTACTGCCAAGCCGCCCTTAAAAAGCTGATTGGGTTAACCCCCGGATGTTGATAAAAATAACGATCCTCATAAGCGATGAGTACTTCAAGGTACTCAGGCGAAACCTCATCTAAACTGACGTGATAACGCCACACGCCATTTTGATCAGCAAAAGCCCGTAGCGGAAAACCTTCGTCATCTAACACAACTGTTGCAAAATTTTTTTGATCATTTGGTAATGCTAATGGGTAGATAATGTTGGCTATCCATAAGCTGCTCATCAATAGGCAGATGAGCAGTATATATCGACTACTTGCCATCCGCTTTTTAGCGCTTAGGCGAACATGTTTCATTATGGCTAAGGTTTAGCATTAACATTAATCTGTTTAATACTCCCGCCTACTCCATATACAGTAGGCTTATACATAGATTCAATTCGCACTGCGGGGAATACATATTGCCCGGGGTTTACTGCACGTGATAATACGTATAATTGTTGTACCTTTTGTGGAGGTAAATCAACGGCCGCGACATAGCGATCATCTCTGTATTCTTCATGCTCAACATTAGCAGTAATCGCAACGTTCTCTCCTTCAATAACAATATCTGCTAATTTTAAACTATTGTTTAAGTTCTGATTTTCTAACTCTAATCCTGCAGGCATTAAATTAACGACGAGTGCATCAGGTACCCTCTTTGCACTGCTAAACCTAATACGAGTTAACAATAATTCACCGGGTTGCAGGGTACTGTTATCAGATAATTTTATCGCCTTATTATCGCCCACTAAGAAATGATCTGTGGTCACATGAATCCCATGATCAAGAGCATAATCAGGCTCCTTTTTAACACCTGTCCAGTCAAATGAAGCATAAAGTGGCTGCTTACCCATATTGCTAAAGGTGGGTGCTACCCCCTCTATTGTTTCAATATTATGATAGTACTCCCCCGTTATTTGTAAGGACTGTTGTTGACTGTTTAAGTTTAAACTACCCTGCCATTGATGCTTTGAATATTGCTGTTGCATGGTCATTGCTAATAACAAGATAGCGCTGCGTTCTTGCGTACTTAGCCACTGTTGTTGCTGCATATCTGACGCTAAGCCGGGTAGCATTTGTAGTGCAGTTTGCTTTATTTCGTCGCTCACTGAAGGTGACGTTAATAATGCATTGATCACCATTGCCTCGTCGCGTAATTCACTGCCATAATCACCTAGGTATTGAGCACCACGGCGTTGCATTAACGCCTGCTTGATCAGTGCATACCCTTCCTTTTCACTGCCTACCATCAGCATGGCTAATCCAAGATGAACACCCGGTAACTTACCAACTGCTGCCTGCATATCATTTTCAGCAATGTCTCGTAAAGGCCCTAACGTTACCCTATTTTGTTTAGCGAGCACATAAGCGGCATAAGCGCGATAAGCAGCCGTGTAGTGTTGTGGATTACTCGACCACGTTTGAACATGGTGTCGTGAACGAGAACTCAAATAACTTTGTAAACGGCCAGTTGCATTACCTAGCATATTATCTGGTACCGCTACCCCTTTAGCTTTTAGGTCTAAAAGAAACTCGGTTGCATAGGCGGTTAACCAGTGCTGTTCCGATGAACGTTTACTCCACAAACCAAAACTACCGTCTGCACGTTGTAATTCACTGTAACGTTCAATTGCACCTTGTGCTTTTTGTTGAACGGTTGCGACACTGACATCGTTAATACTGGTTGTTTGACCATGTTGGCTGAGCACTGCCGCAAAAGGGCGTGATTTACTGGTTGTTTGTTCTAAGCATCCGTAAGGGTATTGTGTTAAATATTGCCAATGTGCCTGTGCATCAAGGTTGGGACTTAACCCGACTGATAGCTGTAATTGCTTACTTGCCTCAATAAAAGGTGCTAACGCTTGTGCTGGCAGTGAAAGACTCTCCCCCGGCATTAGGAGTGCTTTTGCTGAATGAAATTCACTGGCTTGGGTCGCCCGAATAGGCAGTAACCATTCACGGCTAATGACTTCATTGTTAATCACCATTGCCGCTTTAATATTACCCACACCCACATCTTGTAATGCGTTTAATTTAAGGTGTAATGTCTGCTTTTGATTCGGTTTAAGCGTCAGCATTTGCTGACTATTTTGTGACACCAACTTACCCCAAACCGATAATGACAACTCACTTGATATCGTCTGTTCAGTTACATTGGTTAAATCTAGTGCTACGACACTGCTGTCACCACTTGCCATAAACTTGGGCATCGAAACTTGGATCACTACAGGGGAAGTGACTTTGATTGCTCGCTCGGCTTTAGCAAATTGTGCTTCATCAAACACCACTGCGGTTAATTTAAGCTCACCATCAAATGTTGGTAACTGTAATGGAATTTCTGCAACGCCATCGGTGATTGATACCAACCCACTGAATAGGCTAACAATTTGCACTTCACTCTGTACTTTTTCACCTCCCCGCGTTAAAGCGGCATCGCCACCCCAACGGATTTTGGCAGCGTCTGCAAATACAGGTGACATAACCTGGTCGTAAACATCGGTGATAGCTCCCTGATAAGCCCGTTGACCATAAAAAAAGGAATAGGGATCTTCGACTTTATACCCACTGACACTCAATACACCAGCATCAACAGCAGATAAGGTTACCTTAGCGTTACCCGATAAAGGCTTTCCTTGTGCATCTTTGGCAATGATTTTCGCCATCACCTGCTGGTTTGGTGTCCAGCGTTCAGGTATATCAATCGTTAAATCAAGTTGACGATCACGGCGGTTTAAAGGTAAGTGAATAATACCAAAACTGCGTTTTGTAACAGACTCCGCATGTTTAGCTAAAGACGAAATAATAAAAGCTGAAATATACAAGTCATGCCTGGCTAAGCTTGTAGGCACTGTTAATGTGAGTGTTGATTCACCTTTAACCACCTCAAGTTGCTGCTGATATAAAACTTGATCGGATTCGATGGTGATTAATGCCTGACCCGCTGTGGGTGAGCCAATACGCAAAGTTAACGCTTCACCCGGTAAGTAAGCGGCTTTATCTAAAGCTAAATTGACACGATCAGGGCGAATAGTCGCACTGTTATTTTGCCAATGGTTGTACCAAGGCTTACCGGCCCTGAAGCGGTAAACTGTTCGCCCTTGCGACGAAAGGTCCGTTAACTCTAATCGATAATCACCCCATTCAACCAACTCTGATAATTTAAGAGGTACTTGGTCAACAAATGTTAACGTACTACTATCAACGGTATACTCTTTTTCGATCCGTTCATAATGCCAGCCATTATTATTGGTATAAGTCCAAAAATAACGTTTTTCCTCCCGTATTAATTCGACTTTGACATCACCTTGCGTTACTTTTTCTCCATTTTTATTTAATTTGAGTAAGGTGAAATTAATGACATTATTGCTGGCTGATTGGTTATCTTCAAACTCAGGTTTAACGGCAATAAAACTTTCTTTAGGCCATAATAAACTGTCATGATACCGATTCAATGCGCGGCCACCACTTTCAAATAGACTATAACTAAGCCGTACTTTTGCAGGGACATTCCAGTCACTCCACGTTTGGTCAACTACGCTAATGTACTCACCAGTGGCATTTAATGTGGCATCTGCTAGCTTAAAATTGCTATTTTTGGCCCCATTAATATCACCTACATAATAATCTGGCCATTGCTTAAATGGATGAGTCCAAGCTGAAATGCTAGCCCGGGTTTCAAGTTGATTACCTGCTGCAGGTGCACCATATAAATATTCACCTAATACCTTCACTTTTAAGCCTTGTTCAGGGCGAAAACTACTTAACCTGCCACTTTCACCCAGTGTTAGGCGTAGTCGTTCAGGTAAAAATTCTTCCACTTTAAAATGAAACCGCGCGCTATATTTTGTATTACCTTTAACATTAACCTTCGCTTGCCAATTACCCACAGGGCCGATTTTAGGCAGGTCGATACTGTATTGGTAATAGCCGTTTTTTTTATCCGTTGCATGTAACCAAATGGATTTATAAGCACTACCATCGGGCTTAAATAGCGAAACGCTGAGCCAATTGTTCCGCACTTGCCCGTCTGTATTGCGGTGTAGTATGTTTAATGTAAGCTGTTCACCTGGGCGATAAATATCCCGTTCAGAATAGACAAATATCTGACTATCACTGTGTGGAAGACCACCAACATTAAAATCTGAAAGGTCAAAGCGTGGATTACGATAAGGTAATACGGTTACTTGTTCTCCATTACGCGCGACAATTAATGATAATCGATCACTATTATTAATTTTCACCTGGCCTTCTTCATCACTAGTAAGCGATGCATAGCGTTTTGAATAAGTATCCAAAAAGTCTACTTGTACGCCCTTTAGCAATTTCCCTGTTTTAATATCTTGTGTGATGACATAAGTTTGTTGAGGGAATTGACGAAGCTGTAAACCAATAGCCGACACTGAAAACCATGTCGCAGCACTGAACTCAAAACTACCCGGCTTACCTAGAGTGGCAAAATAAACGCCACTTTCATTTGCCCAATTTTTATCTGCTATCGGAAATTTTGTAATATTACGTTGGTTGGCTTCACCGCCCGTTTCGATACGAGCGGTGTAAATATGCTCCACTACTTCTTGACGATACGCATTTTTATAATGATAAGCGCCGCTATTTGCAATATTATTAAATTTTTGTATAAAACGCTTAAGATGTTCCGCTTTTACGCGATATATATTTAGGTCTGCCTCTGACACGTTAACGGAATAAATACCTAAATGTTCAGAATGACCCGGTACTAAAATAGCCCCATTTTTTGCTTTAAAACTAATCACAGGTTCAATAGCACGTGTTTTAACTGACTGACTAACTGCTTTATGAAGCGTATTCTCATTGATAGCGGTTACACCAGCAATGATATTAAACGCGTAATTTGTTTCAGGTTGAATACCAAAAAATTGCAGTTTTTTGCCATCTGCGCTTAATACAGGCGACACCAATTTTGGTGTTGTTTCAATAAAACGCTCAAAGTTTTGATCTGCTTGAAGAGGAATATTAAACAGTAATACGATCGCGTTACTTGTCCCTACTTCTCGTTCTGAAATATCTAACAACATTAATTTAATAGATGGCTCTATTATTGTTTGATTTGCCAATGGAACATCTGGAGTTATCTGTTTAGCGTCGAAAATGGATTCATTAGGCACTAATTTAGTATTTTTATTCTCCTGACATCCTAATAAGAAAACACCAAAAAAAATGATAACCCCTATTTTATTGAACAACATTAAGTACTACTCCATTGTAATTGATTAAGGATAAAAACTGTATTTAGTGACAGCGATACCTCAAATGGAAAATGACTGTTTTTAAATAACCGTTTAAACTTGCTTCATAAGAATTTGATATTATTCACATAATGTTGTTAACACATTAATTATGAATAGTTATGTTGCTAATTACCTACCAAGTAGGAACTTCATACAGTCTACTTGCCTGATATATATATTGAAACGCCTGATCCCTTTTATAACTATATTTTTATGTTTGGCTTGTATTAAATAACAGTAAAACTGGGGTCAGGGACAACTTAACGCCTCCCCCCCAGTTAGCTTCTTTTTTTGTGGGTTGGCTGGGCGACTTATTTTTTTATCTTTCATTCTTATGCCTATTAAGGCCTCTATCTCTTGCTTGAATGGTGCATTACCAATAACCATTCCCTTATTCAAGTTGACACAAATAGCTATAAGTAATTGACCTTCGAAATTACAAATACACCCATCGTAATAAATCGTAAGTCGCCGTTCATTTAGCTTTGACGCTGTTTAATCCAAAGCTATTTTGTGTAAGGGCTTTGAAATTTATTATGACCCAGATATTTTACTTGATGATTAACATCAGCAAGATTGGAAAAGCGAGTTGCTAAAATTTACTTCATGATGTGCTTTCAAATTTTTTAAAAGGCACAATTATGATGAACAAGTATTATTTAGAGCCAACTCAAGAAGCCGGTACTAAACTTTTTTCAAAGCAACTTAAAGGCGAGATTTACATGCTGAACTTGCTACGGTTTAAAGATACCGCTGATTATACGGGGTTTCCACTTTTAGCTCCTCTTGAGCCAATTTCAGGAAAGCAGGCATTTGATACCTATATAAAGCATACCACACCTTTTTTGAAAGAAAGTGGTGGCGACATTGTCTTTATGGGCACATGTAGCGATTTTTTCATAGGTCCAAGCGATGAAAAATGGGATCTTGTTATGCTTATTAAGCAACAATCTTTGCAAAGCTTTTTGGCGTTTGCTTCAAACCCAGCATACATAAAAATACTAGGTCATAGAGAGGCTGCCATTGTTGATTCAAGGTTACTTCCAACTGAAAACTATAATATCTAATGGGTTACCACAATAAAAGCCAATCAGTTTCAAACTGATTGGCTTTTTCGGTGGTGGAGCATCAGCCACCTGCCGTCCTAAAATAGGCTGCGTTATTATGGATGTCCCCATAAATCTCCCATAAATACTATGAATATCCTCCTAGACAGCTTTTGGCATAAAATCTGCTGTGTCATTGTACTTACTCGTTATTGGTGTTTTAAACCCGTAATTGCTCAAAGAGAGTGCAGATGTCCCTTAAAATGTCCCCAAAATGGTTTACCCAGCGTACA
>Ga0209712_10005118_pt1 | contig 10304 bp, 9 predicted proteins | sample ArcOceMetagenome_FD_187443 | JGI IMG/M metagenome (GOLD analysis project Ga0209712, IMG submission 187443) | Marine eukaryotic phytoplankton communities from Arctic Ocean - Arctic Ocean - Greenland ARC118M Metagenome (SPAdes) (version 2) | ecosystem: Environmental > Aquatic > Marine > Oceanic... | reverse complement strand
TTTAAAAACAGCATTGGCCGAACCCTTTGACATAGTCATAAATTCAGCAGGCCTTGCCCGCCACAAATCGGCATTTGAAACCCAACCAGAAGACTTTGATGCCGTTATGGATACCAACTTGCGCTCTGCATATTTTTTATCGACCTATGCTGCGACAGCGATGAAAACAGCCGGTGTCAAAGGATCAATCATCCACATTTCCTCCCAAATGGGCCACGTGGGCGGCGTTGATCGCACAGTCTATTGCACGTCCAAACACGCGCTTGAGGGCATGGTCAAAAGCATGGCTATTGAATGGGGCGAATTGGGGATCAGGATCAACACAATCTGCCCAACCTTCATTCGAACAGCTTTAACTGCTGCGACTCTGGATGATCCAGTTCGTGCTGCGTGGATCAATGATAAGATCAAGCTTGATCGCGTCGGTGAAGTTGAAGACATTATGGGGGCTGCATTGTACCTAGCCTCTGGTGCGTCTTCGATGGTTACGGGCACCCACCTTCTTGTCGACGGAGGGTGGACCGCTGGCTGATCGTATCACATCGTTCCAAGTTGCCCAGCGTGCAGGTGTTAGTCAGTCCGCAGTCAGCCGCGTATTCACAAAGGGCGCGTCCGTCAGTCCAAAAACCGCACTTAAGGTGCGCCAAGCGGCCCTTGAACTGGGATATCGCCCAAACGTACTCGCGCGGTCGTTGATCACAGGTAAAAGCCGGATCATCGGGTTGATAGTCGCATATTTGGACAACTACTTTTATCCTCTTGCACTTGAGAAACTATCGAACTCCTTGCAGGCTGAGGGGTATCACGTGCTCGTCTTTATGGCGTCCAACGATACACAATCAACGGATCAAGTGATCGACGAATTGTTGGATTATCAGGTCGATGGGATTATTACTGCAAGCGTTGGTATCTCTAGCGATTTGACCGCCCGTTGTGCGGCGGCTGGTGTTCCTGTTGTCCTGTTCAACAGATCACAAGATACAACTGACCATTCGGCAGTCACCTCCAACAACTTTGCTGGTGGACAATCTGTTGCAGCATTCTTTGCCGCCGGTCAGCACCAGCGCATTGGATACATCGGTGGCTGGGAAGGCGCATCAACACAGCGTGACCGTGAAGCGGGTTTTCGCGATGGACTAACCCAAGCAGGCCTACCCCTTGCAGCGCATGAATTAGGTGGATTTACTGTAGACGGTGCCAAAGAAGGTGCACGTAAAATGTTTAACACCTCTACCCGCCCTGATGCCGTTTTTGTTGCCACTGACCACATGGCTTTTGCAGTGATGGATGTCATTCGCAGCGAACTTGGCCTGCGTATTCCTGAAGATGTCAGCGTCGTTGGTTATGATGACGTCCCACCTGCAGCATGGGCTGCCTATGACCTGACCACTGTACGCCAACGCGCCAATGTCATGGTCCAAGAAACTGTCGCTCTCATGATCGATAAAATTAGCAACCCTGCGTCCGAACCGCGCCATATCAAAGTGGATAGTCCACTTGTTGTCCGTGGCTCTGCCAAAATCCCAGAAGGATGGACCTCATGAAAGGTTTCTCAGATCGGTTCACCGATTTCCCTGACTATATTTTGGGGATTACCCAAGAGATTTGGGAGCATCGTAACCTTGCGACATTGCATCACTACTATGCGCCGGACATCCCTGTGCGGTCTCCAGGCTCCATCGTGTTTGGAAATGAGGGCGTGATTGGTGCCACCATGGCAACGCTTGCGGAATTCCCTGATCGACGATTGCTTGGCGAAGACGTAATTTGGTCGGGATCCCCTGAGGAAGGCATGCTGTCTTCCCACCGTATTCTATCTACGGCCACTCATTTGGGCGACGGCGTCTATGGCAAAGCCACTGGCAAAAAATTGCGCTACCGCATTATTGCCGACTGCCATGCAATCGACAATCAAATTAATGACGAATGGCTGATCCGCGACCAAGGTGCTGTTGTGCGCCAACTTGGCTGGGATCCAAAGGAATACGCGATTGATCTGATCGAGCGCGAAGGTGGTCCTGAAAACTGCGTCCAACCTTTCCATCCCTCTATAGATCAGGTTGGACCCTATACCGGTCGCGGCAACGACAACGCTTGGGGTGCCAAATACGCGGATATTTTGAACCGCATTATGGGCGCCGATCTGGGTGTTATCCCTTCAGAATATGACCGTGCAATCACTGGATTTTACCCCGGAGGAAAGGAACTGATTTCCACTGATGGCGTTGATGATTTTTGGATCAGCTTGCGCGCGGCTTTCCCTTCAGCCTCCTTTACGATCGATCATCAAATTGGACGCGAAGACCCAATGATGTCACCACGCTCCGCAATTCGTTGGAGCTTAACGGGCAAACACGACGGTTGGGGAGCATTTGGCAAACCTTCTGGGGCGGAAGTTCATGTAATGGGTATCAGCCATGTAGAGTTTGGTCCTTGGGGCATCCGCCGCGAATACACATTGTTTGATGAAACTTCGGTCTGGAAACAGATCGCGATGAAGACAGGGTAATCCCATGACACCAGCAGAAATAGAAAAACGGATCGTTCGCTACGGTGACCTGATCCCGTGCAAAACAGCCTTTATCGATGCCCACACACCAGGCAGCGATCAGAAGGAGAACTTTACGATCATTGGCGGCGGTGTAAGCGAAAGCGCAGACCAGCATGTCCACATCAACGACACACCCGGCTTCAACATTGGGGCAGCAGGTCAGCCGCCCAAATGTCGTAATTCATTACACAGTCACACCACTGCTGAGGTTTTCTTTGTCCTCAAAGGGCGCTGGCGCTTTTTTTGGGGACGTTGGGGTGATGCAGGTGAGGTTACGCTGGAAGAAGGCGATATCATCAATATCCCAACTGACATTTTTCGTGGCTTTGAAAATATCGGAACCGATTATGGTATGATCATGGCTGTCCTTGGCGGTGATGATGCCGGTGGCGGCGTGACATGGGCACCGCAAGTGATCCAAGATGCCGCCGAACACGGGCTGGTTCTAGGTGAAAATGGTAAGTTATATGACACCAAACAAGGGGTCACATTGCCCGAGGGCGTGCACCCCATGCCCGTTTTGAGCGATGCAGAACTTGCCAAAATACCGGAGCCGGCCGCTTTGGACGTGATCCCACGCCATGTCGCGCGTTACCTTGATCTAATGGGGCTTGCGGGCAAATCGCCCGCCAAAGTCATTGGTTGTGACGCCATTTTACCAGACAAACCTGGCTTTGATGTCGAATTCATTACACGCGGGTCTTTGACGAACGCCTCCATTGCCATCGATCATTCTGTGGTTTTGATGCCGATGCGTGGCCACTGGAAGTTATCTTGGGATGGTGGATCATCAACATTGAACCCTGGTGATACGTGTCTGCTGCCAGCAGGTCATGCTCACACGCTACAGCCCTCAATGACAGGCGAAGCAAGCCTGTATCGAGTTATTTCTAACGACGATCCTTCGGGGCCAACCTGGACCGGAAAATAACATCGGACCAATGTTTATTTTGAAAGAAGCACCATGACCAAAATCCTAACCTCACATGTTGGCAGCTTGCCGCGCACCCAAGATGTTGTAGATTTCATTTTCGCACGTGAAAACGAACAACCTTTTGACCAAGCTGCTTTTGATGCGGCTATGACGTCAGCAGTTGATGAAACTGTAGCAAAGCAGGTCAAAGCGGGTATCAATATTGTCAGTGATGGCGAGACCTCAAAAATCTCATATGCCACTTATGTTAAAGACCGCTATACTGGTTTTTCTGGTGACAGCCCGCGCAATGCGCCAGCGGATTTAAAAATGTTCCCAGGCTTTTTAAAACGTCTGGCAAACGATGGTGGAACACCTCAATACGCGCGACCAATGTGCACCAGTGATGTAACGTCAAAAGGTCAAGGTGAACTGCAAAAGGACATCGACAATCTGAAGGGGGCAATGGCGAACCACGGGGCCAAACGCGGCTTTATGAACGCTGCATCACCGGGCGTGATTTCATTGTTCTTGCAGAACGATCACTACAAAACCCGCGAAGCGTATTTAGCAGCTCTCGCAGATGCGATGCGCGAAGAATACGAAACCATTGTCGCCTCTGGCCTTGATCTGCAATTGGACTGCCCAGACCTCGCACTATCGCGCCACATGCTGTTCCAAGACCTATCTGACAAAGAGTTCCTAAAGGTTGCAGCCTCCCATGTGGAAGCCCTGAACCACGCCTTAGAAAACGTCCCAGAGGACAAGGTGCGCATTCACATCTGTTGGGGCAACTACGAGGGACCGCATTGTTGCGACATCCCGATGGACACTGTTTTTTCGACCCTTATGTCGACCAAGGCGCAATACCTGTTGTTTGAAACATCAAATCCACGCCATGCCCACGAGTGGACAGTTTTCCGTGACCGCAAATCTGAAATTCCTGACAACAAAGTTCTTGTGCCCGGCGTTGTTGACACCACCACAAACTTTGTCGAGCACCCAGAGTTGGTGGCGCAACGCATTGAACGCTTCACGGGGATCGTTGGCTCAGATCGGGTTATTGCAGGATCTGATTGTGGATTCGGAACCTTTGCTGGCTTCGGTGCCGTTGACCCAGACATTGCATATGCAAAACTAACCAGCCTCTCTGAAGGCGCTGCATTGGTGAAGGGATAACAGATCATGACACCATCACTTCTAAAACTCCTTCAATCTGTGGACACGCCTACAGTTTGCAACGCCATCGAAGTCGCTCAAGGGAAACGCGGCTTCGATGCATTTACTCGTGGTACAATGCTGTGCAGTGCACCGGATGAACCGGCAATTGTTGGATATGCCCGCACGGCTAAGATCGCTGCCGTCAATGCACCACCCGAAGCCCCTGAAGTAATCAAAGCGCGCCGCATGGCCTATTACAAACATATGGCCGATGCCCCAATGCCTGCAGTGGCCGTTGTTGAGGACACCGACTTCCCTGATTGTATCGGTGCCTATTGGGGAGAGATAAACACGACTGTGCACAAAGGATTTGGGCTGTCAGGCACGCTGACAAACGGTGTTATGCGCGATCTAGGGGATGTCCCAACAGGTTATCCAGTTATTGCAGGATCAATCGGTCCAAGCCACGGCTTTGTTCACGTTAAAGAGATTGGAACTCAAGTCGAGATTTTTGGGATGAAAGTTACCGAAGGCGATTTGATCCACGCCGACCGTCACGGTGCCTTAGTAATACCAGAGGACGTAATTAGCACACTAGAGAAAGCAATCGACAAGTTGTTGGCGACAGAAAATTTAATATTAGAACCTGCCCGCGGAATGGGGTTTGATTTCGAATTGTTTGAACAAGCCTGGATAACATTTGAAAAGTCTCGCACCTAGAGCTTTAACAAGTGACCATAACCGCAAAAAAGTGACATAATATCTTTGCAAAGCCTCTGATCGGCCACGCCTAAACCCAAAAGTGGGCATTGTACAAATGGATTAAAAAACTAGCTGCAACATCGTTCATTGTGCCTTTGGGGATCACCGCTTAGGCCTCGATAAGCACGACAAATAGGGCCGTCATGCCCGCTTGCTGGGCGGTCAGCTAGTTAGGAAATGGTATTTATCCACACTCATCTTGATATCCTCTAAAAACATCAGTCAAACTACCATAAAATTTCTCAAATCAAAACCACAGCCTGATCCAGAAAATATTTTTTTGGTAGATGTGATTATGCCATGCCCAAAGCGACTTTTTTCTGGTCAGCCCAAGTGCGGATCAAATGATCCACAGCCAGACCAAGAAATGCAACGCAAAGCCCCAACATCAGACCGTTTCCGATCCCATTTTTATCCGACAAAGCCTTCAATATATATTGACCTAAATCATCCGTACCAATCATTGCCCCAATAATTACCATGAAAAGGGCAAAAACTACCGTTTGGTTGACCCCAAGCATGATATGAGGAAAGGCAAGCGGCATCTCGATGTTGACCCAACGCTGCAGCTTATTGACCCCAGACATGGAGCCCGCGTCTTGTAAAGTCGCGGGGACGCTGCTCAGACCTTCAACTGTATAGCGCACAGCTGGGATAGTAGCGTAGACGATGACAGCAATCAAAACAGAGGTATCTGTGACCCCGAATAGCATTATAACCGGGATTAGATAGATGAACGACGGGAAAGTTTGCAGCGTGTCGCAGACAACCAGAATAAGCTTACTGGCAAAACTATTTTGTGCACAGAGTGAACCCACCACGATGCCGATGAGGGCAGATACTAATACAGCAAACGATGTCATATAAGCCGTGATTAGCGCCCGGTCCCACCATTCCGTGAAGGCGATAAACAGAAGTAGCCCACCCACAATCAACGCAGAGCGCAGCCCACCAATGATGAACCCAATTCCCATCACCAAGACGAAAGTTGCACTGACGGGCATGCCTAAATAAGCTGTTTTCATTGGCATAAGCACATCTATGATCAACCAGTTATTGAAAGTTTGAAGACCGCGATACCAATTCTCAACCATCCAATCGACGCCCGACTGCCAAAATAACTCAGTGGTTATGCCCTGATTGTGGGGAATGAGGTGGAAATAGTTAATGCCACCCGCGAAGATGAACTTGCCCAAAACGCTGAGCATCACGCATGTAACTAGAAAAACTAAAAAGAAGATGCCATATTTGTGTCGTTGCACAAAACGGTAATCAGCAAAGTAATCTGTTTGTTTGTTTGCCCAAGCCAAGGATAATTTGTCCAAAACAACTGCGATCAACACGATACATATACCCAGTTCAAGTGCCTGGCCAATCCGTAACTGGTTCAAAGCCAACAAAAGGTTAAAACCCAACCCCTTAGCCCCAATGAAAGAGGCAATAACTGCCATCGCCAAGCACTGCATGATGACTTGGTTGGTACCAATCAGAATATCGCGCCGCGCTGTTGGGATCAGAACCTTCAACATCATCTGAGCATTGGTACAGCCGTTCATAGAACCGGCCTCAATCACTTCTAGCGACACACGTTTGAGCCCCAACAGCGTCAAACGGATCATCGGTGGGGTAGCAAAAATAATGGTGGCAATCGCGCCGGCGTGATCACCTACTCCAAAGAAAACCATTACCGGAATAAGATACGAGAAATGAGGCATAGTTTGCGCCACATTGAGTAAAGGCATCAGAATTGTTTCAGCGGCCTTGCTCTTGTAGGCAACCGCACCCAAAAACAGACCCAACAAGCAAGACACAGGGGCTGCAATTAAGACAAAAGACAACGTCTCCATCGCCGGCTCCCACTGTCCAAATATAGCTATATAAGCCGTCGCAAGCCCTGCCAAAAGCGCCAAAGCCTTCCCACGCAGTGCATAGCCAAGCAACATGACTCCACCTGAAACGACCGTCCAAGGCAAAGCAGGCCAAACCGCCCATTTATTATCACCGACAAAATCCCAACTTGTGAACACAACAATGGTTTTAACCCCACCCAGCAGGATTTCCCGGACAAACTCGATACAAAACAAAACCCCTCTAGAGAAGCCTCTGGTCAGTTCTCTTACAAGGGCGGAGGTTTCGTATTCTTCAAGCTCAGGATCATAGATTTCTACCGGAAACCAATCATACATAAGGTGCTCAGCAAATCCATTAATACTCCCCGGAAGGCCTGCAAACAGTGGAGGTAACCTCCAGAGTATGTTTGTTTCATTCGGGGTAACTGTCAAACATAGCAAGAAAAACACAGTTAATAATGCAAAGAAGTGCACATATTTAGGGTGATTTTTTAATAATTTCATTCTGCCACCCTATACTTTGTCATGAGTTGCATTGCCCTGACCAAACAACATACTAATGATTTTTGCTGAGTGAATAGAGCCCACAACCTCCCCAAGAGTATTAATAACGGCCACATGTTTCGGCTCAGTCAAAATAGCTTCTGCCACAGTGTAAATGATGGCACCATTGGACACCTGCAATGGTCCAAGTAAAGACGCATCAACAGCAGGATCCATAACAGACTCAATCTTTAAGACCTTTTCCCGCGGAACTTCTTCGGTGAATTTGCGTACGTATTCTGTGGCAGGACGCAGAACAATATTGGCTGGTGTGTCGAGCTGTTCGATCACACCATCTTTCATAATCGCGATACGATCGGCAAGGCGAAGCGCCTCATTAAAATCATGTGTTACAAACAAAATCGTTTTATTTAAAACCCCTTGGAGGCGCAAAAACTCATCTTGCATTTCTTTGCGAATTAACGGATCTAGTGCTGAGAACGGCTCATCGAGGAACCAAATGTCAGGCTCAACCGCGAGAGAGCGGGCAATCCCAACACGTTGCTGCTGACCACCAGACAATTGCCGCGGAAAGTAGTTTTCTCGACCATCCAGACCCACAAGCTTCACCATTTCAAGCGCACGCTTCACACTGTCATCTGTTGATTTTCCTTTGATTTGCAGAGGGAAAGCGATATTTTCTAAAACTGTTTTATGCGGTAACAATCCGAAGTTTTGAAAGACCATTCCCATCTTGCTGCGGCGTAATTCAATAAGCTGTTTAGAGGTCATAGCCAACAAATCCTGACCATCAATGAAAATATCTCCAGCTGTCGTATCTGTCAGCCGCGAAATACATCGCAGCAGAGTTGATTTTCCTGAGCCCGATAGACCCATGACAACGAGTATTTCACCTTCATACACTTCAAAGGAGGCGTTGTTCACTCCAACAACACAGCCAGCATCTTTGAATATTTTAGCATCAACGCGCCCATTGGACTTAGCCAATAACTTCTTAGCATTCTCACCAAAAACTTTGTAAACTGAAGAACATTTGATAACGGGTTTGGCCCCATTTTTAATAGCTTGCGAAGTCATTTTTTTTCCTATTGAGCGTCCGAGGCTGTATATTTTGTTTTAAGATCAAGCTTACTCAAACAAGTGTGCTTCAATTAATTAGCAAGTCTCATGTGGGAACTAAACCACAACTCAAAGCGTTGGGTCCTGCAACCCCTTTCAGCGTTGCAGGACGTTTTAAACCTTACTCAGTGAAAGGCTTCCAAACATCTTCATGCGCAGCTAGCCATGCTTTTGCAGCATCTTGGTGGCTCATTTTGTCTATATCAACCAACGCAGCCATTTGGCCAATGTCTGTTGAGGTAAACGAAATTTTGCTGAATGCAGTGTACGCAGCTGGGTGTGTTTTCGGGAACTTGTAGTTTGCAGCTTTTTTCAGCCAACCTTTTGGTGAACCACATGCGCCGTCACCACCATCACCAACGCGACAGCCTTGGAAGAACTCTGGGAATTCAATGAAGACAAAGCCTTCAGCATCCGTAAAGTTTGGCGTCCAGTTGAATGTGATGACGCCTCGGCGTTCTTTTTTGGCAGATTCGAGCTCAGCCCAAAGTGCATCTGCTGAACCAGCAAACTTTACCATGTATTTATCATCAAGACCGAGACCAGCCAAACGCTCTGGCATTTGATCGCCGTGCCAGCTTTGTGGACCTTCCAGCCAACGGCCTTTGCCACCAGAATCAGCCGTCGCGAAAACTTCAGGACAGTTTGCCAGGGCTTCCCAGTTTGGCAGGCCTGGGCAAAGGTTGTCATCAATCACGTACTGCGGAACGCCCATTTCTTCGAGGGTCATAGCAGCGTGTGTGCCGGCATCGATAATTCCACCTTTTGCCATCGCATTATAAAATGAAGCGCCAAAGGTTGACTGCCATACTTCGTGGGAGATGGTCACATCTCCATTGCGAATGGCTTCGTAAACAGCTTGAGTGTCAGCAGGAACATATTCAACATTGTTACCCATGTTCTCAAAAATTCCGCCAATGACATAGGCCATCACCACTTGGCTTGACCAGTTGTGTGTTGGAATTACGATTGGTTTACTCGAGTCTTCAGCAAAAGCCTGCCCTGAAACAGAGGCAAGCGTCACGGACAAGGCAACAGCAAAACTTCGTGTAAGATTTCTCATTTTTTTCTCCCTATTATATTAAGAGATATCTGCAGAATGTGCAGTCCAAACGCGGGAGTGGTAGGCACCTGCGATAGGATTCTCTACGGCCTAGTCTTGCATGATTTTCCTTACAATCAAGTTTTTTTCTTGTGGCGGCGCGTCCCTATTCAGGCGACTATACCTAAACGAACACTAGGCGAGGTCCGATTCGATGAAATTTACGTCGGTTTTTAGAACTAGTTATGCAACCACTTTGAGTAACTTTTGAACTAGAGGAGTTTGTTTCATGCAGTATTCTGGATTCAAAGTAATTAAAGAAGCACTGACTGGCCACAAAGGCTGGAAGCCTGCGTGGCGCGATCCGGAGCCTCAAAGCACTTATGATATAGTGATCATCGG
>Ga0209712_10005114_pt1 | contig 10305 bp, 6 predicted proteins | sample ArcOceMetagenome_FD_187443 | JGI IMG/M metagenome (GOLD analysis project Ga0209712, IMG submission 187443) | Marine eukaryotic phytoplankton communities from Arctic Ocean - Arctic Ocean - Greenland ARC118M Metagenome (SPAdes) (version 2) | ecosystem: Environmental > Aquatic > Marine > Oceanic... | reverse complement strand
AGTCTGCTAGCCTTTTAGCTTTTTGTATAAATGCAGGCATCTGCTTAATACGCTTATCAATTAAACGTAACGCATCGTATATGAGTGGCCAAGAACCCACCGAAAAACCGCCTAAACGGGTTCGCCATCCCCGTGCTTCATCAATAAATTTCTGAGTCCCAGCTAATACAGCACCTCCCATTGCACCAATATCTTTATAGAAGGATACATATACCGAATCAAAACCCGCAACAATATCGGCATAAGATCTGTTGTCGTAAAAAGGACGGCAAGACCATAACCTAGCCCCATCCATATGCAGAGGTATGCCTAGTTTTTTACAGCGCTCTTTGATCCCCTGTAATTCACTCCAACTCGGTAATTTTCCGCCACTATGACGTTGTGGGAGTTCGATAAAAACACAGCCAGGGTCGCCACTAATATCATCTAATGCGAGTGGCTCGCGCCATTTTCCTACTACCTTAGCCGAACACCCATGGGCATATTGATAGCCTTGTTCTTCATGCAACAATAAATGCGATGAAGGGTGAAGTAATAGTCGGTCACTATTCGTTACTTGCCTATGTATTCTAGCGGCAATGCCTTGTGCTAGAGTACCAGTGGGAAGCCATAATGCGGCTTCAACGCCTAATAACGTTGCCATTTTTTCTTCAATTTGGCTTGCTCCATGGGCGTTACCAAGTTCAACGTCACCCTCTATTGCGTTTTTCTTTTGTCCATTTAAAAAATAAGATAGGCAAGATAATGTATCTTCTGGTGTTTTATATTGATGATAAGGAAAACCTAGGTTGACTGAGCAACTTGCTTTGAGTGAGGTATACATAAAGAAATAGGTGCTTTGAGGTTTAGGAAAAGAGTCACAAACTTTATTATGTATCGGATTTTGGAGCAAGCTTGTATGGAGGAGCTGACAATATTTTATTAAATAATAATCTGTGTTCTTATCTCTTTTCTGCCCTGACGACCAAAAATAGAGTTGAGTTAGTATGTCTCGATAGTCTTATAACAAAAAATTTAAGATGGGTGCCCAATAATTTAAAAGTAGGATCGGTGTGAGTGACTTGTTAGTTTAAGCTAAAAAAAAGCCTGATAAAGTATCAGGCTAAAAAAGAGAACACACATAAAACTATATAATCAGAGAGAAAGAAACAGTGTAAGTTCAATTTTTTGTTCATTATTTTTTAATGAAAGTTGCTCAATCGTAAACAGAGCGTTTTAAGTTCACAGCACAATTAATACATTGGACTTTTTAATATATTGAAGACAAAAAAATAGTAAAAAAAAGCCTGATAAAGTATCAGGCTAAAAAAGAGAACACACATAAACTATTTAATAAGAGCTGGAATAACGATATAAGTTCAATTCTTTCATTATTTTCATTAAATACTGTTCAATTTTAAAAAAGAACGTATTTTAGCTCAGGTACGGAATAAGCAGGAAACCTTTAAGCACTATGATCCAAAAAGGCGAGGGAGCCATGAAATGAATACTGCTTATTCCATTAAAATAAATTCCTTCAGCATAAAATACCAATAAATTCAAAAACATGACTTGGGACTTTTCGAATAGTTTGTTGTTTGTCACAAACCATGTTGCATATGTTCACGTGCCATATAAAAACTAAGTCGTTAGTTATTAAATATAAAGCGTGGCAACTCAAAAAATAAACAAAGCTCTTATTGGATTGAAACACTAGAAAAATTTAAGGTCTGTTTTAGAGTTAAGTTAGCTTTAAAACGTAAACTCTGTTCACAGTAAAAATTTAACTATCTAAATTTTCATGCAAATCCTGATTCAAATGAATAAATAAAGATCTGTGCATCACACTCAAACACAATTAAATTTATTAATACGCTGTATAAGTGTTTCTTTGTAATATCCTCGGGCTTAGTAGTCGATGTAATGGAAATTGAGTAGCAACAGTACAAAGTTGAGTGTATTGAAACCAGGTGGTTGAACTATGAAAGTGTCGTTGGTGGTGTGCGAATACTATTACCGCTGATGTTTAAGCTTGCACTTCACCCTACATAAACTCGGCCTTTGTTAACCTTGCTTTTTACTTTGCTGAGCAGGTTTTTATGATATTATTCATGATATAAAATGAGGACGTATCGCCTTTTAACCATATTTTTGGTTGTTTTATAATATTAGATGAATATCTATTATTTGATAACCGAGTAGGGTGTTTTGCACAGTCGTCCCAGTTGACTGAAACCCTAGTAACAGCGATAAAGGATAGTTCTTTCAAACTAGATAAAGGTTGATTAAGTATAGGAGTAGCATGCTGTAGATAATTTTCATTGGCCACTCTAGAATTATCTAGCATGAGTAAATTTCTATTACTAAACAAAATTGTAAATCACTAGAATACATAAAAGCTTAGAAAATGTTAGGAAAAAAATGGCAGTTAATACACCCTCAGTACTTTTTGTTTGTTTAGGAAATATTTGCAGGTCGCCCAGCGCTGAAGCTGTTTTTAAGAAAAAAGCCGCTGATGCAGGGTTAATTATAGAAATCGACTCTGCTGGCACGTCTGGTTATAATAAAGGAGCCGCGCCAGATAAACGTTCGCAAGCAGTGGGTATGGAAAAAGGTTACAATTTTAAAGGTCTGAAGTGTCGAAAAGTGAAGGAGCAAGACTTTAAGAATTTTGATTATATATTGGGTATGGATAACCAGAATATCGAAAATTTGTTACTTGCTTGCCCTGAAGAATTTCAACATAAGGTCTCATTACTTTTAAGCTTTTGTAAAACCGAAGAGCGAGAAGTGCCTGACCCTTATTACGGTGGAAAAGGCGGTTTTGAATATGTCTTAGACCTTATTGAACAAGGTACCGAAGGCTTTATCGAGCATTTTAGGTCTACAGGATAATAAGTTAGCTATTTATATTTCAAGAATAATTGCGTTTGTGATTGAAGTTTCCGCTGATACCCTCAAGATCCTTCGCCCAGTTTGTCGGTTCAGTTTTTAACCGACTATTTACTATTTATTTTACAAGGAAAAATCGTGAGTCATTGGCAACCAGACAGTTGGCGTTCAAAGCCTATTTTGCAACAACCTACCTATGAAGATAAACAACATCTAAAACAAGTTGAAGATACTCTTGGCGGATATCCTCCTTTGGTATTTGCAGCTGAAACGCGTGCCCTTTATAAGCAGTTAGGTGAAGTCGCAGAAGGTAACGGCTTTTTATTACAAGGCGGTGATTGCGCTGAATCTTTTGATGAGTTTAATGCGCCAAAAATCCGCGATACTTTTAAAGTTATTTTGCAAATGGCCATAGTGCTGACCTATGCGGGTCGTTGTCCAGTAATTAAAGTTGCTCGAATGGCGGGTCAGTATGCCAAGCCTCGTTCAGGTGATTTTGAAACAATTGATGGTGTGTCTTTACCTAGTTATCGTGGTGATATTATTAATAGCTTTGAATTTACTGAAGCATCACGTAGACCTGATCCCCAGCGAATGATCGAAGCTTACCATCGTGGCGCTTCCACGCTAAACTTATTGCGTGCTTTTGCACAGGGTGGGTTAGCTGATTTACATGAAGTGAATCGCTGGAATATGGCTTTTGTAGAAAACAATCCGTTAAAAAATCGTTATCATGATTTAGCCAAGCGTATTCAAGATTCACTAGAATTTATGAATGTCATGGGGATTAACTCCTCCAATACGCCTACTTTACATGAAACTAGCTTATATACCTCGCATGAAGCTTTGTTACTTAATTATGAACAGGCTTTGACTCGAGTCGATACCTTAACGGATAAGTGGTACAACTGTTCAGCGCATATGCTATGGATTGGTGAGCGAACTCGTCAATTAGATCATGCACACTTAGAATTTTTCCGTGGCATTCACAATCCTATTGGTGTGAAAGTAGGGCCGAGTATGCAAGAAGATGAATTAATTCAGCTGATTGATGCACTGAACCCAAGTAATGATGCGGGTCGACTTACTTTGATCACCCGGATGGGCGCAGATAAGCTTGAGCATAACCTTCCCAAATTATTGCGCCGAGTTAAACAAGAAGGTCGAAAAGTAGTATGGAGCTCTGATCCGATGCACGGAAACACTTTTAAAGCTTCAAGTGGTTATAAAACACGCAACTTTGACGCTATTCTGCGTGAAATTCAACAGTTTTTTGCTGCACACAAAGCAGAAGGTACACATGCTGGTGGTATCCATTTGGAAATGACGGGGCAACATGTGACTGAGTGCACTGGCGGCGCTTATAAAATCAGTGATGACGATCTGGCTCAAGCCTATAAAACGCAATGCGACCCGCGATTAAATGCAGATCAAGTATTAGAAATGGCGTTTCTTGTGGCTGATCATTTGCGTGAAGTATAAAAGATTAAAAACTTATTATTTTGTGATGTAATTGCACGATCAGTTAATCGTATGATTCTCTAGGAATTATAAAAATAATCTGAATTTTATTTTTACGGTGTCGGTAATCATGTGTGGTCTAGACTATTATCCATAAAATGGATATTTACAGTCATCATATGTGGTTGCCATTGGCTAATGAATTAAACCAACCCTCCAACCCATAGGATTAAGCTGGTGGTGAAAATGGCGTATATGTGTCATTTTTAGCACGAGAATTGCCTGTTAGGGTACTAGATACTTTATTTAGTATTTAAGGCTAAGACGAAAAAATAGTAGCAGCAGCTGCCAATACTGAGTAAAATAACCTAGCGCTAGAAACAATAATCGGACTGATGTTGTTTATTTTTTAGTTAGAATTAATAGCTTGTTATATTGTATTGATTACGTCTTAACTTCATATAAATCATTGTAATAAATCAGATTCAATTTTAAAAAAGTCATTGGCCGCATTCACCAAAGAAGTAGCAGTAAGTTGTGGTACGCCATAGACTTGAGTTTTGCAGCCGTATTTTTCACTCACCTTTTTGAGTAATAAATCAAAATCCCCATCACCTGATAATAAAACAACGGTATCTGCATTTTCTGCCGCTTCCAACACATCTATTGCAATGCCAACATCCCAATCGCCTTTAGCTGAACCATCACTGCGTTGGATGTAGGGTTTCAATTTTATATCAAAACCAATATGTTTGAGTGCACTTTGAAATTTTTGCTGTTGTTCATCACCTTTATCAATAGCATAGGCATTGGCCATGATGATGTCACCTTGATGTTGAATATGTTGCCAGAATCGACGGTAATTAAATTGGCGAGAGTATGCTTGGCGGGTGGTGTAGTAGATGTTTTGTACGTCAACAAATATTGCGATTTTTTCCAAAGTAGAGTACCTATTATTAATATTACGATCTGATGATAGCATCTTTAATAGTGTGAATAATATGCTATGACTAAGCGCCCTGTAAAATGCGCGCTTTAGAACGATTTTGTGGCTTTTATTCTTAGCAATTGCTCTACCTCCTAACCCTTAACTCCTACCTCCTAACTCCCCAGAATCGAAGGAAAATTGTTAATGACTGAATGTCGAGCAACGTCTAAATTGGCGTAATGAAGAGTTCCAGTGCCTCTGTTGTTCCCTCCGGGCGGCTTTCAAAGCGATTTATGTAGGACGATGAGCAGTTTGCTGGCGATTTTTGACTTAGCCTCCTCTCTAAAATCGCGTTGTTAAAGTATGGCTGAATCCTGAACTTCGAGGTAGTTTAGATATGTAAGACCATTTAGTCTAATTAACAGTTGACTAATTCATCAAAGGTAAGTAAGTTAATAAATCAATTTGTAGATTTCTCTTAATACAAATTTCAATGTTATGTCTTTCCTTGATCCAGTCAGCCAACATTAAACATCGTAATTCTTAGGTTGCGCCGCATAGGCAAAGTCAAAAAGAATTATACTAACAAGCTGAATTATCGTACGACGAATAAATGGGCATTAAACATCGTAGCAAGCAATATTTGCAGGTGTCTCATCAATCAAAAACTTAAGGTTTTAGTAGTATCGTCAAAACTGTAATGAGCTTATTTTTAATCTTAACTATTTAGGGACTCGCTTTGTGAAGCCATAAATAGTCATATTTAATGAGTTTTATTATGTCTTATACATATAACGGAACACAGATTTCTGTAATGTGCCCAGTGCACAACATCTCTGTGAATAAACATAAAGTGGCGTTTGCCGACAAGTGTGGCCAGAAAATGGGCACTTTCGCAAATACCTCTGAAGCAAAACAATTTGTATCTTGGTTACTCAATATAAAGTAATAAAATAATTGTTATAAGTACAAAAAAAACCGGAGTAATCCGGTTTTTTTAATTCTACATTTTGTAATTTTGTCTTTTAAAAGCTGCTTTTACACTCCTTGGCTTGCCAAGTAACTCTCGTAATCACCTTTAAAATCAACGATACCATCCGGTTGTATATCGATAATACGCGTAGCTACAGTGGATACAAATTCTCTATCATGACTGACGAAAATTAAGGTACCTTTGTAATTTTCTAAGGCTAGGTTCAACGACTCGATGGACTCCATATCTAAGTGGTTAGTTGGTTCATCCATCAATAATATATTGGGTTTTTGCAGCATTAACTTACCAAACAACATACGCCCTTGTTCACCACCTGAAATGACTTTGACTGATTTGTTGATATCGTTTTGTGAAAATAATAATCTACCCAAAGTGCCGCGCATGACTTGTTCGTCGTCACCTTCTTGAGCCCATTGGTACATCCAATCCATCAACGTTTTGTCTTCTTCGAAGTCAGCAGCATGATCCTGCGCATAATAACCAATGTTACTATTTTCAGACCATTTTATGCTGCCCGCTGTTAAATCGGTGTCACCGACCAAACATTTAAGTAGGGTTGTTTTACCCACACCGTTAGGACCAATGATGGCGACTCTTTCACCTACCTCTATCATCAGGTCTAAGTTTTTGTATAACTCTTCATCGTAGGTTTTGGCCAACCCTTCAACTTCTACCGCCAAGCGGTGAAGCTTTTTAGTTTCTTCAAAACGAATAAACGGGCTTTGACGGCTAGAGGGCTTTACTTCATTCAATTGAATTTTATCAATCTGGCGAGCACGAGATGTAGCTTGTTTTGATTTTGATGCGTTTGCTGAAAAACGACTCACAAAAGCTTTGAGTTCAGATATTTGCGCTTTTTTCTTAGCATTGTCTGACAACAGCTGGTCACGGGATTGTGTTGCTGCTGTCATGTATTCATCGTAGTTGCCTGGAAATAAACGAATTTCGCCGTAATCAATATCTGCCATATGGCTACAAACAGAATTCAAAAAGTGCCTATCATGAGAAATAATGATCATGGTGCAGTTACGTTCGTTCAGCACAGTTTCCAACCAGCGGATAGTATTGATATCCAAGTTGTTGGTAGGCTCATCAAGTAACATAATATCTGGATCAGAAAATAATACTTGGGCTAGCAACACCCTAAGTTTCCAACCTGGCGCAATTTCACTCATAGGACCAAAATGTTGCTCCACAGGAATACCCACACCAATCAAAAGTTCGCCGGCCCTAGATTCAGCCGTGTAACCATCCATTTCGGCAAATTCATTCTCTAAATCGGCAACTCTGATCCCGTCTTCTTCGGTCATATCAGGATTGGAGTAAATAGCATCCCGTTCAACTTTAACTTTCCAAAGTTCACCATGACCCATAACAACAGTATCAATCACGCTGCAGTGTTCATATGCAAACTGATCTTGTTTTAGTTTACCGATCCGTTCGCCTGGGTCGACAGACACATTGCCGCCAGAGGGCTCTAAGTCACCACCAATAATTTTCATAAAGGTTGACTTACCACAACCATTTGCGCCAATCAGGCCATATTTATTGCCATTGCCAAATTTGGCTGAGACATTTTCAAATAAAGGCTTTTCGCCAAATTGGATTGTAATATTTGCAGTTGTTAGCAATGTCGGTACCTCAGTATTAATATTCAACTATTGTTTACCATCACATACCTTAAATAAGTGATGTGTAGATGGCAAAAATTCGGCGCAAATTATGCCACAAAAATCGTGACATCGCTAAGGGGTGAGGGTTCTTTTTACATATTTAAGCTTGATGTTTTGACAATTCAGTTTTTAAGAGGGTGAGATGACGTCGCATCAAGCGATGACACTGTTTAGTCGTGAGTACTATGGTTTTGGGGTCTTTCTTATTTTGATAGGTTAATCGCAAATAGTATTGGGTTAGTTGAGAAAAGGGATCGCTCACTTTATGTGGATAGCGTTCACTGATCTGTTGACTAAATGCACTGGGTCCTTGCCAAGTTGCCCTTTGGGTTCCTGCTTTTTCAATGGCATTCAGTGCTTTTAAATATAAGCGTTGTGTTGTCACAAGTCGATTTTTTAACCAATGAGGGACAAAGAACAAACTCAGTAACAAAGCGATACTCAACATTATTCCTCCGCCTAAGATAGATAAGCGTTCTGGGGTAAGTTTTCCTAATATAGATTTGAATAGGTCTCGTTGCCTATCACTATCAAATCCTAGTACCCAGCGACTCCAGTTGTAATCTATGTCTGCCAAAAAGAGTCTTACATTATTGAGCCAATCTATATTGGCAAGTCTGGCTAGGGCAAAGGGAGAGTCAGCTAAAAAACTGCCTTCTTCTTGCATCGCTTGTTGTAAACCAAATTCTATTCTGTCTGGCGATACAAGTGCAGTCGGATCGATACGTTGCCAACCTGAGTTATCACCCCATGTTTCTACCCAGGCATGGGCATCGTATTGATATATGCTCAAATACGATGATTTCCCAGTGTTTTCTACTAATTCGCCCCCTTGATAACCTGTTACTATGCGTGCTGGGATGCCGCCTAACCGCAGTGCATAAGCTAATGCGCTGGCATAGTGGCTGCAAAATCCTGCTTGATTATCAAATAAAAAACGATCCACGGGATCAACCAACATCACATCAGGTCGTAAGGTGTAAACAAAGGGGTTATCAATAAAGTGGCCTAAAACTGCTTCTACAAACTTGTTGTTGTCTTGATGTTGTGCACGCAGGTTATTGACCCATTCTCGAGTTCTGTTATTGGCTTTTTCAGGTAAGCTTAAGTTAATCTTTTTTTCAGCTGTAGTCAGAGTTTGGCTGGCCAAGGCTTCAGGGTATGAACGCACTGCGTACTGATATTTGCTCACTACTGGCTGGCGATTAAATAACAAAAAATCACTGCTTTGCATTATATTCCTGCGGCTCTGAGCATTAGCGGGCACCGCAATGTCCAATGCAAATAACCAAGGCTGATAGGTAGGCTCGGCGATCACTTCATAATTTAAAAAAGGGCCCGTCAATTTAGGCTTAAATTGCTGCTTTGTTTTTAATTGATATTCTCGTATCTTCTGACGATAAGGATGGACTTTCCATGTTTTGCCATCAAAGTCTTCCATGACTATGGCTCGCCAGTATCGTTGCCGCCCTATGGGCGGCGTGTCTTCGAAAGTTGCTCGAAATGCTAATTCGCTTGATTGCGAGAGAGCGGCGATATCGCCTGGTGTTAACTGTTCTGAGAGACCTGTTTGCGCACCCGTGGCTTTTGGGGTATGCCACAGTGGTGATAGCTGGGGTAGCACTAAAAACATCAATAAGCCTATGGGTAATGCTTGTAAACTTAAGATTGAGACAGTTTTTAATTGTTTGTGTATAGGGTTTGAAGGGGCGTGATAACAAGCTAAACTTAATAATAGCCCCATACACATCACAGCATAAAACAGACTAAAGCCTATCGATTGATTAAAAATAAAACCACAGCCAATTAAAAAAAACAAACTAATGACTAACTGATACACATCTTTTTGACTACGCATTTGCATCATCTTTAAGGCACAGGCGAGGATCAATAAATTAACCATTGCAAATAATAAACCGGTACTTAAAGCTGAGTAAATCAACCCTAATATACTTAACAATGCTAATAAGTTTAGTGTACGAATCGATGGTAGGGGTTTGTAATAATTATAGTAAATCGCACCTCTGATTACAGTTGCGCAAGCCACCAATAACAATATCCAAATAAGTATTGAAGTAAAAAGACTAAAACTGACAAATACCAATATCATCGCCAATAATAACAATGCAATATTTTTAGAAGACTGCGCTGCGCCTTGATGTTTAAGGTTTTGTTTCAGCCTGATAAACATACTTACTGGCCTGCTTCAGTAAAATAGGCTAATGCAATTAAGCAAGCGAGTCGGTGTGCTGCACCACTATTGGGTGCAATACATTGTGTCCCTAAGTCTAAGCCAAACGTGCGTTGTGTCCGGCTCAATTCAATTACCTGATAACACAATTCGCCAAGCTCTCTATCTAACGTTGTTTTAGACACAA
>Ga0209712_10005113_pt1 | contig 10307 bp, 9 predicted proteins | sample ArcOceMetagenome_FD_187443 | JGI IMG/M metagenome (GOLD analysis project Ga0209712, IMG submission 187443) | Marine eukaryotic phytoplankton communities from Arctic Ocean - Arctic Ocean - Greenland ARC118M Metagenome (SPAdes) (version 2) | ecosystem: Environmental > Aquatic > Marine > Oceanic... | reverse complement strand
ATGAAGCATACCTGGGTAGGTGGTCAAAACCTTGCGCAGCCACCAAATATACTGGGGTATGGTCAGGAAATCTCCCGCAGCAGACCCAAAACCTGCCATAGATCCAGCACGGCGTGTCACCCGTCCTATGTAAAGGCACAAAATGAAACGTTTTCGAGAGTGCATTGTAGAAAAAACAAAAAACAACACTGTGTAATCCAACTTGGTCCCCGCAGTAATACTAACACCCAGCAGAACATGCTTACCTATGTTGTGCTACTGTCATGCTTGTATGGTCGTTCCTGTTAACAAGAACGCATTGTACACTGTAAATAATAGTAACATGTCGAAGCTACTACCTACCAAGAATGCGAAGCTGGAGTATGCTATGCCTCTTCTCTATGAAACTTCAGCCGTGTGTACTTTCACAACTTTACAGTACTAATAGTCATCCTAGTATCACTAAGGCATTCTGAGGCGTGGTTTGAGAAACTAATCTACACTCCTACGCATAAGCTTAATTAAAACTCCTCGTAGTAATAATAATAATAACTCAAATTAACTACACGAATCTCCTCGTAGCCTTGTTTCATGGCTGCGCCCTTGGCATAACCGCCGCAATAAGCTTCGCACATTGGGGAGGGACCCACAGTGCGTCAAAAAAATAAAGGACTAACATAGCTCAAATGCGACAACTCACTTTCAAAAAAATGTGATAAGATGGGACTCGGGACCCGATTGATCGGCAAGAATATACTGCTCGAAGCAGGTATAACTCACTTTGAAAAATGGGATAAGATGGGATTCGATAAATCATGAATTGATATTACTCGGGTCTCGATTGACCAGCAGCAAGAGTATACTGCTCGAAGCAGGTATAACCCTCTTTGAAAAAAATGCAATTAGATGGGATTCGATGGATCAGCAACTCTGTCACACAATTTAGTTTGATACTGTTGTTAGACACCTCTCTTTCAAAAAGAATTTGATCATTGTTGTTGCAATTTAGCATTATCATCAACCACATTGTTTCAATTGTTATTCTGGACTTTTATCATTATAAAACAAAGAAGCAAAATTTGCCCGACGGACCTTCGCTTGCGGAGGTCCCAAAGGGCCTTCAAAAGGTTAATTGGGTGAAAGAGGAATGAATGTCTTGATCTGCTACTACTTTATTATGAATGCAATTGCATCCAACTTCTTTCAAAATGTTTCAACATTCTTGCACAGCTTAGCACTACTAGTTGCCCATGGTCTTGTATCTGAGTTTGAGCCGTTGACAAGGATGAGCCAATATGACGAGTTTAGCTAGATTGAGCCTCGAGCCATCAGCTCGCATTCTAAAGAATGACAAAGGCTCCACAGAGCAACTCGCCATAGTTTCATGGACTGCTCCCGGTGCACCACTAGGTCATCGGGATCTGACTGAACATTTGAGTTAAGACACCTCTTAGAGGTCCTACTCTTTCTTGTAGTAATACAAATAACTAAACTATAACTAAACATAATAACACAGTTAGCAGAATAGCTGCAACACCATCAAACAAAAAAGTCGCGGCGTCACCACATTAGTAGTAATAGTATTGTAGTTGACTCGACCACCGCGCAACTGATTAGTAATCCGATCATACGATGGCTCTGCTTTTCTTTCAATCTCTCGATAATCTGATCATACGACGGCTCTGTGTTAAATTCAACTATGATATCCGATCATGCGTGTGAAGTTGTAATCAATTATGACAAAAGCATTCCTCAAAGACTCTAATCGTTGATAAATGATAATTGTGTGTTTCTATTTTAGTTTCTATAAATGTCCATTGTGACACCAATCTTGTGAGTCACGGTCATTCTGATTTCCATTCTGACACTCCCCTGAATCCAATGACCTTAGAATTTGATCTTTTTGAAAGTATGTTGCATACGAAGGATGAAAATGAATTTTAGTGTTGCTTGGTTTCATCTTTGCTATTGGCATATCTGGAGGTATGTCCTCCTTCACATTACCGTAGACTTCTTTCCAAATGGTGGGATTGACAAATGTTGTATGTGTGACATCCGTCTTTCTTGTATCAAAGACTTTTTTTCTTGCGTGTGTCCCTTTAAATATTTGAACAACTTCTTCATCGCAATCAGATGACCTTCCCTTGGCACCATATTGTACCGTGATAACATGGATGATCCATAATCGATCCAGCCACGAGTAATTGCCCACTGCACTCTACCAATGAGACTATGATACATGGACTTATCTGTATAACCGAACGATGGCGAGTCATCCATTTCAGTATGATGATCCGGATCCACAGGACATGTAAATGTCTGAAGATTACCCAAAAGTCGTTCGAAAGTGTTCAATTTCATTTTTCAAATATGTCTTCGAAGACAATGTAGAAATCACTCCCTTGTCGGTGAAGTCCACATTGAACTGGGTTGTTGTTTCGCCATTTTTCTGGACGATTTCCTTTGGGAACCACGTTAGTTTCTGTCTCATTGACACCCAGTCCCAGGTATATCAGGAAGTCTGTTTCGTACTAACAGCATTTGCATTTGGTTGAAACATTAGTTCAATGTATTGCAAGACCTCACCTGGTATGGATTCAACTTCTGCTAATTCAAAATATTGAAGAGTTCACTTGGTGTGGAGTTGACTCCTGTCTCCCCCTTCGTGCTGATGTTGTTAAGAGTGCATCTAGTCATGTCATTACCAGAAGTTACGGAACTCTCTTCAGAAATGTCTGATGCTTCTGATAAGCTAATTTCATATCCAACCGTCGTTTCCGATAAATTAATTTCATCATCTGCCTCTTTGTCCTCCAGAAACAAAATGCGAAGTATGGCGTTAAGACCTTCCCTGTTTCTGGAAGCAAGCAACGACCTCGCACCCGTATCAATGAATTCTCTCTTATTCGGAAGATCCTGCAATAAATATAAGGAGATCCCTGGATTCCAAATGTGACTTTGCACCAAATTTAGTTCCTTGAAATGTCTAGCTAAATTAGCTCTCCAATTTCGGCTCAAATGACTTGTCAAATGACTTTTGTTGTCGCACTCGTCCTCAGTGTTGGCTTCCTGAACGAACTCGCTCGTGCACTGCTTCCTATTCGAAGACTTTGCACGTCGCTCCCCGTTGGAAGCCTTGTTGCGCTGCTCCCCGTTGGAAGACTTCGTGCACTGCTCCCCGTTGGAAGACTTCGTGCGGGTCGTAACCTGTAAGATGCTTGCGAACTTCATCAACAAGACTGGGGTCGTAACCTGTACGATGCTTGTGAACTTCATCAACAAGACTAGGGTCGTAACCCTTAAAATGCTTGCGAACTTCATCAACAAGACTAGGGTCGTAACCCTTAAGACACTTGCGAACTTCATCAACAAGTGGACGCCCACGAAGAAACATTTATTCGTGAACTTTCTCAACAAGCCTGCGAAGATACCACTGAGGCTTAACACTGTAAGGATCGCTGACACGGCGCTCTTTCCAGCAATGGACCATCTTGAGGGTGCGTTCGAAGCACTTTCCTTCTCGATCATTTCAACTCTGCTGACGCTAGATTTCGATTCGTCATTGCTTCCAGCAATTGCATCAGAACCTCCAGAACTTCTTGACACAGCAGGTGCTTCCTGTTTGGTGACAATCATTCTGCTTTAGTTTGAAATGTGTTCCAAACTTGAACTTCAAACAATCCTTTATTGCTTTATCAATTGCAATTCAGGTGTTCCTCAGTTACTTTGACAATGAGACTTCTGTTATTCAATTGGTATGTTTGAACAAACGAGACTGTTAATCTGTGAAGTTGTAATCAATTACGACAAAAGCATTCCAAAAGAGGCCTCTATCGTTGATAAAAGATAATTGTGTGTTTCTATTTTAGTTTCTATAAATGTCCATTGTGACACCAATCTTGTGAGTCACGGTCATTCTGATTTCCATTCTGACAATGCGACGGCTCTGTCTTTTAAAAACTGATTAGTAATCCAATCGTGCGACGGCTCTGCTTCTCTTTCAACATCTCGATAATCTGATCATACAACGGCTCTGTCTTGAACACTCAATTTGATAATCCGATCACACGACGGCTCTGTCTTTCAAACCTCAAACAAAATCGAATGCTAGCCTTTGATTCTCAAACCTCAAACAAAATCAAAGGTAGTTCTCGATTCTCAAACCTCAAACAAACTCAAATGATAGCCCTCAATTTTCACGCAAGCCACTGACTAGATTGAGATTTCCACTCCTCAATCAACATCAGGGATGTCGAATGTTAGCCTCGACAATCCATCCTAGACATTGTCAAACGCATATACAACGCTAGAGGTTTTGACATCACTTTATATCGCAGAGACAATGAGTTTGAAAAAGTCAGATCCCACCTACTACCCGTAACACTAAGCATATGTGCTGCTAAAGAACATGTTGGTGGAATTGAAAGACCCATACACACAATAAAAGAATGCATCCGATGCAGTTGTCATGCCACTCCTCACAAGCAATACACGAAACTAATGGTTAAGGCTATCGTCCAAGACACAATACACTGGCAAAATGCCTTTCCATCCTATACTGGTATTTCTGACACTCTCAGCCCAGCAGCCATCGTCAGAGGCATCCCCAACCCAGATTACAATGCCATCAAGATTACTTTTGGTTTCTATGCACGGGTGCATGTTGGTACTGACAACACAACCAAGAGCAGATCTGTTGGAGCCATTGCATTAAGGGCTGCAAATGAATGTGGAGGATATTATTTCATGTCTCTACTTACAGGAAAGCAATTACATACATACAACTGGACTGAACTACCTATTGACGATTACATCATCAATAGAGTTGAAACTATGGCCAAGGATGAGAAACAACCGTTAATGACAAATGGATATCCCATTTTTGAATGGGCACCGGGTGTCCCAATCCTTGATGCAGAAAGGAAGAAGATGAAGTAGTGGAAGCAATGGAAGGAACTTGACAGTGATGACGAAGTTTCTGACGACGATGGCGATTCTTTTGACGACAGCGACTCTGATGACAACAGTGATTCCTCTGACGATAGCGACTCTGATGACAACGAGTCAGACGGCACTTCAATCGAAGACAAAAGTGTCACACAGCCGGAGGATGACAGTGGTGAAAACGAGGAAGATGATAATGATGATCAGGAACCCATCACTAGCGATGATGTTGACCCCAGTGAAGTCCCTGAAACTGAGGAGCGCAGTGAAACACAACGCCCACGTCATGCAGACGCTGGAAAAGGAGTTGACAGAATCAACATGAATTTTAAAGCTAAATGTTATGATGGGAAAGTACAATTCAAAATTACAAAAGGGAAGAAAATGAGTGAAACAGTGAAGGAAATGGAGTGGAGTCACGACTGTTCCCAGATCGCGACGAATGTGATGTTCACACAGATGTCTGCAACGAAGGGGATCAAAATGTTCAAGGAGCATGTTGTTGCAGCTATGCTCAAGGAGTATACACAACTTGATGATATGAACGCTGTCGGATCACTGGACCCTGACAAGCTAACCCCTGAACAAAAGAGAAGAGCCCTTCCAGCAGTGAACCTGATCAAGGAGAAGCTAAACGGGATAATTAAGGGACGTACGTGTGCTGATGGAAGCCCACAACGTGGATACATTCCATGCGAGGAGGCAACATCAGCAACATTATTTTTGGATGCCCTACTGGTAAGCCTTGTCATTGATGCTCTAGAAGGTAGGGACATAGCTATTTTCGACGTTCCACGAGCGTATTTGTGGGCAGACATGCCAGAAGAAAAAGAAGCAATATTGAAGTTATAAGGAGACTTCGTTGACATCATGTGTGATGTCAACCCTGAACACATTCTGAATGTTTGTTATGAAAATGGAAAGAAGGTACTGTACCTAAGAATCCTTAAAGCCTTGCACGGATGCATTGAGTATGCTCTGCTATGGTACGAACTTTTTGCCAACACTTTGCAGGACATGGGTTTCGAAATAAACCCATATGACAAGTGTGTTGCGAACAAAATGATAAATGGTAAACAATGTACCATCTGCTGGTACGTGGATGACAACAAGGTCTCACACGTTGATCCAGCTGCGAACACAATGATAATTGACGCAATCAGCGAACATTTTGGTGAACTCGTTGTGACAAGAAGAAAGAAACACACATTCCTAGGCATGGACCTAGAGATGCTTGACGAAAGTAGATTTGCAATAGGAATGAAGAGCTATCTCGAGGAAGCCATCAAACTGTTCGGCGAGGACGTCAGTAAGAAGGTATCTTCCATAGCAACAAAGAAATTTACTAACGGTAGACCCTGATTCTCCACTACTGCCAAAGAAACTTGCTGATATTTTCCACTCCGTTGTTGCGAAACTCCTGTGGAAGAGTAAGAGGGCTCGGCCGGACATTGAAACTGCAATATATTTTTTATGTACGAGGGTCAAGGCACCAACGGTTGAGGATAGAGGAAAGCTGAAGCGCTTGTTACAGTTCCTGAACCAAACTTTGGAAGACAGAAGAATTATAGGAGTGGACAACCTATCGCAACTGTATACATGGATTGACGTAGCATATGCTGTCCATCCAGACATGAAGAGTCACACAGGTGGCGCAATGTCTTTCGGTTTGGGACTTGTACATTGTAGATCCGGCAAACAGAAGCTGAATACCAAGAGCTCAACCGAGTCGGAAGTGGTAGGCACCAGCAACTACGTGCCCTACAATGTTTATCTCAAGAACTTCATTGAGGCACAGGGGCAAGTGCTCAAAAATAATGTCATATACCTAGACAACCAAAGCGCCATGAAGATGGAGAAGAACGGCCGGAACTCTTGCACCGGGAACTCAAGGCATATACACATCAGGTATTTCTTTGTGAAGGACCGACAAGATAAGAAAGAGTTCACGATTGAGTATTGCCCAACCGGACATATGCTAGCTGATTACTTCACCAAGCCTTTACAGGGTAGACTTTTCCACATCTTTCGAGAGGTAATTATGGGGTGGAGATATATCAGCACATTAGATGGACTAGCACCGCATCCATCCAAGGAGTGTGTTGGAAATATGGACGAATGCGATACTGTTAAAATGCAGGGAGGAAAATAGAGAAGAGAACATATGCAGAAATGGTGAGTGGTCCACGACGTTCCACTAATCAGCCATGAATCAGAATGAAAGGACGAGATGAAATACTCAATAGGAGAGTTCATTCTTTTGGAACAATCCAGCAGATAGTTTAGTTAAAGATTAAATTAATCGAGCCAATACCGAAGACTACCATATCACAACACTCTAGGATAAGGTTCTAGAAGATACGGCTGTAATCGATATTTCAACAACTACAATGAAAGTCAAAAGAGAAAGTTACAAGGAATCTCAACAATAAACAGAAATTGGTTACTCACATCAGAACAAGAAGGTCAACTGTTGCACTACCTTCCAGGAATAAACAGGTTCCTCTAGAGTTAGGGTAAAAAGTTAAAAGCACCTTCTAAACGCAGAGAAAACGAAAACTCGGTTTCACAGCAAAAGAAATAGGTACGCACTCGATTCGTACGACCTACACAACACTTCTATTTCTTAGAAAAGTTGATCTAATTACAATCCAAATTGGAGGCAGGTGGAAAAGCACCGCTTTCCTGAAATACATTTGACATGACACAACAGAATATGCAATCACTGACGGCATCTACAAAAAGAGAAATAGAAACATTAAAAAGCTAAAGTTACCAACGAAATTATTTTATACGTCTAGAGAAGTTCAACTGTCACACCACCTTATCACGGCATAGAACAAATCAGCATCAAATCACTTTGAACAAGAACAAATAAGTCCCAAAATAATAAGCATAAAAAACAAGCTAATCAATCTTTTCATGGTTCTACTCTAAGGATCCATTGTCACGCCATGCATAAACATAGTACCTCAACAGTACGTGTTGTACAACAATCAGACAAACAGTATTTCTAAAATCAAAGATACGATTTCGAAAGACGTACACATAGTGGGGTACAATGACCAAACTCGTCCTACCTAGCATCAGACCATCCTTATCAGTACACAAACAAATAGGACTGAGTACATGAATGTCCTAACGAACACACCAACAAACGCAACTAATCTATTCAAAATTGCTAAGTGACTCGCAAAGAAAGTACACAAAACAAAAAGGAACCGAGATGGTAACAAATCAAACCAGAATTTCAAAACCACGAGAGGGATCTATAAGCAACCCTGTGAGGAACATGTACAAAAATCAATAGTTAAAGATACAAATCAACAGCGATTAGTTATTCACCACTAAGAAATAAACAAAGAAAGACTTTACGTTCCGTACCAGAGAAACTAAACGGATAGTAAACTAGGCACAAACATTTAAAATCAGTCCATTGGTCTTCATAAGACAGACACCAGGACTACTACAAATCAGAGTGAATTCATTGTTCTTTAGCAAAGACGGATTTGAAGATGCAGTCCACCATTACTCCATAAGACGGATTCCAAGTTCCAAGCAAGATCGCAGGAAATACTTTGTACTAGCGGTTTACCTTTGTATCAATAGCATCACAAGCAGCAACCAACAAAATTCATCACTTTCTACTCTTTGATCTGAAATTATACCAAGAAGACTATGAGTTCATCGTCCAGTTCATAAGACAGAGCCAAATAATGCATCAACAATCAAAGTGGGTCAAACGTCCAATCAGACGGATCCCTGAGCCAATAGTATTACTACTAGCAATCAAAACAAGCTCACCATACTACCATCAAGCATTCTAGAACCACTGCCAGCAATCAAAATAAGTCCGCTGATCGTTCATCAATCAGATTCCAAGAAACGAGTTCTCCACTCTTTCTTAGACAAGTGACGATACAATTACTAGGAACCCCAAGTTTGTTCGTCGTACTTACGCAAGAAAATTGTTGTCAGTTTTACAACAGCAACGACATAAATTACAAAAACATCATTTACTACCAAATCTACACCGATACACACAAGAAACAAAATAAAAACCCAAAAGAATCACAAATCTAAGACAAATATATACCGAAATACACAAGAAACAAGTTAAAATCATAGAGGGCACAATCTACCACTCACAAAATGCCTCTGACTCCCTCGTAGACTCGACCTAACCAGACTCTACCCCATATGGCTTTATGGAGTCCCATCTCCATTGTTAGTCGTGGATAGTGGATAGATTTATGGTTCAGTCCCAGATGTCAGTGATCAGTCAGTCCCACCTACGTGGACAGATGGATCTCTGACATTCGGTAGGCGGAGAAGCCATGACGAGTACTGCTTGCAGTACGCTGGAAAGTCTTTCATATTATAACTACTAATACTACATAGTTGTGACAACTGGTTACGTTTAATCGCTTGCTGATTTTGCAGTAACAAGTGATCATCGAGTTGGAGGTTACGATCCTATGTGAATGGTAGGAAACCGTTAGGAGTCGGCACGCGCCGGTTTTCGCCTCGCGTCAAAGTTTTGCAGAGAGCTTGACGAGAGGAAGTCCGTACAAACAGACAGGACGCTCAAAAAGTTAAAATTGTCTTCCCCAATCAAAAGAATATGGAGAAAATGGAACCTGTCATACGCTCAAAGGCAGACGAATCTTCAATCATATGCCCAGTACGATCATGGGGCGCCATCATTGACAGAATCAAAGGTTACAAAGGCCTAACCCTAACCCTAACAGTCAACACAGTTAAAATCAACCGAAAGTTGAAAATATTGACTCGTCAACCGTCCGAGACAGAATCAGAGTTGCTGTGAAAGCAATTAGCGAAGAGAATCTTGGCTTTACAGCAAAAGAAGTTGGTACACATTCAATTTGTACCTCATTTGCAACGCTTCTATATCTCAGAAAAGTTGATCCGATTCTAATCCAAATTGGAGGCAGGTGGAAAAGTAAAGCTTTCCTCAAATACATTCAACGTGATACCATGGAGATTGCCATCACAAGAGGGATCTCACATCGGAGAGACAGAAATATCAGAAAGTTAAACAACGAAATTTATTTAAACGTCATTGGTAGAATATAAGAATCCAAATTAAAAACTATGATGCGAACACACCACCACATGGGGACAATCAGACATCACATACACTCACGCTAAAAGAACAAATCGCATCCAGTCGCGCTCACTACAGAAATAATTCAAAATAAAGAAAAAGAAATAGAAACTCTCCTCTCGGTCGAGATTCCACTAGGATGGGTTCTCTGCTGCGCCATGGAGCACACTCCCTCACGAATGGGTTTGCTCAGCAGATCCCTATCCACGAGTGGATTTCCGGGAGACAGGAGAGGTCTGCCAGTAGCCTATGGCAT
>Ga0209712_10005111_pt1 | contig 10308 bp, 13 predicted proteins | sample ArcOceMetagenome_FD_187443 | JGI IMG/M metagenome (GOLD analysis project Ga0209712, IMG submission 187443) | Marine eukaryotic phytoplankton communities from Arctic Ocean - Arctic Ocean - Greenland ARC118M Metagenome (SPAdes) (version 2) | ecosystem: Environmental > Aquatic > Marine > Oceanic... | reverse complement strand
GACCATAATAAAATAAGAGATTTAACAGATTTTTTAAATGATACCTTGCTTTTTGAAAATAATTTCGTGAAGATAAAGTAGACAATTTTACTTCAACTTACATCTACATATCAGATAGTTAGGGTAAATTTTTTATTCTTGGTTCCAAAAGTAGCGCGATCTTGTTTCTTTTATCTTACAACAATTATTTAAAGATAGTAATATTTAGTTAGGGAATTGAATCGGTATAAAAAGTAATTTTTACACCATTAAAATGCTAGAGGTTTTACAACTTTCAGTTTATGTGTATAGAAGTCTTAAGTTTTTGTAGACGAATTAAATAGATACAAACTTTAAAATATGAATTCATTATAATCGTATAATTACTGATGAAGATTTAGAAAAACGAGTTTAAATATTTACGGGTATCGAAATCACTAGAAAGCGTGCTTTTTTTGAAATGTCTATTTAATTGGTTTTAATAATGGTTTTATGGTCGCTAATAAATGTCTTTCTACTCGAATAATTAAACAATAATTCCCATTTTTCAAGGCGGTTAAATAGGTGTTAATATCTTCTGTACTAATTCCCAATCCGCGAAATATACCAGAAAGACCTGCTGGTAAAGAAGCGAGCTCTCTTTCATCAACTTTAGTAAGAAATGTAGTTGTTAAGTGACCGGCAATAAATAAGGAACCTATTTCAGGATTATTGAAATAGCCAAACTGGTATTCCTTACCTAGTAAATTACTTAATTGTTGTTCTTTTTCTACTATTATCTTCTTTAGTTCTTTTTTAGCCCTTATTTTATACGAGGTAAGGGGACCCAAGATGGATAACTGAACTGGTATATTATTTTTTTGAGCAATATTTAATAACACTAACTCTATTTGACTTATCCTTTTATATGTAACTATAACAAATAGTTTTCGTGCTATTTTATGTTCTTTAGAAAACATTTAGTATCTTAATTTAGTTTCAACGAGCCTCTAAATTAATCGTAATATTCCATTACTTCAATGACCTAGGTCAATCACTTTATTTTTATCCAAAAAGAGCAGTATCTTCAAGTCTTTTTTCATCTTCGATAATGATTTCTCTTTGAATACCAATGCTTAAAAGCTTTTCCTCTTTAAAATTGGTTAGCATCCTAATAGCCGTCTCATTTGCTGTGCCAATAAGACTTGCTAAATCTTCTCTGGAAATATTGATTCCTTTATTTTTAGAATTATGAAGAGTATCATTTTTAGATAAGTCCATTAGTACTTTTGCTAACCGCTGTCGAACTGACGAAAAAGCCATATCTACTAATTGTTCTTGAAGATCAATTAGATCATTCGAAATCATCTTAATGAATTTATTTGAAATCAACTTGTCCTTAAATAATAACGTTGTAAAATCAGATTTAGGTATATCAAAGACGTCTGCTTGTTCTAAAACTGTTGCAGTATCTCCATAAGTTCCACTATTTGTAAGTAAAGATAGTTGACCTACAAATTGTCCAGGTCCAAATAAACCTGTTACCAAACTTTTACCCGATTCGGTCGTTTTATGGGTTTTTATTGAACCTTTTTGTATAAAGTAAAGGGTATGTGCCGCATCTCCTTCCATAAAAAGGATATCCTTTTTGTTAAAAGGCACAACGTTTCTATTATTGGAAAGACTTTCCATACCGGCGTTCTCTGAAACTTCATTAAAAAATTGATTGACTCCTTCAATATCCCTAGAAAATTCTTTTTTGAGAAAGCTATATTTCTTAATTCTTGATGCAACTGCATCCAACAATTCGTTTTCTTCAAAAGGTTTCGTAAGGTAATCATCGGCTCCTAAGTTCATTCCTTTTCTAACATCTGTTCTCTCTGTTTTAGCTGTTAGAAAAATAAAAGGAATGCCGGCAGTTTTTTTGTCTTTATTTAGATAAAGTAATACATCATACCCATTCATTTCTGGCATCATAATATCACAGATAATAACATCAGGTTGTATTAACTTTGCCAATGCAACACCTTTCTCTCCATCTTCCGCTGTACAAACTTCATAGTTTGCTAGTTCCAAAATTTCTGCTGTATTTTCTCTAACGTCCTGATTGTCTTCTATAATAAGTATTTTTATCATCGATTTATTTTTTAATAGGTTTTGGCAACTTCACTAAAAAAGTAGTTCCTTTATTCGTCTCACTTGTAAAAGCAATAGTGCCATCCATAAGTTCTGCGTATTGTTTTACGATATTGAGTCCCAAGCCTGTTCCTTGAATATTCTGAGCATTTTTTGCTCTAAAAAAACGGTCGAATACTTTGTCTTGCTCTTCTTTTGGTATACCAATGCCATTATCTTGAACCTCTAGTGAGACAAAAAATGCACTTTCTTCAATTTTAATATTGATGTTTGTATTTTTTGGAGAGTACTTAATTGCATTGGATAACAAGTTCAGAAAGATATGACGCACTAATTTTGAGTCAATATTTAGCGAAATAGGTTTTTTTGGCGATGAAAAAATAATGTTTTTTCCTGTTTTCTTTGTCATAGAAACTTCTTCGATAAGGGTTTTAGAAAGCGCAACAAAATCAAACAGTTCCTTATTTGCGATAACCTTTCCTTCTTCTAACTTACTTAATGATAAAAAATCATTTAAAATAACCACTAATTGTTTTACATTCTTCTTTATTTGAACTACATACTTCTCCCTTTTTTGCTCTTTACCAGGTTCGTTTTGTCTACCAATAAGGATTGCAGAAGTTTGTATAGCACTTAATGGTGTTCTAAATTCATGAGATGCCATAGAGACGAAACGTGATTTTAATTCGTTCAATTCTTGCTCTTTTTTCAATGCATTTTTATCTTCTCTCTCTATCTTTTTTTGTGCCGTAATATCTGTATATACAAATAAAGCACTAGAAATAACAGTATTCTCACCGAGCAATGGAATCGTATTTACAGAAAAATATAGGTTTCTAAACTTTATTTGGAATCGAAGGTGCTCTCCAGCAATCGTTTTTAAAACATCTTGCTTCAGTTTGGATTTTTGTTTATTAGAAAAAATAGGAATATCATCAACACTAGCATCTTCAAAAACCATAGTATCTAAACCTAACTTTACAATTGCTTCGCCTTCTAAAAGAAGCATTTCAAAATTTGAATTAAAAACAATAATAAAACCATTAGGGAAGTTCTTGGCAATTGCCGAAGATAAAGATTTACTCGCAATTGCTCTTTTTTCAGCTTCCTTAGTTTCGTCTATCTGATCTTCTAGACTTAAATTAGAAGCTACCAATTTTTGAACCGTTGCTGTTAATTCATCGGTTCTGGTAATTACTTTCTCCTCTAATTCTTCAGAATACGTTCTTAGTTGTGCTTGGCTGACTTTTAATTTTTTTGCTGTTTTTTTTTGCGAAGTAGTATCCATTACAAAAGCAATTACAAATAGTTTACCTTCTATTCTAGTTGGATTTAAATTTATTTCTAACGGGAATTTGGAGCCATCTTTTTTTAATCCCCACAACTCTAAGTCTTGCCCAAGATGCAGTGCAATTGGTTTTCCCTTAAATTTTTCTCTATGAGTTTCATGATTTTTTTTGAATTTATCAGGAATAAGGCGTTCAACTTTTTGAGTTATAAGTTCTCCTGCCTTATAACCAAAAAGATTTTCACTGGCTGAATTGGCTTTAATAATAATTCCCTCTAAATCCACTACTATAATACCTTCTAAAGAGGATTGAAAGATGTTTTTAAAAAGGTCTATATCTTGGAGGTCACTCACGATTAATATTTTATTTTACAATTTACGGCATTTAAAATAGCATAAGCCAATAATAAGCTGATTTGATTTTTGATTAATTGATAAACCTGACCTAGGTCATTTTAGGAGGCACCATATTGATGTATCTTCGATTTTATTGAGAATAACTACTCCTAATGAAAATTAAGCAATTCAATAAACAGCTACTAAAGTTCTCCAACTCAAAAAAAGTTGATTGTAATTGCTGATAAATTAGAATAAACACAATTTTAATAGAAAGCGTATGAAAACCAAGATAGAACTAGTACAGCAAATAATAAGTCTCACAGCTAAAATTCAAAACGAATTCCCCGAGTTATCTGCCCATATTCTTGAAATACCAGTAAATAATTCTGAAGAGGATCAAATCAATATCAAAAACTTGGCTGATTACTATCATTCTTTAGAAGAGATTGTAAATAAATATGCGAAAACACATGAACGTAAATAGTATACATAAATAACTAAAAAATATTTTAAAGCATATACTTTTAAAAAAAATAATTAAACCAATAAAAAATGAAAATTCAATTTAATACCGACAAAACGATTACTGGAAATGAAAAAGATCAGCTTTATTTTAACTCTTTAATAGCAGATGGACTAGAAAATTTAGAATCACATATTTCAAGAATTGAAGTTCACCTATCTAATGAAAATGGGAAAAAAGAAGGACTTAACAGTAAGCGATGTTTACTAGAAACTAGACTTGAGGGCAGACAGCCGATAGCCGTTTCATGTCAAGAGGATACTGTTGAACTTGCCGTATTTGGCGCAATTAACAAACTCACAACTTCTTTAGAAACAATTATTGGACGCCGACAGGATCATTAAAATAAAAAAAAATCCATTAAAATAAACAAAAAATGAAAACACAAAAAAACTTAGGTGTTTGGATGGATCATTCCACCGCAAATTTAATTTATTTAAATTCAAATAAGCACAGTCAGATACTATCAGAATTTACTTTTGAAACAAAAGAAGAAGCGTTGATTAGAAGTGAAAACGTTATGCATAATAAAAGACAACAAATGCATGCAGCATATTATAAAAACATTGCAGATGCTATTTTAAAATTTGATAATGTACTTTTATTTGGTCCAACAAATGCAAAAACAGAACTACACAATTACTTGAATATGGATTTACATTTTAAGGATGTAAAAATTGAAGTTAAATCCGCAGATAAAATGACAGATAATCAGCAAGAAGCTTTTGTTAAGAAGCATTTCGAACAATAGTTTGCATGCAGTGTTTTACTATCCTCAAAAAAACAGGCATCAATAATGGGGTACCTACAACTTTCTTTGAGGTTCTTGCAACATGAAAACTTTAAAAAGAGAATGGAAAGAAATGAAATTGTAAATTATATAGCCAATAGAACTTATAGTTGGTAGCGCTTTGAATAATTTTAGAAAAAAAAACAAACTAATAAGCCGTAACCTCTCACTTTTATGCAAACTAATAATTCAAGCACACAAGTCAATAAAGAATTAGCAAACAGCATCGTACATGGTTTTGGAATTATTTTCGGTATTGTAAGTATTCCTATTTTAATAGCATTTGCCATTAAGAGTAATAACAATGCTGGCATTATTGGCGCTGCTATTTATGGATTCTGTTTTTTACAACTATTTACTTTTTCTACACTCTATCATGGGTTTCAACATGCACAAACAAAACGCATACTTGAAATTCTTGATCACATCAGTATTTATTTTTTAATCGCAGGAACCTACACTCCCTTTTTATTGATGTATATGAACAATTCTTTTGGTAGTGCGCTGCTATCGGTTTTGTGGGGTCTAACGGCAGTGGGAATCATATTTAAGATTTTTTTTACAGGAAAATGGAAAGCTTTTTCAACATTAATTTACATTGCAATGGGATGTATTATGGTTGTTGGCGGACGAACTTTCTTTGAGAGTATTCCCGGTAATATCCTTACTATGATTTTAATTGGATGTGCGCTTTATCTTATAGGTGTTATCTTTTATTTATGGCAGAAATATTCTTACAATCATGCTGTTTGGCACTTTTTCGTACTCGCAGCCGCTGTTTGTCATTATGTAGCTATTTTATTGTCAGTAGCTACAAATTAACTACAAAGTAAATTCGTTTTATTTTACAATATTTACAAAGACGAGACGATTTAAAATACATTTTTGTTTTATAAAATTCGATTTAAACAGGCAAAGCCCAATTAATTCTATAATAATAATAATAATAATAAATATTGATCCTCAAAATGAATATTTTAGCCATTATCAGTTTAAACTTAGCGTTACTTCCTTTTCATTCTGTGTAAATTTCTTTCACTAAAACTTTACGTGAATCTCTTTTATTAATTATGATTTAAACAACTTTTTATTCATAACCCCATCAATCTTTATTTTACACTTTATCTATAACGTTCATAATTCTAATAAAAGAGCGCTAATAATTTCTAATAAAGCCTTGTTTTAACTTTAACTGCGACCGAAAAAATACTTTATTTTTTGGTAAAACTATGAATCTGTTTCACCTTCTTTAATAGTAAATGTTAATTTAATTAAAATTTTTATTTAAAAATGGTACTAATTTAAATTAGAAATAAGAGTACTGACCAAGGTCATTTTAGTACTGTTGATTATTTGTTAAATTTGATATGTACTTAAAAATATTTCGGATTGAGTGAAAATTTAACTCCATTAGATTTTGTGATACCTTCATAAATGTTAGTAGGTATGAAATAAATTACTCAAAGCACAACACCCTTAAGCTATTGATAATGAGTTCTTTTTTAAATGAAATTAACAAGAAATAAGGCAGATAGACTTGCAGATAAAAATATAAATCGCTAATTCCAAAACGCACTACTATGAAACGTATATTATTACCCACGGATTTTTCAGAAAACGCATACAATGCAATATCCTATGCAGTTCAATTATATAAAGATATTAAATGTAAATTTTATATTCTTCACACCTATACTCCTGTAAGTATTAGTGCTGGTAGAATGGTAGATAATTATTCTTCATTTGATTTACAAGACATCACAAAAGAAACAGCAGAGCGAAAACTTAAAGGGATTGAGGATCGTTTAAAAACCGAATTTAACAATGCAAATCATACTTTTATTACGATGGTTTCTTTCAATACCTTAACATCTGAGATGGTTGAAGTCGTCAAAAAAAAAGAGATAGACTTTGTAATTATGGGAACCAAAGGAGCCACGGGCGCTAAAGAAATATTTATTGGCAGCAATACAATGCAAACTATTAAAAATCTAAAATGTCCAGTAATTGCTATTCCCTCCGGATTTAAATATGAAAAACCAAGCGAAATTTTATTTCCTACAGACTATAAGATTCATAAAGCTAACAAGTATCTTTCATTGATAAAAGAGCTCTGTGAGAATAATAATTCTAAATTACATATTTTAAATGTTTCTCAAGATATTTCTTTAAAGGAAAAACAAGAACAAACGGAAACTTTTTTAGATGATTTCTTTAAAGAGACTATACATTTATTTCATAATACGGAAAATCAAGACCTAGTGAAAGCTATTATAACTTTTAAAAAAACAAACAAAATTAACTTCTTAATAATGGTACATAACGAACATAATTTCTTTGAAAATTTATTTTTTAAACCTGTTGTAAATCAAATGGTTTATCATACCAACATTCCATTTCTAGTAATACCATCAGAAGATCAAATAAATCAATAAAATACTACCGCTGAAATATGAAAACTATACTTGTACCAACTGACTTTTCAAAAAACGCTTATTGCGCCCTATTTTACGCTGCCAAATTATTTGATGAGGAACCGTCTCGTTTTATTATTTTCAATTCTTTTGAAGCGCAAGCTTCTAAACTTACAAGTGCCTTATATATCGGTAAATCCGAAGAGTTAATTAATGAATTATTAAAAGCTTCGGAAGCAGAATGTTTAGCTGTGCAACACAAACTTGTAAATGATTTAGAAACTACCAAACATACTTTCAAGATAATTTGCACCTCGCTTTTGTTAACAAACGCTATTAATGAAGTTATTACATCAGAAAATGTAGATTTTGTAGTAATGGGAAGCAAAGGAAAAACTGGGACAGAAAGAATATTTATTGGAAGCAATAGTTTTAAGGCCATTCAAACAATAAAAAAAGTCCCGCTTTTAATAATTCCTGATGAACTAGATTACAAAGAACCTAAAAAAATAGGATTCGCTTCGGACTTTAAGCGTACCTACTCTAAAAAACAGCTCATTCCATTAAAAGAAATTCCTAAATTATATAATGCAAAAACTACAATAATTCATGTTAATGAAGACGAAAAATTAAATGATACTCAACTAGCGAACCTTCATGGTTTATTAGAGATTTCAAAAAACGAAGATTTTGATCTTAATTGGCTTCCTGAAGAACATAGTAAAGCGGAAACAATCATGGAGCATGTTTATGAAGAACAATTAGACCTATTGGCTATCTGTTATTACGAACAAAGTTTTATTGGTTCTTTATTTAGAGAGCAGGTGGTTAAAGAAATAGCATATCAAATTAGAAGTCCTTTATTGGTTTTACCAAGTATCGGCTGAAATATATCATAGTTTTAAGGAATTTAATTCCTAGTTTTACTAGAATAATATTTACACATATTATGAAAAAAAGATATTATTGCCAACGGCCTTTGCAAAAAAACCATTCAATGCAATAAATTATGCCCTTAAACTTTGTGGAAAAGAATCTTGCGAATTCTTTATTCTGAACTCTTACTATCTTCCGAGATATGAAAAGAGGAATTTATTGAGTCTTGAGCGAACTGATAAAGAATTGAGCAAGAAACAGAAGGAAAAAAAGAGTTGCTTAATCAAATTTTAAAGGATATCAGCTTTACACGTCACATACGCTTCAACTTAGGCTTGCAAAAAAGTGTTCACTGTTTTTTGCAAAGTAGAGAAAGTGAGATGATTGCCTTTATCAATAAAAAACATCATTTCTTTGAAAGTATTTTTTCAAACCCAATGTTAAAAGCCGCAGGAAAAAATGCCCATGTTCCCCTATTGGTCTTGCAAGACTTAAGAAACTAAATAGCGAATAATAACATCAAGATACTCAAAGCTTATAAGCCTTGAGTATCTTGATTGTTTGTGCCAATTCTATTTTAATCTAACCATTATGCCTACTTAAATAAAGAATACAACACTTTTTCTAACTACATTACTAGATTAAAATAAACTTATTACTTGATTCGTTTTAGGCAACTTACAAAAGTCTTCCCGAACTTTCTATCTGTGTTATATTTGCTAACTTTAGTTCTTAAAACACAGAATCTAATCTTACATAAGCACGTTGTACATAATTAAAGAAATGTGCTTTTGTGAAATAGGTTGACTAAAAATTAAACACTTAATAATAGTCACTTATGAAAACACAAAAAGAACTTTGGCGAAAAAAAACTACGGAAAAGTAATTTTAGAGCTTAAATTATTTGTCGTTGACCAAATTCTAAACGGTCAATTATCCACAATTTTGCTTCTAAAAAATAGGATGTTCCTAGAACTACAATCTCCTATTGGTTGAAAAAATACAGTACTTTAGTGCAACAAAACACAAGTACTAGTAAACTAGATGAGATTAAAAAATTAAAGGAACGTATTGAAGAATTAGCCTTTGTAAAAAACTTTCAACAAGACTTCATTGCGGGTATAGAAATCACTATGGAGTTGATTTATCAAAAAAGTCGTTACCCAAAATAGTAGCAAAAGAGGTAGCACTAAAAAAGAAAAACCGTTTAAAAGAAAATGGTTCTATCAGTGTTTTTAGATTCCTAAACAAGCCTTCTATAAAAGATGTAAAAAACTATAAAACAGAGAACTAAACGACAAAAAACTTATTATTAGGCTACAAGATTACCACAAAAAAGTAGGCATGAGAACGGGAGACATTAAGCTGTCTGATGAACTAAAACCAGACTTCATAAAACAAGGCATAAAAATAGGGAGAGACAAATTTTATGACTTTTTAAGAATACATCATTTGCTCATTCCTAAGCTTAAAAACTTCGTAACAACAGAGAACTCAAAGCATCAATTTAGAAAATATAAAAACCTAATTAAGAACAAAGTTCCTATTCGACGGGAACAACTCTGGGTAAGCGATAGAATATACATTAAAACCAACAATGGAAAAAAGTATCTAGCAATCGTAACAGATGCCTATTCGAAGCAAATTATGGGCTATAAATTAGATAACAACATGAACACTTCTCTTTACAGTGAAGCACTTGCTATGGCTATTAAAAATAGGAAATAGCCTACTAAAAAAAGTATTCATCATTCAGACAGGGGGTTCAATATTGTAATCCTAAATAGACTGAATTTGCTAAAAAATGAATTAAAAATGAGTATGATAGCGCAATATAACCCATACGAAAATGCAATTACAGAGCGTATTAATAGAACTTTAAAATATGAATATGGCCTTAGAAACTGTATTAAAAAGAAGGCTATTGCTCAATAAATCATAAAGCAAGCGGTACCTATTTACTATAATTTAAGAACGCATTTTA
>Ga0209712_10005110_pt1 | contig 10310 bp, 9 predicted proteins | sample ArcOceMetagenome_FD_187443 | JGI IMG/M metagenome (GOLD analysis project Ga0209712, IMG submission 187443) | Marine eukaryotic phytoplankton communities from Arctic Ocean - Arctic Ocean - Greenland ARC118M Metagenome (SPAdes) (version 2) | ecosystem: Environmental > Aquatic > Marine > Oceanic... | reverse complement strand
ACCATTCCTTCCTACACTCGCGACTTAAATCCTACTCGTCCCTCGCTGCATCACGCTGCTTCACTCCAGTCGTCATTATTTCACCGTCCTTTTTACCCGTACTGCTTTTAACAAGCAGTGACTTCCTTTTTTATTTTTTCCATTGAACTTGAAAACCCAACCGAAAGCCGATGCCGCTGTCACGATACGTCGGATGATCGTAGTTTCGATACGTAGAACGGCAGCGACCCGCACGGTTGAAGTAGCTGCCGCCACGCCGCACACGAGAGAGGCTTTTATCAGCATCCTTATTTATCCAAGCAGAACCATCATTTGGAGCATTTTTATAATCACCATGCCAATGATCTTCACACCATTCCCAAACACTGCCGCTCATATCATAAATCCCTAATTCATTTGGTTCTTTTGTTCCAACAACATGAGTTTTTTCACTTGAATTTTCAAAAGACCAAGCTACTGCATCAATGTTATTACTTCCTGCATATTTGTAATTTTTAGAGTAATTCCCACCTCGTGCTGCAAATTCCCATTCGGCTTCACTCAGCAAACGATATTTTTGATTTGTTTTTTGATTTAATTTTTTGATAAATCCTTGGACATCATTCCATGAAACACGTTCGACAGGACAATCATCACAACCTTTAAATTCACTTGGGTTTTTACCCATTATTTCCTGCCATTGCTTCTGAGTGACTTCGTATTTTGAAATGTAAAAAGTCGGTACGGTAACGGAATGTATTGGCTTTTCATCATCATCACCATTATTACTTCCCATTTGAAAAGTACCACCTTCTACTTTTATCATTTGGTTTTTGAAAGGGTCATTTTCAGTAAAAGTAATTACAGGTTCTTCTGTAATTTCACCTGAAACACCTGGTATTTTAGAAATTCCCCAAATACCAATAATCAATAAAACCGCAGCGATACCCATATTTTTATATTGTTTTGAAATACGTTGCCAAACGGTTATTGCAGGTATTGATTGTTCATAAACTGGTGCTACTTTTGATTTTTCTTTACGTTCTTTTTCGACTTTTACTCTTGCCTTACGTTCGTTTTCTGCCTGTGCCTTACGTTCGTTTTCTTTAGCTTTAAAGATAGCTTCCATTTTCTGTAGTTGTTCCGCAGCTAACCTTTCTCGCTCGATTTTAACTTTTTCGGCTTGCATTTTTTCTTCGGCTACATTTTCGAGAAATGCCTTTTTCGCTTGTACCGCTTTGGAGAGCGTCAGTACTTTTTGTTTTGCATCCGCTACATATTTGCTATCTGGATAATATTCGATAAAATCCTCGTAACTTTTCACGGTATTTTGGCGCACCGTTTCCGCCCAAATATCATCAATACCCAAAATCACATCAATCGCTTCCTGTGCGAATAAGGCGTAATGACCATTCGGGTATAATTTTAAATAATCGTGGTATTTGGAATACGTGCTGTACTGCAAAGCCCGTTGCCATATTTCATCTTCTTCCAGTATTTTGATTTTTTCAGCAGCTGCTGCGAGGTATTTACCTTTCGGAAATTTATGCGTATAACGGGCATACGAGGCAAGTTTATTTAGCCTTTCCGAATATTTCCAAGCCGATTCATCATCGAAATTATGAATTTTCACTTTGGCAATTTTGGCCTTTTCGCCATTCGGATATAAAGTAATAAATTGTTGATAAGCCGTTTTGTTATTTATTTTTTCGGCTTTCGCCCAATCGCTATTTTCATTTTTTTTCAATCGAAAAACAAATTGTCCGCTTTTATGTCCTTCTATTTTCAACGGTTCACCCAAAGGTGTTTGATTTGCATTTGCTAAAATCTGTTCCACAACAATCGTACATAATTCTTGTACGCCAATCGATTTTGTCGCTTTTTGTAATTGGAACAATAAACTTGTCACAAACAGACTATTTTTACCGATTTCACCATCGCCTACAATTTCATTTTGTCCTGAAATCAAACCCCATCGAGAAGGGTTTTTTTCTAATTGCTTAGACATATTTTTTGAGTCCCCAATAAATAAAGCACTCGAAAAACAAGAATCGGCAATTAGGAAAGTATGGTGCGTTTTAATTTCACCTAAATATTTTTTGATATCTGAGTTAGAAATATATTGAGAAGAATCTTCTTTCATCGCTTCAATCGGAATCCAGTGACCTTCCGCTATGATTTTATTGTATTCGCCATGTCCAGAGAAATAAAGCACCAAATTATCATTCGGTGTCAAAGTAGCTGCTAATTTTTGTAAGGTCTTAAAAATATTAGATTTAGTCGCTTCTTCATTATCTAAAAGAATAATATTTTCAGATTCAAATTCAAACCTTTCCGTCATTAATTTGATAAAATCTGTTACACCTTTCACCGCATTATTCTGCTTCGGATAATACAAATAATCATCAATCGCAATCGCTAACAAATGATTGGTACGATTAACATGCTCTTCTAGAATCTCTTCGATTTCTACAAATCTTCGGTTAGACATTTTTGGGGAGTTTTATGGGGAGTTTTTTTATCTGTATAAAGATAATTTTTTTGTTGGAAAAAAGAAAAATTGGGGTTTGTTATTCCTTATAACTTCACATCATAAGTTTTTAAAATCATGCACCAGACCCGTCCATTTTTGAAAACCTGAGGGGTTTGGTGTGCCATCTAAAAATCTAACATCTAAAACACATTATTAATTATCAAAACATTACCTTTGCGTTCAATTTGATAAAATATACTTTTATTATAAAAAGAATTTTCAATTGATTGTGGTAATTTTCAATCACCGATTTCTCGGAACAGACTAACCATTTTTAATTTTCAATTATACAGATTATGGCAGATTTACAAAACGATAAATTTAAGAAATTAGTAGCTCACTGTAAGGAATATGGTTTTATATTTCAATCAAGTGAAGTATATGATGGTTTGGCGGCAGTTTATGACTACGGCCCAAACGGAGTGGAATTGAAGAATAATATCAAGCAATATTGGTGGAAAGCAATGGTACAGATGCACGATGATATTGTTGGAATCGATACCGCAATTTTTATGCATCCGACTACTTGGAAAGCTTCCGGTCACATTGATGCATTTAATGATCCTTTAATCGATAATAAGGATTCTAAGAAACGGTATCGTGCGGATGTTTTAGTGGAAGATTTTGTGCAGAACAAAGTTATGGCGAAAGCCGAAAAAGAAGTAACGAAGGCAAAAAAACGCTTTGGCGATGATTTTGATGAAGCAATGTTTCGTCAAACGCATCCGAGAGTCGTGAAATATACGCAGCAAGCAACCGATATTTTAAAACGTTTGGCGAATGGACTTCGGGACGAAAACTTGGAAGATGTCAAAGCATTAATTGAAGAATTAGGAATTGCTTGTCCTGAATCAGGTTCTAAAAGTTGGACAGATGTTCGTCAATTTAACTTGATGTTTTCAACACAATTAGGAACGATTGCTGGAGAAGCTGGCAAATTATACTTGCGTCCAGAAACGGCTCAAGGTATTTTTGTGAACTTCTTAAATGTTCAAAAAACGACTCGTCAACGTTTGCCATTTGGTATTGCTCAGATTGGTAAAGCGTTTCGTAATGAAATCGTAGCTCGTCAGTTCATCTTCCGTATGCGTGAATTTGAACAGATGGAAATGCAATTTTTCATTCAGCCAGGAACGCAGCAAAAATGGTTTGAATACTGGAAAGAAGCTCGTATGAAATGGCATAAAGCTTTACATCCTACAAATGATTTAAAGTTTCATGATCATGATAATTTAGCTCACTATGCTGATGCCGCAACAGATATCGAGTTCAATTTTCCATTTGGCTTTAAGGAATTAGAAGGTATTCACTCTCGTACGGATTTTGATTTGTCAAGTCATCAGGAACATTCTGGTCGTAAATTACAGTATTTTGATCCTGTGAAGAATGAAAATTATGTGCCTTACGTTTTGGAAACCTCTATCGGTTGTGATAGAATGTTTTTGGCCACAATGGCGAATGCACTTCAAGAAGAAACTGTTCCGGATTCAAAAGGGAATGATTCGACTCGTATTGTATTAAAATTACATCCTGCGTTGGCTCCGATCAAAGCGGCAATTTTACCCTTGAAGAAAAACGATGAACGTATTTCTGGTAAAGCGAAGGAAGTTTATAATTTATTGAAAATGCACGTTAATTGTCAATATGATGATACTGGTGCGATTGGTAAATTATATCGTCGTCAAGATGCAATCGGTACGCCTTTCTGTATTACGATTGATTTTGATACCTTGGAAGATGATACGGTTACGATTCGTGATAGAGATACTTTATTACAAGAACGTGTTGCGATTAGCGATTTACCAAAAATTGTTAAGGAGAAAACAGATATGATGCAATTATTTGTTTAGTTAAGAATTTTACGATGCTTTGTAAAATTTAAAGAGCCTTCTATTCTTAAGAATAGAAGGCTCTTCTGTTGTAATCCTTTAATAAAGATGTTAGATGCTTTTGAAATAACCGAAATTTTGAGCTTAAATGTAACCATTTATTCAAAATCAATAAAAAAGTGTTCGTTTTTACAACTCATTCTAATAGGAAAAAGCTAAAATCATTGATTTTACAAAGCTAATAAGGCTAATAATAAATCTACACCGCTTTTGAAAACCTTATAGATTTTGTCGTAATAATTACATAAAAATGGTCAAACTCAAAAATCCGAATCAATCATCATGTTCGTCATCAATATTTCCAAAAATACGTTCTAAAATATCTTCTAAAGTAATCATTCCGACCAGTTTCTTATCTCCATCAATAACGTAAGCGATACTTTTTTTATTCTTAATAAATTCATTCAAAACCTCGTAACCGTCGTCGTCAATATCCACTGAAGTAATATCTGAAATGACCTCATTTATTTGCTCAAATTTTTTGAAAATATTTTGATGATGAATGTAACCGATGAATGTACTTTGTGTTTTATCTAATACGAGTAGCCGTGAAAATTTCGTCTGAATAAACTTCTGTTTTAATGTTTCCAAATTGACATCAAAATGAACCCACTCTACTTCATTCATTGGTATCAAACACCCTTCGACAGTAATATCACGTAATAACAAAGCTTGTTGGAATAAATCTGTATCAAAATCAATAGCTTCCTCACTCTCGACTTTACTACTTACTTCTATTACTAAATCCTCCAAATCTACTCTCGAAAACGAATAGCTATCTTCTTTAATTTCTGTCTTGAAAAAAATCTTTAATAACCATTTTGAAAGCCAAACCGTTATCCAAACAATCGGTGTTAATAACCAATAAATTGCACCTAAAAAATAAGCGGTCCACACCAAAACCTTTTCCGCAAACATCTGAAATAATGACTTTGGTATAAATTCTCCACCTAATAACACAATGACCGTCGTAATCAAAGTTAAAATTAATAAAACCGAAAAATCACCTGAAAGCCAAATTGGTAATATTGCTTGAAGCGGTTCTTTCCAAAGTTCTTCCGTCAAAATTCCAAAAATCACCAAAGCAATATTATTTCCGACTAACATTGTGCCCAGAAACTGTGATGGTTGTTCATAAAATTTTGACAAGATTCTTCCCGACAAATTACCTTGCTGTGTTTTTACTTCTATTTTCAAGCGATTCGCAGAAATGAAAGCAATTTCCGAACCTGAAAAAAAAGCAGAAAAAAGCAATGCCAGCAAAATTAAAAAGTAAGCTGTTAACATTTTTTATTAATTGTTTGATGCCTGTCTCGAAAACTGGGCGATTTGACTAGTTATTCCTTAAAATCAGAAATGATTCTATTTTGAAAGCTTTCAATGAAATCAATAATTAAAAAATTTCATTTCACAATCTCAAATTATATCTCTGGGTAACCATGAAACAATGAGTGACAAGAAAGTGCTAATTACGAATAATCCTATTAAAATCCACTGCTAACTCGATCAGATTCTAATTCTCCGGTAACTTTTTTTAGTTCCCAATTCTGAAAATCATAATCTGATTCAAAACCATAACCTTTTATTATTTCTGTTGCAGTTGTAATAGTAATGAATCTATCGGAATAAATCTTTTGAGTCGATTCATCCCAAACTAAACCTTCCGTTTCAATCATTTCATTATTCTTACTTTTTACGACAACACTATCTTCTACTATAAATTTATTGGTTTTATCGTATTGAATTGCTTTTTTCGCCGTCATTCGACTTTGAACATTTTTATTTCCATCAAAAAATTCGACCAAAATTCCTTTTGGGAATTCTCGACGAGGATTTTTACTATCACTGTAATTATACAATAGCGGTGCTTTTATACGAACTCGAACGACGGCGGAATCACTATATAGGATTTCTACAGAATCTGCAATTTCGTAATAAGTTTCTGCACGAGTGATGACTTCCTCTTCAATGTAACTTACATCTTCACAACTAATTAGAAAAATAGTTGTCAAGCAACTGAATATTGATAATAATTTGAACATAAAAGTACTTTTTAATTTTATTACAAAGGTAAGAATTATTAACCTATCGAATCTTAATCCTAAAATATCTATTCTCAAAGACTCTTTTAACAATTATTTTTCACTTTACAACTTCCTTTTTCCATATTTTTCAATCAAAAAAGCTATCCTCTAAAAAAAGTTGGGCGAAATTTTAACTGTTTATCAGGGAGTTATAAATATCCATTTTAGTTTTTTTCATAAAATCCTTTGTTTTTTGTAATAATAAGAATTACCTTTGCACTCGCATTTTTAAGGAACCGAGGAGCAATGCTATTGAGGTAAAGAATGCACCAGAAATAATTTTAATAATATTAAAAACTTTATTGTGAATACACTAAGTTATAGAACTAAATCAGCGAAATCGAGTGAGATTGATGCAAAATGGTTTGTCATCGATGCTGAGGGAGAAACACTTGGGCGTATGTGTAGTAGAATTGTTCACGCTTTGCGTGGCAAGCACAAGCCGAATTATACTCCACACGTTGATTGTGGCGATAATGTAATCGTTATCAACGCTGATAAAGTACGTTTGTCAGGAAAGAAAATGCAGCAGAAAGAGTATATTTCTCACTCTAACTATCCTGGTGGTCAAAAACGTATCACAGCAGAAAACCTTTTGGTTAAGAAGCCAACTGCCCTCGTAGAGAATGCAATTAAAGGAATGTTGCCTAAAACTAAATTAGGCAGACAAATGTATAAAAAACTATTTGTTTACGCAGGTGCAGAACATAAGCATGATGCTCAACAACCTGAACCTTTTAAATTCTAATATAATGGAAATGATTAATGCCGTTGGTAGAAGAAAAGCTTCTATAGCTCGTGTATATTTGAAAAAAGGAACGGGTATTATTATAGTAAACGGAAAAGATTACAAAGACTTTTTCCCACAACCACACATTCAAGGGAAAATTTTGGAAGCAATCAATGAGGTTGAAGTTCAAGGTCTATATGATTTCAGTGTCAATGTAAAAGGCGGTGGAATTAAAGGACAATCTGAAGCAATCCGTATGGGAATGGCTCGTACTTTAGTGAAACTTAACGAAGAGTTTCGTTCACCTTTGAAAGCGAAAAAATATCTTACTCGTGACGCTCGTGTCGTTGAACGTAAGAAATACGGTAAACCGAAAGCACGTAAGAGCTTCCAGTTCAGTAAACGTTAATTTTTTTCGAAATCTGTGTTTGAGAAATTTGATTTTAATAATTCTATTTCTTGCACAACCTTTTAAATTAAAAGATAATGGCAAAACCAACATATAAAGACCTCTTGAATGCGGGTGTTCATTTCGGACACCTTAAAAAGAAGTGGAATCCGAAAATGTTACCTTACATCTTCATGGAACGTAAGGGAATTCATATCATCGACTTAAATCGTACTTCTGAAGAATTAGACCGTACGGCAAAAGCGATGAAATCTATTGCAAAAAGTGGCAAGAAAATCATGTTCGTTGCGACCAAAAAACAATCTCGTGAAATCGTGAAAGCGGCTGCCCTTAGTGTAGGAATGCCTTTCGTTGTGGAACGTTGGTTAGGTGGTATGATGACAAACTTTTCAACTATTCGTAAGTCTGTTAAGAAAATGAATAGCATTGAGAAGTTATTGAACGATACGAATGCAAACATTACTAAAAAAGAACGCTTGATGCTTTCTCGTAAGAAAGACAAGTTAGAGAAAGTTTTAGGTGGTGTTGCAAACTTGACTCGTTTACCTTCTGCTATCTTTGTAGTTGATATTTCTCACGAACATATTGCGATCAAAGAAGCTCACAAATTAGGAATGAGAACTTTCGGTATGGTTGATACAAACTCTGACCCGAATCAAGTTGATTTTCCAATTCCGGCAAATGATGATGCATCTAAGTCAATTGAAATTATCACTAATTATTTAGCTTCTGCTATCCAAGAAGGTTTGGATGAGCGTGAGCAAAAACGTGATACTCCTAAAAAAGAAGCTCCTAAGGCTGACGAGAAGGAAGATGACAAAAAAGAAGCTCCTAAGGCTGACAAAAAAGAAGACGATAAAAAAGAAGCTGACAAAGAAGTTGAAAAAGTTGACTAGTTAATATTAGTCATATAATAAACTTATTGAGAATGATGAATACTGAAATTATTAATAGTTTCAGTATTCTCATTTTTAGGTTGTTTTTTAGAAATAAACAGATAGTTCAATTTATTTCTAATCGGTTTCAATATTTAATAATTCATACTTAATAGTTAATATAATGAGCGTGAAAATCACCGCTAAAATGGTTAAGCAGCTTCGTGACAAAACTGGAGCTGGGATGATGGATTGTAAGAAAGCTTTGACAGAAGCTGACGGCGATTTCGATACAGCTATCGCAAACTTACGTAAGAAAGGTCAAAAATTATCTGACAAACGTGCTGACCGTGCCACTACAGAAGGTGTTGTTATCGCTTTGACGAGCGAAGATGGCAAAAGAGGTATTGCTGTAAATATCGGTTGTGAAACAGATTTTGTTGCTAAAAATGATGATTTCGTAAGCTTCGCTAAATCTATCGCAGATGTGGCTTTGGCTAATTTCCCTGCTACTAAAGAAGAATTATTAGCATTGGAATTGAACGGAATAACTATCGGTGAAAAAGTAATCGAGCAAACAGGTGTTATCGGTGAAAAAATTGAAGTTTCTAAATATGAAACTTTAGAAGCTGAGTTAGTAGTACCTTATATCCACATGGGTTATAAAATGGGTGTTTTATTAGCTTTAAACCAAAATAATGACGCAGCATCTGAAGCTGGAAAAAATGCTGCAATGCAAGTTGCTGCAATGAATCCTGTAGCTGTTGATAAGGATGGTGTTGATTCTTCTGTTGTTGAAAGAGAAATCGAAATCGGAAAAGAACAAGCTCGTAATGATGGTCGTCCAGAAGCTATTTTAGAAAAAATCGCTTTGGGTAAATTAAACAAATTCTACAAAGAGAATACGTTAATGAACCAACAATACGTGAAAGATAGCAAGAAAACTATCAAAGAATATTTCAATAATTCTTCTAAAGGTTTGGTCGCTACTGACTTCAAACGTGTAACTTTAGGATAGTTTCTAATAATAAGTAATTGACAATGTATAATTGACAATTATTTTATAAATAGTAAAGCCGAACTTCAAGTATTTGAAGTTCGGCTTTTTGTTTCGTAAGCAATCGATACCGTTTAACTAAATCAATTCCTTTTCTGCTCCTGAAGATAATCCGAAACGCTTGTTGAAATCTTGAACACTCGGTCGAGTCGTTGCAAAAATCAATAAACCAAAACCAAATAAAACAAAGTAAAATGTATTCGCTTCAATTATCGCAGCGATAACTGCTAATAAATTTCCGACTTCCATCATCGCCCAACGAATCATCGAACTTTTTCGATATTTAGAAAACTGTGTTTCAATCGTCTCCTCCTTTTCTGCAACTTTTGTAAGGTTAGCATTGAAAATATAGAACCCGATAATTATTCCGACTATCATAACCGCAGGAACAAGGTATATTAGCATTCCAGTATCTGCAATTGCACCGCTTGTAATTATAAAATTAGCCACAATCGCAAATGTTAATTGTCCAAGTAATAATCCTAAAAATATAATCTGAAGATTTTTGAATTTTTCTTTCATTCTTAAAGGTTTTATGGTGCAAAGGTATAAAGGTTTTGAAGTATTTTGGCTTTGAGGTCAAACTGAATTTTTTAAAAAAAAGGTGTAAGCTCATAAAAGACCTTATACCTTTGAAACTTATATACCTTTAAACCTATCCTTATCAAGGGCAAACGCACCAAATTATTTCGTTTTACGAATTAATTTAATTTATTATTTTGTTTTCATACTAAATTAATTCGTGATCAATATA
>Ga0209712_10005108_pt1 | contig 10311 bp, 2 predicted proteins | sample ArcOceMetagenome_FD_187443 | JGI IMG/M metagenome (GOLD analysis project Ga0209712, IMG submission 187443) | Marine eukaryotic phytoplankton communities from Arctic Ocean - Arctic Ocean - Greenland ARC118M Metagenome (SPAdes) (version 2) | ecosystem: Environmental > Aquatic > Marine > Oceanic... | reverse complement strand
CGCTCGAGCGCAGTCTCGACGGGCTATTCATTGGGACGGTGGAGGAATTCTCCAATCGCTGGGCAGGAAGCGCTGTTCAGGATAAGGAGGACAACTGGCACATTGTGCCCGCGGGGGACAATGTCCAAGACGCCGGCACGGGCCGGCGGGTCAAGATGTACTCGGGCGGCGCGTTCGGGCGCGCCAAGTTCCACGCGCGGTCGTGGTTCGAGGAGAACGCTGTCAAGATCTTCTTTGGAGCGCTGACGCTCCCTCGCGGGAGCGGGTCGAAGGCGGCACACTCGGTGGACGGCGAGGCGACGACCGTCGAGGTCGAGGACGTCACGACGACTCCGGCCAACGGCGTCTGGGCGACGACGTTGGTCTCCGCCGCGGTCAACGAGGAGATGCCACTGGCAGGAGCGCTGACGAAGGTTGGCGCGAGCTCGGTCGACGTGCCCGCGCTGATGGCGCCGACGACGGCGAGCGGCGCGCCGGTCGACGTCTCGTTCGGCGACGACGACTCGGCCGACGAGATGGCGGCCGCTTTCTTCTGCTTGGGCGCCAAGTCAGTCGACTGCTTCAACCACAAGATCTCGGCCGACGAGCTGGCCGGCGCGCTGTGCGCCGCCGCCCGCAGGCCGGGGCTGTACGGCGCAGCGAGCCTCCTCCTCGGACACGCCGACTCGGGCACGGATGCCCGGGCCGGCGTGCGGCAGCGCCTCGCTAAGAGCCACGTCGAGATCGGCGAAGCGTGGGAGCTGCTGGTCGGCCTGGCGAGGCAGGAGTTCAACAAGGTCGACGGCGCCGTCAGGGCCGCATGGCTCCCGGGCGTCTCGGTCGCGATGGCGTTCAAGGCGGCGGACACGTGCCTCCGCCAGCGCCGCGCCGTCGCTTCCCCTGCGCGCGCGCCCGCCTCCGCCGCCGACCGCCGCATCATCACGGTCGCCGGCGAGGGTGGGGGGGGTAACCCCGCGGACCCCCCGCGCACTGATAACCGCCGCGCCGTGCGCCCGGACGGCGACGACGACGACGACGACGACGACGACGACGACGACGACGACGCCGCGGCTAGCGTCAGCGACGACGGCGGCGGCGACGGGACGGCGACGGGACCGGCGGCCGGGCCGGCCGGCGCCCTCGCGGTGCTCGCCCCGCAGGGCGCCGTGCTGGGCTCGGCCCAGTCGGTTCTGGCATCGATCGCCCGCGGCGCGCCGATCGACTCGATCGACGCGAGCGACACGTCCGCGGCGTCGGCGCAGGCGCTGGAACGCCTGGCGGCCGTGCGCGGCGTGATCGCCGAGTCCAACAACCAACGGCCTCTCCACGCGGCGCTCACCCCCCACGAGTCCGCAGGCGGGGCCGAGGAGACGGAAAAGGACATCGCCATCCTGCTGCGGGAGACCGACGCGGGCGGCTGGAAGGCCACGCGGCCGGCCAGCTGGGCCGACGCCGCGGCGGCCGTGAGCGAGCTCGTGCGCGCGGTGCACGAGGTGCGCACGGCTGCCTCCAAGGCGGCGCAAGTCACCTCGACCAAGGTACCCAAGTCGGCGCTCACCACGCTCTCCGTCGCCGCGATGGGCGATACCGCGCGCTCGCGCGCGACGCATCAGGGCGCCGTGGCGCCAACGGTGGTCCAGGCGCTCGCCACCGACGCGGTCGTGCTGGCCGAGATGCGGGCGGAGCAGCAGGGCAAACGCGCCGGCAACCCGCTCAAGGTCGGCTACCACCTCGTCATCGAGCACGGGCAGTCGGCAGGCGCGCTGCTGCTGTCAAACGGTAAGGCCCGTGACGAGGTCCAAGGCAACGGCGTGGCGGCCACGGGCGTCACTGCCCACGGCCATCTGGGGGCCTGGGTCGGCCAGCAGATTGGCGGCGTGGTCGGCACGTTCAAGCTGGTCGAGGCCGCCGCCGGCATCAAGGAGGTCAAGGAGGGCATCCAGACGGGCACGCTCACCGAGGCCGTGCTCATCCAAGTCGTGCGCCTCCTCGGCGGGCGGCAACGCACGAAGCAGTGGTCGGCCACCGCCGGCGGCCAGTTCGACGGCGTCTGGGGCGAGCACCTCGTCACGGAGCACCTGCGCCGCGCCGTGCGCCGTCTCGCCAAGATACTCTACGCCTACTACGGGGGCGTGTTCCGCATGGAGACCGGCCTCCAGCGCGGGAGCGACCCCGAGGAGGCCTTCTCACTCGCCGCGTTCGTCGAGGGCGGGACCGACAACCTCCCGCAGGAGCAGGCCTTTCAGTCGCTCGTGATCGCCTTCGAGTCCTTTGGGCGCGAGTGCGACATGTACCGCACGGTCTTCGGCGCCGCGCTGCCGAACCTCACCAAGAACCTTCTCTACGTGCGCGACAACGTCATCGGCGACATGGAGAAGGCGCAGCTGAACAAGGAGCAGGTGGACGCCCACCTCAACTCCCACCTCACCGGCCTCCGCATCAACCAGGAGCTCGTCAAGCTCGGCTTCACCATCGACCCCAACCCCTCCGCCGGCCAGAAGCGGCTACACAACGGTCAGCCCGCTGTCGACCCTGGGGGCGCCCCCGAGGGCGGCGGCGCGCTCACCAAGGCGCAGAAGGATCGCGCGCGGACGAAGGAGCGCCGGCAGAAGAAGAAGGGGCGGGAGTCGGTGGCGCCCGGCACGCCGGCGGGCGAGACGGGCACCCCAGGCGCCCCCGCCGAGACGACGACGACGCCCACGACTAACCCTGGCGCAGGGCCACGCACGGCCCAGCTGCTGGTGTCAGGCGAGGGCTTCCAACTCTTCGCTCCCGAGAAGCCCCTCGGTCGCGACATGGAAGTCTGCCGCGCCTGGGGCAAGGCCTTCTTCGCCGGCGGCACCACGGCGGACAAGGAGCCATGCGGGTGGAAGGCGTGCTTCGGACGGTGCAACGCCACGGGCGCGGCCTGCGTCCGCGACCACGACGCCCCATGGCCGGCACAGCTCAAGGCGGCGCTCAAAGCGCACTCCACGCCCGAGCAGGCCAGGCGCTTCACCGCCTAGGAGCTCTCGACAGCGTCGCCGCCGCTCGCCGCCGCCCAGCCACGAGGCCAGGGCGGCGGACTGTTGGCGCCGGCGACGTTAAACGAGGACGATGGCGCGCCGACTAGCGTGCCCCCGCCACCGCCTGCATCAGCAGATCGGCGTGGGGCAGCTGTGACGGCGCCAACCCCGCGCACGCCCGCGTGCAGCATCAGCTGCAGCGGCGACGCGCGGGGCGAAGACATGGGCGCGAGCTCACCGGACGTGGCCGGAGCATCGGATGCTCCGGCCCACCCTGCAGCTCGCGCTCCGACGACGGCGGCGGTGCACGCTCCCAGCGAGGCACCGCCCACTACCACTACGATGCGCGCTCATGCGGCCGCAGATGCGGGTGCGCGGCACCACGCACTGCACGCACGTTCCGCCCATACACACACACCGCATGGACCCCCCCGTCGGCCCCCCCACTTCGCCCCCCGTCTGCGTTCGGCACGTGCCCGCCCACGCTCACTCTCCCCCGTCATACCCCCACAGTCCACGGACGCACCTCGCCGCGTGGCGAGGAGGGCGCACCACTCGAGCCGGTCCAGGCCGACGGCGAGCACGCGCTCGACGACGGCCCTGACTACTCGTTTTCCGGCATACACTTCTTCGCCGGCGCACAGCGGCACGCCGACAGCATCTCGGGCCACGCGCACACTATGGGCGGGTGCGTCGCCGATGTCGACATCGGCACGGGCGGCGCCAGCCACGATCTGCGCAGCCCGGCTGTGCGCGACCGATGGCGCCGTCGCCTGCAGCGCGGAGAGACCGACTGCACCTGGCTCGGCGGCCCGTGCGCGACCTTCAGCCCACGGCACGTGCCGCAGCTGCGGTCGACGTGGGAACCTGAGGGCATGCAGTTCATGCCCGAGGAGTGGCGCGTGCACGTCGCACACGCCAACGCCCTGTGGGAGGTCACGACGCTGCTCGCGCGCGATCAGTACGACGCGGGCGGCGAGTTCGTGATCGAGTTCCCGCAGCGCCGTTACGTTCGAGGGAAGCGCGCATTCTGGGCCGAGATGGCCACCCTCGGGGTGGCGTCGCCCGGCGACCTGCCCTGCATGCTCGCCCTTGAGCGCGACACGGGCGCGGTGCGCATCGACCTCTCGCAGTGCGCGTGGGGCAGCCGCTTCCAGAAATTCACCACGCTGCTATGCTCGCCGCGCATGGCGGCGAGGCTCGCCCACATGGGAGAGCGCAGCTGTCCGCTGTGCGACCTCTACGCGCCACACGAGGAGCGCGCGACCGGCACATTCGCCGACGGCACCTCGCGCGCGGTGGCGTCCGGGACGTACTCGTCGGAGATGTGCTACGAGTTCGCGGTCGGGGCGGCCGACTGCCCCCGCGTCGCGCGCCGCACCGCGCCACGGCCCATCGCGCCGCCGCGCCCGGCGACCGCCTCGGTCGGCGCGCCGGACGACGGCGGTGACGACGACGGCATGCCCGGCCTCACCTTCGACTCCGACGGCGACGAGAGCGACGATGGCTTGTCCGACGGCCTCCCTGACCACGAGGCCGAGGACGCCGACGGCGCCGATGCGTGGCGCCGCGACGTGGAGACCGCCGGCTCCTCCTCGGGGGTGGCAGCCGGCCCGGCACTCCCTATGGACGTCCGCACCCGGGTCGAGGCGGCGCGCGTCGCGCCGCCGCGCCATGCCTCGCTACGCAACCTCACCCCCGCGACCCCCTCCGAGCTTCGGCGCGCGGCGATGCCGCACCTGCCCGCCGTGCACAGCACGCAGCAGCCCGCCCCGACGCCCGCCGCGTGGGGCGAGGACCAGGTGGGGCCGCAGGACGGTCGGCCGACGGGCCGCCTCTCCATCGCCCAGCTGTTCTTGCCGGGCGTCTTCGAGCGCATCGAGGAGTGGCGCCGGCGCGCGGAGGCATCGATGCTCGACATCGCCGCGGGACGGCCGACGCGGCCCCCGGCCACGCTCACCATCCCACAATCCGAGCTGCAACCGTGGGCGCGCGGCCTCATATGGGACACGCGCAACCCGGATGATTGCCTCCTCGTCGCCATCTCCACGTGGGAGACGCCCCCCGTGAGCGAGCGCACGCTCAATCGCGAGCAGATTCGCGCCACGGCGGAGCGGCTCGGCTGGCCCGACCTCGACCTTCTCGGCCAATGCACGGGCGGCGGCATCGAGTCGCGCAGCGAGTGCAGCGGCGACACCGTGCTCGCATTCCACCACACCGGCATCGTCGACTACTATGCGGCGGCGGACAAAGCCATTCAGGTGGACATTGCCGCCGGCTCAGTGCTCTCAGGATACCTCACCCTTCCGTTCGTGCCGTGTCGGAGCCTGCCACGCAACGTCATTTTGCAGCAGCGCTCGCGCGTGCTCGTCGACACCGGGGAGGTCGAGGACTATGAGAAGCCACGGGTCACGACCAACTCCTCCCACGGGGAAGGCGAGTTGGGCGGCGACGGGGTGTCTCCTCTCGCCGTCAACGAGGGCGTGCCACGGGAGCAGCGCTACGTGCTCCTCCCGACCGTGCGCCAGCTCGGCCGTGGCGCCGCGATCGTTGGCGAGGCGGGCGCGGCCGACGGCCTGCGCGCCGAACTCTACTGCTATGACCTGTCGTCGGCCTACCGCTTCGCACAGCTGCAGCTGCGCGATTGGTGGCAGCACGTCTTCATCTGGCTCTCGCCACGCGGGCGAGCAGTCTGGGTCATCGACGCGCACGGCGCGTTCGGCGGGGCGTACATGCCACAACGTTTCGAGGGCATCACCAACCTCGGCATCGCCGCCGCCCGCGCCGCGCAGGACTCCTTCGACGCCAGCCACCCGTACCCAGCGGGGGTGCGCGCGTGGCAGGCCGAACGGGTCGAGCTGCAGCGCGCCGGCGCGCTGCCGCCGGGCCCCGAGCAGACTCGCCCAGCCTACCTGCAAGTCTACCTGGACGACGGCGCGGGCGCGGCGCTGAACGACGCCGTGCCTGTGCCGCCGGAGCTCGTGCATATCCCGCTCGGCGAGCTGGCCACGCGCACGCTCGGCGGCGCCCCGAGCGCGCACGATTCGCGCGCCGCGGTGCACTTGCGCATCGCGGTCGCGACCTTTGAGCGCCTCGGCTTCGTGGTCGAGATCACGAAGACAGAATGCGGCTCCGCTATCGTGAACCTCGGCTTTCGCGTGCGCGTGGATGCGGGCTGCATCGACTGCCCGCTGCCGAAGCGACGCATCATGCTGCGCGACATCCACGCGCTGCGCCTCGCCGTTGACGTCGGCGACAGGGTGGACCAACGGGGCGTCGAGCGTCTCGTCGGCCGCCTCGCCGCCCTCTCACACGTCTTGCCCGAGGTGGCGCCTCACCTCGCCGGCGGCTACGCCATCGCTTCCGCCCGGCGCGTGCCGGCCGGTCGCCGCCGGGTCGGCGGTCTTCGACTCGAGACCGTGGGCCTGAGGCGCGGCGGCCGCTGCGAGGCCGCCGTGCGTTCGATGTGCGACGTCAGCGCGCAGCTGCTCGATGCGAACGACGGCATTGCACTTGCATCGGCCGAGCACTTCGCCACCCTCGGCTCCGCGGGCACGCTCACCACGGTGACCGACGCCAGCGGCGAGGATGGCATCGGCGGCTACGCCTTCCACCCCGACGTGCCGGGTGTGGTATGGCTCATGGCCGACGCGTGGCCAGACGACGTGCTCGCCGCCTTGGCACACGCCGCGGCACCACGGGCAGAGCGCACCTCCGCCCACGGCGTTGCCGCGTGCTCCATGCCATTGGCCGAGCTATTCGGGCCATGGGCGATGGCCGCCGCGGTCACCGACGGCGTCGACGCCGACGGCCACCGACCGTGGCCAGCCTGCGCCACCGACGCCGTCATCTCCGTCGTCGATTGCGCACCCGCCGCCGCGGTGCTGACGGCTGCCACGAGCGGTGGCGCCCAGCTACGTTCGCTCGTCGTAGCGGCACGCGGCGAGATTCGCCACTGGCTTGCCGCGGCAGTGCCACGCGAGTGGAACTGCGACGCCGACACCCTCTCCCACCCCGCACGGTGGCTCGAGATCCGTGCGGCGGCAGAGGCCGCCGGGCTCGCCGTGCGGCGCGTCCGAGCACCCACACGGTGCTGGTCCGCGCTGCGCGCAGCCATGGCCCTTCCCATGGGACGGGAGGCCGCATCCTGGCGCGAGTCGGGCGACGTATCCATTGACGCTTCCACCCGTGCACACCGCAGGCACCCCTCGGCGGTCCGAGGCGGGGCCAGCGCCACAGCAGAGCGGAGCCCAGCGTGCCTACGGCCCCGCGAAGACGTTACCGACGCCCCCTATCGCCCCATCGCCCCACCGTTCTCATTCAGGTGAGACGCCGCGCGGGCGCGACGCTCCTCCCACAGCCGAGCCACCGCACGAGCGCGGCCGCGGGTACAAGCGCTCGTGGCCAGCCCTCGCACCCGATGCGGAGTACAGGCTGAACCCGGTGCCGCTTTCGCCGCCACGCGGCTCTACGCCGCCGCCGATGCACATCTTCTGCCAGATCTGCGGCGGCCCGGCGCCGCCCGAGGTGGGCGCGGCCGAGTGCGACACCTGCCACGGGAAGATACAGGCCGCCGGCGCGCAGAAGCGGCGCGCCTTCTGCGCGTCAAGGCCCGACCTCGGCCCAGACTTCCTCCCGCAGATGGACGCGCACGTCGCCGTCGTGACACGGCGCGCGGTACTCGCCAGCCGTCCCACCGCTCCGCACCGTCGCGCCAGCTCGGCCAAGGCGACACCGGTTCGCGTCGGCACGGAGCCCGGACCACCGCTGGTGCGGGTGCCGTCCGACGGCTCCCGCTCGTTCGAGCTCTACGAGGAGGAGCACAACGCGCTGAACTGCACGCTCGCGGACAACGTGGGCGAGCTCAACCCTCCCATGGAAGCCTACACAGAAGACTGCATATGGTTCATGGAGGGCTCTGGGAGTCACCCGGGCTCACCACCCGCGGCGTTCTACTCGCCCCCAGGCTTCCGCCTGGCGGCTCCGGACGTTCCCTCGCTACCTCCCTCTCCGCCATCGTCTCCATGGGACGCTCCACCTCCCCTCACCGCCACCTGGCTCGGATCCTTCAGCCCCGCGCCCGTATGGGGCTCGGCCGAGGCCTTCGAGGCAGCGGCGCTGCTACGCGAGGCACCCGCCGACGGTCGCCTGCAGGGGCTACGCGCCCGCGTGATGGAGCGCGCCGCCGACGCGGGCCTCGTCGGCGTTCATCCACGCCCCTCCGACATCTTTCGGGGCCAGCCCAGTGCCTTCGAACTGCGGTCACTGCGCGAGCTCCGCGCGGCGACATCGCACGTCGCCCACGAGTCCGTCGACCCCGCCCGCCTGCAGTCCGCCCTCGCCCACTGGGAGAGATGGCGCGCCGAGGCCCCCAGCCGTGTGGCCTTCGTGCCCCTCCACGGGGAGGGGTCACCAGGGCCCGCGGAGGCGGAGCGTTACAACGCCGAGACCTTTGAGCTCTTCGCAGCGAGCTGCCTGCGAGGCGGCTCCCTGCGCCAGGGCCACATCGGCCAGCCGCTCGAGACGGACACGGTTGCGGGCTACGTCTCCGCCCTGCGCGCCTTCCTCTCCCGCGATGGCGGGATCCAGATGCGTTCCGAGCGCCACGAGGTACGCTCCAAAGCCCTCCTCCGCGGCGTGCGCCGGTCGAGAGGACCTCGGGCCATTCGCCGTAAACGCCTCGGCCTACGCGCCCGCCACCTGCAAGCCGCAGCGGCCAACCGCCGCCTCGACCGCAAGCGCTCGTGGGCGGCGCGGCGCAGATGGATGGCCGCCGTAGTCTGCCACTCGCTCGTCGCCCGCGGCTGCGAGCTGGGGCGCACCGACAACAAAGCTTTCTCACCGTCCCGCGGGCTGCGATGGCGCAACGTCGAATGGCACGCCATCGGCTCGCTCAACCCTACGCACGCCGCCCTGACGGTACACCTATGCGCCGCTAAGGACGGTGAGGGCACGGGACCGAGGTTCCCGATGCAGATCCGACGGCGCGCGGCGGGCAACGCAGCGGCGAACGACGCACTCTGCGCTTACGACCTCCTTAGCGCCGCTTGGCGTGAGGACTCGAGCCTACTAGGCGAAGCGACGGCGCTCGACGCGCCCGTCTTTCGCAACCTCGCCCGGGGCGGGGCGGCATCGGCATTCGAGACCCGCGACGTGCGCGCAATCGTGCGCGAGATCGCGTCCGCGGCGGGCGAGGACCCCGCCGCGTTCGGCGCTCACTCTCTTCGCATCGGCGGCGCGTCAGACTTCCGCGACCTCTACGACACATCGACGGCGGCGGGCCTCGAGGAGGCCAAGCGCGTACTCAAGAGACGTGGCCGCTGGCGAAGCGACATCGCGTTCATCTACGCTCGTACCTCACTCGACTCCAGCCTGGAGGCTTCGGCTCGGCTCGCTGACGTCAACGGCCGTGACGTCGAATCAGCGTTCGTCGGGTGGGCCGAGCCCGCACTGTGATGGCACGTGCCATACAGCGGCGCCCGGCCCACCTGACACATAGCAAGACGCCCGACGGGCGCCCCGAGGGGGTAGGGTGCCACGACCGAACGGTCGTGGGACTGCCCACTTGTGGGATCAGAACATAGACACGAACGCACCGAACACATGTTCAGTTGTGCGTACGCCGTCTGTGGGGATAGCATCGCTAGGAATAGCTCTGAGAAACTGTGTGGCAAGTGGGCGTTCCCCACGGCCCGCATTGGGTCCTGCGTTACGTGGCTCCCTCCCCTGATAGAGGCGGATCCTAGGATCTGGAGATCCAGGGATCCCCCTTAATTAAGGGACAGGATGTTCATTGACGAAACCCTCTCTCTCGCTCTAGCAACTCCAAGAGAATATCTTGGAAGGCTGAGCGTACCAAGAGCCATGTTCTAGCGAAGCATCCTAATCGGTGTTACTTAACACCCCTCCACGATAAGAGTAAGAGTAATCAGGCGCCCGAGCTTGCTCGGTCACGTGATTACTTCACGGGCATCGAGGTGGGGGGGTAGTTAGCGGAAGTTCGTTACTTTCGCGGACTGTCTTACCACCGCACCACGCCGAGAGCACCTGCCGCCGCCTTTGGCGCTCGGGCCCTAGGCGAGATGTCCGTGACCTTGAATCCGCTTATTTCGCCCCACCCACCATCCCTATGGCGAAACCTCAGCAGATTTTTCGGAAAGCAACAAAGCGAGAGATCGTTTCACTCAGTCTCGGGAGACAGGGTCCTGCGTTACGTGGCTCCCTCCCCTGATAGAGGCGGATCCTAGGATCTGGAGATCCAGGGATCCCCCTTAATTAAGGGACAGGATGTTCATTGACGAAACCCTCTCTCTCGCTCTAGCAACTC
>Ga0209712_10005107_pt1 | contig 10311 bp, 8 predicted proteins | sample ArcOceMetagenome_FD_187443 | JGI IMG/M metagenome (GOLD analysis project Ga0209712, IMG submission 187443) | Marine eukaryotic phytoplankton communities from Arctic Ocean - Arctic Ocean - Greenland ARC118M Metagenome (SPAdes) (version 2) | ecosystem: Environmental > Aquatic > Marine > Oceanic... | reverse complement strand
TAGTTAGCCAATTTTATCTATCTTGATGTCAAAGGCCTTAATTTAAATGCAGATCACGGGTCATGTTTTCGTTTTTATCACGGTGTACGATGATATTATCTTCGACTCTAATGCCGCCAAAAGGTCGTAAACTATCAACAACATTCCAGTTAATATACTTGGAATGCTCACTGCTTTTTAGCATAGCCAATAAGCTATTAATAAAATATAAACCTGGTTCAATAGTAAAGACTTGCCGTGCTTCAATGGTGCGGGTATTGCGCAAAAATGGATGCGCATCAGGAGCGGGATTAGGTATGCCTCTATCATCAGAAACATGACCCGCCACATCATGTACCTGCAAGCCAAGAAAGTGACCAATGCCATGGGGATAAAAGGTATTAACAATACCTGTTTCAAGCATATCGTTAGCGTCTAAATTCACTATACCTGCGTCACTTAAAAGGGCTGCGATTTGATGATAAGCACTGGTATGAATTCGAACGTAAGACACACCAGGTTTTAACTCATTAACACATTGCTGCGTAATGTGATGCATAGACGTAATTAAGTCTGCAAACATACCTTTTTCTCGAGCATAAGTACGGGTAATATCAGCAGCATAACCATTAAAACTTGCCCCGGCATCAATCAAAAAAGAATGGAATTGTGTCGGCGCTTTTGTTGCTAAATGAGTGTAATGCAATATGGATGCGTTTTCATTTAGCGCAACAATATTATGATAGGGGACTTGGTTGTCACCTTGCCTGACCGCTCCAAGATAAGCCAAATTAATATCAAACTCACTTAGCCCCTGTTCAAAAGCAAGTTTAGCAGCACGATGTCCATCCACTGCGATACGGTTTGCTTCTCGCATACATATTAACTCATAATCTGTTTTATAAGCACGCTGATAATGAAAGTAATGCATCACTCTATCTGGATTCACTAATTCAAAACCCAAGGTCTTGGCGACTTCGATATATTCGCCAATGTAAGCATATTTACTTTTATCAAAAGGCAGGTGTTTTTCCACCATATTAGCTTGAGTCAATAAGACTATATCGAACTGATCAGCCCAAAAGTCATTTGGCTCGTCAGGCACTTTATGCCAAAAATCTTTAGGGCGATAAAATACTAACTTTGGCTTATCAACGCCATTCACAATCAGCCAACAATTTGGGTTGTCAATGACGGGTAACCACGCCTTAAACTGTGGATTCACTTTGAATGGGTAATTATTATCGTCCAAAAACAAGCGCTTACCTTGACCCGAATGGATGACCAAACCTTCAATACTCTCCCGCTGAATAGCTTCACAAGTGCGACTTTGCAACTCCACAATATGTTGTGGATAGGTTTGTGCTATTTGCACTAATCGTGCTGATTGTGCTGATTGTGCTAGAACTGACATGCCAGACTCTTATCAAGAAATATAAGAATAGATTAACATAAGCTTAGGGCTGTTGGCCTTGTATATGTTGCACAGACGTTTCTAATTTTTTGGTTGTATCTCCATGGTGGCTAATTTCTTAAATAGATTCTCATTGCCACCTAAATGCTGGCTGTATATTTGTTGATAAGCCAGCACGGCTTTAACGTAATTGCGAGTTTCTTTATAGGGAATGGTTTCTATCCATAAGTCCAAAGGCATATTACTTTTCTCAGGTAGCCACTGTTGCACCCTTCGCCAACCAGCATTATAAGATGCGGTGGCCAATATGGCATTATTATCCATTTTATCCATCAGATAACGCATATATTGGGTACCCAGTTCAACATTTCGGTCGGGACTAAATAAGCTGTTTCTTTTAATTTTTTTCTTAGCAAGATAACGTGCTGTTCCTGGCATCACTTGCATTAAACCCAAAGCACCAGCGTGCGAGGCCGCGTCTGGCATAAAAGAACTTTCACGCCTGACAATGGCATATGCCCAAGCAACATCAATATTGTTCTTCTTAGCATTGCTTTGCATCTGACTATTAAACGGCATGGGGAAACGTCGACTCAAATCATCCAGATAACCTGACTTTGAAAAACCAAAAATAGCTTGGTCATGCCAGTTCTGCTGACTAGCAAGTACCGCTGCAGTTACCTTCTGTTGATGGGTCAACTGACCTTGCAAATAAATCCACTCTCGCCTTGCACTGAGGTTACGGCTTAATTTTCTAAATTCAAAAGCCCTCTGTGCAGAAGGTAGTGCAGCCACCTCGTCGATTTCCTCCTGTGAGATGAGCAGTGGATTATCATTTAAACTAGCCGTTTTAGACAATTTCCCGCTTGCCAAAAAACCATAATAATGGCGCTGTTTAGCTAATTTATGTAGGCCTTCGTTAGCTAATTCTTTGGCACCTAACTTCTCATAAGCCTGAGCTTTCCAATATTGAAACACACCATCTTCGGCTGAATTGGCAGGCACAAGTTTTATGACGTCTAATGCATCTTGCCAGTTTTTTTGCCTTAATACATGAGCCAAATGCCAACGTAATAATTCTGTATCAGGCTCCAAACTTGTGGCTTTTTCTAGCCATATTTCAGCTTGCTCATGATCTGCTAGCGCTAAAAAAGTAGCAAACCGATGTGAAATTTGTTTTTGTTGTGATGTCGAAAAAGCAAACTTACTTGACAGTTTTTTCCAACTACGTAAAGCTAAGTCCCTGTTGTTACTGATAAGGCGTTTTAAACCATAAACCAGTATTTCGGTTTCCTTTTCTGGGTATTTACCCGGAAAGTTAGATAGGCGAGAAACCTGGCTAGGTGAACGCCGCACCTTTAACCAAAGATCCGCTAAATATTGCTGCTCCTTTGGCATCAAGGTTTTTAAATAAGGGAGTAATGTATAACTCCCCCCGTCAGCCGCCAAGGACATTCTTTTCCAAACTAATGCGGATGTTAGCTTGCCAGCCTTTTGCCACTTTTTGAATAATTCATTGCAACCATTAGGCTGTGATTTACCCACTACCCACAAATTTTCTATTAGCTTAAAAGCTTCGGCATTATAGGGGTCTTTTTGCAGTAACATTTCTGCATAAGTGCAGTTCAAAGCCACATTACCCATATCTCGATAAGCATGCATAAACAGTTCAGGTTGATTTTTTTTGGCCAAATAGACCAACCACTTTTTGCGCAAAGGTTTGTCTAAAGGAGATGATTCATATTTGGCTAGAAAACGCTCTATTTGTTTTTTATTCGCCATAAAAGGAAACTTACTTAAGGTTTTTAATTCAACGTAAGGCTTTAATGGATACCCCTCAAGTTGTTTCATGGCCTTTTTAAACGCAGAGCTGTTGGGATTATACGCAAGCCGTTCTGCTTCAAGAAAAAGGTTTCGCTGTTGCTCACGATCGAGCTTAGGCGATGCCACTGCGGTCTGGACACACAAAGCAGTCACAATCACGAGGCAGAGTAAATAGCGAGTAGTCATACGTTCCAAAACATAAAAGAAGCCAACTGAAGTACAAGACCTGATACTAACAAACTTGCTTAATGATAAATGCGAGTATTTTGAATAATTCATATATTAACTGGCATGACCAGTTGAATTGACTAAATTCACCCACATGTTACAAATCATAGTCTGTTTTGTTAAAAGTTAGGTTGCCCTTTCCATTCTTTTTTACAACAATTCATATAATCTGTACTCGGAGGGCCATTGGCCTCTTCCAAACCCACGCTCTGGCGAAAGACACAGGAGATGATAATGATATACAAAGGTAAGAGCCTCACAGTTAATTTACTGCAAGACGGTATTGCAGAATTAGTATTTGATGCACAAGGTTCAGTGAACAAGTTTGATCGTCAAACTGTTGCTGACTTAGATGCAGCGACGCAGGCACTTGTAGTCCATCAAGAAATTAAGGGGGTGTTAGTTCGTTCAGCAAAATCCACTTTTATTGTAGGTGCTGATATTACCGAATTTACTGCTTTGTTCGATATGCCAGATACAGAAGTACTGGCTTGGGTAGGAAAAGCCTCTCAAGTATTTGACCGCTTTGAAGACTTACCCTTCCCCACTATTGCAGCAATAAACGGTTTTGCACTGGGTGGCGGTTGTGAAATGACCTTGGCCTGTGATTTTCGTGTGGCAGACACCACCGCCAGCATAGGATTACCAGAAGTAAAACTTGGCTTAATGCCAGGCTTCGGTGGCACAGTGCGTCTTCCTCGTCTAATTGGTGCAGATAACGCACTAGAATGGATGACCACAGGGCGTGACCGCAAGGCATTAAAAGCACTAGCTGAAGGCGCTATAGATGCAGTAGTGGCACCAGAAAAGTTAGCTGATGCGGCACTGAGCATGCTTAAAGACGCGATGGCTGGCGACTTTGATTGGCAAACTCGCCGTGCAGAGAAAAAGGCTCCACTGACACTCAATCAAAACGAAGCCATGATGAGCTTCTCTACTGCGAAAGCGATGGTTTTCGCACAAGCTGGCAAACATTACCCAGCGCCGCATATGATGGTAGAGACCGTATCAAAAGCCGCTGGACTTGATAGAGATGGCGCCCTTAAATTAGAAAACCAAGGGTTTGCTAAATTAGCTAAAACCGACGCAGCAAAAGCCCAAGTGGGTATATTTTTAGCTGATCAGTTGGTTAAAGGTAAAGGTAAAAAACAAGCCAAAGCCGCTAAAAAGATAATCAAACAAACAGCCGTCTTAGGTGCAGGGATCATGGGTGGCGGTATTGCCTACCAGTCTGCGGTGAGAGGCACACCTGTTATAATGAAAGACATAAACCAAGCTGCATTAGACTTAGGTTTAAAAGAAGCCGCCACTATTTTAGGCAAAGGCATGAAGCGCGGTAAAATCAATGCCGCCACCATGGCATCGACGCTGAATAGTATTGTGCCCACATTAGAATATTCGGCCATTAAAGACGTTGATTTAGTGATTGAAGCGGTTGTCGAAAATCCTAAAGTGAAAGGCATAGTGTTGGCGGAAACAGAACAACATGTATCTGATGACGCGATTATTTGTTCTAACACTTCTACCATTTCTATTAACTATTTAGCCAAAAGTCTGAAAAACCCAGAACGCTTTTGTGGCATGCACTTTTTTAACCCCGTACACAAAATGCCCCTTGTTGAAATTATTCGTGGTGAAAACACCTCTGAAGATACGATTTCAGCTGTTGTTGCAGCCACTTTAAAAATGGGTAAAACCCCCATTGTGGTTAACGATTGCCCAGGCTTTTTAGTTAACCGTGTATTATTTCCTTACTTTGCTGGTTTCAGCCGATTGATTATGGACGGCGCAGACTTTGTCGCCGTTGATAAAGTCATGGAGACAATATTTGGCATGCCTATGGGCCCTGCTTATTTATTAGATGTGGTCGGTATGGACACATCTGACCATGCATCTAGCGTCATGTCTGATGGTATCCCACAGCGGATGCAGAAAATTGCTAACGACCCAGTGACCTTGTTGTACAAAGCCAATCGCTTAGGTCAAAAAAATGGCGCTGGTTTCTATAATTTTAGCTTAGACAAACGTGGCCGCCCAGCTAAAGTAGCTGCGCCAGAAGCTTACGAATTGTTCGCCCCGCATTGCGCCGCCAAACGTGACTTCGACAAAGACGACATCATTGCACGAGTGATGATCCCTATGGCCAATGAAGCTATTCGCTGTTTAGAAGAAGGCATAGTTGCCAGCGCAGCTGAAGCTGATATGGCATTGCTTTATGGCTTAGGCTTTCCTCCCTTTAAAGGGGGAATATTCCGCTTTATCGAAACCATGGGCTTAACCAACTTTGTTGCATTAGCCGATAAATACGCTGATTTAGGCCCGGTTTATCAGATTTCTGATGGTGTCCGAGAAATGGCCGCCTCCAACAAATCATATTTTGCGTAGTCTTTGTTACATTTATTCAGGAGAAGATCATGAAAGAAGTCGTAGTAGTTGATTGTATACGCACACCTATGGGTCGTTCTAAAGGCGGTATTTTTCGCAATGTGCGCGCAGAAACCTTATCTGCACATTTAATGTCAAAATTGGTTGAACGCAATCCAAACCTTGATCCAAATGATATCGAAGACATCATCTGGGGCTGCGTGCAGCAAACCAAAGAGCAAGGGTTCAATATTGCCCGTAACGCACAATTGTTAACGAATATCCCTCGCTCAACAGGTGCAGTAACAGTAAACCGCTTATGTGGTTCGTCGATGCAAGCCTTACATGACGCCACCAGCGGTATCATGTCTGGTCGTGGTGACGTGTATATGATTGGTGGTGTTGAACATATGGGCCATGTGCCTATGGATTTCAATTTAGACTTTCATCCTGGCATAGCTAAGCATACTGCCAGAGCTTCAGGCAGTATGGGCATGACGGCAGAATTGTTAGGCCGTCAAAACGGTATCACCCGTGAAATGCAAGATGCCTTTGGTGCGCGTTCACACCAACGAGCTCACCATGCAACACTCGAGGGCCGCTGGGCGTCTGAAATTGTTGCTACTAACGGCCATGACGTAGACGGAATTTTAAAGTCTATCAGTGTCGATGAAACCATCCGTCCAGACTCTACGGCTGGATCTATGGCAGCCTTAAGGCCAGTATTTGATCCAGTCAACGGCACAGTCACCGCAGGCACATCGTCTGCCTTATCTGATGGTGCATCTGCGATGTTGATCATGTCTGCTGATAAAGCCAAAGCACTAGGGTTAAAACCACGGGCTAAAATTCGTGCTATGGCAGTTGCAGGATGTGATGCGGCTATTATGGGTTATGGTCCCGTACCTGCCACTCAAAAAGCACTTAAGCGTGCTGGTATGACGATGGCAGATATAGAACTGGCTGAATTTAACGAAGCGTTTGCGGCACAAGCGCTATCTTGTATCAAACAACTAGGTTGGATTGACAATTACGACGACAAAGTCAACTTGAACGGTGGTGCAATTGCACTAGGACACCCATTAGGTTGTTCCGGCTCTCGTATCTCCACCACTCTCATCAATCTGATGGAAGCCAACGACAAGTCTATTGGTTTGGCTACTATGTGTATTGGTTTAGGCCAAGGTATTGCCACGGTATTTGAGCGTGTTTAACTAGCTCAAAACCCTGTGCAAAAAAGCACTACCTCTGATAAAGGTAGTGCTTTTTTTTGAATTAATTAGCGCTTGGAATAGTCAAATTACCCTCTCGAGTGATGTAAATAGGCAAAGCAAAAGTACCAACGTCTAATTTGAATTTTAAAGTGTAAGAAATTGGTGTATTTCCTTTCTTGATGAGATCCGCAATTAACCGAATACCCCCAAAAAAATCTGCTTGTGCATTTAGTTTTACATCTTCTTCACCATAAGCTGGCACAGTGGGAAGTCGATTAGCCACGCCAGAAAATACCTTATTGCCTTCAATACTGGCAGTGTATGACAACCCTTTTAAATTCAACGAAATACTATTTGGATTAACCACCCGCAAACCGATTTCAAAAGTAGGATTGATACCGCCATCAGGCAGTACATTAAATGAGTTAACACTGACTTGTGGCTCCTCAAAATTAGGATGTAAAGTGGCGCATGCTGACAATATAATAGAAACGATAATCGCTATCAGGCGTATTGAAATCACTTTCATAATATTTCCCTTTAGTTTTCCAAGACTGTAACGCTAAAATTAGTGTGCAACAACTATACATTTATCGATCTGTTACTCTACCCAGCGACTGTTCAGATTACGACTGATATAGGTTGTCGTTTAAGGTGTTCATTTTGGAGTCAGAATAAATAAACGTTATCACCTTATATTAACTGTTTTGCTAATACTTTGTGGCTGCGGGGTTAGCGGAATATCTGAAGTTCAAGCCCTAGGCTGGCCTTAGGCAATAGTGCAAATTGATTGAATAAACGAATAGCGTTCAGGGATCATGTGATTGAGTAAACAACCCACAAAAGACAAACCAGAGACTCAGTAGCAGCGTTGACTATTGTTTTTTTTGAGTTGAGACCAAGCTAGATAAAAATCATAAAATGAATAATAAAAAGGCATATACGAATATGCCTATTCAAATGCTCTATCTGTAAGGTACCATTTTTTGCTTAATAATCTTCACCAAGCGCTGTTTAACCTGCGGTGTGAGACCTAAACTCACTAAAAATGTAGAGAACGCTGAGATAACCATAATGCTCTTTAGAATTTTGACGCCGGTAAATAACATCACTATCGCTAAAATCGTGACATAAGCTAAACCAATCATTCCCAAAAACAAGCACAAACCTTGTATATCTTTATTCATCTCACTCTCCAAGGGAATCTAATCTTATCTTGATTGAAAATTTGATAGATGTCATCAATCAATATGTAACGGGGTCTATCCTATCATTCCCTTTACATATTACCATTAAGCTAAATGTTGTTTAAAAAACGTTATCGTTCGTGACCATGCAAGCTCAGCCGCTTTAGGATCATAGCGACTGGTAGAATCATTGTGGAAACCATGCTGAGTACTCGGATAAAAATGTGCGGTGTAGTTCACATTATTAGCTTTTAAAGCGATTTCATAATCAGCCCAAGTAGCGTTAACTCTTTTATCGTTTTCAGCGAATTGCAGCATCATTGGTGCTTTAACATGTTTAACTAAGTCGTCTTTAGCGGGTGTGCCATAAAAAGGCACAGCAGCATCGATTAGCTCAGGTGCCGCAGCTGCCAGCATGTTGCTGACATACCCTCCAAAACAAAAACCAACCACACCTAATTTACCTGTGCTAGACGTATGTCTTTTCAGGTAGCTGGCAGCTGCTATAAAGTCTTGGTCTATTTTTTCTCTGTCCATACTTCGCTGCATAGCACGACCATCGTCGTCATTACCTGGATATCCCCCCATGGAGAATAATGCGTCAGGTGCAAATGCGATAAAACCTTGCTTAGCTAAGCGTCTTGCAACATCTCGAACGTAAGGGTTGAGCCCTCGGTTTTCATGCACCACTAACACAGCCGGAGCTTTGCCGTTTATGTTGCTCGGCACCACTAAATAGCCACGGCCTTTGCCATATCCATTAGGTGATTCAAATTCTTGATAGGTCGCTGTAATATCTTTATCGTTAAACGACACTTGCCCAGCAAGAGCATAATTTGGTATGAGGGCCCTTGTTACCGCTCCCAGAGTTAACCCAGCGACTGATAATGAACCTAAACGACTTAAAAAAGTTCGCCTGTTGATATGCCCATGGGCATAGTCATCGTACCAATCAAAGGCTTGCTGGGGGATCTTTTCAGGTGATATATGTGACATGATTTTCTCCTAGTGGCATAACAATCCTATACCAGCATAGTCTAAATAACGACAATCCAGCGCATTTTGTATTTTATGAAAACTGGGAAGTCTGTGAGTTGTGGCAACCCCATATGACTAACCAACATATAGCAGATTAGATGGTAACAACAGACGGCGTAGTTACATAATTCATATTAAATGAGATGAAATAAATAACTTAATTCATTTGATTGGAGTCAATCATGTCTCGATTCTATATCTGTCCAGCCTCCCAGAAACAACTCACCTACAGGCTGTTTACATAAAAAACTAAAGTCGTAAAGTTTAAGGTACTTAAGTGCCTTAATTGCACACAAAACAATCGGCTTAATAACCTAACAATATAGGTGTAAGTCAGTAGTATCCGCATCTCACAAAATTAGACAGTTTTATTAATACAGGGGTATGGAAGTGAATTTCCCAACACACAGATTTTATGAAGACGTACTGGCACTTTTTTGTGCAGGTGTATTGGTATCTTTTGGTGTGGTGTTGTTTGGTACGCATAATTTATTGACTGGCGGCACTGCTGGTATAGCTATTATTGGCACACACCTTTTTGATATGAGTTTTGGGCTATTATTTTTTTTGGTCAATATACCCTTTTACTATATTGCTTGGACGCAACTAAGTAGGCGTTTCACCATCAATACGTTTATCTCGGTGTCAATGGTGTCAGTTATGACAGAACACATGCAGCATGTGATCAAAATTGAAAGTATTCATCCAATATTTGCTGCGTTGGCTGGCGGTATGTTGATTGGTGTAGGTTTGTTAATTATGTTTAGGCATAAATCTAGCCTAGGGGGTTTAGGCATTTTAGCCCTTTATCTACAGAACAAGTTTAATATTCGAGCTGGCAATTTTGGCTTATTAGTAGACGCGGTGATCCTGACAACTTCAATCTTTATTTTTAGTATTGATTTGGTGATTTTATCTGTGGTGGGAGCCATCACACTCAACATACTCATTGCAGTTAACCATAAGCCTGGTCGTTATCAGGCTTATGTAGAAACTAAAAAGACTAACAATGTTTGCAAAAATGTTACTTTGAAAAGTCGTTAGATGTTGTGAAATAAACTAA
>Ga0209712_10005106_pt1 | contig 10311 bp, 8 predicted proteins | sample ArcOceMetagenome_FD_187443 | JGI IMG/M metagenome (GOLD analysis project Ga0209712, IMG submission 187443) | Marine eukaryotic phytoplankton communities from Arctic Ocean - Arctic Ocean - Greenland ARC118M Metagenome (SPAdes) (version 2) | ecosystem: Environmental > Aquatic > Marine > Oceanic... | reverse complement strand
GCCCGCCGGAACATATTTTATTCGGTCCCTCCTTCGGGCCAAGAAAGGTTCATCATCTCCTCTCATAATTTAAAACTTGGAAACACAATCACAGCAACTTCAAACTGTTCCTACCTGGTACTACGTTACAACAATGTCATTTTCTCTTACCCAAAATGCCACCGCCGCCCAACTTCTATCGTCATTGATTCCTCCTATGGGACCAGACATCAGTTATCAAAACGCAATCTTAACTGGAGATCCTAGGTGTGCAGCACTTTTCTCGGGTGCACAATTTGCTGTCACCGATTCTTCTGCGCAATTCCCAGATATTGGAATTGTTTTGGGGACAGGCAACGCAAATAGTCTATACAATCAAGATGGAACTGAAACGTATACCGTTTTTGGTACTCCAGGAGATGCGGACATCGCCCAAGGCGCAACCGAACCTTCCCTCGATGCTTGTACTTTGCAATTTGAATTCCAATGTAACAATATTGCTGGTGGGAATTTGGAAATGAACTATGTCTTTGCCTCGGATGAGTATAAAGAGCAGGTTACCGAGGGTTTAGGTTATGCAGATGTATTTGGCCTCTTGTTGAATGGTGTCAATATTGCAACTGTTCCGGGTTCAACTGACCCTGTTTCAGTCTATACCATCAACCACATTACAGAGACAGAGTACTTTGTTTTTAATAACCCTCGCCCTGGTCAGGCGGCCTTTCCTCTTTTTGAGCCGGACGGCTTCACTAAAGGTTTGAAGGCTGAAGGATCAATTCTACCCGGGTGGAATACGATGAAAATCGGCATCGTTGATATCAACGATGCCTATCTTGATTCGTGGGTTTTCTTGGAAGGAGGGTCCTTTTTGTGCATCCCGGATCCACAAATGACTTTCAGTCCCACTCCAAGCCCTACTCCAATCCCTACTACCGATGTATTAGACATACCTGGGGGGAACTGTACTGGAAGTGCATGTGGAGGTAAGCAGATGCTTACTGTAGTATATTGTGAACTATCTTTTTGGTTTCAATATCAATGCCTTCGGTCTACATTCCTTGTTATTTTGTTATTGTAATGATACAATTTCTCCCACTATAAACCTAACTTGATGCTCCTTTCGCCTCTTTTGAACAGATCCGCATTTCAGGACATTCGACGATCAGTTCTTTAGCTACCACGGACAGTGTGACTTGGTCTTATCTCGCAGCAATGGATTTGCATCGGGGTTGGGTCTTGACGTTCACATTAGGACAACCAGGGTAAATAACCCCCACATGGATTATTCCTACATTTCAGGTGCTGCTGTGAAGATTGGTCCCGATGTCCTTGAGGTCTCCGAGGATGGCGCTCTCATCGTTAATGGAGACATGGTTGTTCTTGACGACAATGTCGGTACTTATTTCGCCGGATATGCCCTCACCAAATCCGTGAAAGGTAGCAAGCATTGCATTGTTGCCCATGATTTGAACCTTGGAAGTGGCAACAGCATCCAGATCCGTGCCAACACCAAGACGGGTATGCTTTTTGTCGACATGAATGGAGCATTTGCTGACAGTGAAGGTTTGTTGGGTGCGGCACCAGAGGAAGGAAAGCCCTTGCTTGCTCGTGATGGAATCACCGACTTGACTGGGCATTGGAATACCTATGGAGAGGAGTGGCAAGTCAATGCCGTTGATTTTAAGCTCTTCCAGGATATCACACGTCATCCTCAATACCCCAATGGCTGCGAATACAATGCTGATGTTAAGAATCATGTCCGCCGTCGTCTAATGGATACCGACAGGGTAACTCTTGAGGTCGCAACGGATACCTGTGCACACTTGAAGGAAGATACCATGCACGAGTTCTGTGTTAATGATATTATGGCAACAGGCGACCTGGACCTTGTCGAGGATCCTTTCTATGCCAACTAGTAGGGTTTTCTTCTCTTTTGCTGCAAGTGTCCTATCTGTCTGGGAGTAGCAAGATGCTGATGCCGATGCTGATGCCGATGCTGTGTGATGGCCATTGTGATTGGGACATATTTTCCAATTGTTGGGCATTTTTTGTGACAGCTAATGTATCGAGGTCTGATTACTACAAACGTTCACAATATCATAAAACTTTAAATGTGTACTGAATATCAATAGAAAAACACAATTTCATTCTTATCAGTTATGAAGTGCCACTGAAAGTGTAGAAAACATTCCTAGATATAGTGAGATAAAGCAACATAAGAAACAAAGTTCGTTTGATATGGTCAATGGCATTGACCACTTTGTTCATGTGTACGTGTAGCTCTAAAACTTTATCCCGATCTTTTGCAAGTAATGTTTTAGATTGAGTACCATGGATGTATTTGCATACTACTCCCTGTCAACACATACAGCAGAATCCTTTCCTGTGATCTTTCGTTTGACTTTCCTGATTATTTTCATGAACCCTTCCCAGAGACGAACGAAAGCAAATGAGACTAACATTGGCAAAAGATATGCCATTGAGTAAACCAACACCGATCTAACTTACAAAATAGATTCAAGCAATTGAAAAATGCTCCAAACACAAAACACAAATGATATAAAAAAACAGGGACGCAATCCCCCGTTGACGTGGCCCCCACCAGCATTGCTGAAAGATATACATATGGAAACAGAACAAGACGGCACAAGAAAAATAGAACCACAAATACCGCTTGGCATATTATTTGCATTCTTGTTGATAAAAAATCCGCTCGAAGTATAGCAAGGATGATGGTCGAACCTTCTAATACTAGCATTGGAGTAAGGATGTGACTCACTTCGTATTCATTGAATAATGCTGTGCTAATGAGTGTAGCTATTTTGAATTGAAAATTAAATAGGAATGAACGTAGATGTAAGGCAAGTTGTTGAAAGAATGATACTCAGAACTCTACACGTTTTTGCTTACCGAAACCATGAGCTAAAAACTCGGGCCCAAGTCCTTCATTGGACAGAAGGTGATAGCCCTGGATTATATCACAAAGTGCATACCCTGGATTTGTTTGAAAATGGAAATTGAATATCGAATAAAAAAAGTCGGATGGCAAATAGAGAAATGCGACTGCGTTTTACCTTGAGTGATTGCCGGGATGAGTCTATGAAGACTAGTTAGTGGTCCTTCACATGCTACAAGGGATCGAATTGGTTCTTTGAAAATGAAAGTATAAGTTATACATTCCGAAAATCTTGTTGATTCATACATACAGTACGAACGAGTACCTCCTTCTCTTACCTTCCATACCAGTGATATAAACTGATGCGTTAGCGTTCAAGTAGATACAGATCATACTTCCAATCCCAGTAATGATTGCATGGATAAAAGAGTCCCAATCTATCTGTCTTTTTCTTCCTATCTGTGTCCTGATTCCCAGGAAAAGTACTGCACTCTAATTGAAAGTGAACAGACAGATTTTTGGTTATTATTCGTATTATTAGTTTGAACTTTTGATGCAGAACAACAAGGACCCCGGCGAGCTAGCACATATGCCCTGTCCTGCCAAAACTCACTGTCGCAGCTACGGCACGAAGATTCCATTCTCTTGCGCCGTATCCATCTAAGATTGAGATCATTGATAGAAGTCTTGTTGATGTAGAGTTCATGGTGCAACAATCAAAGATACTCGTATAAGTTGTGCCAAATAAAAGTGCGATGAGAAAGAAATGAGAACCGGCTATCATACTGAAGAAACTGAAAGTGTGAAATGAAAATTACAGCGACTTGTGACGCAGTGGCTTCAATACAAGTACATACCACTCGTGACTGATGCTTAAAAAAATAAGCCCCATCGAAGAGAGGCTGAGAACAATGAGAAATGGGGGTGTAAAATCACCACCCATTTTGAATTTTTGGAGAAAAAAATGGGCGATCGGAGGCAGCCATCAAAAGTAGATGGCTGGACCGAACGAATTGAAGAAGAAGACTGCTTCAAGTGAATTTTTAAATTTTAAATACCCACCACCCACCACCCTACCCGGCAAAACATGAACAAGGCACGGCAGTCAGTCCCAAGTTAGTTGGACTGCACCTGACTCCTAACATGCCGGGGTTAACAATATTAACCCTCAGCACTTTTCCGCACACTCAACACTACTGTAAGTACTAATCGTAGTAGTCTACATTATCCAGTATCAGCAGTCTGCCTTTTCCTTCTTCTAGCTCTTCAATGACGAGACAGTGAACGCCATCTCAGGCCATGTTGCATGGCAAGAAAATCGATAATCCGTGACATAAGAGTTGGGAGGGTGTCCTTCTCCTACCCAGATCAGAGCCTACGAGTACTACTCGAGTACTACAGCGTGGAATCTGTCGAGTTGGACCCCCCAGTTTTCACTTGGACCCCCCCCCTTTTGTCAGCCTAGCTAAAAACTTGGACCACCCCAATTTGAAATTACACTTTTTATTTTTTATTACTAGTAATAATAATGAAGAGTTTTTAGCTTGGAACTGAGCCTACTAGCCAAAAACTTGGACCCGGTGGGGGGGGTCCAGTTCGACAGACTCCACTGTACTAACTGTATTTTACTGTACGGTACGTCATGGTCGAGTGAGAGTGAGTCGATTCGAGTACACGTTCAACGTATCGTACCCATGCCAGCCATGCCAGCCATGGGGTACACCACGGTACATAGTAATAAAGAAATTTCGGAATTTAAAAAATGTCAAAAATACAACAAGAAGAACCGAGACTATCAGGCAGGAGGAGAGATGACCGATCAAGTGGAAGTAGATTATACGACCTATCAAGCAGGAGGAGAGATGACAGATCAAGTGGAAGTAGGTTTTATACGACACATGATCAATGCTACACTATGTGATTCTTATAAGAATTTCTTGCAACTTTCGCCATCGATCAGATGAAACATCGCTTGATGCTTTACACCTTTAGATATTTTCATCTGAAGGCAACCTCATTTTTTACTGAATCCAATATGTCCGAGTCAATTAGGCTCGATAGTTCTAATTTAATCCTTTGGAGCTCGTTCATGCTTTCACTTTTTTCGTCACAGAATTGCTCCTGCATGTGCCGTGATGGTGCGTCCTTTTGTTTCGTTCTTTCTTGTCGAACGAGTTTTGCCTGGACACAAAATAGATGACGATTGGTAAGGATAGGATAATCTCAAATCTTTACGGGACATTGATAAATATTATTAACTTACAAGTTTGTGCGCAGCTAGTCTATAATGCTCTTTTTCTGAGGCAAGCTTGTTCTGCATAGCCTTCTCCCTCCTCTCTAGCTCAGATTCTACCTCAATCAGACGGCCCTTGAGCCTCATAACCTCTCTTTCTGTTTCTCCTTTATCCGATTCTTGATACCGCTGTCTCAGGATTTTCAATGATTTCTCTGCTTCTTGAGCTTGGCCTTTGAAACTCTCTACTTCTTTCAGAGCTAGTTGGAGTTTTGTTCCCTGAAATCGTTGAGTTAAATCACCCAGCGTCATAAGATGATGTAAACATGGAATGAAATTCAATTTTTACTTACCTCACTGTCTATCAAGTGTTGGGTTTCCTTTCGAAGTATCTTTTCCTTCAAATCTAAGTCTACCAGTTTCTTTTCATGTAAACCTTCCAATTCGTCCATTTTCCTCTTCATCTCGCGTTCTTTTGTTTCTATACCAGCAAGGGCCTTCTTTAGCCTCGACTCCAAACTGAAGTATTCTCTTCTGCAAGCCTCCAACACGCTTGTATGATCCTCTTCGTTCCTTTTTATTTGTTGCTCAAGAAACCTTCGGACGTCCTCTTCTTTCTTTCGCAAGTGTTTGCGAAATTTTTCTTCTTCTCTACGCCTAAAGATTGCCCACTGTTTTTGCTTCTCATCCACCTCTGTTCTTTTCGCAGCGATTATGATTTGATCGTACATGGAAGGTTTCTCCTCTACTTGAGTGTGATGGTGAACTTCAAATATGGATGCGGGAGGCTTCTCAGTTGAGGCTTCAATCTTTCTACTCTCAGCTGAAACGTAGTGAAAGTCAGAGCCTAATGACTGAATTTGCAATCGCACCGAAAGATGAAGCTTGGTGTCATTGTCACCATCGCTGATGATACAGTCCTTGAGAGGTTTGCCTTGATTCACAAAGTTCTCAAGGTCTGCAATGATATCTTGTCTTTCTTGTTGGAAAGTTGAGTCCGTGCTGTTTTCAGAGCAGAATAGGGCTCCTAGCTTCACGTTGAACGAACCTAGTATAAATCTGTCAGTGCGAATGTAAATCTTCAAAATTGCATTCTTGCTTTTCAAGATCGCCCTTGTTTCATCGTTGGTTCCATAAAATTCAAAAGTGTTTTGTCTTGATGGAAAAGTGTTCTTCTCATCAAAAGGAGAAAACCGATCTGTTTGGACAGCAATTCCCAGCAACTCGTAGGAAAGCCACACGAACGAGCCTTCGGTGAGGTTGTCCATTTGACTGAGAAAACCAGTCATATTTCTGATCTTGACTTCGATGAGGAACCTTTTCTTATCTGTATTCGGTGTGCTGGGCGCGGCCGACTTGTATTGGAAAGATATTTGAACTTCTCCCTTGGTATCTTCTCCATTGCCATCTATCAATTTACACCATATCTTCTCTCTGTCGTGAATAGCTTTTACATCTTGCGTGATGGTGTACATGCGAAGATTACTGCCATGCAGATCAAAACGGAGATTGATCTTTTGAGTCTCAGAATCTAAATCGCTCCTGATGTTGGTTGCTTCATTATTGATAAACCATCCATTAGGAATCGAGGAGATGAAGACGCCGTGACAGGATGGATTGGCATGAGCTTCTCCAATTTCAAGCAAATGTGTTAAGCGAAACGGAAGGTGATCAGGATCAACATCCAGTGGCAAGTCTCTGGCGCCATGAATGCTAATTGTAAAACTAATTCGATCCATTTGAGTTTCTAACTAATTCGATCCATTTTGATTTGTATACAATGGTGAGACATTTTTCAAAAACTTAATATAAAAATATTTCAAAAAGGTTTTGAAAAGCTTTCAAACAGATGCGGTTGCTGCAATCATTTGTCCCCATCGCTTCGTCAAGAGATTACTGGTGCACATACCCCAAGAACGAAGCAAGACCCATGGAATATAATATGAATCCAAGGCGACAATGTCATGAGCATTCTGATCATTGAGCCGTTCCCAGGGATGATTTCAAGGTACATTTGGCTCGATTCAGGCTGTCAAAAGAACCATAAATAACATTAATTCTGGGTATCAATAAGTGCACTTTAGATCTCCTTTCTTCCATCACCTTTGAATCCATTCCAATTGGTCTTGGTCTACTGCGTGCTCGCGATTTTCTGTTCATCAGCTGGACTGATAGATTTTTTTTCAAGGTTCGGTGTCTTCGAATTTATGTTTGCGGACATAGTGATTGTGCCTAAGCCTCTGTGGTATTCTGTTTTGTAACGGTGTTATTCTTGTCGGTTGGACTAATGGAGTTGACTGTTTCCTGCATTGCTTTTGGATGTTTATTTTCGATTAGAGGGCTTGCGTCTACAGCCTCTGTGGCATTCTGTTGTACAATGTCCTGTATTTTGGCTATATTACTTGTATCGGTTGTACTAATGGAGTTGACCGCTTGCTTTACTTTTCCTGGAATTATTTTTTCGGTGACAGTGTTTACGTCTCCAACCTTTGTCGAATTTTGTTCTGGAATGGTGGCCTTAGTATCCAGTATCTTTGTATCGGTTGTAATAGTGGAGTCGACTACTTGCTTTGCTACCTTTGGACTTGTATTTTCGATCAGAGTGCTTGTGCCTCCAGCCTTAGTGGCGTTTTGGTCTGCAATGGCGGTCTCCGTACTATTTATTTTCGTAGCGTTCTGTTTATCAATGGCAATGACAGTATCGATTTCTTCTTCTGCAGCGTGAAGAATTTGAGTATTATTTCCAAGGTTTGCAGTACGTGTAGCATTACTGATAGAATATTTCGGTGGAACCAAAGAAGTGTTTGTGAGCCTTGCTTGGTTGACAGTTTGAACATTTTCATTGATTTGTGGCTTTTCGATGTTCTCAACCCCAGCATTTTGACTTTGACCTGGCTGTGTATTTGCATCTACATGTTCTCTCATCACATACGAGCCTTCAGGGACAGGGCGTTTCTTTGTAGCATACGGATCGACATAATCATCAACGTTTCCAGCTCCCAAGGTATTTGACCCAAGGGATTCCTTCTGCTCTGAATACACCATATCATCATTATTGCTAAAGTTGACATTTACAGCCTTACCACTATAACCCCTGAGAGAAGCGGGAGATTCTGCCCCGCCAAACCTGTTTTCCTCCCGTTGCACTATTGGATCTTTCAATGACTCTTTTTCAAGACTGTAAAGCATTTTTTGAACATCCTCACTACTAGGGCCAAATGCCCCACGGCGAGGAGACCAATCAATAAAATTGGCAAACGATAGATATAATAACGAACCAAAGAAGACACAGCATAATCTCCAGATCCACTCATTTCCCCCGGATACCGCAACTGGCACTTTAAATATAGAAGACGGAGAAGGGAAGGACTCAGGAGTTTGTCGAAACTCATCGTTGATCAAGGCATCACCCTTTAATGGGGCATAATTTCTTCGTCGTTGATGAATCCCACTATTCCGCTGGCCTAACACTGATTCAATCATTGTTTCCTTGTCATCTGCATCGCTGTGGGTTGAAGTTGTATACCCAGAACTGTATCCTCGGTTGGATGTTGTTCGTCTGGAGGACCTTCGTTGTCGCGACATTGGGCCTCGCCTATTTCTTCGGATTGTTCTCACACCAGCGGGAAACGACATTTCTTTCATTATTTCAAATTGCGTGAGTATTTGGTTGGAGGAGCAGGTAAAAAGTGAATGAAATATCCCCTCTTCCCTCTCTTAGCCCCGTCCGTGTTATCCGTTCTAAAAAACGGGCTTCTAATTTCTAATTCTAAGCAGTTTGTTTTGTGACAGCCAGTATGACTATGACTATGACCTGAATTCTCCGAACAAAACAACGCCAAAGGAAAAGGAAAAGGAAAGAGATCATCGAGATCTCAATTTTTTGAATTTTGATCGAAAAACTCACCAACACACAACCTTGACACAACACACATCAAACAAATACCGAAAATATTCATCGGTACCTATCGTCTTCAAAGGTAGACAAGACGATGATGCGTTTGAATATTCAGGGTGGGGGAATGATGTTATGTTTATTACATTACATATCCCTCACCTCGGCTTTTACACTGCCGCCAGCGACAAGACAACTTCGAGTAGTATCAAACCTACGCCAAACATCCTCCCAATTGAACGCAAAGTCTTCTTCAGTATCATTTTCATCACCACTCTTGGATGCAGGGTATCCACCTGCAGTCACAGAATTCAAGTCAAATAAACTTCGGGAGAAGCCTCTCTTAGTATACCTTCCTGGCTTTGATGGTTCCATTTTAGCTCCCTTCCTCCAATTTCCAGAGCTCGGGACAGAGTTTGATGTGAAAGGGATGACTGTAAAGATGGACGATCGTTCGAGCGTCGAAGAATTAAAAAACCTCGTGATTAGTTTCATTGACGAAGAAATACAATATTATAAAAATGATGACGAGGATAAGAATGCCAAAAGCAAACAAGCTTCGTCACCCTTTTCATTCGTGCCCAAAATGGATAAGGACACTCAAAGACCAGTGTTTATCATGGGCGAATCTTTTGGTGGAATTCTTGCATTGGAAACTTCTTTGGCAATCAAAGAACTGAATGCAAAACGCCCTCCGAAACAAAGAATCAATCTACAACTGATCACACTCATTAACCCTGCTACATGCTATAACGAATCAAACTTGGCAAAGCTCGGCCCACCATTGACGGAGATATCACCTCTCCTCTACCCATTTCAACTTCTTAAGCTACTACCTCTTTTCACGGATTCATATGCCGTTCCTCAGCTTCTCCTGACACTACAATCGAAAGCTTTACCAAGTATTATAGATAATGAACAGAGAGAAGCATATATGGGCCGAACAGCTTTCTCTCTGCCAAAAAAGTTGGAATTCATGCCTCAAAAAACGCTAAAGTGGAGACTTGAAGAATGGCTCACAAAAGGATGTACATCATTATCAAATAGAGAACAGGATATTGCGAACCTTGATGTTCCTGCTCTTATTGTTGCTGGGGAGGTCGACAATACGCTACCGTCAGTAGCCGAAGCGGATCGCTTGTCAAAGCTTTTCAAAAAGTCTTTTGTTCATATTGTTGATGGCGCGGGACACGCCTGCACTTCTGGCAGCCGAGTAGACTTGACAGCACTTATAAGGGGAGCGTGTCCAAAACTGTTTGATGGCGGACGAACAGAGATGAAGCCTGCAGCTCGTAATGGTGCTGGAAT
>Ga0209712_10005101_pt1 | contig 10316 bp, 7 predicted proteins | sample ArcOceMetagenome_FD_187443 | JGI IMG/M metagenome (GOLD analysis project Ga0209712, IMG submission 187443) | Marine eukaryotic phytoplankton communities from Arctic Ocean - Arctic Ocean - Greenland ARC118M Metagenome (SPAdes) (version 2) | ecosystem: Environmental > Aquatic > Marine > Oceanic... | reverse complement strand
ATGATTGTAAGATCAATAGATATTTAAAAAAAACTGTCACTTTTAAAAATAGACTAGTACTTTTTTCTTTCTGTTTTTTTAAATAAGTTTTGATTTTCACATGTATTTAAACTTTGGTTTTGATGCCGCCGGAAGACAATAGGCCCCTTTAAACTTGGTCGGATGCCAACCTTTGAGTTATCAACAAAGGTTGGTCATCTGCAGCAAAAGAAGTAGAACCAACACTGAGGTCATAGCTGAGCTCGCTCCTTGTATAAGGCATCCTGCCTTGAGCCTCCTTACCATCAATTATTTCGCCGATTTGGTGATTAGGCGTTAGAGATGAAACTTCATCGAGTTGCTCATCTTCGCATTCTTGAATTGGCTGCGAGCCAAATCCTGATTCCTCATCTTCCTTAATGGAAGCTAGGGGACCGCTAGATTCTGGGCTCACGGCGGTTGGCAGTTCACCAGCACCACTTTTACAAATAACATTTAGGCAACCCTTGGACTGCGGTAAAAACTCTTCAGAGGACCCTGATCCTTGTAGTCCATCAGTTGAATCAGACCCACTTGCATTCAAAGGCGTGAGCATCCCATTCTCTCCCATAAAAGAAAACTTTTTGAGTTGTTTAATCTCTGAACCCTTCGACTCTGTCTCCTTTGGCTTTTTTTTGTTCTTGAGACTGGACTTGGGTAAGTTTCTTGGCCTATTTTTCTTTTCACCACGAGACTTCAAGGCTGCCCAGAGTGACTGAAACCAACCTTTCTGCGTCTTCTTCTTTGCACTTCTGACTCTGGGATGCATAAACACGAGGAAGTTAAAGAAACCTTGGAGAGGGAACATAACACTGGCAGCCATATTCAGCCCAGAAGGAACTTCGCGACCAGCCCAGTAAAACATAGTTTGAATGAATGGGAAGATGTACGCTGCCACATAAGCGATAGAGTAAAGTAGAGCCTTTTCAAAAATCACCCGGCTTTGCTTTCGAGCGTTGTTAGACCTGGTACCATTTGCGCCCGAGGACTTTCTAAACGAGAATCGTTGCAAAGCCATGGTCAACGATCCCAACAAGCCATGCCCGTCTTCTGGCTCGTCCTTGTCAATAGTGTCCTGAGGGGGATTATCGGTATTGGCCCTCAGTGCACCAACTCCATACTTGCTTAGCTTGGTCTCGTTCTTTTTAGCAGCCCTGTACATGATTGACATGGTAACAGCAATGATACAGGGTAGCAGCGTATACAATCCTGCAACAGTAATTGAGTACAGTATTCTAGTCCCCTCCCCCCTTTTCCAGCAAACTCCCCCTTCTTCATCGCACATATACGGTTCTCCCTCAGCAATCCAGCAATGTGTTTTAGAGTCAGATGGATTGAAAGATTTCATTGACAAGATTGTTGTCGCTAGGATGAGAGCAATGACCACAGGAATAGCAAGAAGGAATGGTTCTAGTTTCGCTCTGATATAGGCATCCTTTTTGTTGTATTTGATAACAGCAAGGTAGTATAGGCACAATGAGCAGTTGAAAAGTGGAGCAGCCATGATTCCAAGATAGAGGAAGAATCCTTGCGTATTGCACGAATGAACGTTCCCTCTTGGATTCCAAACATATCCTTCGGTGCTTTTTGGCATAGGAGCTGTGACAAGCATCATCCAAAAGCTCGAGATAACACCTGCCACACTCAGTGCCATTAAAAGCCGATGGAAGGTTGATGACAATCCTATATACGACCGACAGATAACACATATGATGGCGACAGAGCATATAAAGGAGAGCGTTGACGACACAATCTGAGCAATTGAATTTGCTTTTGAATCGTCGATTAGGCTCTGGAACCTATTCTGAAAGAAATCAGGATCTTTACCATCATCTCCATTTACATCTGGTTCGCCACGATCATCAGTGGGAGCAAATGTGGATCCAGGTGGCATCAATAGGGATTGGACAAAACAATCAGTTACGGCATCATTTCCTAAACTCGAATCCGAACATCGTTCTGGAATCTGGTCAGGATTTTCCGCGAGAAATGATTGAAAGAAAGACACTGTATTAGGGGTACTGCCACCAACATTCGAACCAGTCGCAATACACTCCGAGCAAAAGTCTTCTGCCAAGCAATTGCCATCAACTTTGAAAGGATTACTGCTTGCAGTGCACTGCATCGAAAGTTGTTGCAAGAATATGCTCCAAGAGTCCAATTCACTTGCAAAACGTTCACGTGTTCCCGGTTCATAATAAAGATCTACAGACATCTTTTCAAAATTTTCATAGAAGCACTGCCAATATTCCAACGTAATTTCATCGGGTATTACTGGTATTCCATCCCCACATGTCAGTCTCAAATCGTTGCCTGCATAAAAGTATATATGTTCTCGGAGAAGATCAAGTACATTTGTCGGTGGAGCATCAGGAAGAATAGTTCGAACGGAATCAGACGCACAACGAATGTATTCTTCATCAGTATTCGAATTTTGCCCTGGACTGCATCCCGAAGGTAGTGCATATCCTGTGTAGCCAATAAACTTTTGAAAGAAGTCAAAACCTTCTGGCTTCCTATATTCAGATTTCAAATCGTCATACATGCAGCGCCAAAGATCTACGTTTGGGATCATCCCCTCCGGCGTGGCTTCGTGTGCACATTCCTGAAGTGGATTTGAATATTCAGCAGCTGCCGTTGCTTCCATGTCGCCTTCAGAATCATTCGATAAATTATGAGAGGGGGTGGAATGATATATATATGTTGAAAGATATATAATAGGCAAATTGAATATCACTTACATTGGGCATATGCCGTAGGAATGCTACTAGTAGATCTCAAGTGCAAGTCCACATAGAGTTGCAAGATATTCGTCTCACATGTATCAAAATACGTTTCGAAGGCCACATCAGTATTTTTTCCAGCGGATATGACCGTATTGAAGATTGATTCTTCATCAACGGGACCTCCATCTCTCTGGAACATTGATTTATTGCCAACCATAATTGTGGTGGATCCTTCGATTGCTACATCTACTCTATTCACGTTAATGAACTTGTATCTAACTGAAATGGAATGGATGAACACTGCTGTTTGTCAATTGCGATGAAAAACGGGAGTTCTTCAGTACTAACGCAGGAAGTTTCTGCACCATCCAAAGTTTTGCAGAATACTTTGACCTGACAAACAAGAAAAAAAAAGTGTTAAAAAGAACGGAAACAATGCGATAAACACAAGATACAAATAAAAAGGGTCACTCACCCTTGCACTGAGAGTGCTGTCTTCGTTTGCACATGTAGTGGGGTTGGTAGGTATGTTTTCCACTTTAGTTAGAGTTTCGTAAGGTTGTCCATGCTCGCTTGAGCATCGCTGGTACAACTGCCTCGTGTAGTTATCCATCAAGCAAGATTTGCATTCTCCCCAATTTGACTCGCCACGAAGACATTCTGCAGTGTTGCCAGATTGGCAAAATAAATCCTCTAGCGTTTTGGTATCATTGCAGTCTGTAGGAGCTTCGACTAGGAGCGGGGTAGCAGTGTTACCTCCGCCTTGACCATCAGAGCTGCTAGCAAGAAGACTCAGATGTTTATCGTGAAAACAATCCCAGTACGATTTGTGAAGTGGAAAGGGCACACGCCCACACTCGGCAGGAGGTACGCCCCCAAGCCAGTACTCGCTCTTGATAAATTTTCTCAAGTCGGCAGCATAGTCAGTTTCCATGCCGCGTTCGATAGCGATACTTGAAGCATTTACATCACGCCCCGAACGCAGCGCAGCGATGGCGCCTATGAGATGAAAAGTAGTGATTAGATTGATCATTGAAGACCTTGCCATCGCCCCCATCAATTGTTTTTTATTTGTCAAAACAGTTGTAAGAAGTTGTACTGTTGTGGTGGAATGTGGTTTAATGGATTTTGCACGACCTTGCGACAACACATAGTAGGCATTTACATTTTTTCACGCTTCAAATCTAGTCTTGCAAAGAAAATCCAATCTTGTGAGAGAAAATTCTCTGACTTTATGCCCGCGCGATAACGTTATTTAATAATATCCGTTATTTCCAAGACATCTATTTACTAATCCGACACAGACAAGGAGTGATATCCACAACATATTATCCACCATCTGTTGTTTCGACGGCAAGACGCTTTCTACTTCCTCACAAATTTGATTGAAATTGGAGGCACAATAGAACTCTGAAGAAGATCCCACAACAATTGCAAAACGCCATCACGTTCTGTACCTCCCTTCGCAACGATTGATTGTGCTGTTCATTAGTGATCTAGTTACAAACATACTTTAAGGAAAACCCGGGCCGCATTCTAGGATATTCCTTTCACATACTTCAAGAGCTAATTCCTGAACTACTCCAACGGTAAAGTAACTCCGAGAACTAACATAATGGCGAGTGAAACTGCAGCCGACGAAAATCCTATAGAGCAACCACCTACGTTTGATGATGAGAGTCAAATTTTAGAGAATATCTGTATTCTTCCACCTCGTCTGGTAGATTCCGTCGTGTCAAAAGAACAGCTTGCTAGAGATGCCATCCTTTTGCCTCCAATCTTCCCTACTGAGCCAGTCTCTGCGATTCGTGGTGCAATTGGTGATATCCGTGGATATGCCCACATCACAAACTATCGCCTTGTAGTTGAAGAGATTGACGATGATTTGATTGAGATGATACAGGCAGAACAGGAAAACAGGTTGAAAACTCAAGGGTTGTCAGGCTCTCTTTCTGAAGCGAAGGCGATCACAGACAAAGCTGTGTCCAATGCTAATAATGCCAATGGGAAAAAGAACAAAAAGAAAAAGGCAAAAGCTGTGCCAGCAAATGATGTCGTTTCTGCTTACACCTGTAGTCAAAAATCTGTATCAGTTCCCTCTTCTGCCTTATCGGATGACGGGGATGAGATTGTTTTGAATGATTATGATTTCTTGTTGGGATTAGTTGAAAATGGTCTTTTACACTCAAATATGGGTCTTCGAATGGTTTTAGAGAGGTATGATGCAGGAGGCCTAAAAGATCATTTGGCGAAGACAAGGATGCTTCTAGATGGTAATGCCCCCCATGCACTTGGTCTTGCCGGGCCTTTTGAAATTGCAGCTGAGGACGAGAAATCAGAGCAACAGGAGAAAGATGAAAAGGATGCAACGAAAATTGATGGCGACGTAAAGGATGCAGTAAGTATTGAAGTTAGAATTTTCTATGGAATTCAAAGTGGAACCCATGCTAATCATTGTTGTGCACTGTGATCAGGACAAACCAGCCGAAGAAGTAGTGAAACAAGCAAAGATAGATCCATTGGAACTTAATGTTCCTGTATTTCCCTTGAATGAATCTGTTCAACTCGACGGAGAAAACCTAGAAGACTTTTATTACCTTGCTTCCGGTGAAGAAGAGCGTTTGGCCATTGTTAAGGGCAAAGATTACCTTTCCCAATCTATTGATGCAGCTCAGGAAAATGAGGCTGGTGGTAAGATAGTTAAGAAAAAGAGCGCCGCCTCCAAAGCACACGAACTTGGAAAACATTTGGTTCAGCTTGGTAGAAAATGTCGTGTTCATTGCACAGCAGCATTCGGAGGTTTCAATCCTCCTCCTGCTGACAGGCGTATGTTGGGAGATTTGGCTTATGTGGAGGTGAATTTGCCAGGTGGAGAGGGCGTAGTTCACATTACAGCAATACCAACAGGATTCTATGTCAACCGCAGTAGTGGCGATGATATTAAATTTGACCCAGCTCCTGCGGCTCAGCCTTGTTTCTCCCATGAGCTTTTGGACTGTTTGTTAATGAAATCCCCATCTTTACGTCATGCATGGGTAAGTTGAAACATTTTAGTACATTTCAAAATCTCATACGATGGTTTTGTCCCTCACATTGTACACTGTGCACATTCATAACAGGCAGAAGCTCTGTCCGCAGCTTTGGAAAGGTCTGAGTTGGTAGGAAATGACGACAGTCCCTTGAATGCATTATTCCTCGCTGCGACTCAAAATGACCTTGGAAACGACTCTGATGCAGAAACCCAAAAAGCTCTCGACGCAGTGACTTTGCGATCGTCTTGGCTTGTACCTTGTTCAAGAGGGAACAAAACTTCAAGTTCTAATCATTCATACAATTTGATGAGATCTGAGGACGAAGCGGCTGACACATTTGGTCTTGAAATTCGAAATGGTGCGTCGAGAGACTGGAATGAAGAATTGCAGGCTGCAAGAGAAATGTCACGAGATACCATTGATCAGAGGATCGATCGTGCCAGGATGGTTCATAAGACTCTTTGTGACTTTGGAGACGCGTCGGTGGCAGGTGTAATGGCAATTTTCAAGGGCCAAATCGGTCCGATGAATCCGAATGAAAGTGTCCGCTCTCATGTTTACCTCCACAACAATATTTTCTTCTCTCGCGCAGTTGATTCTGGTGTTGATACATTCAAAGTCGCTCAAGGCGACGACTGTGCCAAAAAGTCCGCCGCGCGCGATGCCCAGTGCGTTGGAGTACTTCATAAACTCGATATTCCCGGTATGCACACTCTAGCTACTGTCCTAGTTGACTACCTTGGAACACGCATGGTTTGTCAAAGTATTGTACCTGGTATCTTACTTGGAGAGAAGACGCACAAAATTTTGTACGGTGCCGTTGATGCAGCATCTCCACTTGCTTGGGATAAAGACATGCACGAAATGCTTGAATCTAATCTTGGAAGAACCCTGATGATCGCATCAAGGAAGATGCTTCGTATGCCACTCGATGATGAAAGAATGGAGAACGTCGGCACTTTACACGTTGAATCCGCGACAGAGGAAGCACCAGAGGATGATATTTTGGACTACTTTGGTTCTGTAGAGATGAAGGGTATTTGTGGAAGTGATCACCGAACTTATTGTCTTGATGTCACAAGGTTTACACCAAGAGATGCCAATTGGGTTCCTTCTGAAAACGGCGGAACAGGAAATTGGGAAGGTTGTATTGCTAAGAATGGGAATAAAAACGAGTTGAATCTCGGCGATGACGAATGGGTCATGCACGTCTTGAGGCCCGAACTCATTGTTCGCTTCACAACGAAGAAGATGAGAGATTACAATGCTGCAAAGAAGGAAAGCAAAAAAGAAGAAAATTCAATTTCCAACGAAAAATCTAAGGAAACTGATGACGCAGAAACAAAGAAAGATCTTGAATATCTGAGAACTCTAAGACTGAATCTCAATGTGTTCCTCCCCCATTTGAAAAGCATCGAAGAAGAGGACAAGGAGGCATTTGAACAATTGAAGAAGGACGAAGAGTTTGTGAAGGAAATTGCATCCTATCTGTGGGACAATATTCTCCCTCAAATCACCAAGGAAATCAAAGAGAGTCCAGGTCAAATGCCCGTGGACGGCAAAAGCCTTACAGAGTATTTACACGAAAGAGGAGTGAATTGCCGTTACCTTGGCCGCCTAGCAATTCTTGCCGTCGAAGAAGAGATCAAAGACATCAACGACGAGAAAGATCTGCTCGCAGGAAAGGTCGAAAAAATTCCCAGACGCACTATGCCATTGTGCTGGCTAGAGATGCTTGAATGCGAGATGATCGCGAGAGCTGCAAAACATGTCTTGAGTGGATATCTCATTGAAAATGGAGGTTCAGCCGCATCTCAGTTGTCCAAGACAATTGCATGTTTCTTAAGTGCGCTGATGAGTACATCAGAAGAAAGTGCTGCAGAAACAGAGCGCAGGCTCGAGAAACAAGATGGAATCGCCGACGAGAAGACAGAACTAACCGTCTTTGATGGAGCCAATGATGCCGCGAAAATCAATGGCAGAGATAAAGTTTGGGCTGACATCGAACGTGAAATTGTGAAAAGATTTGGTTATTCCCTTTGCTTGTATAACAAGAAGGATGAAGTTGCTGTATCTCGTACGTCGTTGACACCTGTCCTGAGAAGAGTATGCAAGAGAAGTGGAATCCGTCTCTATGCCAAGAATTATGATATCGGTGGTAAAGGCCTTTGTAGCGTCGATGCATCTTATCCCATTACAGCTTCGGATATATTTGAAGTCCTACCAATGGTGAAACAGGCCGCAAATGATGGTAGAGAGAGCTTTGTCCCGGCTAGCAGAGGCGCAGATGCTGCTAACTCTTCTCTTCACGTGCTTCTAGCCGACGCAAAGCAGGCTTACGACGGTGCCACGATGCTCTTGAATGAAAAGAGCTACAGCCATGCATTGGAGTACATCCAGGAAGCTACCAACCTTTACCAGCGCGTCACAGAGTCCCCACTCCACACGAGAATATCTAAGTGCTTAGACCTGACAACTCTCATCCTCTATCAGGCAAAAGAATTTGAGATGTCAGCAGCTCATGCAGGAAAAGCCTTGGCTGTCGCGATTCAAATCAGTGGATTCGACAGCGCAGAAGCAGTCGCCGCCCGCACAACCTTGGCCCACATCATGCTTCAAAATGGACACCTCGCGTCATCCATCAAGCACACGAGGGCAGTCATTTACTTGACCCAGCTTCTTGCAGGTCCACACCACATCGAGCTTTCTACCATGTACCATAAATTTGCTGGCATTTATAGCGATATCGGCAACGTTTTCGTGTCATTGCGCTTCTTGCAAGCAGCCATTACGAAAAAGAACAACGATAGAGTTCTCCAAGCTGTAATGAACAGACAGATCGCTCAGATCTATGCTAGACTTGGGCAATTCCAAGGCGCCGTCGAGATGGAAAAGCAGACCTATCATATTTTCCGTTTTACACTCGGAGACGACCACGAATTCACGAAGGGGAGCAAGGAAGCGCTGCAGCAGTACTTTCTTGCCTCTCAAGAACGGAACAAACTTGTACTAGAACAGGAAAGCAAGCAAAAAGCAGAAGATCAAGCAAATGCAATTGCAGATGAGATTGTAGCCAACGAAATCTCAGAGGAGAAGAAGAAAACGAAGAAGAAGTCCAAATCAAAGTCAAAGAAGAAGAAGTGAAGACTTGACAATTTAAAAACGCTAGACAATAAAGATTAATCACTCTAGATTCCTAAAAAAAAATCGTTCTTGGACGCATTCATATTTCCACATTTATTATTTGCAACTCTTGATCGCTCAAAAGTCCGTAAATCTGATGTCACTCGGAATATCAGCCTCACTTCCAGTAATCTTTTGTTTGAAATAGCTTGAAATGGCATTAAATAGATCAGTAAAGTCATCATAGAGACTTGCATCTCTATCTTCGTCGTCATCGTCTTTGAGACGAGCCCAGATCCTTTCATCAGGTATTACAAGATACAACGTCTCATAGGTGATCAAAGTATATCTATACCGCTGCCTGGCTTCCTTCACGACTTGAGAGTTGATCTCTTCATCAGTTTGGTAATCAAGAATTATGTCATCGTCATTATAGTCCAAGCTTCGTTCACCCCCCATTGCAATGCATACATCTGAATAAAGTATCGGCAACAAAAGCAGCGCTTTCCACCCCTCTCTTAGTGGTACGCTGGGAACTAGGCTATATTCATTCTGATGATTTGTTGTATCGGCATTCAGGGATGGTATACTCTCTATTAAAACTTTCATCGCGAGGAATCTCAGAAGTTGAATAGTCAATAGGTCCACCATCCTATCAATGGCTTCGCTCTCCGCAACTGGATCTGTTGAATGTTCGTATTCGCCACACGAAAACAGCTCTTGCCGCCTGACAGTCTTCGCTGAATCTCTTAGCCTCGGAACTTTCCAAACTACTTCTGTCATGACTCTCCGAAACGTTTTGTACTGGGAATCCTCTGTAAGAACGCTATGTGCGACCTGTACCATTTGTAACAGAGTCTCTGTTGACTCAAAATCATGTATGATGCGATCCTTCACTGACATCGTGTATTCCATTGTAGGTCTATATTCTATATTCTATATTTCCAGGCAAATAGCAATAAAGTTCATGATATCCACAAACAACACCGAAATGTGAGGAGGTTCGGTTGTAATGTCCGTTGAGAAAGGGGTCCAAACTCTGGTATTTTCCCTGCACAGCCCCACTCCGCTATTATCCCTGACTTGAGCATACTTGAGCACCAGTGAACAAGTCAGCAGTGGTCGGTGGTGACAGGGGCGGTGACAGCAAGATCTTGCTCATCTTTTCAGAACGACGTCGATAGAATTCCAGCTGTATCCTTGCTTTCCGTGGCATTGAGTTTCTCTTCTTCTGATTCATTCTTCATTATATTGAGCCAAAAACGCATCAGTTTATAAAAGCTCATAAAGTACTAGACTGAATTAAAAGAGTCAAAGTGCTGTACTGATCATTTTATCATATGCCGCTACTAAAGCTATCCAAGAAATTTACTGCCAACATGGCAATCATGGCATGCATCGCTATTGCTGCCCGCAG
>Ga0209712_10005100_pt1 | contig 10316 bp, 5 predicted proteins | sample ArcOceMetagenome_FD_187443 | JGI IMG/M metagenome (GOLD analysis project Ga0209712, IMG submission 187443) | Marine eukaryotic phytoplankton communities from Arctic Ocean - Arctic Ocean - Greenland ARC118M Metagenome (SPAdes) (version 2) | ecosystem: Environmental > Aquatic > Marine > Oceanic... | reverse complement strand
TGGAGAAATTAAGTCCACAGATTATACTACTTATTTGGCTCGGTAGTTTGGTTCTAGTGTTGTTACTTAGTTGCGAATCGGAGAGTCGCTGAAGGGTGGACGACTCGGAGAGTCGCTCTACGCAAAAGACCGCAATAATTACTAGGTGAGTACTGCCTGATAAAATCTTCAATTGGTCTTACTTTTCTTTTTTTTGCAAAAAAGTATTAGTAATTTTATCCGTATTCAATCTAGCAATTTACGAGTCTGCTCGTAGTGACTATTCCTAAATATTACGTCTTTTTAACGAAACGAATTCTTATTTTTTTACAACCCAATATTATGTCAGAAAATACTTACGGCAAAGGAACTTCACTAAGCAAAATCTTACTGTACACTTTATTTTTGGGAAGCTGTCTTTTGCTTTTTTATAATTATTTCAAAAATTCATCCTTTTCTAATGGTGAAAATTACACCAGCATCCCCAAGGAGATGCAAATAAAATATATTCCTGCCGACTTTGATTTCAATGTGGATGATGAAACTACTTTAGCTATTTTGACCAATCCGGAAAGGTATCAAAGAGAGTTTAATGATTTAATCTACAATTTCAATTTAAGCATGTTGAATCATGTGGCCAATCGGATGAATTTGTCTGATTCGATCAAGATGGAAATTGAACCGACCTACCAAAAACAACATCCTTTTTTGCGCCAAATGTATTATAATGATTTTCTAAAATTAAGAGATACTTCAGCCAATATGTACGAGTCGTGGTATGGAAATAATTTTAAATCAGCAACGGAAGCGCTGAATGAAGTGGCTTCTAACTATAGTTGCTATTTGGTGAATCAGGTGATTATGAATTTGGTCATTTCTAAAGGTGGAAAAATTGCTGGGACCGGAAATAGTGTCGAAACCCCTTGCATGATTGCTCTGTCAGAAAGTCTAAAACCTATGATTCGTCGCCTCGAACAAAAAGCTGCCATCAAGGATTTTAGTTCCTCAAAAGGAATGCTAGAGAAAAAAGTGGAGAAGGCAATTGCCGAATTAGCCACCATGGAAGTGCGAGATCGAAAAGGATTAAATAAACAATTGCAAACTAAAATTTGGGGATATGCTATCTCATCAACTGACATCGAGGTATCTGCAATTAGTGTCTTAAAAGTAGGGTTCAAATTGGATAAGTTTTTTGAAATAAAATTGGATGAAGAACGGAAAAGAATCTATGTTAATTTGCCTGCCCCACAAGTGCTGTCACATGAAGTTTATCCTAAAATTGATAAACTCGATGTAGGTTGGATGCGAGAATTAAGCAGTGAAGATTTTAATAAAAATTTTAATGTACTGCGCCTAGAGTTCCGAAGAGATGCCATTGAAGATCGGGTTTATGACAAAGCAAAAGATCAAGCCGACGAGTTGATGAAATTGATGCTCTCTCCTATTATTTCACAATTAAAAGGTAATTATAAAATAGTCATTAGATATTTAGAAGACCCAAAATCGTTGGCTGATCAAGAATTCCCCAAACAAAATCAAGGCGAAAACATTGAGAACTAAACCTAAGTATTGCAAAAAATAACATTACCTAATTTACTGTAAATCAACAAGTTAACAACTATAAAAAAACAGCACAATTATTGCGAAAAGACTATTGAAGTCAAGAAAGTTATTTTCATAAGAATATATCTTTCCTTTCAAAAAATCTCCCCTCAAATTTACTCAAGAAGTAGATTTTAAATTTATCTCCATTTATCCATGCTAAGGAAGTGAAATGTTTCTTATTTTTGCAAAGGAATAAAATCAACTTTTGAAGTGTTTGGAGAATATTGAAAATCTCATTTTTCCAAAAATGTGCGTTTTACCAAAACTGAAAAAAAGTTCCCATGAACAAATTTCTACCATACCTTATCATTTTTCTACTTTCCCATCATTGGTCTTTTGGCCAAGATCATAACGATTTTAGGGATACCAATAATGCTAAAGAATCGCTGCGAATTGCCGAACGATTAATGAATAAAGGCAAAATTAAAGCTGCCATCAAACAGCTTGAACATACGGTCAAAATCAAAAATAATTTTGCCGTTGCTCATCGTTTGTTGGGAAAAAACTACCTCGAAACTGGTCAATTTAAAAAAGCAATTAAGGCTTACGAACAGAGTTTTGAAATAGATGATAAACTCTCCCGAGCTGCACTTTTTGAGTGCGGAGAAGCATATTTCAAATTAGGTGATCCCGAATTAGCAATGTATTTTTTCACCCGATATGAGAAAATGAAAGATAATAATTACACCAATGTCAAGAAGGAATCTGGCTTGGAAATCACTTATGATTTGATGTTGAAGGAAAGAAAAATGAATTGTGATTATGTGTTCAATTTAGATAAAAGTATGATTATTGATGAGCCATATAATTTAGGAAAAAATATCAATTCAAAATACGACGAGTATCTTCCGACCATTACGAGTGATGGAAAAAAACTAGTTTTTACTCGAAAATTAAAAGATGTCAATGAAGATATTTATCTGAGTTATCGAGATGGTGATGATTGGAAAAAAAGTAAAGCATACGGAAATTCTTTGAACACCGACGAGAATGAAGGAATGGCTCGATTTGAAATGCATGGAAAAGCATTTTATTTTTCAGGTTGCATGCGAGAAGATACAGAAGGTGGATGCGACATTTACAAAGCAACATTGAAGGACGAAGAAATTATTGAAGTTTCTCGATTGGAAGGAAACTTAAATTCGCATGAATGGGATTCTCAACCGTCGATCAGTTGCGATGGAACTAAGATGTTTTTTGCAAGTACTCGAAAAGATGGTATTGGTGGCGGTGATATTTATTTAAGTTCACTTTTACCAAATGGCGACTGGGGAATTCCTTCTAATTTAGGGGCAATGATCAATACCAAAGGGGATGAAGAAGCGCCATTTATTGCTAACGATGGCAAAACTTTATACTTCTCTTCTACTGGTCACCCGGGGCAAGGTGATGGTGATTTATTTGTTTCAAGATTTGAAAATGGTACTTGGTCTAAGCCAGAAAATTTAGGTTTTCCAATTAATTCTACTGGAAAAGAAATTGGAATGTACGTGCAAGGAAATGGCAAAACTGCTTTTTTCGCTTCTGAGAGATTGGATGGAACAGGAGGCTTGGACATTTATACTTTTGAATTACCGGAAGAGTTAAGACCAATACCGATGGTTCATTTAGAAGGATATGTTACGGATGAAGAAACCGAAGAACCCATTGCAGCTACTGTTAGCATTAGTAATTCTAATGAAAAATTCACCGCACAATCTGATGAAACTGGTTGGTTTTTTCTTTGCGTTCCAGCCAATAAAGGATACTCTTTTCAAATAAATCAAAAGGATTACGACTATTTTATTGATGCTCAATTTTTAGATGCACAAGACAATACCTCTAATAATATCATCAAGTTACCACTCGTTCCAAAAAATAATATAAAAACAGTTGCGGTTAGAAAAGGCTCTCCGGTTCGAGAGAAACGGGTGCAATTTTTCTTCGAATTTGACTCCTATGATTTAACTCGAAAAGCAGAATTAGAATTGAAGGAATTATCAAAATTATTAAATCAGGAAAAAAGTTGGAAAGTTGAAGTAGTTGGATATGCCGACAATAGTGGCTCAGCAGGTTACAATAAAAAGTTGTCAGAAAAAAGAGCAAAAGCCATCGTTGCTTTCCTTTCAGAATATGGCGTTACGATTGATACTGTAGTAAAAACAGAAGGACTTGGTTCCATTGCGAGCGCTCCAAGTAATGACCTGAGTAGTCAAAGTCGGCGGGTGGATGTTGTTTTAAGAAAATGATTTCCATACCATTGACTGGCTTTCAGCCAGTCAATGGTGTACGATAAAGCCAGTCGCTCGAATTTAATATGGTTGACTTCCAGTCTTAGGTGAACTGCTAAAAATCAATCTCAAATTAAATAGACACAACAACACCGCAATCCCTAACCAAAGATATCTCCAAACCACTTCTGGAAAAATAATCATATGTTCTGCATATGCTTTTAAATCTGATGAGGGGCCGACGTCAAAATCTTGAATGATATATAAAATACTCGCCAATCCTAAAAACATTAATATCTCTCTATCCAATTTCGTAAACCTGGAAACCAAAGATAACCCAATCGCAAAGGCAATTAGAAAGCCAGTCGAAAACATAGAATTATACCAATAGATTCCAGTAAAAACCATCATGGCACATAAAAGAGTAACGGTAGTCGCTGCCCATTTTTCCTTTCTTGCTCCGATGTAAAAAAGGATATTTCCCAACACCGCACTTCCAATATATCCACCCATCAAAATCACTCCTCTCCATCCTCCTTGAGATAAAGTCACCCCTGCCCCATTCGATTCAATATTAATATGAAGCACTTTTCCACCCGTAATAATTGTTCCTAAGCCATGTCCTAATTCATGTAAAAAAGTAACCAGCAAAGTGATTGGATATAATATTTTCGCACCAATTTCTCCTCCGAAATATTTGAGTCCAATGTAAAGTCCAGTCACCGCAAGGAGTCTCAACAAAAGTGAATTTTGCATAAATTATATTTTTAAATTGAAATAAAAAGAAGGTAGAAAAAAATTGATCTTGATGCTAAAAAATTCGACGAACAAATTAACGGTGAACGGTTAATTGTTAACCATTCACCGTTAACCATTAATCATTAATCATTCTTAAACAATAATTTCAACTCCTTTGCCTCTGAAGGTTTGATCCGACCGCTGAGTACTAATCGCAATTCTCTCCTGCGAAAAGCGCTATCATATAATTGTTGTTCCTCCCGAGTCAAAGGATTGAGTTGTGGCACTTTGATTGGTTTTTTCTTTTCGTCACCTAAGGCAACAAAAGTGAAATAAGCATGATTACACATGCGAGATTCATGACCTTTGATATTGGCTGCAAAAACTTCCACATAGACTTCCACCGAAGTATTGAATGCTCGGGTGACCGAAGCTTCGAGGGTAATAACGTCGCCCATCATAATTGGTTTTTGGAAAGAAACATGATCTACTGAAGCGGTCACCACATGAGCCTCACAATGCTTTCCTGCACAAATTCCTCCCACTATATCCATCCATCGCATCAGATTTCCTCCCATCAAATTACCCAAAGGATTGGTATCGTTGGGCATGATCATTTCGGTCATGATAGTTTTGGATTCACTAACTTTTTTTGATTTCATCAATTAATTTAATATTTTAATTTTCAGCAAAAGTAATGTTTTGTTTTTTAAATTTGTTAATTCACAACTTTCTTGAAACTCAAACGATTTATGTAGAGACAAGGCATGCCTTGTCTCTGCTTCCCCCTTGATATCTAATCAAAACTCTACTAAATATGCACCTCCGTTATTTTGCTTTTTTAATTTTAATTTTTGTCTCTCAATTTGCTTTTTCCCAAAACAAAATTACACTTAGTGGCTATGTCTTGGATGCACAAAATGGAGAGACGCTGATCGGTGCAAGTATTTATGTACCAAAATTAAAAATCGGATCGGCTACCAATGAATACGGATTTTATTCTTTGGAAATTCCTGCTGAAGAAATTGAAGTGGTGTTTTCCTACATCGGTTATAATACGATTACTCAAATTTTAAATCTAACAGAAGATTTCCAAATCAACATCGAGTTACTTTCCGGACAAAACTTACAAGAGGTCAAAGTCTTCGCTGAGTCCAACAAAGAAGTCATCAACTCCACTCAAATGAGTGTTGAGAAATTATCCATGCGAGAAGCCAAACTACTTCCTGCCCTCTTTGGAGAAGTCGATATTATCAAAACTTTGCAACTCAAGCCAGGTATCAAAAGTGGTGGTGAAGGAACCTCTGGCATAGTCGTCAGAGGTGGAAGTCCTGATCAAAATTTATTTATTTTAGATGAAGCAGTCATTTATAATCCTTCTCACTTGTTCGGATTTTTCAGCACCTTTAATTCTGATGCGGTCAAAAATGTCAAATTATATAAAGGTGGATTTCCTGCACAATACGGTGGACGCTTATCGTCGGTCATTGATGTAAAATTAAATGAAGGGAATAAAAAAGAATTTTCAGGTGCAGGCGGAGTTGGTTTGATTGCATCAAGATTGACTTTGGAAGGGCCGATCAAAAAAGATAAAAGTTCATTTATGGTTTCAGGTCGAAGAACTTATGTAGACCTAATTACTCGTCAAATTAATAATGCTAAAGCGGATGATGAAGGGTTTAATCCCATCCCCGATTATTTTTTTTATGATTTAAATGCCAAAATGAATTATGAAATAAATGATAAAAATAAAATCTATTGGAGCGGATATTTAGGTCGTGATTTTTTTAAATTTTCGGATGACCAAATTAATATAAATTTTAATTGGGGAAATACCGCCAGCACTTTGCGTTGGAATCGAATTATTAATCCCCGGTTTTTTTCCAACCTATCTCTTACTCTTTCGGATTATAATTACAAATTTAATAATCGGTTTGGAGATATTGCCACTTTCACTTTGACTTCTGGAATTAGGGATTATACGATTAAACAAAATTTCTTTTTCAAACCCAATAATAAACACAACATCCGCTTCGGAGTAGATTTCACTCGACATCAATTTGAAATTGGAAGATTGCAATTTGGTGATGATGCCGGTTCATTTAATTTTACCGCAGGTCAAAATTTTACCGGAAATTCTTTTGCTGGCTACTTTACTGATGATTTTGAAATTAATGATAAATGGAAAATCAATTATGGTTTGCGACTTTCAGGATTTTATAATGAAAAATTCTTTGGTGGAATTGAACCTCGTTTTTCTGCCAAGTATAGTTTAAATCCAAACCTTTCGCTGAAAGCAAGCTATACCAATATGTCTCAATATGTTCATTTGGTTTCCACCTCAGGAGCCAGTCTTCCGACAGATATTTGGTACCCGACAGATATCGTTGCGGTACCTCAACGGAGTAACCAATTAGCAGCAGGAGTCAGTTGGTCGATCAGCGACGATCTTTTGTTGACGAATGAAGTTTATTATAAATGGACGAATCGAGTGGTTGATTTAAGAGATGGCGCACAGATTTTTGTTAATGATAATTTGAGTAATGAGTTTGTTTTTGGAAATGGAACGAGCTACGGCAATGAACTTTATTTGGAAAAAAAGAATGGAAAATTTACTGGCTGGATTGGTTACACTCTGGCATTGAGTGAGTTAGAGTTTGATGCGATTCGAAATGGTGATCCATTTCCACCTCGCTATGATACTCGACATGATTTATCAGTTGTGGCTTTATTGCAATTAAATCGTAGATGGGATTTAACCGCGACTTGGATTTTCACTTCAGGTGCTCCTACGACAATCCCAATTGGCAGATTTTTTATTCAGGATGTCGTTGGTGCAAGTCCGCAATTTGTGGTTCCAGAATATTCTTTGCGAAATGATTTTCGGATGCCTAATTTCCATCGCATGGATCTTGGCGTCGTTTGTAATTTTTGGCATAAGTGGGGAACCTCTGATTTGACTTTAAGCATATATAACGCCTATGATCGTCGAAATCCATTTTTCCTTTACATCGATATTAATGATACTAATGAAGATTCTATTCCTGATTCTTTTAAGGCGAAACAAGTTTCTCTTTTTCCTATCTTACCATCTTTGACCTATAATTTTAAATTTTAATCAAAATTTTATTTATCTGTTTTGATTTTACTAGAAAAATATTATTTATTTTCCTTATACTTGTCCTGCCTAATAGATTAGAATTTTTTAAACATAGATTTTTTTAAAATTTTCTTTTTTTCTAGGCAGCACGTTACCTAAATACGTGCCTCTTACCTAACGAAGACCTATCAACTATTTTTTCTAAAATCCTCTTAATCTTAAACACAAATGGTGATGTCTGTTTCAGGCATTTCGTCTGTTTGTATATTTTACATTGATATTTCTGAGCAACGATTATTATTTTTATTCGAAATAATATTGAAAGCTCATCCCTTTATTCAAACCTAGGTTTTATAAAAAATCGACATGTCGAACTGTTCCTAAGGAATAGTGAATGAATAAGTTGAACTTATTCATAAGGGTTATCTTATGTCCACTTTTTCATATTCCAACATATCTAAACCCCATAATTTATGTCATTACAATACTAATATTTCAAATACCAAAACCTAAACATGGCTATACAAAAATTTCTCCCACTTCTTATTTTATTTGCTTTGACCACCACAATTTTCGCTCAAAAAGAAGCAAATATTTGGTACTTCGGTCACCATGCAGGACTAGATTTTAATTCTGGCGAACCTGTTGCTTTAACTGATGGAGTAATGAATACTGACGAAGGATGCGCCAGTATTGCTGATGCTAATGGTGCACTACTTTTTTATACAGACGGAACATTCGTTTGGAATAGAAATCATATTCAGATGCCCAATGGCTCCGGTTTGTTTGGTCATAAATCAAGCACTCAATCAGGAGTAATTGTTCCAAAGCCAGGCTCTCTCAATATTTATTATGTCTTCACCGTTGACTATACTGCAAATTCAGGTGGAATCGCTTACTCGGAAGTTGATATGAATTTAGAGGGAGGACTTGGAGATGTGAACGGCGTAAAAAATATTCAATTAATCACTCCAGCTTGTGAAAAAATTACGGCCGTTTTACATGAAAACAAACAAGACATTTGGGTCATTGGTCATGCTTGGAACTCATCAAATTACATGGCATGGTTAGTTTCGACTACAGGTGTTGAAACTAACCCTGTCATTTCTACGGTGGGATCTTATACTGGTTTAGTGGGTACAAGTAACTTTAATACCATCGGTTACCTCAAAGCTTCAGCAGAGGGTGATCGAATTGCAGCGGCACATTGGTATGATTTGAATCGGGTTGAAATTTTTGATTTTAATAATACCACCGGTCAATTGAGTAATCCAATTACCTTGGCGGGTTTTACAGGAAGCGGTTGTTATGGTGTTGAGTTTGCACCATCTGAACCAATACTTTATGTAACCGAAAGAACTTACAATGGTTATTTATACCAATATGATTTGTCTAGCGATGATGCAGCAACGATAAATAATTCAAGAATTATTTTAGATAGTTTTGTAGGTCGTTGGGGAGCACTTCAACTAGGCCCTGATGGAAAAATGTATGTGTCCAAAAGAAACTCAGCATACTTATCAGTCATCAATAATCCTGATGTTTTAGGAGTTGGATGCAGTTATGTGGATGAAGGTATTTATTTGAATGGAAAAATTTCTTGGATTGGTCTGCCTTCATTTATTCAGTCCTATTTTGTTTTGGCTAATTTTTCTTTTGAAGGGTTATGCTCAGGCAATCCAACTTATTTTACACTCGAAGTAGCTGACTCAGGGTTGGATTCTTTGAAATGGGATTTTGGTGATCCAACCTCTGGCGCAAATAATTTTTCAACTGAAAACGACCCTATTCATATATTTATAGACACCGGAACATTTGAAGTTACTTTAATCGTTTTTGGAGATGGGTTGTCTGATACGAGTACTCAAGAAATTACTTTGGCCATTCCAGCGATAGAACTTGGGCCAGATTTATCGAACTGTCCAGGCATATTAAATACTTTAGATGCGACCATAGCCAATGCCACCTACCTTTGGTCAGATGGTTCTACCAATCCAACTTTAGATGTAATTTCTCCAGGAATATATTCCGTTATAGTTGAGATTGATGAATGTCCTGCAAGTGATTCGATTACCGTTTCTCATCTGCCGCTTCCAGATTTAGACCTAGGCGAAGACCCTGCTATTTGTGAAAATGAAACGCACACCTTTGATGCAACTACACCAGATGTAGACAATTATTTATGGCAAAATAATTCTGTTGCTCCAACTCTGACCGCAACTACTGAAGGCAATTATTCCGTAACAGTTACTGGAACCAATGGATGTACTTCCCTTGATTCAGCATTTTTGACCATCAATCCTTTGCCCGTTTTCAGCTTAGGGCCAGATACCGAAGTTTGTAAAAATGAAAATTATCTTTTAGATGCAGGACTTGGAAATACGAGTACTTATGTTTGGCAAGATGAATCCACCAATCCTACTTTGAATATTTCGCAAGGAGGAATTTATACTGTTGAAGTAACCACCTTGGGTTGCAGTAGTACTGATGAAATTGAAATTTTCTATACAGATTTTCCAGTTGTTGACCTTGGAAATGATACTTTAATTTGTGCTGATGACGAATTATTATTGGATGCATATTATGATGATTTGACCACTTACATGTGGCAAAACAATTCTAATCTTCCAACTTTTAATGTTACGGAGCAGGGTACTTATTCCGTTACTTTACAAAACATTTGC
>Ga0209712_10005099_pt1 | contig 10317 bp, 8 predicted proteins | sample ArcOceMetagenome_FD_187443 | JGI IMG/M metagenome (GOLD analysis project Ga0209712, IMG submission 187443) | Marine eukaryotic phytoplankton communities from Arctic Ocean - Arctic Ocean - Greenland ARC118M Metagenome (SPAdes) (version 2) | ecosystem: Environmental > Aquatic > Marine > Oceanic... | reverse complement strand
CACCAACATTCAATTTTTCGTCTGCCATTCCTTTTTGTCCAACATCTGCATCATTAAACCACCCTTGAATAGCTTTGTTATTACCAATGGCATCTGTTTTTGTTTGGTCTGCATCTAGCAATGTTTGCTGCCAACTATTCAGTGAAGTTTCAAGAGTTTGTGTTCTTTCTTGTTCATAGTCTTCATCTCCCTGATTGCAAGCCACCATTGGGTTTGTAGTACCAAGACAGGACCCCTTATACTGTGTAAGCCCATCAGTATTCTCTTCTGGCTCACAACATATGATCTCTCTATTCTTTACTTGAACAAGCACAGTGTTTTGTGCAGTTACACCATCAGATAATTCTTGTATCTTCACTTTTTCAATATGATGTCTGGAGTAAAATGTCAGAGCTTCTTTACTCTCTGAACTTTTGACATTGAAAATGAATGTAGAAGGAAATATCAATACACTACCTGTACTATCATTTGGATCAGGGATTTTGTCAGGTTTACACTGTGTGTTGTCCCAGTAAACTAATTCAACTTCTTCATAAAATACATTCAAGTTTGGGACCACAAATACATCAGAATCTTTTCCAGCCCTAAAAAAGGAGTGAAAAGTGAGACAAATTATTTGATGAAAAACATAAAATGTGGTTGTCAACTTCAAAGTGCACATACAATCTGGGGTCATCACTTGTTGTATAAGACCATGTGATTGAAAATTGATTTTCTTCTTCTCCGCCTGTATTTGATAGATCAGTATGCATATCCAGGTTACTGTCCACAGCCCATTTATTATCCCCTCTAATTGTTGGGATGCAGGCCAGTACAATTGCACCTAGCCCACCACCAGTACATAAATCACTTTCAGGTGCTACTTCCATTGCCACATTTAGACCTAAACCGCCCTGTGCTTGAACCTTGTCACTCCATGTATATGCTTTGATGGTTGTCTGTACATTTGTGTAAGAAGCTGTGGACCCCCCACCTAAAAGAAAGCACAAAAGATGAAAAGGCAAACATTATTTACTGGAAACAAATCAAATTGAAGTTCGATTTAGCAATAATTCAAAATTTACCTGGTGGGTCTCTTAACACCATGATAGGATAATGTGTTGGCAAAGCAAAGGAGCTACCAGGGCCTTTAGTATATAGACCTTGAATGAAAAATTCGGCTGTATGCCTAACATCATCGTCTACACCCAGCACCTGGAAAAGCATGAACCTTGTGTTTCTATCACCAACTGGATATGGCCTTCCTGTTACAAATGGAACATTGTTTCGGCCAGCAAAGTTACCATTTTCATTTGCTGGAGTGATAAGGCATGGGCCTTCTGCTTTTGCTTTTTCTACGGGTGGAGGTATGGTTGAACATGCTGATAGTATTCCTTGGTCTGTTTGAGATAGTTGGTCCCAAAACAACTGAAAGCCTGCAGAGTCATCCATTCCAACGTTGCTTTCTATTTGTATTTTGACTTTTTCTTCATCAACTTTATCACAGTACACCCCTTCAAAATCATCATCAGCTGCAATCAGCTCATATCTCAATTGAATGTTCACTGCAAATGGTGCCATATAATTCAACACATGAAAGGATTGAGTGACATCAGGATCTGGTGCTTGTGTATAATTTGCACACTGTCGCAAGTCATCACCATCTCTCAAGGTGACCTTCATTATCATTCTGCCATCATATTGAAACCTTACAGATTCCTTTAATTTTTCAGTTTCCTCTGTTTGATTATCACTTGTATTGTCAAAATCACCTGTGTCAGCTATACCAGTGCTACCTTCTTTATCCTTTCGTTCCTGCTTTTCTTCTCCAACAACATTGTCTTCAGTTTCAGTGTCCAAGAGATTGACAGTATGAATTATTGGACCTTCTGTCTGGAAATGTTCAAATAAGAGGATTATTCTCTCCTGAGGGGTGGAATCATCCAAAATATCATCTATCTGAACTTCTAGAATTTGGGCAGGGACACCATTATGAAGCATCTCAAATCCTGGTTGCTCGAAAGTGTCAGACCACCCAGGACATCCCAAGATATTAATTTTTATTATAGCATTCCCTAATCTCTTATCACATTCACCTCCAGCAACTTGATTTAGAAAATGATATGTAAGAGAATTGACATTCATAGTGTGGGGTTACAATCAGAGGTTACAATCAAGTTGAAAACTCACCTTGAACATACATTTTGGCTCTTGTCACATCCATAAAATCATTTCCTGAGTAAAATCCTCCATCACTGATTACAACTCCTGCTGAATAATTCCATTTATTTTTGAAAGTTTTTTCGAAATCATGAGAGCTGAAATTAATCATGACATTATTAACAACTGAGCCAATTATTGCAGGAGCCTCATACAGACCATCATTTTGAGACTGCACACATACTAAATTCTCTAATATGCCACCTGCTGTATAGTGCTGTAAACAAACTTGAGCATCTGCAATAGTACATCCTTCTGAGGCACCATATTGTGTGTTGTACACAGTGAGATATCCTGTAAATGGTAAACTGGTATCATCATAAATATGAAGTGGAATATCAAAGTGGAGATGTTTGACATACACCACGTCTCCGTCTTCTTTGCATACATCTTGTCCACCATTGCATAAAAAGATGTGTTGGATGTCACCATTTCTACTGCTAGTAATTTTGCTGAATTTAATTTGAACTGGAATATCAGCCAAATTTTTATCTTTCAACGCCAGGTGGGTGATTTTCAAGTTTATGTTGAAGGCCCCTCCTTCATCTGTTATGGTTGTACCTAAATCAAGAACTTGATTGTCATCTGGAGACAACAATTCCCATGATACAGTCACACCTTTTATTGGCAATGATCCTGCGTTTGGTTCAGTTGTTATCATTCCATCAATGGATGCTTCCCAAGAGATACTATGGCTGGAACATAATGCTGCAGATGAGGAAGTAACTCTTCCCTCAAGATCACTAACTGTCAAGTCCATGTATTGGCCCTGATTAACTGCTCTGACACAATAAGAATAGGTGCTTCCAACTGAAAGTCTTGATATTTGCAGATCATCACTTGCTGCTGTTCCTGCATCAATTTCTGCATTATTTAGACTGCATTGAACTGGTGAACTGAAATAATAATCACTAGTAAAACTTGTTGCAGCAGCACTGCCATCAACAAATTCCGGAAAGCCAGAAATCCTAGTGAAAGAGAATGCAGTGCCACATCTGGAATTATCTGTAAAGGTAAACATAACATGGCCTTTGTCTTGATTAATTCGTAAATCCTTGGGTCTTCCAGTTTTATCTGGGTTGATGTGTGGATCACATGAACAACTTGGAACAATTGGAAAGGAAACAGTTTCATATTCACTAACTCCTCCAACAGTGGTGTGCAAGTCAATCATGAACAAGTATCTGTTACCAGGATGAAGGCCTTCAATTCTAATTATTTTGTCAACAACTGCAAGCTTGTCCTCCAGTTCTAATTTAACTGGGTTATCCAAGTTTACTCCAGTGTGGTGCACCTCAATCCCATTTTCCACTTGATTGCTGCCAATTGTTATGGAAGTTAAGATGATATCATTAACAGGTGTATTTTCTACCAAGGTTGAATGATATGCAAGTACACAGAATTCACTATTTGTCACCTTCCGAGTAAGACTTCTTCCCTCATTAACAGATATATATCCATAGTTGCAAATACAACCACTTTGAAGATCTGCTGGGTCTTTTAGGACTGAATGAAGGGGGCATGTATCCTGAAATATGTAAAAGTTTAAAGTGTCAATGACATAATTTTAAAAAGAAATGTTTAAACATATTGGTAAAAGTGTGGAATTCAACTCACCAAATAATTAATATAGTAGTTCAAAATTTGGTTATGAGACACAACTTCCAATGTATTTTCACTTAGGAATTCGAGTGAATTGGAGCCCAGATGCTGTCCAGTGGTAGTCCCATCCACCCTTTCATCATAAACCCACTTCTCTCCATGCAATGTGTAAAAAAGAATAGCCCCTCTCTCATCCCCTGGAGCACTGACCACCAAATGCTTGTTACTCCTCACTGCGGCCTTTGAGCCAAAGGATATTAAATTTAGTTCAGATGGAGGTTGTTCAACATTCTGGACAAGGTTTAAGTCTATCAGTGATGCACCATTCCGCCTGTTATAGTTAGGGCTTTTTGTAAACCAGTCACTACCCTCACCCCAATCATATTCCCCTTCAGTTTTCAATATTGTAAAATAGATAAGACGGTCATGATTTACAAATACAACTTTATCATTGCTGATTAAAAACGACAATCCACCCTCATAAAATTTGGTATCTGTGCAGTCTCCACACCTCCTCCTTCTATTATTTGTAAGGGGACAAGTTTCACTAGCCATACGCTTCTTAGGATTTTTCCATGACTTTGATTCAGTGTATAATTCGATACTAGACTCTGCTGTATATTGGGGCAAAATCTGAAAGAAACATTGTAATGATGTTTTTGTGAGTGTCAACATTGATATTGAGGCTGGCAAATATCCTCAACCTTACACTTACTTCTACCTTCGCGCAAATGAGCTGGATATTGAGGCAGCGTGCGCCTCTGCATTTTAATCCAATAAGATGATAATTCTTTGAACAAGTTTGGGTGCCTAAAATCCTCACAGTAATATATTCAACGTCATTTGGGTCCTGAGCCATACCTATATTTTCTTGAATAAGCTTGCAATACAATTGTCTGAATTCACATTTGGAATCAAAACAACGAATAGAGTTCACAAATCGACCATAGGGGCACCGCATTTCACTATTCTTTGCATCATATTTTGTTATATAAGTCTGTATCACACGTTCATCACATGTCCAAGTCCATACAAAGCCACCCAAAGAAAAGGACCAAACGTATCTGCAATTGTAGCTTTCCTTTTTATCTTGCATTCCATACCCACCTTCACTAAACCAATCAGTTTGATGAGCTACATGGGATTCACTATTAGGCCTAAGATAATCTTTTGCAAAGGATCTGATCTCATTGCATGTCCAAATGTCGCATATTAGTCCTTGAATGAATGAACTTGAAGCAGAGTTGGGGTAAAATAGGATTCTCTGTTCCATGAATTCTGTTTTCCTATCTGTTTGAGAACAAACTTGAGTGATTGCCACAAGATGCTTTCCATCATAAGACATCACCTGTGCCAATGAATTCTTAATAAACACGGGTGCATGTTTTTCTGGGACTTGTCTCCTCCATTCAGCAGCCTTCAAGTTTACAAATATTAGTGGTTTTGCAACGTAAGGAGATACAAAATAAATATGAGAAGATTAAACACTTACAGGAGGGGAATCAAACAATTTGATGTTGCTGAATCTGGAGACTCCGTTCCATGGCAGCTTGTCATTATCTTGCACAAAAGCAATAAAGTTAATCTTTGTGCCAATCTCAGGAAACATGTCACCAATCTTAACTGTGAGTGAAATTGTTTCACCAATTTCTGCTTTTACATCTTTTTTCACATGAAGTTCATTCCATAATTCGTATTCTGTCCCAGAAAGAGCAATACATCGTTTATGGAATCCTCCATATGTATCATCATCAGTATCTTCATCTGCGCATATTGCATGTCCTTCAGCCTCTTCAATCAGTTCAAATTCAAATGAAATGTGGGTATTGCCATTCACGTTAAAAGGCCTTTCAAGGCTATAAGCCTTCCATGTATTTCCATACAAAGCTATGCTTCCATCTTCACCAACATATGACCCTCCTCCCCCAATGAACACATTATTTGTTCCATAATTTGCTGCAAAGCTCATGATTTGTGCATTGAATTTGGACTCATTCAAAGTCATAGACTACACATGTAAATTAGTGAATGTTGAAAGTCACAGATTTCAAAACATACAAAACAAATTAACTCACTCTTGAATGGCATTTATTACTTTGGCAGAGACCCGACCTGCACTCATTGTGAAATAAGCATGGTTCCTCTTCATTTTTGGTAAGTTGTGTCAACATGTTTGCAATTGAAATACAAAAGTCATCTTCTCTATGAAGCTTATGGTGCAAACCTTCTTTGGTTGTTGCAGCCATGCATCCAGGTGTACAAGTATTATCAAAAGTGGACACACAAGGATCAGTATCACTTGTAACTAGAGATCTCCTTCCATAATGAATTCCTTTGTTGTAGAAATTGATGTTTTGAATCAGTGATGGAAGTGTGTCATCGATTGCACTGAATTCACTTGCAACTTGCATGATTCCAATGTAATCAATATCTGACAATCTAGAAAAAAAGAGCTCTGTGAGAGCAATATCAACAGATTTCATTATGCCGGGTTCTGCTAGTGAATCCAATGTCTTAATATCTGTTCCAAATCTTGCTGCAATGGCAGTACCACCAATTGCCAAGCATTTTGTTCCTGCCCTGTTTATACTCTCATCAACAATATCTTTCCTCTTTGTGACACCATCGTCAACACAAATTGCAATGGCTTCTGTATCATTTGCAAGAGTAATATCAAAGGAAAGCCTACTGTGAATTGAGACAGGGTATGATGCAATAAGTTTGTATGCTATTGAGGTAGTAGAAAATACTTCAATAGAATCAGCATTGACATGAAAACCTCCTTCCCCATAAAAACCTCCTTTCCTTGCATCAGAATCAAAATCAAAATGTATTTCAGAATGCCTATAAGTGCCTGCAAAATGCAATTGATTTTCCAATTGGAGTGAGATATCAGAATCGGGATCAAATGAAATTCCAGTTTGATTCATGGTATTCTCTGTATCCCAGATGACAGTACCATTAACAGTGAAAACTGTCAACGCTCCACTATCTCTAATTCTCAAGAATGCACCATCGTTGTTCAATGAATCTATCACATCAGTTGTATTAAGTTGAGGATAGATGCAATAGTGATAGTTATCAACAGGAGAGCCAGTACAGCCTGGTACAGATTCTTTATTCCTTCTAAAGCAAACTAGTCCCTCTTTACAATTATCATTATGATCACAATTTCCTTGACAAAGCCCAAGTGCACCATATGTGTTTGCAGATGTACCAGAGGAATCATCCAGTGCAGCAATTAAAGTGTCACCTTCAAAGTCAGGATCAATGCAGTATTTTTTTCCATCATTCACTCCAGAACATCCTGGAACTGGAGTCATGGATGGGGATGGCTTGAAAAGTGGAAAAGGTGAGATTAAGTCAAAAAGGGGTTTTGTCAAATACATGATTAGAGTATCATTCTCACCACATTGGAAGGCTCATTGCTCAAACTTGGTTGACTAGTCGTGGATGGCTTACAACGTGGAAAAGGTAAGATTAAGTCAAAAAGAAATTTTGTCAAATACATGATAGGAGTGTCATTCTCACCAAATTGGAAGGCAAATTGCTCAAACTTGGCTGACTAGTCATGGATGGCTTACAAAGTGGAAAAGGTTAGATTCAGTCAAAAAGAAGTTTTATGAAATATATCATTTTAGTGTCATTCTCACCACAGTGGAAGGTGCACTGCTCAAACTTGGCTGACTTGATGGTTCATCAGAAGGTTCACTGCTCAAACTTGGCTGACTTGAAGGTGCACTGCTCAAACTTGGCTGACTAGTCATGGATGGCTTGCAAAGTGGAGCAAAGGGTTAGATTCAGTCAAAAAGTGGTTCTGTAAAACATATCATTGGAGTGTCATTCTCACCACAGTGGAAGGTGCACTCCTCAAACTTGGCTGATCTGTGTTAGATTCCAAGACGTGGAAGCTTCTATCAAGACCTGTGCCATCTTGATGGTAACATTTCAACCCTAAACTACAGGACAAATCATTGTTACAATGCCCTGCACACACTTTAAGAGGTGCCCTAACACTATGCCAAATGGGGTTTTTGTTTTTGTAAATGACAATATTGCCATCATTGTGTAGAATACAAATACTTCCTTGAAATGCTTGGTTATCATCAACAGCACTTGTAGATGTCTCCCATATGATAGCATTGTCAGTTGAATTCCTTAAGACAAGATTTGAATCATGTTGAAAAATCAAGTAGTATTGTTGGTTTTTAGAATAATGACGCTTTTCATAGGGAAGCACATAATCTTTAGATGTAAGAGATCTATGCAGAACCTGAATTAAAAAAAGTTCAAAATCTTAGAAAAATATAAATACAGATGCAACAGAGATTTTGTGACATGGAACTTACTCCTGCTGCACATAACCCTTCTTCTGTGCAAACACTAGATTTGCAGTCTTGACTATATCTGCATGGTTTGGTGTCAAAAATTCTCCCACTGCTGAATGACGGAAAGGCACTTGGTCTCATGGATTTTGACGGTTCGGAAGAAGGGAATTCACTAGGTTGATCACTTGGTTGCACTGAGGCAGTGAGCAATAGAGATGGGATTTGGGATGTTGAAGGTGCATCACTGGGTTGCCTGGATTGGTGTTTTCCTCCTCCACAGATGCAGCATGCATCAATGATGGTCTTTCCACCATAGTCAATTCCCTTGAACTGTACACATATGAAATCAGCTTCACTCTCTTTGATACTGGCACAGCCAAGGTTGTGTGTTACATTAAAATACCAATTGGGCTCATCAATACATGTACTTGGTTGAGAGGATGGCATTGGCTCAATAGTTGGAATAAATGATAAACTTGGTGGAGTAGAGGGCTCTGAGGAGGGATGAGTTGTCTTAAATGTACCGCCTCCGCAAACGCAGCATGCTTCATTTACTGATTTCCCAAAATTTATGTGGTCTGTTTGAGCCATTATGGCTTCACACCAATCAGTACTTTTGTTGGGAATAGTAATTTGGGAACATGTGAGACCTTTATAATCTGTGATCCCCCCAACTGTCCATTCCTCTTCATCTAAACACTCAGTAGGGTTGGAGCTCGGTTCTTCACTAAAAGGAGATTTACTTGGGTTTGTAGAATGGTGTATGCCACCTCCACACACACAGCAAGCATCATAGGTAACTTTGCCTCTGTACTCAATCTTGCTAAAATGTTCACATTTTGCATTTGGATGTAAATCAAGAGCTATTATAGCACACCCAAGTTCATGTGTTGCATTGAAATACCATTCTGGTTCATCAATACATGCACTTGGCTGAGAAGAGGGGAACACATCAATACTTGGAACTGGAGATGTTGTTGGGATGATACTGGTTGAAGGGTAAGTTGTCTTTACAGTACTTCCACCACAGGAACAACAAGCTTCATTGACAACCTTTCCAAAGTTACCATGATCTAAAATACCCATGATCACATCACAGTATCCCAAATGAGTTGTAATATTATGACAATAAAGACCACTGTAGTCTGACATTCCACCAACAAACCAATCTTCTTCATCAATACATTTAGAAGGGAAAGAGCTTGGCTCATTTGATGGCATCACACTTGGTTCATCTGATGGCAACAATGAAGGATCCTCAGAAGGCCTCAAACTTGGTTCATCTGATGGCAGCAATGAAGGCTCATCAGTAGGTCTCAAACTTGGTTCATCTGATGGCAACAATGAAGGCTCATCTAATGGCATCACACTTGGTTCATCTGATGGTAGCAATGTAGGCTCATCAGAAGGTCTCACACTTGGTTCATCTGATGGCAGCAATGTAGGCTCATCTGATGTCATCACACTTGGTTCATCTGATGGCAGCAATGTAGGCTCATCTGATGGTCTCACACTTGGTTCATCTGATGGCAGCAATGAAGGCTCATCAGAAGGTCTCACACTTGGTTCATCTGATGGCAGCAATGAAGGCTCATCAGAAGGCCTCACACTTGGTTCATCTGATGGCAGCAATGAAGGCTCATCAGATGGCATGACACTCGGTTCATCAGATGGCAACAATGAAGGCTCGTCAGATGGCATGACACTTGGTTTGTCTGATGGCAACAATGAAGGCTCATCAGATGGCATGACACTTGGTTCATCAGATGGCAACAATGTAGGCTCATCTGATGGCATGACACTCGGCTTGTCTGATGGTAACAATGAAGGCTCATCAGACGGCATGACACTTGGTTCATCAGATGGCAACAATGTAGGCTCATCTGATGGCATGACACTCGGCTTGTCTGATGGTAACAGTGAAGGCTCATCAGACGGCATGACACTTGGTTCATCAGATGGCAACAATGAAGGCTCATCAGACGGCATGACACTTGGTTCATCAGATGGCAACAGTGAAGGATCATCAGAAGGCCTCACACTTGGTTCATCTGATGGCAACAATGAAGGCTCATCAGATGGCATGACACTCGGTTCATCAGATGGCAACAATGAAGGCTCGTCAGATGGCATGACACTTGGTTTGTCTGATGGCAACAATGAAGGCTCATCAGATGGCATGACACTT
>Ga0209712_10005097_pt1 | contig 10318 bp, 9 predicted proteins | sample ArcOceMetagenome_FD_187443 | JGI IMG/M metagenome (GOLD analysis project Ga0209712, IMG submission 187443) | Marine eukaryotic phytoplankton communities from Arctic Ocean - Arctic Ocean - Greenland ARC118M Metagenome (SPAdes) (version 2) | ecosystem: Environmental > Aquatic > Marine > Oceanic... | reverse complement strand
CCTTCTGCTGATCTAGACAACTTTTCAAATCACATGAAGTCTGTATTGGCTGCTAAAACAGCAGATCAAAAGCAACAATGGTCACATCAGCAGGCGTATATAGCGCCAGGCAATTTTTTGACTTGTGCAGCTATGATGAAAATTGATAGCTGTCCTATGACGGGTTTTGATACTGCAGGATATGACGACGTATTAGGCTTGCTTGAAAAAAACCTAACCACTTCTGTGATATGCCCAATAGGCCGTCGCCATTCTAACGATGTTCAAGCACTCAGCCCTAAAGTCCGTTTTGACTATGATCAAATAGTGATGGAAATTTAGCATGAGTGATTTATCTTTGCTTGCGATGGCAGCGGGCGCTGCCATCGCTATTCAAGCTACAATGAATGCAAAGCTAAGTGTTTTATTAAAAAGCGCAATGATGGGTACTAGTATTGCCTTTTTTTTAGCTGTGTGTTTGCGGTATCGGCGATGATGCTCTCGGCAATTTTGTTTTCAACTAAAAAGGTTCCGCAAATGGCTGACATCAAATCTGTGCCAGTGTATTTATGGTTTTCTGGTGGAGCCTTGAGCGCCTTTGGTGTCGGCATGTTTTATTATCTAATCCCTAAGATGGGGGGGGGTCTATGATGTCTTATGCCTTGTCAGGACAAATATTAATTGCCATTGTTGCTAGCCATTTTGGTTGGTTTGAATTGCCCGTAAAACCCATCACACAATTAAAAATAGCGGGCGCGTTGTCACTCGTCACGGGCGTACTATTAATTAATTGGGAGCCTAGTTATGCACATTGATGAAGCCAATCTGAGCAACCTCACTAATCTTTGGCTGCTATATGGTTCGCAGCCGGTAAAAGCGACTAGGTTGCTGCAAACCAATACACACTGGCCTTATCGTTGTTGGATTGATTGGAATGCGCAATCAGATGACGATACAGCTAAATTGCAAGGTGATGTAAACGACAACAGATGGTTAGAAAACATACCAGAATCGGCAATTTTTCCCCTTTGGCAAGCGATTAGTGCCAATAATAAGTTACTTGCTAGTATATTTGATCCGCAGGTTATTGAACAACTTCTCTTAGATCAACATTGGTATTGCGCCTTTGAGCAGACTGCCATGTATTTAGCATTATCAGGTGATATTAGGCATGTATCTCAAATGCGCGCTGGATTTAAGGTAAAACCAGTAGATACATTTGAAGATATTAAAACGTGGGCTGATATCGGCAGCGAGGCATTTTCCTATCAGATAGACCTTTCTGTAATTCAGCAATTAATTAATGTTGACGATATTCAGCTTTTACTAGGTTGGGACAATAATCAGCCTATTGCCAGCGGTTTACTGTATAAAACCGGCGATATCATCGGTGTACATCAAGTTGGGGTTAAACAAGCTTTTCAAGGTAAAGGTTTTGCCAAGTGTTTCATGTTGGATATTATAGAAGCTTGCGCACAATGGCAGGGTAAATATGTTGTTTTACAGGCGTCACAGGCAGGCAAACCGCTGTATGAAAAATTAGGATTTAAATCGCAGTTTTCGATAAAAAACTTTATGCGAGTTTAGATTGAATATATCAAACAATTGGCTGCCTTGAACTCCACAAAGTGTTTCGGGCGTTGAGTGACACAATAATTAGGAATTAATTTGAAGCTTATTAGTAGGAATATAAAATGGATCATGGTTTTTGCACTACAAGCCGCGTTAATTAGTATGTTTGGTGAGTCACTTACTCAGCCTTTAGCTCAAGTTGTTGTTAGAAGTTGGGGGGTTCTTATTTTCCTTATGGGCACATTATTAATTTATGGCGCTTACAAGCCAGTGCATCGAAGTCTCGTTTTAGTTATTACAAGCATTAGTAAAATAGTATTTATTGTTTTAATTGTTATTTTTGGCACTCAATATATTGATAAGTCTGCAGTGACAATAGTATTAGATTCAGTGCTAATTATTATATTCCTTACCTATTTAGTTAAGGTGAAAAGTGTTAACTAAAAGACTATAAAACGAATCAAAAAATTTTGGTAGCACTCATTATCGCTGATATTTTCAACTACTACCCGTAACTTATTATGGTTTTAAGATCCGCAGTAGATCGTCAGTTTATCAATATGACCAAGTTGTTTAGCACTAAGGCGAGAGCTGCATTAGCTATGATTGAGAAGTTTTAGATAGCGAAATTAATCACTTAAATTTTAACGGCCAATTTTGAGAAATTGAGTGTTCAAAGCAGACTATTAATTAGGTGAGAAAGCTTCAATATAAACTTGTTTCATCAGTGATGGCGCAAGAAAATTATCTTTATCTAAATTTCCTTGTTCTTTAAGCAATTGGTAAGCGAGATTAAATCTGTTTAATATATCTTTATGATGTTTACTTTTTTTGGAAACCCAGATACCCGCACTACTTTGTACTAAGGGTATGAAATTTTCCTGATTCAACTGCACTGGAAGTTTGTCAAAATACCACTCAAACACATTTGACCCCCATAATAATGATGCTTTACCAGAGCTGTAAATTTTAATCGCAGAAGAGATTGTACTTGTTTCAATCAGTTCAACCTTTCCTGTGGCGACTAAATTTTTGAGGTTAGGATAGACCTCATAAATGGATTGCCATCCTCTTACCATGACTAAACTATGGCCTTCTAATGTAGTTTCGTTAACAGGTATGTCATCAATCGCTAGATCCGTAATCAAGCCTGCAATAAAAGGATAGGACCATTTTGTGTAGCTACAACAACCCTCAAATCTCGGTATGTTGGCAGTCATTAAAACGTCGCTATAACCCTTTTCTATGCTCATGTAAGCGCGAGCAGTTGGATATATAATTACCTCACATTTCATTTTAGCAATAGTGCAAAATGCTCTGGTGGTTTCTACTGACTTACCCGAAATACGACCATTCTCGGTTCTGTGGGTATAAGGAGGGAAGTGAAAGGAGGCTATATTCACATCAATTATGGGTAAATCATTCAGCTTTTGTTTTAATGTTTGTGCGGATAATGGAAACACGACCACACATATCATCCAGAGGCAAAATATGGGCGCAACAGATATAAGACTATATAAATAGCTTAATACTTTATGAGTTCGATTTTGTGGGATGACGTTATCACCATAATCTAAGTTAAATTATCAAATCAGCTTTTAGTGCGGGTATATAGTCTTGTCCTTAGACTTCACTGGAGCTCGATATTACTACCAAATTGCCTGTGATCTTTGATCCGACATTGTCGCCAATCAGAATGCTCTAGTTGAGAATTTCAGAATGTATAAAGTATATATGCACTGTCTAAATTTTGTACAGGAAATAATTAGTTAACCGTAAACTAATCCAGAAAAATTCGTATCTGTTACTCAGTGAAACTTTTCGCTAGTTACTAAACTTTATAAGTCTCAATACGTTCTTTCATATCATGGGCTATTTGTGAAAGTTGTAAGCTAGATGCTGATAATTGTTCAGCGCCCAGAACTGTTTCTCTGGCTTGGTCATCAATACTTGCCACGTTACTATTAATGATTTGGATGACCGTACTTTGTTCTTGTGTCGATGTGGCTACAACTCCTGTGACATCGTCTACAGACTTAATACTCTCGACGATTTTTGTTAGCACCGCGGATATCTGTTGTGCATTTGCGACGGCTTCTTTGGCTTGATGGTTACCACTTTCAATGCTAGCGAATGCCTTTTGCGAACTACTTTTTAGTATGTCGACCACATTGGATATTTCTTGGGTCGATTGTTGGGTACGTTTCGCCAACGTGCGAACTTCATCTGCAACAACTGCAAAACCTCTACCTTGTTCACCCGCTCTGGCAGCTTCAATGGCAGCATTTAATGCCAATAGGTTAGTTTGATCAGCTACCGATTTGATTACGTCTACCATGCCCAAAATATCGTTCACTCGGCTATTCAACTCGGTAATCGTATCACCCACTCGAGCCACTTCTACCGCTGTTTGCGAGATACCTTGCATCGACGTTTTAACTGCTTTTTCGCCGTTTATCGTTTCTTTTGCGGCGTTTTCAGCACCATCTGATGCAATATGCATATTTTCCATTACTGAATTTATGCTAACGCTCATTTCTTCTGTTGCACTGGCTATACTAGAAATGTCTAATTGAAGTTGGGTGAGGTTAGCCTTGCTTTGTTCTGTAGCGCTAGCCGCTTGGATTGTTGCTTCGCCAATTTGATGTGCGTTTTCACGAAAACTGGTAAAATCGGCTCGGATATTTTCAAAGGTAATATTGATTAATTTAGCTATTATTCCTAGTTCATCTTCTGTCATTATTTCGACTGAATCGGTCAGGTCTTTTTCTGAATCCACTTTTTTCATAAATCGGTCAATTTCGAAGGATTGTGTCGCTCTTAGTCTGATAGTACTAAAAACGGCATAAGCAACGGCTAGCATTAAAATTAAAATTATAGATTCAAATACAATCACATTACGTCTAGAGCTGACCATTTTTTGTGAATACAGAGTTGTTTCTTCTAGCAGTATTTGCTCTGTTATTTTGAGTTTATTAATACGTGCTGTAGCTGCACTAAACCAGTCATCCGCTTCTACGTTAAATCCATTTTCGCTGTTTTCTGCAATACCTCTATAGCGCTTTACTTCGCGGCTTTCTTTGGATTGAACAAATTGGTCCAATACTTTTTTGAATTCTGGGGTGGCGACAGAATAGGTCGATTTCATGTAAGTATTTTGCTTTGTGCCCAGCTTAATATATCGGGTAAATAGTTCAGGACTGAATGATCCGCGGGCAAATACATTACTAAGAACGGCTCGTTCAATACCTGCTTGCTCTTTGGCATAGGCGATGTTGTATAAGGCTAGGAACCTTTCCGATGCACTAGTTTCTTCTAAACCAGATGCTAAATGACCATTTAAATCTAATATAAGTAAATTGTTGCCAGTGTAATAGCTAAGAGCTTTGGGTAAATCGATACTAAGAGAGTCTATTTGCTTACGGATGGTTCGTAATTGATCTAAATTACTAAAAAGTTGCTGAATTGTTTTGTTGGTTTGCTCGTGATGGCTAGTATCATCCATAAAACTTTTGAGATTTTGTATTTCTCTGTCAGTTAATGATCTTTGGTTTCTGATTTGTGATGCAAATTTGGCACCATTTGAACCAATGAACCCGGCTGACATGCCCCGTTCTTTTTGTAATTCATGTACTAGTTGGCTGGTGGTATTGACTAACATAGCGTCAGCAATGGTCTCATTTGCCTGCTCAAGAGACTGGTAAGCACGAAAAACATCTTTCGAGATAAATATAATTAAAACAACAACTGGCACAAGTGTTAAAACAGAGAGGTACCTAGACAACCAACGTTTCATATTTATCCTAGTGGGATTTATTTTCGTATATATTACGCACTAGGCTGACATTAGTTCAATTTATTTTAATGCATAGTAAACTTAAATCTCTCACTAATTTTATAAAAAATCTATATTAAACAATAGGTAAGGTTGATAGGTGAATCGATTGTCATATCCAAATATTAGACTAAAGTATGAGATCTAAATCAAATTGAAATTTGATTTAGATCGTAAATAGACTATGAAATATCGCAATAAGTTAATCAATAATCTCAAAAGTTAAACCCGCATTATTTTCTAAACGCTTGATCAATGCATTGCCAAAAATACTGGCAGGTGTCCAGAATCCACCTTGAACTTTATCCTTACTGATATCTTGAACTAAACAGGCGGCCGCTTGTGCTAACATTTTAGCTGTGGAGCCATAACCAGGATCTTGATCGCCTGTTACTTTACAGCGAATTTCTTGACCACTATCGGTCTTGCCATAAAAGCGCAAATCGTAAAAACCTTTTTCTTGGGCCTCTGGGCTTGGGCCTTCACCAGGTTTAGGTAATATAAATTTTTCCATTGCCCAGCGGGTAGGCGGGATAACCGCAGCCATAGCAAAGCCTCCTAAGCCAAGACCTACACCAGCAGCTATACCACTTCCCATTAACCCTTTTCCGGTCAACATGGCTTCGTTATATTCAAAATGTTGACTGTAGCCATCTTCAACTAACGCATTGCTTCTATGCACAATACGGGTGTTAATTACAGCCATAACAAAAGGTGCCACCCAGCTGTTAAAATCGTTGTCGTATTGGGGGCGATTCATATTGTTTTGGCGCACACTATTGCCATGATCTGCTGGACAAATCGCATATGGGTTAGCTAAAGTTTTACGCAGGGTAGGGTTACTGGCTACTTCTTTAAATATATTGGTCATGCTTGCCACAGTGCCGCCCGACGCAGCGCCCTTCATTTTTTTGACGCGCATTTTTATACTGCTACATGTTTCGCCAAACTTTTTCTTGGCATGTTGTTGCAAAAAGTATACGCCTAAATCAGAGGGTACAGAATCAAAACCACAACTATTAACAATACGCGCACCGCTTATTTTAGCCACGTCTTCATAACGCTCTAACATTTTGGCTATCCATTGCACTTCGCCCGTTAGATCGCAGTAATCTGTGCCCAAAGCTACACAAGTTTTTACTAATGGTTCACCATAAAGTGCATAGGGACCAACGGTTGAAACAACCACTTTGGTGGATTCACACAATGAGCGCAGGCTGTCTTCATCTGCTGCATCGGCAACAAAAACGTCAAGTGCTTCTCCTGTGGTACCCAAAGACAATTTTAATTCGTTTAGTTTACTCTGTGAACGCCCGGCAATCGCCCATTTTAGATCGCCATCAACGGCAAACTGAGCAATCATATATCGGGTCATTATTTGCCCAACAAAACTGGTGGCGCCAAATATTATAATATCGAACTTAGGAGTAGTGTCTTGCATGGTCGCTTTGCCTCTAGCTAATCATCTTGGTTTATTTCACAGCATTCAAAATTGTGATGCCGTAACAACGGTTTAAAAACTTATACTAGGGGTCTATTGACCTTTCATATGTCAGTCGAGACTGAGGTCATTTATTTGTATACCGAGGCGTTCGTCTTGAAGTTTAGTCATTCTAAACGAAAGATGAACAACGAAGGTAAGCGAATAAATGACACAGCCCGAAGGGTTTTCCTCAAAACGCACTTACTCCGCGTTAAAACCTGTTTATTTGGATGGCCAAACCTACAGGTTTCGACTTGATTAAGTACATTTTGAGGAAAATCTCGATGATATATGAAAGATCAACAGACCCCAACATATCAGAATAAATTCACTTTAGGGCGAAACATAATGAGCGAAGCATACAATGTAACCGAAATTTGGATTGAAAAATCCAATGTAGCTAATACTAAAATTGTTGAAAAAGAGTTTAACAGCGCTCAACTAGGTGCCGATGAAGTGTTGTTAAAAATCGACTCTTTTGGTTTTTCAGCAAACAATGTCACTTACTCAGTTTTTGGCGATAAAATGGGCTATTGGGGCTTTTTTCCAGCTGACGACTCATGGGGTATTGTTCCCATGTGGGGTTTTGCTACGGTGCAAGAGTCAAAGAGTACAGACGTTAAAGTAGGCGAAAAAGTTTATGGTTATTTACCTATGGCTTCGCATCTAGTCATCACTGCTGGCAAAATTTCACCTACTCACTTTTTTGATATCAGTGAAAAACGTAAAAGTATCTCACCTGTTTATGACAACTATGTGCGCTGTGCAACCGACCCCGGTTACCAAGTTGCAAGAGAAGCATGGCAGCTAAATTATCGTCCGCTGTTTATGACTTCTTTTGTGTTAGATGATTATGTTGGTGAAGGATTAGTTGCTTCTGAGCAACCTGTTAAGCAGGTGATATTAACCAGCGCTTCCAGTAAAACGGCTTATGGTGCGGCTCATTTGTTGATGAAGCACAAAGCAGAGCGTGGTTTAGATTATCAAGTTATAGGTCTAACATCTGCCAGCAACAAAGCTTTTACCCAAGACTTAGACTGTTATGAACAAGTACTAAGCTATGACGAAATTGCCGAACTGGGCCAAGATAAAACTAGCTGGGTGTTGGACTTTGCAGGCAACAAGAGTTTGCTACTAAATTTACAAAAACAATTTTCTGACAATCTCGACAAGTTAGTTTTAATTGGCTCAACCGATGTAGACGCGCAGCAAGATAAACCAGATGGTCATTTAGACAGTGAATTTTTCTTTGCTCCAAGCCAAGTGAAAAAACGCTCAGGTGAGTGGGGACATGCTGGTTTTGCTGAACGTTATGCAAAAGCTTGGCAAAGTTTTGCTGTGCACATGAATGACAAAGTGTCCGTAGCTGAATACTCTGGTGCCAAAGCTATTGAAGCGCTTTACCATACTGGGCTTGAAAATAAGTTAAATAACTTAGAAATTAATGTGCTAACTTTTTAGTGATATGGTCAATTTAAGTGGGCACTGTTAGAAATGGCAGTGCCAGATAATATTCATTCTATAACCCGCAAGCAGTATCAGGTTTTAGAATGTTTTTTACTAACTTCGCGGAATTTTCACACTATCAGCCACAATTTCATAAATTAAACCGGGTTTAAGCATACTGGTTTTGCTTTTTAAGTCGGCTTCAAAATGTGCAGCTTGTTCTGGACTGATGTCTTTTTGCACCAGAACGCCGGCAAGTGTAACGGTTTTACCACTGCTGTCTGTTGGGATAAAAAAACCATAATCACGAAACGAAACACGCAAAATATGTTGGTTTTGTTGTGCGATAAAAAAACAACCTTTCTTTTGGCACACTTTGGCGATTCTGGTTTCTACTTGAAATGGCTTAGCCAAGTGCGAAGGGGAATTAGTGGCCAACTCTTGCATACTCAGTTTAGGCAGCGAGTGATCAAGCTTTACCCCAAATGTTTCACTTTGAGCATCTTGTGTGACTGGCTCTGATAACCTCAAAGTTTCTGCGTATACACCAAATGTTAGGATGAAACCGACTAAAGTGCTAAGTGCGCGTTTCATAAATAACCTGTTATTAAAAATTTTATAAATCATAAAGTTAGTTACGATTAAAATCTACAAGTGTTGATGGCTTAATGGCTAATCCCCGTCAGCAGGTGATTTAAAATTTTTAATGGTCTGGAACAATGTAAACAAGTGGCAATGTGTTGCCATGCGAAGCCTAAATTTACCGATTGATGTCAGAATATCTGTTGTCTAAATATCAGAGGTATATGATTTATATAAGTTTTTAAACACCTGTAATACTGGCGTGTTAGTTGCTGTAGCTTTATTAAATTCCTCAGCCAATCATAAACATGGAAATTACTAACAACCCTTTATCTCTCTTTAGTTACATCGGTGACAATAATAATAAAGCAGATAGTGTGCTTCAAGAGCTGGCTAAAGGCAGTAATAAAGACGTTAGCGGCGGACTCGATGTGCTTGAAAATGGCTTGAGTAGGGGCGCGTTTGAAGAAACGTTGCAGCTTCTGGAAAAAGGCGAAATCGACATTGATCTGAAACTGGTTGAAAATTATTATCAGTTTAATCAACAAAAGCTCAACAGAGAAGTCGCCCAGTTGGCGGGAGACTTTGAACTTGGGTCAGAGGTAATAGTGACATTACAAAATGGGGAGTTGCTGGTTGAAGGTGAATCTGATGACGCCAAAGCGCTGCAGCGATACCTTGATAAAGACAGTCGTCTTAGCGCTTTAGTGCAACAAACGGCTAAGCTGTCTCAGTTTGTTGAGTGGGGACAGGCAAAAGAGCAGGCCTCTGTATACCAGTCTGAAGATATGCCGGAAGCGCAGTTGGTGGATTTTTTAAAAGATGCCAGATTAGTTGTGACGCAGAGCAACCAGTTTATTATATCTGATAAAGGTTCCGCTTTTTACTCTCAGGGCCACACCCAATACTTAATCGATAAACTTTCGAAAGAAACAGAGTAGTCTGAGTCCTGATGCACTGAATCAGTATGTTGAACCTAATTATTTAACGGATTATTTCTTTCAAACGCCTATATAAATGGCTTTCAATAATCAGTGTCAGCCATCTTGTTTCAACCCAAAGTTCAGGGCTTTCAACACACACAATCAACAACCCTGTTTCAAACCAAAGTGACAATTTAATACCTTACATATAAAGAACACTAGTTTGTTAGTTATTACCAATGTTGGAAATAGTGGGAAAGATGTCACTGTTAAAGTCTCTATAATAAACAGTATGCTAAATGTATTAAGTGTTTTTCCACCAACTATCGCTGTGCACATAAAGTTGCGCCTTTCTAAAGTAGGCGAGTGTTGTTTTACGATCTTGTTGATTTAGAAATTGTCCAACCACTACTTTTTGCTGTTCATCTTCTAAGGTTATATGAGTTTGTTCATAATCGGTTTGAGGCTCTGTCGTTTTGACTACCAATTTGTGTTTTT
>Ga0209712_10005096_pt1 | contig 10318 bp, 7 predicted proteins | sample ArcOceMetagenome_FD_187443 | JGI IMG/M metagenome (GOLD analysis project Ga0209712, IMG submission 187443) | Marine eukaryotic phytoplankton communities from Arctic Ocean - Arctic Ocean - Greenland ARC118M Metagenome (SPAdes) (version 2) | ecosystem: Environmental > Aquatic > Marine > Oceanic... | reverse complement strand
TTTACGCAGACGACAGCAGCCTCAGAGTCCTTCTTTTTGGCGACGCCATCAAATAAGCCTGTGCAGGCTCATGTACAAAAATTTAATATTTGGTTGTTAGAACAAGCTGAACGAGAGCGTACTTAAGTATTCATGACTAAAAATTTTATGAGTATGAGTATGAGTATGAGTATACTTCTATTCGCCCGCTATTATTTAGCTTTGGTTGACGCTGGCAAGACTCGCTTCGCAAATGCCTTAGATTCCTTTCACAACATCAATGACATTATTATGTCCCACTATAAAAATTTGGTATCAATTTTAACTAATAGAACACCACCTCAGATAAGGTTGTTTGACTAAAAACTATTTATGATTATAAACAAAAGTAATATTCAACATTGGTTTCCATAGCAGTAGGAGGCGCTTATTTTGAAGTAACGCATAAATTTCATGAATTAAGAAGATCTAGCGAATAGCACATTAACTTAAAGTACCAAGAAAACGATCGGTTTGGGACCAGCGAAACCGATGTAATACATCCAGAAAGTGAAGGTTTATTTATTACCATTACACAAAAATATACCATCGAATAGCTACTTAAAAATCAATTAAGGTACCTTTGGATTACTTAGATAATATTTAAACAGAAACACCCGCTGGGATCACAAAAAGTCATTGAGCCTCTAAGTCCAAGAACATACTTTTACCATTTAAATTAAAGCTATTTAGTTTTATCCCCAAGCTGGCTAATTGGAAACGCGCCACAACACTCAGTGGGCTCAGATAAACAGCAAATTGCAAAGGGCAAAGGGCAAAGAGTAAAGAGCAGATAAAAGTGTGGGTATGCGACATCCGAGCAAGAAGCGGTCGGTGGGGGCATTATTTTTTCAACCTCTCATGTCCATATCTTTTTATTATAAAGTACCAACCCACAAAAAATAGACTACCCCAATAACTGTATAAATATACAGTTATTGGGGTAGTCTATATCTATTGTCAAGGATGTCATCATGATCACTAGGTTGTTTACAGTTGAAACGTAAAGGATTTTAGTCGCAGGCAGTCAGTCTGATTTGCGGTGCGCGGCGAATAGCAAAAATTGGCCCCTCGCTGGTTAATGATATGTTGCTCCACTAACCTGTTATACAATAATTATTGTGCTTACCTTTTTAATTTAGATTTCTTTGCCCGATACTCTCAGAGCAAAGGTAAAAGTACTGGGTATTATGTGTTACACATTTGCGGTATTACTCAAACCTTTACAAGCAACCTCGAGGTGTAAAATTTATGTTGATGTATTTGTGGCTCAGCGCAACGTTAATAGCGCAGAATAATTTTTAGATCTTTATTATTTACTCACCTTAAAATCTGTAAACACCGTTTAGTTAAGTTTGTCTCACGAGTGAGACAAACCCACCTTAAACAATGTTTACATGGCGTTGTCTTCTGTAAAGCTAAATACCGCTAGTATCTTCGTCCAGCCGCTGACGTCAGTATGGTCAAGCTGCGTCAGATCTTTGCTGTTACACTGTCTCTTTATCTTCATATTTTAGTCCTTGATGGCGTGTATAGAGAAGATAACTATGCCACAAGGTTAATAAGTGTTGCCGATAGAGCAGGAACAGCACTGAGTGAAAAATTAACATAAATTTTTTACCTTGATATTAAAATTCTTGAACAATACGGTTGTGCGATGTTGAGGCAAATATCGAAAAGTTATCAGGAAAGCTGATTTGTATAGCAAATAATTACCTATAGATTTTAGACACACGAATATGTCTAATGCACATCCCTTGTTGATCCAAAGGGTACTCAGTCACCTGAAGACAAAAAATAATGAAGTCGTTGAATTATTGCTTTCAGAAAGTAGAGCGCTGTGCGAGGTCAGTGTGTTTATATAAGAGCTATTTAGCATCAAGAACGAAGTTATATTCAAAATTAATTTACCTAACTGTAATGAGGCACTTATTTTGAATAATACAGAGCCATTGATTAATATACGAAAAATAGTCGATTTTCATTTCTTTGAGTAAAAAAGTGCTGTTAATGTGAGAAAATGTGGTTAATTCCCTGCGCAGCAGTCTTAAACATGATATGATGTTTTTATATACGGAATGTGAATCTTCGTACGAAATGTGTATCTCTGTGCTGAATGTAAATCTCTGTACGCAATTACACTTGCATTAATTTAAGAATAATAGGCCGAAGGTCGCACATTTTTAAAAAATTAATTTAGAAAATATCACTCTAAGGTCAGCTTGTATCTGAAAAGATTAGAACTAGAGCCTTAGAACTCAAATAACCTAGACATATTCCTAAAAAGTTACGTCACCGTCAAGAAGAATGAATTATGAAAAATAAAGCCCTAACTCTGATCGCCAGCAGTCTTTTAATTATGAATGCTGCTACTGCTAATAGTACTGATATTCTCAAAGATATGGAAGTTTCAGCATCTATCGCAAGCGTATGTTCTCTAAATGTATCAGACACCACATTAGCATTTGGGAACTATGAGGGTGCTGCTCCTTCTAAAGCTTCAACTGAATCTTCAGACATCGTATTAACGTGTAATGGTACTCCATCATATAAGTTATATACTTCCGTGGCAGTTGCGGATCGTAAGATGTCTGGTACTAATGGTTCTACTTCTGAATTGAAATATAACCTCTTTACTAACGCTACCGACGGCATAGCATTGGGATCAGATAATGCAGGCTCAACAATAGCTGGACAAATTCTCGGCTTGAGTGCAGCGGGCGCAACGGCCACATTAAATATCTATGGGAATATAGATATAAACCAGTTTTTACCAACTGATACATATACACAAACGGTATCTTTAGTTCTTGAATACTTATAATATTGTCTAGTATGAAAATTCAGAATAAGCCCATAGCTGCACTTTTTGCAGCGGGCTTAATCTTTTCAATACTGGTGGCCTGCGCGCAGGCGATTACTATCTCGCCTGTTCATCTTTCCATGTCTGTGAAAAAGCCGATCATCAGCCTTACGGTGACCAATGATTCTGCGAAGATCATGACATTCCAAACCAAGACAGTAATCTGGAGTCAGGTAAACGGAGATAACGTATACAGTGACACCAACGATCTTATGATCACCCCACCTATCGTCAGCATTCAAGCAAATAGCTCGCAAGTCTTTAGACTTGCACTGTTTACAAACAGTCCGCACCTTGTTGAGCTGTCATACCGAGTCATACTGGAAGACATAACGGCTGAATTGGCGTCGGAAGAAAATGGCCTTAGTTTTAAATTTAATCACAGCCTTCCATTGATGTACGCGCCTATCACCCCCCTTGATTCCGTCCTTTGGACTCGATGCGAATCAAACGTGATGGGTAAAAGTTGTTTACGCATGGACAATCAAGGTAATCGGCATGCAAAACTGGTGAGATTTAATGCAATATCTACAACGTCACAAGTGCCATACAAAGGGGCCAAAACTGTGCTTGCAGGCAGTTCTGCCCAGTGGTTTTATACTACAATGATAGATGCAGAGAATACAACTCACCTCGAGGTAATCACCAGTAGGGGCCCTGTAATGTTGATTATAGAAGATTTACCTTGGGCTAACTAATCATTATTCCATTACATTATGGCTAATAAATTGCTTATCAAATTATATGTGGTGGTAAGTTTGTTACTGGCAAGCAATAGTCTTGACGCGCAGCAGGATCAGTCTGACGGCATGTCCGTACAAAGCATTGGAACATCTAAAACAGTCGAGCCACCACAAGCCGCATTCTTAACCCTTAAGATAAATAGTACGGCAATAGCGGGTCTTTTTTATGCAGAATACTTTAGTGATGGCAGAGTCATCTTGGTGGAAGACGCGTGGCGTGCATCCAACCTAAATATCCCAGGAAAAAAGCTGCTTATGGGTTATGGGCAATGGGGGTATGACATTACGTCATTACCAGGAGCGAGTTACGAGCTTGATATTGCCTCGCAGTCGATAGCGATACAGCTGCAAAGTGATGCCTTTGCCTTAACTAAGCTGTCTAAGACGGCCATCCTAAATGATGCCCCTGAAACATCATCCTTAGGTGTGTATGTCAATTACAGCCTGAGGGCAACAGTTGGTCAGCAGGGATCTAAGAGTTATGGCGCTTTGGTGGAAGGAGTAGTGTTTAATCAATACGGTGCGGTGGTTTCCAGTGCCGTAACGTCTGCGGGTAATGGTCAGAACACTATATTTCGTGGTGACACTTATTTCCAAAAAGATATGCCTGGCAATATGGTGAAAGTGATTATAGGTGACTCCATTACGAGTGCCGGTGCATGGAGTCGGCCGATACGTTTTGGCGGCATTCAGTGGTCAACAGACTTCAGCCTTAAGCGCGGATTTATCAGTATGGCAACGCCATCCATCGACGGCTCTGCTGCGCTACCATCAACTATTGATGTTTTTATTGATAATCAAAAAAGTCAGTCAAACTCAGTGACTGCTGGACCCTTTCAGATCAGTAATCTTCCTACCAACTTTAACGGTGTCGGAGAAATTAATGTGGTGGTAAAAGATATATTAGGGGTTGAAACAATTAGCACGCAGCGCTTCTATTCCACTGCGCGCTTACTTAAACAAAGTTTAAGTGAATTTTCTTTTGAAGCGGGAATGGAAAGAAAAAACTACGGTGTTGAAAATAACAATTATGACAAGCCTTTTATTGCAGGAACCTATCGTCGTGGCTTTGACGGCTATACAATAGAAGGCCACACCGAGATCCAAAAGACTCGACAAGCCATCGGCATTGATGTGGCAGGCGTGATCAAACAATATGCAGTCATGTATTTTGCCTTAGCGGCATCAAACACACAGGGACAAGCCGCGCTGCATGGTATCGCTGGGATTGAACATTCGTCTAAAGACGTCAATGCTAATTTAAGGATTGAACATTACGACCGTGACTTTGTGCAGATGGGCGCGTCGATAAGCGATATCGGCCCACGGCGCAAAATTGTGGCCGGTTTAGGGGTTAATTTTTACAGAAACTTGTGGATCAATACTAATATTATTAGTGTGACGCGCTGGAATTCAGATACATTTAACGTAGCACGTTCTTCCTTGGCCATCCCGTTCAAACAGGGTATGAGACTTAGTGCTTATGCGACCAAGCAATTTGGACAAGAGCACAGTTACACCGTTGGTTTAAATATATCGCTGCCACTGGGCGAAACGGGGGTGATAGCAATGAATTCCTCCCAAGATAGGCTAGGGGCAATTGGAAATAATATTCAGCTTAGTCAGGCTATCGTTAAAGGGATCGGTTACCAAGTTCGTGCCAGTGATAGCGTTGACCGGCCCGTGTCGGTTACCGTTAACGCAGCCACTTCCGTCAACAACACCAGCTTAACACTTGCACAGTCAAGATCAGGGCGAGCATATAGGCTGCGTACTAATGGCTCAGTAGGTTTATTGGGCGGACTTCCATTTGCATCCAAACAAATTGGTCTCGGAAGTTTTGCGGTAATTAAAGTGGCAGACGAACCTAACGTTGATATATACCAAAGTAACATCAAGGTGGCCAGAACAAATTCAAATGGCTTAGCAATGCTGCCCAATATGGTAGCTTACCAACAAAATAAAATTTCGATTAAAGCGGAAGATATCCCTTTTGATATGCAAGTGAATGAAACAAGTCGCTTGGTCACGCCCTTCGCCCGCAGTGGGGTGTTTATTCAACTGGATATTAAGAGAAGTAACAACAGATTAGTCCGCATACTCAAAGTAGATGGCAGCCCTGTACCCATTGGCTCAAAGGTACATCTGCTGCCACGTAATACCAATTTCTTAGTTGCCAGACGTGGCCAAGTTTACCTGACCGAGCTCAGTACTAACAACACGTTGCAGGTGTCATTTCAAGAAAACACTTGCTCCGCTGATCTCAGTGCCCCGGTCAACAGTGCTGATACTCATAAAATTTTGATTGTGGTGTGCAAATAATGAAAATAATCCCCCTTATGAGCTTAGGTTTGATGTTAAGCACTGCGCTAACTGAAGCGGCCGTGAGTTGCAGTATGAGCTCTGAAGGACTGAACTTTGGGATCATAAACCCATTATCATCAGCAGAAATCACCAGTATCGCAACAGTCAATTTAGACTGTGCAGGTGGTCCGACCAGCTACATAGTACAATTATCTCAGGGTAATGGCACTATGGCACAACGAGTAATGAAGAGTGGCTCGGATAACTTAAAATACAATCTTTATACGTCAAATTCATATTCAAGTGTACTCGGTGATGGTACCGGTGGCAGTGCAACGATTACCGGCTCATCGGTCACCGACACCATGAAAGCCTCACATTATATTCATGGAAAGGTGTCTACTATAGGTTTAACAAACACTCTAGCAGGCGTTTACAGTGATAATATTTTAATGACCATTATTTACTAGTAGCCTAGCCATGAAGAAATTGACAAAACAACCTCAAGTTTTCGGTACTGATGCTGTTTAGGGAGTAACACTTAAAAAAACGGACTAAGGAGCATCCGATTAAGAATCAAAAGTACCATTGCCCTGACCTTTAACCGTTGCTAATTATCATCACCATAATCAAACTTTATTCTGATATCAATTTAGCTGTTTGCGTAGACGTTTTTTGATACTTTATTGGGCGCAGGTGGGAATATAATTTTCATCCGAGCTGAGCAAATTGATAAATAAAAACACTTAATCAAAACACTTAATAAAAGGAATGACACTACCATGAAAGGTGTCCCTAGAATGACTGATACTGGCGTTTTAGAGCTAATACATCGGTCTAAACTAAGATGTCTTTCTACTCATCATATTTTTTTCTAAGTATATTTTATGCCAATTAATTTAATCCCCACTCACTGATCCAGTGTGGCACTACACTACCAATATAATCATAGCTCAATGCACTGACTATCATCGCAATTCAATCCAAATAACGTGTCTTGTTACGCACAACGTTAAACGACACATCAAAACTGTCAAATTCCTCTTTATCCATTTTGACTTACGAGCACGATTTGACATACAGGGGCATAAAGGTACATATTAAGTCTATGGATATTGCAACCTTAAGTTAAAAGGAGACCTATCTTACAAAGGGTAGTATCAAAATTCAAAACTTCACACCTCAGTATTTTGGTGATCTTGGGTCTAGTCGAATGTACATGGGCCTTTTTAAAACCAGTTATGGCGGCGCGTGTCTTGGAGAATTTGACAGTCTCGGCTGTTATTGTATCAGCGTGCAGTATTGACAATTCGAGCTTAAATTTTATTGAGTCTCAAACGACTAACCCATACAAGTTCAATAGTAAGGACGTACGACACCTTACCCCTTTATCAGTAACCTGTAACAACAAGGGATACAAGAAAACTCATTCACTGGTATCCTCCACCTTGCATTACAATGCTATCAGCACCTCCGCAGTATCAACGGATCAAAATATTGTGACCGTCTATTACAACTAATTTATGCTTTTGTATGGATATATTAAGAGCAAAACAGACACAAAACCTTATTTCCGTCAAAAATGGACATATTAAAAATTAACGGACATATTAAAAATTTTAACTGCATCATCAATAATGATCCGCTTGTTAATGATTTACGGTAACATACTGAGATAAGCGTACTGTTATTCACCAGTCTCAGGTTGGCATTTTACTTGACAAGCTGCATTAAACGTTTATCTTAGATGTGTATTAGATGCTGATGTATTGACAAAAAATTCCTCAAGAAGCATATTTTAGAATTTAAGTCAGGCTATTAAAATAAAATCATGAAATTTCTACTGAAAATTAAAAGCGACAGAGCCATTGTAAGCCATAAAATTGTGGCAATTACCGCATGTGCTGCCTTATCACTTGGCTTAAATGTATATGCGGCAACCGGACTTCTCGAAGTAAAAAGCGAAGTCAAAAATGCCTGTTCGATTGGCGCCAATGCTACAATTGATTTTGGGGTATATGAGCCGGCAAGTATCAGTACCGGCACAACGGGCACTTCACTGAATATAACGTGTAATGGTCCAAGTGTAGACTGGAGGATCCATTCAACCCAGTCGGTTGCGACTAGGTTGATGAAACGCACAGGTGGCACTGAGACACTCATTTACACACTAACCAATTCTGCTGATACCGCATTAGCGGTCACCGACACTACAGGTAGCGAAACGGGTACAGGTAGCAAAGTGGCGATCATAAAAGGTGCGATGGCTGCAGGGCAAAACGTGGTGCCTGGCTTTTACACACAACAAATTTCATTAACAATTTTGTTTAATTAATTAACCGCTAAATAAAGCCCAATTTTATCGCCAATTCCGTGGGGGAAAATTAATTACTTCATCCTTCAATAAATTTGGTTAACCCAATATTTTTGTTTACAGTCCTGAGGATTTGACGAATTAGCTCTGTATTGAGCTGTGACTCCTCTTGTTACGCTCACAGAGCCACTCTTATTTTCAACACCCGAAGTAGGGCTGTTGCTCAATATTTAACAGCCTCATTTTAACTTGTACTGTGCGCTACAATTTAACGTGAGTGAAAAGCAATCACTATGGTTATATGCAAACATTCTTATGTGAATTGAGCCCGTAAATTACGTGGGTTTTTTAAATATAGTATGACTCTGTTGGCACGCTATTTTAATGTCTTTGCATATTTGCCAAGGGTGATCATTGACACTCTGTGACAGTTGCCGCTTTATCATAATTGACCGGAGTAATTACGACATCCTATCTTCTGATGATACATAGACAGAGTAGCAAACAGTACGAATTAAAAATTTTGAGTTGGCTTTTACGATCCTCATGATAGGCACATTGCAAAGCATCATTAAAAATACTAAAACCGTTTGCCTGAGCCAAAGAAAAGGCGATACATGATTAAGTGACAGCTGACGTTGCATCATTAGTCACTATAAAACCCAAAGCGGGTTTCTTTACAGGTATTGTAAAATGGATAAGCGAGGTAACTACTAGCGGTGAGAAAGGTATTGGTATTCACAATAATTCTGCTCTTTATTATTTAGAATACTATCGTTAATGGGATTTGTTGTGTGTAACGACCCGGCATATCGTTTTGACCTGCGGCTATTGTACCTTGGATGATCACCACAGCGCTACCTGTACCGCTTTCGGTATCTGATGTTTCACCGGGTACTATATCACTTGTAGCTAATGGTTTACCTTGGGAGTTACTCAGAGTATAGCGCAGTGTCTCAATACCGTTTTCGCGTGTCATCAACCTAGTCTCGACCGATTGAGTAGAATAAATTCTCCAAGCTACATTAGAGTAGCTACACTCGACATTAAGTGAGGTGCCCGTCGTGCCTGTTGTGATGTGCGCCCGATTGTACAAACCGAAATCAATTCTAGCGGCAGGGCTAATTGAACACACATTACCAACACTACTCTTTACATCAAGCAATCCGGTTGCCGCATAGGCACTTGCATTAAACGCTAAAAAGACACTGATAATAAGCGTCGAAACTCTATCTTTCATAATAATTATACCATGAGGTCTTAGTTGTCTAATTAAGACATGGTTGCCATCTCCAAAAACTATAGCATTATAACACGCGATAAATGGTTTAGCTTAGTTAGTAACCGCTACTTTATCATTCCCTTAAGGCAACATTTTTTGCCTGTGTGTGGTGCGATGCTAAAAAGGTAAAATATATACCTACTCCACATTATGCTACGCGTTAGTGAGCTCAATTGCTTGATGACTTTTTATATTGAAACCGCATAAACTCTGCCATTTATAAGCGATAATCGAGAGTTTTTGATTAATTGGTAATCATTCTACTACCATAGTTTAGGCAACCATTTAAATGTTAGCCCCTGATTTGTAAAGGTAATATAATAAAGATTTTCTATCATCTTTTCTCTTAATCATTATTCTAAGTGGGCCTTGTATGAGGTTGAGTAAATAATTATTGGGTTAGAACTTGATTATTTAAGACATTGTCAGATAAGTTTGATTAGTGAAAAATTCTTTCAAAAAATTAAGCAGTAACCTGAGCTTTTTAGAGTTGGCTGTCCCAGGAGGAAATACTCCATAAACATTGATATCACTAAGTGTGTAATCATCAAGCACTGTTTCTAGGGTACCTGCTTGTATTTTTGGCCAAGCATCGTAAGTAGGAATACGACCTAGGCCATGTCCCGCTTCAACAAATGCAGTGCGTGCAGCGGCATTATTAGTACTAATACTGCCCTTGGTAATAACGCTGAACGAACGACTGTTTTTGGTCAGAGTGACAACACCCGAGGTTAATTTATAAATCACCCATTGATGATGACTTAAATCAGCTGGATTTTTTGGGCGTCCATGCT
>Ga0209712_10005095_pt1 | contig 10318 bp, 5 predicted proteins | sample ArcOceMetagenome_FD_187443 | JGI IMG/M metagenome (GOLD analysis project Ga0209712, IMG submission 187443) | Marine eukaryotic phytoplankton communities from Arctic Ocean - Arctic Ocean - Greenland ARC118M Metagenome (SPAdes) (version 2) | ecosystem: Environmental > Aquatic > Marine > Oceanic... | reverse complement strand
TCCAGGGATGTTCGGGGGGAGAGGATCGTGGGGGAGGTCGACTGCGTGAGCGGGACGGATACAGGCTGTTCAGCACTGTTGTGGCCCATGGATGCGGCACGTCGATAACGCCATACCATATCTGGGCCCATCCTTTATTCTTTGCCATGCGCCTGAAATTAGTGTGCACATGGTGCCTGTGTGCCTTGACAGCTTTGCAATATGATTTGTGTCGAGGCCAATCATCTTTCTGATGCTCCCTGGAGCAGTACAGTGCACCACAATCATGGCAATGTGTTCGTTCGTTGGATCTTCCACACACAAGACATCCCTGCAGCGAGCTCATCACCTGTTTTTTAGTGTCCCCAATGTTCATCGCATATGCGACATGGAATTCATCTGCGATTCTAGAATCGGCGTGTACTTGGCCAATTGTTATCTCAACAAAGCCCTTCAAAGCATTCAGTTTGCTTGCTTCTGACAACTCTATTCCGAAATCTCCCAGGCAGGCGTTTCTCTCAATGTATTTGACGTCTGGCGGAAGTTCAAGTTTACAGATGAAATGTGTCCAATCACGGAAGCAGGGGTAGAGTGCGAGAATCAGTGGAAGTGTGGATGACAAGATGGCGTTACGCTTCCTTGTCCCGATGCACGTATCGAAAATGATCGTCACGTCGTTCTGCATGTCGACATCCTTGTGTATACTGACTTGAAGTAGCCACGCAAAAAAACTTAAAGGAGTCAACAGTAAGTTCTTAGACTTCGCAGATTGGCAGAAGTTCATGACTGAAAATGAACCGTGCACTGCTCCAGTGGGACCGGCCACGACGACGATCATTATCTTTTTGGGTGCATGCTCCAGCTGGGTATGCGCACCAGAATCCTTCTTCATCATGACGTCCGAATGTGATCACATAGAGTGGGTAAGTTAAGCCGGATGGTCGCTTGAGCCAAAATTGCTACGGAAAATATGTAATATACACGTCTATATGTCTGGGAACTTAGTGTGGCTACATGGTGACGACTTGGGTGGCTGCTACTGGTTAAGGGTTACACCAAGCAGAGCTTGAGATACTGTATAAGAACCGTCAAGGAAAACCCCCGGGAAGAAATGATGTCACACTCGCACAGCATTTTCTATCTCATGATGCACCGCAGTGAACCGAAAGGTTACAGGCCACCTACATATATGGGCACTGCTACTCACAATCAGAAAACAGGCCGTTCAGCACTGCTTGTCTTCCAATGTTCAACAGTAGCAGACGGTGAAACACTGTAGCGTAGCAGGCTCGCTCAGACGGACTCTGTGCAGCACTGTCGATCCATTGATCTCAGGCTGCGCAGCACTTGATATGGCTATAAGAGGAATGCTCACTGAGAGTGGTACTGAAAAAAGGCTGTACTGCATTATGTATTAGCCCGCGCATAGCCTTTGCTCCGTTCCAAGATGCGCCCGTTTCGTTCTTTGACAGGCACCCATTCCATTGCAACCTCGTCGGTGTAATGACGGAAGACCTGGAGGTGGTCGTTGTTGAAAGGCGCGACAATGAAGAAAACAACCATTTCAAAGGATCCAACCAAATGAAAGAGATGGGATCGAAAAGCTTTGCGTAGAGTTTGGTGCCAAATTTGTGGGCTCATTCTCCACGTTTGGTCCAAGGTTTCTGGGCGCATCCATCGCTGGTAATCGTTTTTCCATCCAGTAAGAATTTCTTTTAGCTTGTCTTCATTGAGAATATCGTCAGCAGGGTGGGCGCAATGGTCCGCGCGTCGCGCGACCGTCTCTGAGATGAGCTGCTCTAATTTCTCCGCTGCTGTCCACTCTCTGTCCAGATGCCGTCGCATGTAGCCGTCGTCCGAGGGTCCATACTTGGATATGGACCCTAGAGGTCGATCCGTACTTCGATCCCGTAGCATGTAGGCGTCCATACTTCGATCCCATAGATATGTTTGCGTGAGCCAGTCCAGTGTTTCATCATCTAGAGTATCAAGCACTGAAGCAACATGAGGACACGCAGAGAAGGTAAAGTTTGGCACTTCCAGGCCGTCCAGCACTGGCAACGGATGCTTATCTTTGCAAAGGTTGTGCCACCTATCCTGGTAAAATTGCAATACCATCTGCATGTCCAAGGGTGCCGATTGCCATTGTTTTCTATGTACTGCCAGGTCCACTGGTTGGACTAGCGTCTGTGCTTTGCTCCAGAATTTGTGCATTATGAGTTTGTTGAATTCGCCTTTGGTCATTGGTGGTGTTGCGAAGCGGCTTCCAGCGTCGATGATCACGACGTTGTCCTGCACCATGCCGAAGTTGAACAAGGCGTTGTCGCTCAGTGAGTGCTCACTGGAATGTGCCGTAACCATGGCATGGATGGCTCCAAGAATGCAAAAGTAGCTGGTGGCAGGATATTCCTGCAGGACTTGATCTAACGGCTTGGCGTAATCCATTACCCACGCGTACCAATTTTGAGCAAATATCCCTCCAGCACTGTCAAACACTTGGCACTCACAAGATGCGTGGACCATTGGGAAAACACCGGTTGCCTGCAGTGCTTTGAAGAGCTTTGGCTCCTGATCTGGTTTTTCGCACAGCTTCAATACGAGTTTGTCTGTCAGGCGATAAACTGTTTTTGATTGTCCGTGTCCTGCATATTGTAGCTGCCCATAATTCTTTCCCATGATCCACCCATCGATTGTGAATGGAAGTGACAATTTTCGCGTATGCGTCTGCTTCTCCTTCGGCACCTTCACTTGTTCATGGGACGCCCAAATTGTCCACAGCACAGCAGGCGGTGCAGCACTACTCATCGCAACAGGTCGTTCAACACTGCTCCTTCGGCCGCTGGGGTCATACGGAGTTGTAGGTTTCCGTGGCAGGCCAGTTCTGCAGGGTGCATAGTCTGGGTCTGAGTCTGGGTCCATGAAAGAACTCATGCAACGGCAGACTATGGATATGACTTGAGCCGATTTTTTTACTACTATACAGAAATATTGTATCACTCCAACCCTCCTCGGATTTTTTACTACTCCAATACCCATCAGATTTTTTTACTATTATACCCGTACATAACTACTATACAAATAGGTTGGGGCCTGCATTTAGCTTTCAGTTTACTTGTGCATCCAATCACCAACGCTGAATGAGCTACGCCTTTTTCTGCGAAGATGCGAACAATTCTAGTAGTTATTGCATGCACACTAGCAACAGACAATCCTCATTACGTTGACACACAGATTTGATTACGTTAGCAGGCCGTGCAGCACTGTCAGTGGCTGGGAAGCGTACGTTTTTTCAGACCTGGCAAAAGTCAAACCTCGTTATAAAACAGGCCGTGCAGCACTGTCACTAGCGAGTGTACGTACGTGGAAACCAAAGCCGTGCGCTGTCATTGGTTTGCTCTTGCGCAGGCTCAGTGACTCGCACCCAATTGGACTGCCAAACTGTTTCGTTTGGATCGGTTTCAGGAACGCCCGTGGGGGTCATGGAGACTGTAGTAACTTCATCACATGAATCAGGATCATCACCAGATTCACAGCAGCCTGGTTCGCACTCGCAGAAGGTCGACCAGTGAGGTTGACATCCATGGCATAGGGAAGTGCCGTCATAGACACAAACAAGGCAATGATGTGGGCATGCGCATCGAGTCCATAGCTGTGGCTGTGGAATGAAGAAATCATCTGGTGGAACGAAAACTGGGTGGCTCGCTGCCGCTCCTGCATAATGCCTGCCAGCGTGAACAAAGACCTGCTCACTGCTGCTCACTGCAGTGTCTTGAGGATCGCTTGCGGTTATGGCGACAGGCGGTTCAGCACTGTCAAGGCATTTAGATTTTCGCAAGATTGCAAGATTGCGAAACGGGTCATGCATTGGGAAATCAGAACATGTAGAAAATTCACTCGGTGTGTACACATCGCCATGCAAGGCCAGACGGTGATTGTCACGGGCAGGCCGTGCAGCACTGGCCGGTGATCCTGTTTGTAGCCAGTCTGCCATGGCGAGTGGAGAGGTGGCCGAGTCTGCGTTTGCGGTTGTGCGAGCGACTAGGCTTGAGTCAAACCAACGTGGAAACCTTAGCTTAGGAACTATAGCTTGAAAGCTTTAGCTAAGGAACTTTAGCTTAGGAACTATAGCTTGAGAGCTTTATCTCATCCAGCTCACTCATCCAGCTCACTCATCCAGCTCACTCATCATCCAGCTCACTCATCGTCCAGCAGCTCATCAGCCCAACATACATAATGGCACACACTTGTCGTAACTGTTCCAGCTTAGGCACAAGATTAGGAACTGTAACTTGGGAACTTTAGCGTAGGAACTTTAGCTTAGGAACTTTAGCTTAGAAACTTTAGCCTGGGAACTTCAACTTGGGAGCTTAATAGCTCCAGGTGAATAGTTTCAGCTTAATAGCTGGTGCGCTGAGTGCAAGGAGGGCGCGATCTTTTTCCGAATCGACATGGTGCAACAAAACATGGTAATTCGTTGAACTTGCTAAAGTCCATGAGCAAAAAGCCGCAGCGCCACTCAGGAGAACTGCGTGTTGGCGGGCCGTGCAGCACCACCCGGCAACAGGCCGTGGAGCAAACAGGCTGTACAGCACTAATCAGCAACAGGCGAATCACATTCTACGGCGAATAATCTGGAACCTCTGGTCCTGTTGGGCTGCGGCCCAAGGTCCGGCACGTCGAAGCTTGGGCTGGGTTGTCCTCGGAGCTCCAGGACTCAGACTCCCTCTTCCGGGAAATCTGTCCACCTAGTGCTGCAAAGTACAACATCTTAAGCATCACGGGCTTGAGCGCGTCCGCCTCGGCAGGCGTAAGAAGCTGGACATCATCAACCAGTAGCGACTTGGCAGGCTGTTCAGCACTGTGAGTGTCTGTATCAATCACACCAGTCACATTGACCAGCGCAGCCTGGGTTTTCGCACCTCTGGGGGGATCCAGTTTGAAGTCTGTGACAGTGTCAAGAGTGCAAAACGAAGTTAGGCTGTATTGTGTTTGCTCGCCGTCGCCATCTGGTTGGAAAAGGTCGACCACATTTTCAGTCACGAGTTTGTTGCCAGATCCGCCAGCATCTAAAACTTTAGATCGCTTGGTTGAACGGACCAGCGCAACTACACGTGTGCATGGACGCAACATTGCGACGCCAGTGTTTGCTTTAGATGCCGCTTTGGAAAGTTCTGCTGGCGCCTCCTGGGTCTTGTACTGCACAGCCATTGCGTAATGTTCTGATTTTCGGATCATCCCAAGCATGGCTGGAAGAACATTATCAACAGAATGGGTTAGCATAGGGAGCAGCACTAAGGAGCGGAGAGACAAGGCTTCACGCATATTCTGCTCTGCGGCATCCACGATGAAACAATCGAAGCTGTTTTCATTCTGTCCCGGGACGAGTTCAGCAGGCTGTGCAGCACTCGGCTTGCTAGGTCGGCGCATGATTTTAACAGCGGCATAGAATGGGATGCGAAGACGGCGCTCAGAGTGGAGGTGCTCGAACTCATCTGCATCAACGACATTGGCTAGTTTTAGAGCTGCTTGCTCTGTGATGTAGAGCACGATCCGTCCTGTCTCGTCGCGCAACGTAAGTGGGAACCAAATACGTGCGTTGTCAGTGCTTTTGATGATTTGCCCTTCTGCAGGCTCAGTGACTCGAGACCAATTCAATTGCCAGACTGTTTCGTTTTCATCGATTTCAGGAATGCCCGTCGGGGTCCTGGAGAAGGTTGCCAAGAGCCCACATCGTGTTTCTTTCCCTGGCTCCAGTGACCAATCCCTAGCCGCTCTCGATTGCTGAAGCTCAAAAGCCACAGTGTCGCCAACCTGCACGTTGTGCAACGCTGCATCGCTGTTAAGATTTTCGGCCTTAGTGCCAATAGCCTTGGCTATGTATGTATTCTTTGTCGACCGGAAAATGAATTTGCCTTTGTCGTCTTGGGCGCCGCTGATGCAGAAGAAGGACACCGCTGCCTTGTTTAAAAAATGCTCGTCTAGGAGCGCTATCAAGCTTTCTCCCGAGGCAGGCTGTCCAGCACTGGCAGATTCATTGTTTTTGGGTTTCGTATCGAAATACACTCGGAGCGGCATGGTTTTAATTTTCTGAGTGTCGATGTCCAATGAGCCGTCATAAATGTCCACGACAAACGAAGACCTGTTGTTTTCGTGGTGGCGTGTTTCATGCACCTCCTGGATCAGAGCAGTGACATCGAAAAACTGATTGCTTGCAAGGTTGACACTGCCTGCAACGGTGGCCGTGGGAGCAGGCTGTACAGCACTGTCTGGTGCTTCGGCACAAGGATCCATCTTTGTTTTTGACAAGTCCACGACCATTTTTAGTGGACAGCTGACGTACGCAGCTTTCGCATCCTCGACAAAGCCAACGTTGCACATTACGAAGCGTCCACCAGGTTTAGATGTCTTCATGGCTTTCTCGTAGGCTGTTGCATTCTGCGCGGTTTTCTTAAATTGTGCTTGGCAGTATTGGCTCGGGTCCTGTGCGGATACAAGATTGCAGATCAGGTTGGATCCTTGCCTGGGCTTGCCCTGCCACTTGTATTCATATTTATCCTCGAAGGGGCGGGAAACAACAACTTCCCACGTGGATCCGGTCCGCGCACTTGCTTTGTTGAGCAATGAGAGTGGAAGGTGAGAATAGGGGTTGGCAGGCTGTTCAGCACTAGCCTTGCTCGCTGCCTTGGTGGCAGGCTGTCCAGCACTGCTCGCTGCCTTGGTGGCAGGCTGTTCAGCACTAGCTTTGCACGATACACTGGCCATGGCGGTAAGAGTAGGGCGGAATTGTTCTAAAGGCGGGGCAACCTGTGTAAGAGCGGCGCGTCAGCTCTCGAGCCAATGCACACGATGTATGGATGGACGTTGCTCCAGAAGCAAACGATGTGCAGATGGACGATGCTCCCGACCCCGCTCCCGATTCCGGCGAAGAGGGACGACCCGAATCCTACTCTAGTAGCACGCGTACGCACGTATGCTCACGCACGTGCACGCGCATGCACGCACGCACAATGGCAAGCACGACTGCTGCACATGAGTATAGTAGAGCGATTCAATGACCCCCAAAAAACACAAACTTATGTTATAAAGTTTAGGACTAGCGTGTTCGTGGAATTCGAAATCCAGTAACTCCTCAGAGTGATCCGTTCCAGGCATTTGCGTACTTTGAGTATAGAGTTGGAAGGGATCGATGTGCTCCTACATGGCGCCCCAATATTTTTTGTGGCATCCCACGCTGTTCCAAGTCACGCAAACTGTTGCAAGGTGATCCGCAACGGCTGTGTTTGAGAGCACCGAGTTGCAGCAAACACGGCCCACTCAAACACCATGCATGCGCGTGCTGCAAATAGTATGAAAGCATCATTGCATATTTCTAAGATCAAACCATCCAGTAGCAGGCGGTTCAGCACTGCTTGATAAGGGTGCCGCAATTGTTCTGGTAGGCGATTCTTCGGGTAGACACAGTTCTGCAGGTTGTCCAACACTGCTGCTATATGACATCGATCAGGTTTTGGCCTGCACGCTTGCACGCTGGAATGCAGCTTGGATGTTTGAAAACCGACCACCTGCTGAACTGGCTGCATCGTCGGGCCTTGCTTGCTGAATCCTTTGGAGGCGATGCGTTTCTTCAACCAGCTTTACGACCAACTGCGCCTTCACTTCGTCGTATTTCCGCTTGCGAGACTTAGCAGTGGACAGCGTCATTCTTTGAGATACATTCCAGTGGCCAAGCAGTTGTTGGACATCTTGGCGCTGCTTTCGGGAGGCGCGACTTTGCAAGAGTGACAATGCTGTCTGTAGTCGCTGCAACGGCTGGCTCTTTGAGATTTCCTGTGGGGATAAAGTCTGAAGCCAGTCATTGCACTCTCGCAGAACTTGGCAGTCGCTGGCGGCTTGGGAAACGTCAAGTTGCGGCGCAGGCGGTGCAGCACTGCTATCATCAAACGAGGAGGAGGAGTCAGACTTAGAGTTGCTTTGGACGGCGACCTGTGAGGCATCCTCAGCTGGCTGCTGAGCACTTTCTGATAGTTGCTGTTGTAACTTTTTGGCCGCGTTGATGACTTTGTCTTGGAATTCTTGGATCACATCTGCTAGAGATCTTCTCTTTTTGTTCGTTTGCTGTGCCACGTGCCACTCGTTTTGCAGAGGTTGCACATCTTCCTGTCTGGGCTTCGATTGCGACAGCACGGCAACGGCTTCTCTGACACGCTGTGCGCCTGCGCTGTTGCAACTCACGATGGGTTCCTCTGCCAGCCAGCGCTGAACATCGCGAATGGATAATGTCTTCGAGTAAGATGGGAGACCAGGCTGTGCAGCACTGGAGGGTAAAATAGCAGGCTGTTCAGCACTGCTGGCACTCCCAGATGCAACAGAAGCAGGCTGTTCAGCACTGCCAGAGGCAACATCAGCGAATATGAAGCGATGCATGGCTAAGCGCAGAAACTTGCTAAAGTAAGAACCTTGAGCTGTGCAATGAAACTTTAGCTTGTAAGGTTTGGCTTAGGACTCCTTGAATTAACTTACGATGTGCTTAAACCCATACCTCCCATGGCGATCTCGCTTGAGGTGTAAATTCAAAACTTGGGTCCTTAATTTCCAAGATTTCAAATATTGTAATTCAGATATGGGGCTCCAATGGCGATCGCGCGTGAGGCGTCCTCATACAACCCAAATCTGGCCAGACGCATTAAAAAGTAATTGAGTTAGTATGAATGACCAATTCACAAGGGTCGCACACATGATGGTTTTGTTCTGAATCATCAGCAGTCCTCGTGAAGTCTACGCCGGATGTCGAGACCCAGTCTCTTTGAGGGCAAGAAAGACAGGCACTAGAGATATGTTTAGCTACCATTATAAATATGCAACTTCTAGCTACCACTATACATATGTTTAGGAATAATGTATTGAACTATCAAGCTTGCAAGCACCACTCCAAGACTCTCACGAATTGTCAGCAGGCAATGCGGCACTGATATGTCCGAATGTGCTAGGGCATCTCACAACTTGTCAGCAGGCGGTGCAGCACTGCTACATCAAACAGGGAGTCGATCTAGTCTCGGTCCCATGGCCTCGATAAGGCCTCGGCTTGAGCGCCTTCATCTCCAGAACCTTGTCTAATTTCTTGTGTGAGCGTCGCGTATCGAAATCTTCGACCAACTTTTGCTGCCTGTCAGCCAGCTTATCGAATTCGCCGGTCCGTTTCACAACGTCCGACAACTTTCGGCCTTCTGAATAATTGAATTGGTCCCACCAAATCTGGCGGCTCAGCCTTAACTGACCAGCCTGATGTTCCTTATTACGTTGAATGGCCGCGGCGTACTGATCGGTTTGCTTATGCTCTTCGTAGGCAACAAAGAGATTGTTGAGGATGTTGGCATGTTTTGTTGCAGCACTGCGATGTGAAGTAGCCAGCGATTCAGCAGGCTGTTCAGCACTGCCCGGAGATCGTGCACGAATGAGCGGAAGCTCGAGGAGCTTATGCAAAAGGAACTTGCATCCACTTAGCTGGAACTGATACGTGCTGAATGTCTTCTTGGCTAATTGGTGAGCTTCCTGCCAAAGTCCATTGCTCTGCAGTTCTTTGTGATTTGCCAATGTGGATGCTTTCATGTAGGATTCAACATCTAGGCGCCAGGTGTTGTAGATTTCCTTCATGTCATGCACTGGATCCATGTGCATTTCATGGATTGGCTCAAATCCATGTGCCACGCCTCTGCGCTTGAGCCTATTCAGCTGCAGCTGTCGTTGCTTTTGCGCCGTTTGCAGAAGAGTTTCCATTTTGACAGACAGTGGCACTGGTGTTGGGACGGGGTTGCCAAACGGATCCATGAGGAGCAATTTATTTTGAAAACAGCACGCTGAGATGTACTCAAGGAACGCCCCACCGCTGCTATGGTCTTGAGCAGCCGACTCGAGATCTTCAACGAGTTTGTCGTACAATGGCGTGAGAGGCGTCAATCGGAGAACTGGGCGAGCAGCTTTCAAGCGAGCTTTTTTTGGAGCAGGTTGTTCAACACTGCGAGGGCTTGCCCAGACACCCATGAAGGAGTAAGGCCCCCCAGTATCGAGCTGAAAGCATTTCACCGGTGTGCAGTCTGGAGCGTGAGCAAGTAGACATAGGTGATCGTTGGTGAGAAATTCGAACGGCCTCTTCTGCTTAGCAACTATGTTCTCCACCCAAAGACAGTTGCCTTGCCAAGGGCCGCCGATGACAATGTTTTTCGCCTGCGTGCCCTCTGCCTGTTCGAAGTAGTAATCCAAGATGCGTCTTCGTGTTGGCAGTGGGAGCTCCGGCATCGAGGCGATGATCATGCATAGACGCCCTTCCGGAGCGCTGACCGTC
>Ga0209712_10005094_pt1 | contig 10318 bp, 8 predicted proteins | sample ArcOceMetagenome_FD_187443 | JGI IMG/M metagenome (GOLD analysis project Ga0209712, IMG submission 187443) | Marine eukaryotic phytoplankton communities from Arctic Ocean - Arctic Ocean - Greenland ARC118M Metagenome (SPAdes) (version 2) | ecosystem: Environmental > Aquatic > Marine > Oceanic... | reverse complement strand
AGCCACGCATCCCAAACATGACCTGCTCCCTGGTTCAACATATAATGTAAATGAACAGTTCAATATTAAAAAAGAAGAAGACAAATCATCGATAGCGTACATCAACATGTACCTACCATTGCATACGAAAGATCGCCAAAATGATGAACAGCTCGTATTCCATGCGTCTTTATTTCCCGTTCTGTAAACTTGGAAACTCGTTCTCCGTCATCACCCGTGTCAAACCCAGGAATGCCCTGGTCTGCGTAAACTACAAACGTCAATGGCTTATCAATATCTGTTTTTGTTCCTGGGGGCAAGGGGCTCTGAAAATTGTAAATTGCAGACCAAGTCACTCCACCCATTGCTCCTTTCGTCAAGTCAGTGGCATCGTTATTATCCATGAGACCAACTTTATAATAATATGTTGCATCTGGATCCAAATCGAGCATGATTACAGAGTGTAATAGACCTGGTGAAATGAATTTACCAGGTTCTGCCACATTAGCTGGCGCCTGACACATATCCGAGGCACTATACGTTGTACTTTCCCCTGTATTGATACGTAATCCATTCAAATCAACATGTGCAGTACCGGTACCTACCGTATCTCCTTTGAGACTCTCTTTATCTTTGCTGTACAGTACGGCAGGCACCATACGTTTGTCGCCACTATGTTTCTGTGCCCCAGTTGAAAAATGGACAAGCATTTCATCATGATTCTCCGTCAGAGCGAGATGAATCGTGGTTGGGATATCCTTTCCATTCTCAATCTCCAAAATTCCAGAGGTGGCAATAAGCTGGAATGGGGCAAACATATATCCCTTATCGCGAGACCACATCCTAAATTCACAAGTATCCTCTCTGATGATTGGAAAAGAGGGAAGGAACCATTTATGCGTTTGCAACAGATTCTGGTTTGTAGATTGGATCTGAGGTACACGTACGGTGGCGGCATCCAAGAACTGTTTAGGATCATGCTGATTTGCTGGACAATACAGAGCAATGACATTTTGTTGATGCTCTTCTACGTGGATGCCCTCCCATGATAGAGTAAGACTGTCGTGGAAGGAGAGACTAACTTTGTCAAGCAGTAATTGATTCTTTCCAATTGATTTCACAGTGTTCTCATCAAAGATAGCATCCTGCATTTCGTCATAGAGTGGGTTGTGCAAAGCGTTGATATATTCCGAGCCGTCCTCTGTACGAGTGCCGAGGAGAGTTGGAATGATGTGGTCATGACGATGGTGTTGCGCGTGCGTTTTGGAATAAAGCACTGTTATGGGAATAAATAGCAGGACACAAGCAATTATTACCGAAAGCCGCTCTTGAGGCCTGTTGGGAAAATTAGCATATTTGTCACTGTAGCCACTGCTTATGCTTGCACTTTCAGCACTACTTGTGCTTCTATTGTCCTCGTCGATGGACACATGTTTGTTATTAAAAAGCACCTTTTGGTTGCCTTCAAGTAGTCCGGTCGTTTCATTCATATTCTACCAATGATTTTGTGATCGCTTCTGAACAAAGAACAAAGAACAATCAATCTTGAAAATTCAAAGTTGAAGGTTGTGAGGGGTGGATTTGTTTTTGTCGTAGTTGAACCACCCCAAGCAGTCCCGCTACACATTCTTCCAAGGATTTTCTGGACTCGACTCTCACTATCAAGGACCAACGACTTGTCAGACATCTTTAGCTTTTGCACAACTTCAGCAGAGACAGAGACCACATTCAACATCAACATACTCAACCAACCTGCACCCAAAATGGTAGATACGAAGCCTCTCGTACTTTTCGTACCTGGATTATATTCCTCAACTCTCGAGCCAGCTGGAGGATCTCTCGGATGTCTCCGTGAAAAGTGGAATCCGCCCAGCTCCCTGCTCCTATCCTTCTTGAAAGCCAACGGCGGCCACGCAGGTCTGAAACTCCCCATCACCTGGAGCAAGAACGAAGAAGGAATCTTCGTCCAGGATGAAGATGATATTGAAGCTGTGGATTGTTTGAGTTTCGTGCAGGATAAGCTGCTCCACTTCCTAGAGACCCTCCACAAGAATGATTTGATCGAGTTGCACAAGGTCGTCTGGGACTGGCGTCGTAGCTTTGAAGAGGCCGAGAGCAAAGTTGCCTCTAAGATCGAATCTATTTGTAGTAAGGATAGTCGTAAGGCCACTGTTCTCTCTCACAGTACTGGGGCTATGCTTACCTGGCCAACTATTAGCAGGAATCCTGAATGGTTTTCTTCTTGGGTAAATGCGGCAGGATGTTTGCTTGAAGGAAGCAATTTGTTCCTTGCAGATTATGATCACGGGTGGAGTATGTCGTTTGTTCAGATGCTCTCGAAAGAAGACTACTTTTCCTTCGCTGGTCTCTGCAGCTACTTTCCTGTCAAAGGCGAGCTTTGCGGAGGCGCTGGGGAGACCAATTACATCGCTCCTGATGGATCCTATTATTCTCAGGATGATTTTGACATTTACGATGTTGCCACTTGGGAGGAATTCAAAATTGGTATATTTGCATGGAAAAAAGGTGGTGTGACTGCGGAGGAGAGGGAACATCTCAAACATTCCCTTGCTACCGCAAAGAGATTCCGCCAGACCAATCTCTTGAAAGAGGGGAATCCTCGCGATCCCAAATTTCTCCACAAAGATCCAAGCGCATATGATCATTTGAAGATCATATGTTATGGGACTGACAAGGAACAAACTCACTCTGCTTATGAACTCAATATGGAAGATAAGTCGATGGATGTCTCAAAATCAAAAGTTACATCGAATGGGGATGGAACCCTATTTACGTCAAACTGGCAAACTGTCCCTGGAGGTTTGAAGGGAGATATTGTCATGGCGGAGGAAGGTTCCAATCATGTATCATTGGTGAACGATAAGAGACTTCATGACGTTCTATTGGATACATTCTTTGACGGGGACGAGTTGAAGAAGGCGTCGGCAACTTCTCTGCTGAAATAGTTGGCGATCCTACTGTATGGGGGATACTTGTAATCATATGATGAATCAGAATCTGGATGTTGATTAGGGACGCACTATGAGTACTAATTATAAAAAAGCTAATGCTAACCTTTTTAGGATTTGAAAATCCGAGGAATTTTATTTTTAATTAATGTATAATGATGAACAAGTAGTACAACGAACGAATGTATGTCATTCCAATTTTGGACAAGACGATACATATGATGATTTCAAACAAGGACAAGAATAAAGACATCAATGTCTGTAGACAGAAAAGTTGAAAAATCAATCATCGAGACCATTTCCCTATGCACCAACTTTACAATCATACTACGTACAGGAAGACTTGCACTATCATTGAGCAACACTCAAGATCGCACGCGGAATTCTGTTAAATTTCCTGAGTCTTCTTCCCTGCTATCCAAAAGATACTTATAAAGGTATAATCTAGCTCACAGTTTGTCATGTAGCCTTGTGCATTTCCGGGATAATCGGAGGTATTGTATACAATACCTTGATCTCACCATTTCCTTGCAGCGCCCCGGTTATTAACAAGGCAAGGAACAAAAACAATACAAGAGAGTACATTCATTGCTATCATCACAACCTCCCTCTCTGAAATCACAAAGGATTTCAGAAAGCGGAAGTGAACAATGATAACGTTGAAACCATCAAAAAAGAAATGTCTGCATTAATCCCTCTAAGACGACTTGAGTGATAAAAGCTGAAGCGTCAACTCTCGGGTTGCATAAAAAGGTGCCACAAAACCAAAGGAGCCAATTTCCAAAACGGAAATGGCAAAAACAATTGACGAGAATAAATTCCTATCCTTTGCTCGGTAATGTAGTTCTACTCTTCCACAAATGTAACGAATAAGAGACATGGGAAATGAACTCAAATACTGACTAATTCGTGGAGCGTGGTGTGTACAAAACGATGCATCAACTTAACTTGTAAGAATCTGACGACTTGCAGAGTACAAAGAAGACACAAATTGTTCTTGTGCCAGTTTGATTCTGTCCAAAGGTAATAATACATTATTCCATATCTGGCAGGGCACGTCGAAAAAATACAGAAAAAGGTTTGTGTATCAATTCTTTTGCCCAGTCATATTGAAATCTGACGATAACAAACTAAGTTCAAACGAATCAAGAATGTAAGCCGCCATGTGACTCTATCCGCCATGAGTAGAGGCAGAAAGAGTGTCTGGGAGCAAAAATAATCTAGCGCTTTCTCCATCCCGTATCTCGAACCAAGTCACAAGCGGAATCCCACATCCTACCGTACACATTTCTGCGCATTGTAGGGTGGACCTCCGTTGTTTCTAGGCTGTCTGATACAGCACGGTGGACCTTTTGACCGACCATAAGGAGAGCAAGGGATCCGATCCCAGAAGCGCGAAAATATAAATCAAAGCGAACGAGTACAAACAATTGCTACCATGTGCCAAAATGAAGCCCAAAATCTACCGAATCCGATAGACGACAAGTTCATTTTGACTCATCAATATTTTGCAAAACTCCTGGAAATAACAAGAAACGTTTCGTCATTACAATTTCAAATCCCTTAAGCACTTGTCAAATGCATTCAGATCACTCAACTGCTTTCCATGCTGATAGGTTCACGAGGATACTTGTGTGATGAGATGCATACGTTGTAGTACCGTAGGTAGGTAAGTTTCAAGTTCTCATAATTTTATGAAAGTGATGAATATTGAGAGGCTGTGGAGATTGGTGACCTGCGCCTTCGCTGAGATGAGTGGCATGAATTGAACGGACGACAGCCAGACTAACTAACGCGCGCGGGGCAATCCCACAATCAAGTAAACGCCGGCAACATTTTCTTTGGGAGATGAGAAAGCACAACAAGCACAAAGTACAGCACAAAGCACAAATAGCACAACGCACAAAGCACCACCAGAAACACAAGATTCAGGATCAGGTACCGGTACCGGTACAACGACCGAAGATAATGGTTTCCTTCTTTTCCAACCCATGACAGTCCCACGCGACAAATTTTCAATCTCTCTATCAAAATGCTTTTGTGCAACGTAACGATCGCAATAGGTTCCTTCTCTCGCTCTCACGGCAGTCCCACGCGACACATCATTTGTATCTCTTTTACAATGAAATTTCAGTTTTGTCAATAAATCACCATCACTAGTTGGCGACACGCATTCTCCAGCATTCCATGACGACATTGGTGACATGTTAAACGAACTCGCCCAACAATGGTGGCGGTCTTCGAGTACACGTACATTTTTTATATTCAACCAATCCACGTATCGCGAGCCTTACGAAAGTGAAGATTATGGGTTCTTTCAAGCTGAACAACTACAACAGTTAATAAGAATATATTTTACTACGTGCACATCACTGTGGCACTTTGAATTCAAACTACTTCAATACGCTCCCGTGTATTTCGTAAATATGCAAGACAGGGTTCCAAGGAAACCAAGTCCAAGTCAGCGAGCAGCGCCGTATTAAGTCTTCGCTTCCTTTCTCTCTGACACTGCGATTTCCTCCTCTTTCTATTACTATTGTGGGCAAAGCCACTATTCACCAAGGATGGATTTCTCTTCAACAAACGATACACCGCAGACAAATCGCTCGTCTCATCTGAAGCCGAAACCATGAACGGATACAGACCAGTTTCCGGATCTAACTCTCGTACTTGTTCATCGTTCAAATCAAGGAAGAACATCGGATCTTGATCGAATGTTCTACCACCCGAGGCGAGATCAGCTTGGTATAGTACACGTCCATTGTTGTCACGGATAAACTTTGATGATGGATAGCGCTTTGCAAACTCATTCAAGTATTGAGGAGCATTCTCAACCACGCGATGAAGGATTGGGAGTTGTTCAGCTCCATCGAGAGGAAGACATTGATCAATGGCACCAAAAGTAGCTGCGTTTCCATACTTCTTCAAAGCGCATTCAAAAGCGGTCTCGCCTTCATCATTTGTCTGAAATAGGAGACCAATGTCATGTGGATGGTGTTTTAATGCAGTAGCAAGGAACAGTTGAAATGTCTCAGTAGAGTCGCGTGGTGCATTGATTATTACGCCGTGGATGATTGTTTTCCCATTTATTTCGGCGTTGTTTCAATGCTTCTGGGTCCATCTCAGCAAGATAATCAAACCGCAACTGCCATGTGGTGCGACATGATAACGCCAAGAGATTATAGTCTTGAATGTCTCGTTTGAGGAAGAGGTTGAATTCTTTCAGCCTCTTCAATGCGTTGAGGCAAACCGTGTCAAAGGGTTCAGGATTTGAAGGAAAATGCATGATAGCTATCAACTCGAGACCATTTCTTCTTTTATTGTTAGCCGGATCGACAACAAGCAGTCCACCACGTTTACCAGCTCCGCCAACGTTGTGTCTCACGCCTTCAGTCGCAAGGAGAGGAATGCATGGAATACTAGATTCAAACCGCAGTGCTGATTGAACTGGGAGCTGCCCTTTTCCATTCTTGTAGGATAGAGATGATGGCACCGCATCAATCATCATCTTTAATGCCTTCTCGCTTGGCTTCTTCTGGTGGAGGTTGTGAAGATACTGATTGATAATGGCGGAGGGTGGAGACGATTGGATTAGCATCAACGAAAGAGCCACATCAGTGTGACCAAGTTCCAATGCAAGATCGAATTTGTGATCTGGATCAGTTGTGACAGCCATGGCTTCTTCCTTAAACCCCTGCGATTCGAGAAATCTGGCAACAATTGTGTATTCACTCTCTGGAATTGCAGGAAGCAATTTTTTCGCAGCATCGAAATCTCCTCTCATGACAGCGGTCTGATACTCAAGTACAGAAAGCAATACACGATCAGAACTGATGTTGAGTGACTTATCAACAACGTACACACGGTCTTCCTTGGCAAGATATCCGAGGATAGAATGCTTGGAGGTACCTCCAGCTGAAGTCTCAAGGTGTACAAGGGTTTGGATCTGGCCTCCCACACTGTAATTCAAACGTCCGGCATTGTTCATGTAGATAAAGCAGTCATCAACCCATTTTAATGAGCTTACAGTGTCATTGATTTTGTACAAGAGATCAAAAGTTCCATCAATATCGTCTTCAGCAGAAACTTGCCCCATGGCAATGGCAGATGCAGCTGCCTGGGCGTTGTAACTGAGTACATATGCACCATCATTAGAAGAAATACAAACAAGATTTCCACCATCAGACCAGTAAACTTCCTTGGCATTCACATCGCCGATCTTGCAAATGAATTCACCACTATCCCAATCGTAAAACAATACAGACTCATCTCCACCTTTAACTCCAATCAAATTCCCGCCGAAAAGACCCTCAGAAGAAGAAGTTGCTGGCTTGATAGTCTTTGCTTCCTTAAAATTCTTGAAAATCTTGACGCGGGAAATACTCTCACGAATAGCATAGTCTCCAGTTCCAGTTCCAGACCAAACAAAATCAAGTGCCTGACCGAATACCTTGTTACGACGTGCTTGAGAAGTATAAATGATAAACTCCCCATCTCCACAAACGGCAACAAAGCGCCCGTTACAATAATGCTTCAACATCTGAGGGTACAACTCACAAGCTCCCAAATCACGAGGAACAATGGAAAGACGTTCACCATCCGGAAGATCATCCTCACATGCAGCCCCAGAAGTAAGCCCACGAACATTCGCAGTCTGAATATCATTATTGTTGGCCCATACAATTTTTCCAGTAGAATCCATGGATGCGACAGGATCATCACTTCCCAATTCTACAACGACACAACCTTCATCGAAACCACATGCGAGCATGTTGGACTGTCATCTATACCATCATGCATTGTGGCATTGGATCCAATCTTTCATGACTTGTGCTAGAAATAAATGACTGATTGAATCCACGGAGGCACCATTCTTCTTGAAACAATGCGGAATATGAAAGTCACTGTCAAGCGGTGATGATAATCTGACTCAAATGATACAATAGCGGAACCGGAGATACGCACCATCGTCGTGTTTGTTTGTATCGTTGTTCCGACCTTCTTGCCTTCTTGAAAGTCTGATTGAGTAATCTTTGTGTATTACTCGTATTATTATTATTTATTATTATCATTGGAGAGTAAGTGGAGAGTTCATTTTGCTTCTTTGCCCATCATTATTTGGTTTTGTCGGTCAGCTTATTAGGGGGGGTTGGAATTTTGAGTCATTTTTTAAAAGTTGCGCACCCTCCGTGTGTGGGGTCAATTTCATAATCATTCCCTGGCGCGCGCTATTATTTCCCCAGACAAAATTTTCCCCGGGCGGCGAGGAGGAAGATCCTTTTTTCAACATCGCAAGCATCGATCGATTCTTCCTTCACTTCAATTGTCTTACTATCGAAACTAACTACGTATTCAACATTATGGACGACGTAAGTGTAAAGGAAATCCTTAGGCTCGCCCACAAACTACCTTCACCAAGAAGCGTCACCGATACAGCTACAGCCCCACTCCAGGACGACGATAATGCCGCCATGGTAAACAGGCTCGCCAAAGAGTTTCTTGATACAGTCGTACGCTGTACTTTCACAATAATGGAACATAATCGGCGCATGACTGTGCACCCTACTTTTGTATCGCAAGCTTTGGAATATTTCATAAAATTCGACGTGGCACCATATCGACATTCGTACATGTTGGATAATAGTAACGAGGAACCAGAAGGCTCGCAAGAGTCCGAGGAATCATCGGATCAGTCTGCTTGGAGCGTGAAGGATGGCGAGGATGAAATAATGGACGAGGATGATCACCATCTTGACCCTGAAAGTGAAGTCGAGTCCGACAATGATGAAGACGATGAAATGTCCTTCGCTTTTGTCAGAAACAAATTGAATGATAAATCTAGCCCCAACTTTGATGCAACATTTGAACCTGTGGGAAAGATCAATTTATCGGATGAAGACTTTTTGCGGGGTAATCTAATAGACGTGATGCATTCCATGAATATTGATATTGAATGGGCTGGAGGTGCTGATGGGAAGTTAAAAAGCGCCATGTATGCTTTTCTCGTGGCACAAATTAAGTGATGCATGATTACATTTTGAAGTTCATCTCATCAAATGAATTGTCATGGCTCGCAGAATACATGGCATGTATTCATTTTCTGATAACAGAAAAGGGAGTTTAGGCGCACTTCTTTTGGAACAAGATACAAATATGAACTTGAATACATGGCGATTTATAATCAGTCAACAAGTAAAAAGTAACAAAAATGTTTAGGAACCAGATATTTTAAAGAACATGAACTTGTCCAGTGTTGATTATGACTATTGCAACAAGAAGAAAGATGACGTTTTCCAGAGCAAAGAATCAAACGGCATGACAATGGCATACGTGGTGCTATCGTGTTCATTACATGTTTGAGACTGGATAATGATCCCACTGTCTGTAATTTCAAATTTCTTCCTACCAACAAGTGACGAAATTACGGCTCCCATTTCCATCACACTTGATTGAGTAGAACAGCTCAATCCAATACCACCCGAGGATAATCCTAATGAAGATTTATCCCTGCAAGCACCATCGAACGCACCAAATGCATCAACTCCATCTGAAACGACTTCCACTAGACTTGAAATAGAATAATCGTCAACATCTTCATTGGCATCCAACACCACCCAGTCTCCCTTGGAAACAGTCTCTAAAACAGGCATCGGATCTGCGTTCAAATTAGTGATACCACTTTTGCCCAACTCTACATTCACGACCTTCCCGCAAGGAAGCATGATACCATTATCATTGATCTCATGAATTGAATCTTTTTCATGAATCATTAAACCAACTTCTGCATCATAATCTTGCCGCAAACTATTCACAATACTATTGATATTTTTATGCTGTCTTGTGAGGATTTTATCAACAATCAATGATTTATCATCACTCGATGTAGTATACTTTTCCCATACGTCATTTTTCAAATGTTCTAGCGCAGCTTGAGGGGAAACAGATGACTGGCATCGTAAATCGAGCCATAGTTCAACATTGCAGTTCTTGAGTTTTGAGACATCGAGTAGGATCTCAGATGATTTAGATGAATGTAGCAGCGATTCTTTTGGAACTTTTTGAGGCAAAGATAAGGTGAAGGAAAGAGATGACTGTGCTGCTGTCAAGAGGAGAACAACTAACATCATTATATCTGCAGGTCCTTGCGACAAACGAGATCTTTGGTTTTTCATTCTTTGGTGATGCGTCTTCTTTAGATAACTTATTCAATCAAATAAACTGCGAATTCAATGATCGTTCGCTTGGATTGTTGGTTGAAACTTCTATTTTCGTTTAGAATTCAAATAAGACGTGATACGTAGAGTGAGTGTCAAACAATGCTTCACGTCATTTCAGAATTCCGGGGAATGTTCTGTTTTTAGATTATATTT
>Ga0209712_10005092_pt1 | contig 10322 bp, 11 predicted proteins | sample ArcOceMetagenome_FD_187443 | JGI IMG/M metagenome (GOLD analysis project Ga0209712, IMG submission 187443) | Marine eukaryotic phytoplankton communities from Arctic Ocean - Arctic Ocean - Greenland ARC118M Metagenome (SPAdes) (version 2) | ecosystem: Environmental > Aquatic > Marine > Oceanic... | reverse complement strand
ATTAAAAGTTGTTTTAATGTTTGAGGCGATTGAGGAAGTGCATATACTTTACCTGGGTGAACTCGACTTGGTACAACATAGTCACGAGCTCCTTCTGGAGTAGTTTTATATAAAATAGGAGTTTCAACTTCAGTAAAGCCTTCTTCATATAAGGCCATACGAGTATCTTTCATAGCGTTTGATCTAAGTGTAAGCATTTTTTGAAGGTACTCACCTCTGATATCAAGGTATCTATACTTAAGTCTTAAGTCTTCTGTTGCTGGAACTTTTCCGTGTGGTAGAAATGGCACTTCCGCGGCGTGAGAAAGTTCTTTAATTTCACTAACAGAAATTTCAACTTCACCTGTTGCCATTTTCTTATTAAGAGCTGAATCTGGACGCTTACGTACGATCCCAGTGGCCATAATTACTGACTCTAGTGAAAATGATTTAAGCACTGTTATATCATTTTTAAATTCATCAAAAGCTAATTGAGTTATGCCGAATTTATCTCTAATATCAACAAAATTAAGTCCACCTAAATCTCGAGACTTATTTACCCATCCACAAAGAATAACTGTTTGACCAACATGTTCTAAATTTAATTGGCCACAAGAATGAGTGCGCATTAATCCTTTAAGATTTGTACTAGCGCTGTTGTGATAATTCATTGTAAACTCCTAATTGATTTACATTTTGTTTATAAAAAGGACGAATCCATGACAAACTTTATACATCAGATTAGACGAGTTCTAAAGCCTATATTTATCCTATTGCCCATTGTAATGGTTTCCTGCAATGAATCAAATGGGAAAAACCCGTATCTATCTTATCCAAAACTAGAGATCGAACTTCCAAGTAAAAATAAAATTAACGTATATGTTGCTGTTGATGCAAAGAGACAAAAGTTAGGCCTAAGCCATGTACAACCAGACGAATTTAATAATAACGATACAATGCTTTTTACAGGGGAACACTATCAAGTAAGACAATTCTGGATGCCTGAAACTCATTTTAATTTAGATATTATATTTTTAAGTCCTAGCCTTGAAGTCTTAGATATTCATAGAAATGTTTCTCATTACAAAGGTAAAGTAACTCGTGAAAATAAAGATGACGTTCCGCTATCTAAAAAAGCGTATTGCCAGCATGTTCTTGAAATTAAAACTTCCAGTCCACTAGCATCTGAATTTACAATTGGATTAAAACTTAAAGCGACGTCAAAGATGAGTCTTCTGCAGAGTCTTGAGAAAATAATATCAAGTACTCACCCTTAGCAATTACACCAAGATGTTTTCTAGCTAGTTTCTTTTGATACCTAGGACTAGTTTGAATCTTATGGATTTCACTAACTAAAGATGCATTCTCTTTTTTAACTAACTCAAGTTTATGATGATTATCTACCATTCTAGCTTCAGATTGATAGTAATCTATCACTCCATTATCCATCATTAAAAGTCTCATTAATGCGAATAAAGCCACCATCCACCAAAATTTATGCCAAGTCCATGTGAAACTTACACTTCTAGAGTGAGATTTTCTTGATGTTTTTACATAGTTTACTTTGGCAGGAGCTGCGGCTTTTCTAGATCTTGTCTTTTTTCGTGACCCTGTTATTTCTATTTCTTCAATAGATCCGGGTAAGCTTCGTCTAGATCTTCTTGTTTTTGTCGTTGACTGAACTACTGAAGGAGCTGACTGAGCATGGCTAAATACATTATCAGAAGCCATCTGTATTGGCTGTGCATCGCTTCCAAAACCTTGTGAATTATTATCTTCAAACATGAATTCCAAACTAACGTCCTGTACTGGTTAAGTGATTGAATTTATTGTACTTCTAATACTATTGTATCAATCATACTATTTCAACACAACACGCTAAAAAATAGAGAAAATTTTTCTCTCTTTTCAATCAAGTATTTTTCTTAATAAAACTAAAAAAATCAAGTTTTTTTTACAATCCCCTATTCGATCAATATTTTGTCAGGTATCAAGCTGTTTGAGATAGGTAAAAGAGAGAAAGAAATGAAACAATTTATTATATTGGCCGGATGCATTCTTGCCGTTTCAGCTATGGCTTAAATTTATAGCTGCAAAAGTATTTCTGGAAGTTGTGGATATGAACATAACTTCCTTACACTAGTATTTGTACCTGGGTTAATTAACTGGCCTATCATCCCAATTTTGAAATAGTTTTCAAATAATTTATTATTTTTTTCCACTTTTTCAAAAACTGATCTAGTAAATGTATCGTATCTTTTTAAAGCAGAGGAATCTTTAGCATACTCGATATATACATTGGCTGAACTTCCAAAATTAATATCATATTTTGGAGTAGTCCCACTAATTTGAAGCTTTGTTTTTAATCTGAAATATTTTGAATCAAGCTTGCTACAACTTCTTCCTAAAACTCCACCAGTACAGTGACTTTTTATAAGATAAAGCTGGTCTTGAAAACCAGTTATGGACTGTGTCTGCTTTGAAGAAGTAATTTCAATCTTAGATAACTTACTGAACTCTTTTCTATACTTCTCAATATAAGGTTTTTTTACTTCCTTCCACCAATCTTGCCAGTCTTGTAACATTTTTCTAGTACAATACTCATTTATATTACTTAGTTCAGCACTAGCAGTTACTTTGATCTTAATTCCTCTAGAAAGCTTACGAGAGTTTTTTCTAACAGAATCAGATGAAAGAGCAGTTGATGAGATTGAGAATATCACAAGTATAGGTATCATTTTTTTCATACATTTATCGTATGAGAAATTTATCAAGAAGTAAAAAACGAATAAAAAAAAGCCGACTTTCGCCGGCTCTTATTTTATTTCAAATGTATTTAGAATGTATTTAAGAGTTTCTGCTTGTTGAGCTTCTTGAAGAACTTCTGTTTCCATCAGCCGCGCGATTACCTCTGTAACCTCCGCCTTCAGATCTTCCACCTTCAGAACGTCCAGCGCTTGCACCTGTTCTAGCTCCGCCTCTGTATCCGCCACCAGATCCACCGCGAGAAGGACTGCTTCTTCTTGCTCCTTCTGATCGACCACCACCTGATGCACCACCAGATCCACCAGCAGGTCTCGCAGCTGCAACTTCGATGTTGATTTTGTTATTTTTAAAGTCAGTATTTGCTAAACCTAAAACTTTATCTGTATGAGATTCTGGGATTTCAAAAAATGAAAATCCAGGTTTGATATCAATTCTTCCTATTTCACTACCAGCAACATCAATTCCACTTGCTACGAAGTTAATTAATGCTCCAGGATTCATTCCTCTATCACCACCAAGATTAACGAAGAATCTTTGGTATCCGGCTTGAGTTCCAGAAGATCTAGCCCCTCTTTCACCACGCTCAGAACGCTCTGGACGGTCACCTCTTTCAGTTCTTTCACGTCTTTCAATATCTAGTGGAACAGCTTTTTTATAACGTCTTAAGTTTTGCTCAAATACGAAGTTATAAACGGCCTTCATGATATCTTCTTTAGAAGTATCTTCGAACTTCTCAACAAAAGACATATAACTTTTGTCTTCAGATGAATCAAATTTTTCAATTGCTTCACCAAACTGACCAAAAGATTTCTCAGTAAGAACTTCAAGAATCTGCGGAACAGTAGGAAGAGTTATTTTTTCAATTTTTGCTTTTGTAATTCTTTCGATATCACGAACTCTTCTTTGCTCACTTGGCTCGATGATTGAGAGAGCGATTCCTTTATTACCAGCACGTCCAGTTCTACCAATACGGTGAACATAAGACTCGTTGTCCTGAGGGAGTGAAAAGTTAATTACGTGAGTAAGGTCTGTTACGTCAATTCCACGAGCTGCAACGTCAGTACAAACAAGAAGACTAATTCTTTTTTGCTTAAATTTCTTCATTGTTAAATCTCTTTGTTCTTGAGACATGTCACCATGAAGAGCATCTGAAGTATAACCACGAGCATTTAATTCATCAGTTAACTCTTTAGCACCAACTTTAGTTCTAGAGAAAACGATTGCATATGTATTTTGATTAAAGTCTAGGTAACGACATAAAGCTTCTGCCATATCGTGGCGTCTAACAACACAGTATTGTTGATCAATAGTATCTGAAGTTAAAATTTTCTTCGTTACTTTAACCATTTCTGGGTCACAAAATTCATTGTTAATAAGATTAACAATTGGTCTTGGCATTGTTGCTGAGAACATCCAGATTTTTTTATTTTTTACTGAAGATACGATCTCTGTAACGTCATCAAAGAATCCCATATCAAGCATTTCATCTGCTTCATCTAAGATTGCATAACGACAGTCATCTAACTCAAGAACGTTTCTCTTTAAACAGTCTAACATTCTTCCAGGAGTACCAACGATGATTTGTGGCTTATTTTTTCTAAGATCTCTTAATTGATTAGAGATTGGAACACCACCATAAACAGCAAGAGTTCTTACTTTTTCAAATTTCGAAAGTTTATCTATTTCTTGGCAAATTTGATTAGCTAACTCACGAGTAGGAGCTAAAATAATTGCTTGGATACTTTTTGAGTTAAAATCAATTTTCTCTAATAGTGGAAGTGTAAAAGCTGCTGTTTTACCAGTTCCTGTTTGTGCTTGACCAACAAAATCGATTTCTTTCTCTGCCATTAATAATGGAATAGATTTTTCTTGGATTTCTGATGGAGATGTAAAGCCTAAAGCTTCAACGGCCTTCAAAGATGAAGGTTTAAGATTCAATTCACTGAATAACATTTAATGTCCTTTGGTCTACTAATCATGTTTAGTGTTTTAGATTTATGACCTCTGCCCAACAAATGCTTTAAGTCGGGCGCAGACTTTAAGCATCTTTAGAATTAATTAAGTGCCTACTTCTACACACATGTTTTCATAAACGCAAGGCAAAATAATGAAAGCTATAGACCATGTGTAAAATTTTTACTATAAACCATCAAAGACATAAATTCGAGGACTTAAATGACTACAGACACTACAGCGACGACAACATCAGAAGAACAAAAAGACAAACTGGATACTTACTTTGAAAAGCTAGAAAAGATGAAATCAGAAGATATGATGTCATTAGTTGATAAGTACTTAGACGAAGAAGCGATTGAGATATTTGTTGACCATATTGAAGAATTTTATGGTGTTGAGGATGATGAGCAGTTAGGTTCATTAGCTCAAATTATGATTTCTGGTTATGTTGCAGCAATGGAAACGAATAAGAAATAGTCTCTAGTTTATAGATCTAGTTGCTCTTGGATTCTCATCCAAAAACGCCTCATATTGGCAATTTCCATTAGGAAAAGATTCGCTTTCTTTAGGGATTCAATATAAGGCTTATCCTGAGAGTCCATTTCTAGCTTTCTCAAATAATCCCAAAAATCAAAGCCACTGTCACCGTGAGTAAAGATTTTAACGAAGTCTTTAAAGATTGGATCATTTGCAAAATCACATTTAATTGTCAGCTGACCGTGAGCACTAGCATAATCAGAAACAGGAAAAAGTAATTTGAAGTAACCATAAAGCTTCTTAAATTTCTCCATAGCGACATCTGTATCACCTAGAGGTCCAAGCTTTATCAAACTATCCATCGCCTCAGTTCTTGATAGCTTAAAGAAAACCTTTAATTCACCATCATCAGGTTTAACCCACCAACTATCGCCGGGGTCACTAATATTTAGAACATGCTCTTCAAAAATAGGAAATCTTTTATTTGAAAGTTCTTTTTTTATTTGCATTGCAAGTTCAGGCATATCACATTCAAAGAATTTTAATTTTTCTTGTGAATTTCGGCCATCTTCACTCAAAAGTCTAAGAGTTGGATAATCTTCTGGATTTTTTAAAATTTTTGTATAATCAACAGATAAATCATTAGATAAAAAAATTCTAATAACAAAAGTAGAGACTTTCTTTTCTAAATTATAGAAAACTCCGGGACATTGGCCTGGTAAGTCGTCAGCCAAAAGTGAAGTTGAAGTAATAGAATTAGTTAACTCAACCCCATCAAATGGATTCTGTCCGAAGGATTCGTGATTTTTATGAAATGTCGCTTGAACCATCGCATCGATGTCGTCAATAAAACCACTCATGGAACTTCCTTGTTACCAAAGTATTTTTACTAGATTCAATACAAAAATTACAATCAAAGGACTAAAGTCCATTGGTAAATCATTAGGCAATAACTTTCTAATTGGCTTTAGACTAAAGTCTGCGACCTGTTTTAAAGTTTTTGCCCACTGCTGATTTTTAAATTGAGGAAAATAACTCATTATCGCATCAAGAATTACCAGATAAATGTAAATATTTATAACAAATCTAATCATATTCAATAATTGTAAAAACAATCATGCATGATGGCAAGCTTTTGATATTATAAAGTAATCTTATAGTTTGCCATATATGAAGCCGCTACCAAAAGAGCAATCGCTATCCAGAAGAATTGTCCCGAAGCTTTTGGCCATCTCTTTAAGATCATATGCCCAGAAGAACCAATAACAACCCAGATACCAAGTTTAACCTTAACCCACAGAGGCCAAGCCTCACCCATTGGAACATTAAGACGAGCTAATAGACCAAATCCTGAAATAAGAATTAATAGAACAGCAACACCAGAAAGAATTTTTTCTAACTTTATACTTCCAGGTTTAACCGTTGCTACTGCATAAGTTGAAAAGAAAAGAACGATCGATACAACATGAATCATTTTATAAACTTGATAAGACATTTTATTTCCTTTTTAGATTACCTCTAAAGTTATTTTAAATACTTTCCAACAGTCTAACACTGTCGGAATATTGACTCTTTCAGCACAAAAGTGAGTCCTAGAAACCAATAGTGTAATTGAACATACATCAGAGGTTTCAAATCTTTAAGGATTATCTTGTTAGTTTTTCATAATTATTTCTTATACACAGGTAAGAGCTTATAAATTGTCTTTGCTAATACTATTTAAGTACTTTTTAACAATTTTAATATTATCGCCATTATTAGCTTTAACTTGCTTTAATAAAAGAGACTTTATAGTTTCTTCTAGCTTTAATCTATCCGTCGCTTTCTTATCAACAAAGTTAATTAACGAAACTAAACTTGGTTTTATAGCTAATGTATTAAAGATCTTTTCATTAATATATTTCGAGTGATGCTTTACTTTTAATAAAGCTCTTCCGTAAAAGAAACTATCAACATTTTTATTAATAGTATTCAGAACTGTCTTATCAAAAATGAAGTCAACAAAGTTCTCATCCACAACTTCTGACAAAGTTCTGATTAGTTCATAAAGTGTTCCCGCTAAAACTTTAGAGTTATTAAATTTAATATTCATCATTGACGGCTTTAAAGTATTATAAAATTCTTTTTTACTATCACTTGAGAATAAATCAAGAATAGGAAACAAGCCCCAGTCTTCTCTACCATCATCTAGACGCGCGATAGAACGTTTAGTTAAATCTTTTTCTGTATTCACTAGTAGTTTACGTGCATCATCTTTTGAAACATATTTTAGAAAAGATCCCAAGCTCCACAGTTCAGAATCATTTAAGATATATTCATTTGCTCTTAATTCAAAAGACTTATTTTCTTTTACGTATTTGAGTATTTCAGGGCAAAGCTCAATTAGTTTCTTCCAGAACTTAAAGTCGACATTAATTACTAAAATTTTTGCTATCTTAATAGTAACGTTTGTATTCTTTGAATACTTCAAGAGGTTTATGAACTCCCAGATGTCACTTTCTTGAAGATCTTGGATGCAAGAAGTGATTTTATCGAAAAGAACTAAATTAATTTCTTTTGTTTGAGATGTTTCCTTCTGTGCAAATTTAAAAAGTTTTTTCAAATGATTAAAAGATTTATCTGCAACTTCGACAGTACTCAATACCTCTGCTTCATTTTGGCTCTTACATTTATTCCAGAAAGCTTTTATTTCGGGAAAGCTCTCTTCTATTGAAGTCTTTTTCCTGAAGTCATAATCAGAAATAAAGTGATAAAAGTCCCCTTGTAATGTTTTTTTTAACTTTGTCGGATATGTATCCGTATAAAAGTCGATAATTTTCTTAAATGAGTCTATTTCATAGTCATTGAAACCAAAAGGTTCTTCATTTGAAATTTGATATTTATACATAAATGCTAGAGACTCTTCCAGATAAACTGAAGCTTCATCATCAAGAACCTTAATACTCAAGTGATAAGGAGATATTAATGGATAGATTGATAATAGAATCTTGTCATATGTTTTATATTTTCTTTTTAGTTCTAAAATATATGAAAGTAATGAATTAAAGTTAAATGCAGATAAAATATTGAATGTAACAGTGATCCTAAACTCTAATTCAGGCATATTCTTTAGTAGATATTCAAAGTTAAGCTTAAACTTCTCTAAACTCAGTCCAAAACGTATATATTCGGATTGAAGGCCCCATGTATCTAAACTCGTAATAATCCTTTTTTTACTAAAAACAGTAACTTTATTTAAGGATTTTTCTAATTTTGAAATCTGAGCAGTGGAAGTAGAAAGGTTTGAGTTTAGCTCTATAGTGAGGTCGTTATGAGACTTTTTCTCTAGAATCTCTAGGCATTCAAACATTCCATCGCTATACAATGGCTCTCCGCCAGTAAATCTGATTACTTTTAAATCCTCTACAAGATCTGGGAACCAATTTAAAAACTCTTTTACATAAGGATTATCACTTTCACTTTTAGTAAAGTTAAACCTTTTTTCAATTTCTGCCAGATCTCCAGTGTTTTGAGAATCGGAGTAAGGACCATATTTTTTTACTTCTTCATAGAATGAACTGGATGTCTGAGGATTACAATACATACATTTTAAATTACATTTACTTGAAAAACTAACCTCTAAGTAGCTAGGATTTATATGTTCTTGCCCTTTAACCTCTAAAACTTCTTCAAGAAACTCTGAGGCCCAAGGACTAGCAGACTTATAAATTCGCTCGCTTGATAACTTTCCAGACTTTTCTTCTTGGTCCCAACAAAAGGTGCAGGATTTAGCTTTCTTACCTTCGAGTAGCTCTTTTCTATCCTTTAAATTCTCTTCGGTATTGTGAAAAACTAGAACATTTTTTTGAATTTTCTTAAGATCAATATGGCTTGGTGGTGTTAAACAACAGCTAGAGTTCGTTCCTGTGTGAAGATTAAGTGTTACTTGTTTCCACTTCGCCAGGCAAAATGTTTCTGAAACATTATCTAGCAATTCTAAAGCTTCATTTGGAGCCAATCCTTCAGAATGTGGTTTTTTCATCATAACAACTTTGGAATTTCATTCCACATGTACTAATATTATTCTTATGAAGATTATTATACACACTTTATTTCTTTTTTGTTTTTTCAGCTGCTCAAGTTTTAAGGAAAGAGATAAGAAAAGAGATATTCAATCCAATATTCTAAGAGCATTAAATGCTAAGGTTACTGACTTTTCAAAATGTGCAAAGGTTACTGATATCTTTAGTGTTTTAAAGCAAAATCGTGTCCGAGTTGAGTTAAACTTAACTTTAAATAACAAAGGCCAAGTAGAAAACTTTCAACTAGATAATAAGCAATATCCAGATAAATTTGTAGAATGTTTATTTCAAACGATAGACTTAATCATTTTCCCTGCTCTTGAACCAAGTGAAGTCATTCAGCTTATTCAACCTATGATCTTTTCTGCAAAATAACTAAGCGATCTTCAATTTCTAGAACTTTTAATCCAAAATTTTTGGCTATCCAATTTATTGTAGCTTCAGAATAAAAACTCACATGAGTATCATCGTTTTTATAATACCAACTTTTGAATTCTAATTCGTCTTTAAACAGCGTTGTTTTAATTCCTAGTATAGAATTAGTATTCAATAAAGAACAAAGTAACATAAACGATTCTATGGGCCTATTAAAGTGCTCTACGACTTCACAAGAAGTAACAAAGTCATACGTTTTGTTCAATAATGTATTTTCTGGATTAAAAAATGGATCATACGCTTCAATTTGATATCCATCCTCTTTAAATAATTCAACTAACATTGGATACGGTCCACTTCCAAAGTCCAAACCTTTTGATTCTTTGGATATATATTTTTTTACCGGATCAATTAGTGTTCTTAGAAAGCTCTCATAACCTTTACTTCTATCTGAATTGTTATGTGATTCATATCTAGATTTTTCAACTTCCATATTAAGTAAGTTTTTAGGGTCAGCAAAAATTAAAACGCATACATCACAACGAATAAAGTTTCTTTGATGACCATTTTCTTCTTTAAAATAGTGACTTGTAGATTCTGATTCACATAAAGGGCAACTATTTAAACTACTTAGTGACATTTTGATCAGCTTTTATCCAGCCTGTAATTGCAAGTTTGAATGCCTTTTCAACAGGAATATCCACTTCA
>Ga0209712_10005091_pt1 | contig 10324 bp, 11 predicted proteins | sample ArcOceMetagenome_FD_187443 | JGI IMG/M metagenome (GOLD analysis project Ga0209712, IMG submission 187443) | Marine eukaryotic phytoplankton communities from Arctic Ocean - Arctic Ocean - Greenland ARC118M Metagenome (SPAdes) (version 2) | ecosystem: Environmental > Aquatic > Marine > Oceanic... | reverse complement strand
CACTTAAGACACCATGCGTTTTAGTGCTTTGGTATGTTTATCTATAAAGTGGTGTTTCAATGCACCCAAAATGTGGCTTCCAAGGATGAAATATATAAGATATTGAAGTAGATATTTGTGTAATAGTCCCCAAAATTTGTAAGCTTCACTTTCTGATAAAAACGGCTTCAATTCCCAAATAAAGAACCATGACGAATACCCATGCAAGCTTGTCATTATATATCCCGTAATTGGGATGGAAAACATTAATAGATATAAAGCAATGTGAGCTATATGTGCCATTTTACGTTCTTTTGGTTTTAATGAATTATCTAGCTCTGGGCGTTTTGATTTTTTATTCCAAATGATTCTGGCAATAAAAAGCCCAAATACAATGAGTCCTATTGTTTTGTGAACCACACTATATTGAGTTCGATACCAAGTTCCTTCAGGGATCATCGAAGAAAATATGCCTGTAGGAATAAGGAAAATAAATAATATGGCCGTCATCCAATGCAACATACGTGAAACTTTCCCGTAACGGTTGGTTTCGTTGTGTGCAGTTAAAGTGAGATTGTCATGGCTTTTAGTTTGGTGAAATGCTACCGCGAATAAACTTAAACCTGCTAAAAGAAAGATACTTATCTGTGTCCACATTAATATAGGTTTTGCGGCATCCATCGGCACCTGAAAAGGTTTGGGATTGTTTAACACGCCTGTTTGCAGGGCAAAATAAAACCATACAACAATGGCAATACAAGCTATTGCCGAAAAGGCTGTACCTGTGGCCCGGAACTTAGCTGAACTATGGTTTAACAACCAAGCAATGATGCCAGCAAAGAGGACAATCGCCAAGGTGATTAGGCTCTCAAAGTGAGGCAGTAAGCCTTCTGGTGTGGACTCCCCTGTTGTAGCTGCAAGTATGTTCGGCGAAGTAAGCATTGCTAATAAAATGGCACTCCAGTAGGGAATACGCCTAAGTATTTGTTTGATTGACGCTGTCACATAACCATTACTCATTATTAAACCTTAATTTTTTTACTTTCAATTGTTGTTTAAAATAATATAATACGATTAAATATTTAGTTAAATACCATGAATAACCAATCAGTATTGTCTTTATGACAACAATGGCTGTTTTTCAAATCTATTAGGAATATATGGATAAGTTACGAGCGCTTAAATATTTTTTAGAAGTGGCAGAAACAGGTAGTTTTTCTGGTGCGGCTAAGGTTTTAGGTGTACCCGCGTCTTCTGTCTCTAGGCGAATTCAGGATCTTGAAGTTCAGCTTGGTGCATTATTGATACAGCGTTCGACACGAGTGGTTCAACTGACAGAGCTAGGCGCTCTCTATCTTGAACAAATTAGTCCAGCTGTACAGGCTTTGGGTTATGCAGATAATTTGATAGAACAACATTCAGATATACCCTCTGGTATTTTGAAAATTTCAGCAATACCCGGTTATGGTAAATTCTGCTTGGAACCTGCTTTAGCAAAACTAAGAAAACGTTATCCAGATATAATTGTGGATGTTGAGATGACTGATCACGTCTCTAACTTAGCGCATAATCAGATTGATATTGCCATCAGAGCCACGTCAAGTTTACCTGACCGGGCTGTTGCTCGCAGGCTTTCGAATAATCAATTTGTACTAGTTGCATCACCTGCCTACCTAGCAAAAAAAGGACAACCAAAAACAGTCTCGGATATTCTTCAGCATCAAACATTATTATATCGGGCACCTAGCGGTATCTTAAATTGGCAAGCTAACATGCAAGATGGATGGAAAGAGCTGCAAACCCAAGCTTCTTTTATCAGTAATCAAGGGGATACATTAATTGATGAGGCTATTTTAGGGGAAGGGCTCGCATTGTTACCAGAATGGGGCATAAGAGAACCATTAGCCGATGGAAGATTAGAGCAAGTTATTCTAGAAGACGGGCAGTTATCAATATCTCGTAACGATAAAGGAGGTATCTATCTTTTATATCATCGACCCAAATATAGTTTGAAAAAAGTCAGAGCATCCGTTGATTTTTTAGTGGCTGAATTGTCAGAATTAACTTAAGCAGCAATGGGTTTCAATTAACATAAGAATAATTCGGTCTTAATGGTAATACCTTGGCCAATTTGTCACTTGCAGTTATTTTGGGGCATCTTTTTAATCCCATAATTACACTCAGCCTGCCCAATGTTTGTGCAAGTAATTGTTGCCCCAACATTTTTGTTTATTTGAATCTCTTTATCGCTGCCTATTCAATCCATTAGTTGTATCATTAATTTTCTTTTTATTAGGATAAACAGAAGATGATCAGGTTATTATTATGTGTTTATCTCAGTATCGCAGGCTCACAGGGCTTTGCTTCTGAGCAAGATGTAAAACGTTTTGCTTTGGTGATTGGCAATAAAAATTATGCGATAGCACCATTAAAAAATTCCGCAAATGATGCAAACGCAATAGCAGATAGTTTGACTGATATGGGTTTTTTAGTCACTTTGCTCAAAGATAGTAATTTGTCAGATTTGAATACTCAGGTTCAACAGTTCTATGCAGAAGTTAAAAAAGACTCTCACAACAAAAAACTTGCACTGATTTATTATGCAGGACACGCCATTCAGGTAAATCATCATAACTACATAGTACCTTTGGGCATGCAGTTTGAAAGTTATCCACAATTTATATCTGGTCTATATAAAATCAATAGTTTGTTTACTGAAATTAATAAATCAGAGAATTTGCAAAATATTATTATTTTGGATGCTTGTCGTAATAACCCATTTGAGAATGACGAGGTTGCAGATAACGGTAATATGTCGAGTGGTTTAGCGCCTATTAAAGCGCCGTCTAACACCATTATTGCTTTTGCTACAGAACCTGGCGGTGTGGCAGCGGATGGTAAGCGCAAAAACGGAGTGTATACCAAACATTTGCTACGACATATTGCCAAACAAATTAGTGTCGAAGAAGTATTTAAGAAAGTTAGAACCGGGGTGGCTAAAGAAACACGCAACAAACAAATACCTTGGGAGCATTCTTCGTTGCTTAATGAGGTGTTTTTTAGCCCGCCGAAAAATCGTGATATTCCCGATTTACTAATTTTCTAGAAAACGTAAGCGAGACCAACGTGTAATGTGGTGAAAGTTTCGTCTATATCATCAAAACTTTCACCATAAACAATAATATCTTGTTGATAATCATTGATTTTAAAACGCGTCTGAAATAACAGATTACTGGACAGGGGCATGGTCCAACTTAGGCCATAACTGAAGCCTTTGGTATCCCCTTTAACCCGACCTGTCAAATCATCAAACTCTGTTAACTCCCCTTCCTCTTCTTCCTCGTCACTATTAGCAGAAAAGTTGTTCGTTGCATCCAAAGATGCGTAAGCCAATGACACACTTAAGCTCCCAGCCTTTTCAAATTGCCAACTGTAACTTGCTCCAATAAATGGGCCTTTTTGCGAGTAATTTTCATTGCTCACTTCAAATGTGTCTTGTTGTTCGCCCTCGTCCTCTTGGCCTAATTCTTCATCAATATCCCTTGGGGTAAACGTCATCTCAGTTTTGCCGTATTTGTAACCTGCAAACAGTGACCAGTTTTTTGTTACTCTGTAACCCAAGGTTAAATCTAGATCTTTTCGTGATGCTTTGCCGGTATCTTCCTCCTCAGCAATCTCAGCATCGGCAAGTGTACTGCTGGCGTTCACTGAAAGCTGCCAGTTACCCATAGTTAAGGCAATTGGGATATTGGCACTCGGAAAAGAAATTTTGTGGTCGAGCTTTTCTGGAAATGAAAAGTCGCTATAACCAAGAGATAATCCTGTTACAACTCGAATGTTGTCAAAGCCTACTTGGGAATTGACAATGTGTGAGGTTAACAGCAGTGGCAGGCATGAAATAGCGCTGATAGTTCTTATATGCATGATTATCCTTAATTTTTGTCTGTATGCCTTACATATATTAACCATAAACACTATTATACTACTAATAATAAACTACAAAGATTGCAGAGGCTTATGGAACATTTATCATTAAATAGAGCGCGTCAAATATTTATTTTACTGTCTATCTGCACGCTATTTTTATATGGCTGTAACAGTACTTCAGAAGAAAATGTTGAAGTTAATTGTCAAATAGAAACTAACGAAAACTGTTCAGTTGAAGAAGACAATGGTGATGATCGTGGTTATAACCCTTGCCTAGTTAATAAAAACTTGCCCGTTTGCAAGAAATGAATGATCAAGAAGTAAAGCTTCAGCTAGCCGAAATTGCCGGTACTTGGGTGGCGGCGTTGGCAGTAGTCATAGGCGGTTTGTTTGGTATTTTTCAGTATTTGGAACATAAAGCTGCCGTACGTGTTGATCGTTCTATGGCATTTGTAGAGCGGTATCATGGTAATAGCATGCTGTTAGAGGCTAGGTTAAAAATCACTGAGTCTCAGGCAAAACACACCTCCCAACTTAACCAAATTTTACAAGATCCCGCTTTAAATGCTGATGATTTAACAGCTAAATATGAAAATGAAATATTAAGACAGATTAAAGAAGACAAATTAAATGGTTCATTGGAACAACTTTTCTCTTTTTATGAACAAATAGTTTTATGCCGTGAAATAGGATTGTGCGAAGAATACGTTTCGGGACAATTTTTTGATACCGATGCAGAAGGCTTTGTAAACACCTACTACCCTTATATTTGCCATGTGCGAAAAGAGTGGCATAACCCAGGGCAATATAAAAAAGTGACTCAATTTTATAGCCCTAAACTGACCTGCCAACTTTAGTTATAGACATAATCGTTAGGCGTTGTTAAAAGCAGAGATCCTTGAAATAATTCCTTCACCGTTTAAGCCTAACTCCGCATACATCTCTTGCTGGGTGCCTTGCATGATAAATTTATCAGGTAACCCTAGCATTAGTAATTTACTGGTGTGTTTAGAAGACATTAAATATTCTGCTACTGCGCTGCCTGCGCCGCCCATAATAGCGCCATCTTCAATGCTCACAAACAAATCATGTTGTGCCGCGAGTTGGTCAATGATTTCGGTATCTAAGGGTTTAACAAAACGCATATCAATCACAGTTGCATTGATTTTTTCAGCCGCTTCTTGGGCATAGGGCAACATAATACCAAAGTTAAGAATAGCGACCTTTTCACCTGTTCTTATGGTGCGACTTTTTCCTAACTCAAAGGCCGTCATTTCTTGCTCAGGTGATACGCCAGTAGCAGAACCTCGAGGGTATCTGACAGCTGCTGGCTTTTGTAATTTGTGTCCTGTGTACAACATTTGGCGGCATTCATTTTCATCTGAGGGTGCCATGATCACCATATTTGGAATACAGCGTAAAAATGGAATATCAAAAGCACCTTGGTGAGTTGGGCCATCTGCCCCGACTAAGCCTGCACGGTCAATAGCAAATAAAACTGGTAGGTTTTGTATTGCCACGTCATGAATAAGCTGGTCGTAGGCACGTTGTAAAAAGGTCGAGTAAATTGCTACAACAGCATTCAGCCCTTCTTTGGCTAAACCCGCGGCAAAGGTGACAGCATGTTGCTCGGCAATTGCCACATCAAAATATTGTGATGGATATTGCTGTGAAAATTTGACCATGCCAGAGCCTTCACGCATCGCTGGTGTGACAGCCATCAACTTAGAGTCTTGTGCAGCCATATCACATAACCAGTTACCGAATATTGCAGAAAAGGTTGGGTTGCTAGGCGCTGCTTTGGGTAAAGCTTGATCTTTTGGATTGAACTTAGGCACCGCATGAAACTTAATTGGGTCTTGTTCGGCTGATTCGTATCCTTTGCCCTTTTTAGTTACCACATGCAATATTTGTGGACCTTTGATGTTACGCATATTACGCAGTGTATCGACTACACCATTCACATCATGTCCATCTATCGGGCCAATATATTTAAAGCCCAGTTCTTCAAAAATGGTTCCGGGTACTACCATGCCTTTGATATGTTCTTCAGCACGGCTGGCAAATTCTTTTATCGGAGGAACATTGCTAAGTAACTTTTTACCACCGTCACGGATAGAGTTAAAAAAGCTACCTGTCAGTAATCTGGCTAAGTGACTATTTAGTGCGCCGACATTTTCGGAAATCGACATTTCATTATCATTTAATACCACTAACAAATCTTTACCGATATCGCCGCCATGGTTCAGCGCTTCAAAGGCCATACCTGCGGTCATAGCGCCGTCACCAATTACCGCCACAACTTTGCGATCTAACGCTTCTTTTTCAGCAGCAACGGCCATGCCTAATGCTGCGCTAATAGAGGTAGAGGAATGTCCTACTGCAAAGGTGTCATATTCACTCTCTGGAGGCCATGGGAAAGGATGTAAGCCGTCTTTTTTACGTATGGTTGGCATACGTTCACGACGACCAGTCAAAATCTTGTGGGAATAGGCTTGATGGCCTACGTCCCATAACAGGCGGTCAAAAGGCGTGTTGTACACATAATGCAAAGCAACCGTCAGTTCTACCGTGCCTAAACCCGATGCAAAGTGTCCACTACTTTGACTCACGCTGGTCAACAAATATTGGCGTAATTCAACACTCAGTTGTTGAAGTTTATCTTGTGATAATTCTCTTAACTGTTTTGGTGTATCAGCTTGAGCGAGAATAGGGTAGTGAGCAATATCTAGGGTCATTAAATGTATATCAACTAATTAAATTTAATTTTATTCAACGACACTTACAATTTATTTAGTAAGTACGGCGGATAACAAAGTCGGTAAAAGACACCAACATTTGGGTATTGTAAGGCAAAGCGCGCAAAGCTTGAAGCGCTTGTTGATGGAGATCATCCAGATAAGCTTGTGCTTGCTCTAATCCTAGCATGGCTGGGTAGGTACTTTTGTTCTGCGCCTCGTCAGAACCTTGTGGCTTTCCAAGCACTGCAGACTCACCCACCACATCTAAAATATCGTCTTGAACTTGAAAGGCTAAGCCTATTATTTTCGCAAAATTCATTAAATGTTGCCGACTTTGAGGGGTAATATCTGCAGATAAAGATATGGCCATCTCAACACAGGCACTAAGTAGCGCGCCGGTTTTTTTGTCATGTAGGTCTTCTAACTGCTGCTGACTGATGCTTTTATTGGTGGCTGCCAAGTCCATTGCCTGACCACCACACATACCATTATAACCAGCCGCTTGACTGACAATTTTGACTAATTCAATACGTTTGTGTAGCAGTTCACTTGAAAGCGGGTAATCGCACAATATTTCAAATGCCAAGGTTTGTAGGGCGTCGCCGGCCAATATAGCGGTAGCCTCATCAAATTGAATATGACAAGTTGCATGTCCGCGTCTTAAATGATCATCATCCATTGCAGGTAAATCATCGTGGATAAGTGAATACGCATGAATGGCTTCTATTGCAGCGGCAGGGCCATCGAGATCTTTTTCTTGGACTAAAAGCATTTTGCCTGTGGCATAAACTAAAAAGGGGCGCATTCTCTTGCCACCTATTAATAATGCATACTCCATGGCTCCCTTAAGTCTTTCTGAATGTTCAGGAAGAGCATTGATGGTTTGACTTAGGGTTGAATTAACCCTATCGCAACTAGTTTGTTGGAAAGCAGTTAAATTCATTACTTATCAGGTTCAAACACGTTTAAGCTTTGCTGACCATTTTGACTGGTAAGAATATTTACTTTTTGTTCAGCATCTTTCAGTTTTTGTTGACTGTGTCTGGCAAGTTGAATACCACGCTCAAAACTTTGTAATGCATCTTCCAAAGGTAAATCGCCTTGTTCCATTTTAGTCACTAGTGTTTCTAGTTCCTGCATGGATTGTTCAAAGGTGAGTGATTCTGCTTTTTTGGGAGTTGTCATAATGTTCCTCAACCGATTCCTGAAATGGCAGGCACCTTACCTGAGCGAAAAAATAGGGTCAAATACTTTTCAAATACACCTTAAAATTCCACTTTAATACGCCTCTAAAGTGAAATAAGTTTGGCTTTAAATCAATAACCTCAATGGTAACTATAGAATTATGTAAGATTGTCGATAAAATGGAATGACAAACAGTTAATTTTGTTTACCTTTTTAGTTTCTTGATGATTGCTAAGTTTGATAATAAACGTTGCAATCAGTCTTTATTATTTAGTATTTCTACCTTTATTTTTATTGGGAGCACAATGTGGATTTAGCAACCATAATCGGTATTCTTGGCGCCATTGGCTTCGTTCTTATGGCGATGATCCAGGGTGGTGATATTGCCATGTTTATCAACGTACCTTCAATCTTAATTGTATTTGGTGGCAGTTTATTTGTGGTGTTATCTCAATTTACCTTAGGGCAGTTTTTTAGTGCAGGCAAAGTTGCAGGCAAAGCTTTTATGTTCAAGATTGATACCCCAGAATCACAAATAGAAAAAATTGTAGAAATGGCAGATGCCGCTCGAAAAGGTGGTTTTTTGGCATTGGAAGAAGCCGAAATTGAAAACCCCTTTATGCAAAAAGGGGTGGACATGTTAGTGGATGGTCATGATGTCGAAGTGGTAAGAGCGACATTAGGAAAAGATATTACTATGACCACTGAACGTCATGAATTCGGTAGGACTATTTTTAAAGGCTTAGGAGACGTAGCGCCAGCCATGGGCATGATAGGGACTTTGGTTGGTTTGGTGGCTATGTTATCAAACATGGATGACCCAAAATCAATAGGTCCCGCCATGGCGGTAGCGCTGCTAACCACACTTTATGGCGCAATGTTAGCTAACCTTATATGCATACCCATATCAGTAAAATTGGGTAATCGTTTAGAAGAAGAGAAGCTTAATCAAAATTTGGTGTTAGATGGCATTATCGGCATTGCTGATGGACAAAATCCTCGAGTTATTGAAGGCATTTTGAAAAATTATTTGGCTGCTGGTAAACGTGTTTCACCAGAAGACGCAGAATAACTGATGGAAAATGAATGTCCTAAATGCCCCCCTGAAGGTTTACCTGCTTGGATGGGAACTTTTGCTGATTTAATGGCGCTGTTGATGTGTTTCTTTGTACTGTTGTTATCCTTCTCGGAGATGGACGTACTTAAATTCAAACAAATCGCAGGTTCGATGAAGTTCGCTTTTGGCGTACAGAATAAAATTGAAGTTAAAGACATTCCCAAAGGCACCAGTGTTATTGCCATGGAGTTTCGTCCAGGGCGCCCAGAACCCACACCAATCGATACGATCCAGCAACAAACCATCGACATGACCCAAGAAATGCTTGAGTTCCAAGCGGGTAATGAAGATTCAGCTGGTGGTCGACAAAAGCAACGCGGTGAACAACGAGGCGGTGCTGCACAGCAAACTGCTTCTGCACAGCAAAGTGCTTCTGAACAACAGACCACCAGTCAAAATGCCAGCCAAGAAGAAGTGGCTGAACGTATGCGTAAAGTTGCTCAGCAACTAGAAAAGCAAATTGTTGATGGTGCCATTGAAATGGAATCGTTAGGTCAGCAAATCACTATTCGGATTCGTGAAAATGGTTCTTTTTCTGCGGGATCTGCGTTTCTACAACCGCAGTTTGTACCAATATTGCGTAAAATTGGGGGGTTGTTAGCTGATATGCCCGGTGATATCGAAGTATCTGGGCACAGTGACAGTCAACAAATTTCTAATGAGCTATATCGGTCTAATTGGGATTTATCATCGCAACGTGCCGTTGCTGTGGCTGAAGAGCTAAGACGCGCTGTTGGTTTTGATGAGAGTCGTATGTCAGTGGTAGGTAAGGCCGATACCGCGCCTATGACCGATGGTGATAATGCACAGAACCGCAGTCGTAATAGACGAGTGGAAATTTCCATTAATCAGGGTAAGCCTAAGTACTCCGATCGAATATCTGTTTTAGAATAACCTGCCGGGTCGCAGGTTGATTATTAGTCTGTGGAGAATGGGATGTCTTTGCTGACTTCAGAGTGGCGGGTGCCGACATTTTTTCACGCCGATTCCTATGTCCGCGACTTATTTTGGCGTCATCGCTTTTTATTAACTTGCACCAGTGCATCCATCTCAATAACCCTGCTTTCTTTCATCTTGTCCTCTCGAATGCACTTCTGCACTATAACGAATAACGTAGCGCACTACTTTTGATCATATTTAGAAGAAAAATGTGAATTTTTCCGAGACTTTCTTTATATGGTCTTTATATGGTCTTTATTTGGTCATTATTCTTAGACATCATTTATTGGCAAACTGTTTGCATAGTCTTGTCATAGGGCACACATAATTTAATGAAGGATCAAATATTATGGCCAGAAAAAATAGGATCCCACGAAATACACTTAATGATCATAGCCATGAGTGGGCACAGAAACGTCGTGAATATTTGACTGAA
>Ga0209712_10005088_pt1 | contig 10328 bp, 12 predicted proteins | sample ArcOceMetagenome_FD_187443 | JGI IMG/M metagenome (GOLD analysis project Ga0209712, IMG submission 187443) | Marine eukaryotic phytoplankton communities from Arctic Ocean - Arctic Ocean - Greenland ARC118M Metagenome (SPAdes) (version 2) | ecosystem: Environmental > Aquatic > Marine > Oceanic... | reverse complement strand
ACTTGTATGGCAAAACTCGCGACATCGGTTGTCATACGGCTTCTGCCTCACCGCCCTTACAACATAATATAGTTCGCTGGCACAGGTATCATACCGTACTCATTCCAGGAAATTGCTGGAAGGAAGTTTCTTCTTGATCACATTAGTGTACGGTGCAAAATCTTGTGATTCTACACGTACACTACTAGCTAGAAACCAACAAAGTCACACTCGTAGCCAACGCCTCCTCTTGTTAGAAAGGTCAGCTCTTTGGAATTTCATCAGCAGTCATGGAAAAACTGCAATCATCTTCTACCTCTACACATGTCGCCAGAAATCCTAATCCTATTGCAATCATTGGCGCAAGCTATGCTGGTCTGACATTGGCGAATATTTTGCATTTGAATGAGATACCCTACACCATATTTGAGAGTAAATACCCTCCTTTTACATACATTACTGGTGGGTCTGAATTCAACGTTCCATCGATAAAATGTGTGCTTGCCACACTGGATCTGCAACTACAAGTACGATTGGAGAAGAAAGGACAAACAATAGAAGATTCACAGTATCCGTATACCCGTGAAGATGTCATTGGGTTGCTGTGGGAAAGGGTGAAGAATCATGTAGTTTGTGGTACCAAAGTTACAAAAATAAAACAAAACGAAGATTCTGGAACCTTTTACATACATTATTCCAAGATTACCAACGAATATTCCAAAAGAGTAGACGGCATCAGTACACACGTATCTGGACCATATGACTGTATCATTGGAGCAGATGGTGTTCTTTCGATATGTAGAACATCCGCTTTATCTCGAAATTATCTTGTTGGTGATGCACGGTGGGTAAATGATAGATGGTATGATCTTGGATTAAGAAGGATTGACCAAGGTGCAGATTTGGCAATGTTGGATGGTATTGAGCTTGGCATGGAAATTGTCAATTCGTTGAAATCTCAAGAATGTCAAGTGCTGCTTCTAGAAGGAAAAGTTAGAAAGAAGTTTGGTGCTAAAGAGATTTGGGCAGAGAAACGAAAAAGAAAATTTGCAAGTTTGGCAATATTATCTTCCATTGTTGCAAGACTGTTATTTTGAAAGAAGAAGCAGCTGGCAAGGTGCCATCTCTCTTTCCCTTGCATGTTTTGAATTTTTATTAATCAAGAAATAGACTTCGACGAAGCTTTGCTACAGCGCTAGATATTATGGCATCTTTATGATGAATGTGCTATATTATCATTTACCAGCTGTGTGCCAATAGTGCATCGCCACGATGCAGTTGGTTCATACATTTTTCCAAATCATGCATTCTAAAATTAACTGTTTGCAATAAAGGGCGAAATCTACTGTTCAGTATAATATTACTATGGCCTCTATTTAAATAATTATATAATAATGAAAATGCATATCCCAACCCCCAAACCTTGCACAAGACGTGTTGACTAAAGCTCTCCATCAGCATGCTTTTTTACAGCGCTTCTTGGAGGACTGAAATCCATCTCCCATCCCATGGCATTCTCCTCTTCGCGAGATGCATCTGGATGACCAGGGGGAGGACCATATCCTCTATGATGTTCTGGAGGGTAGTGATATCCTCCATAAGGCTTGTAAGGAGATGTTGGAGGGTAAGACGCATATCCCTCATATCCAGGTTCACCGGGAGGACCCCTTCCTCTCTTTCTTTGCGGTGGAGAATATGGCGATTGAGAATATGGACTAGGACCACCATAACCAGGAGGAGGAGGATAGTATGGATCATACCCATAGGGAGGGTAGTAAGGAGGAGGGTACCCATACCCCTCATGTTGTGGAGGAGGCCTCTCTGGAAGAGGCGATTCTCCCATCATATCATTCACCAATCTCCTCGCCTCCTCTTCCTTCAAAGGCTTCTTTTTTCTGCCACGAGAGGTTTTCTTCTTTCCGTCAATGCTAGATCTGCAAGCACGAACATCCAGACCTTCACGCAATGCCTGGCTCGTCTTTGCTTCAGCCTTTTCATCTCCCACTTCCACAAAAGTCCCATCTTCCTCATTCTTCTTCAAGAACCTTCCTCCTCGATTCCGAATAATCAAAACAATTGTTCTTGCAATCAAGGGCTTTTCCTTTCTTCTACAAAGAAGGTAAGTCGGCTGAAACTCTTGAACCAAAGATCTAAACCTCCGATTTCCAACTTGGGTATTCGTCCCACCTCCACGTCCACAAAGGACATCATTCCCATTGATATCAGAAGACTGATTGCATACGGGTTTGGTAGAAGGAGGACAAATGGGTTCCGTTGGTGGATCCGTGACATCAAAATCGACTTCTTTCGCTGATGCCGGTTCCGTCATTCCTGCAGCAATGGCAGCTTGTGCAGTGGTACTAGGCCTAGGTTTATTCGGAGACCCATCCTTGGACGAAACCGATTGACTGCTAGCCCTGGACCTACGTTGTGGAGACGCCATCTTCTTATCCTCGTCACCACCACCCATCAAGGGATGCTCTTCACGTCCAACTCCATGTCCATACCCAGGATGCTCTTCATATCGACTAGGAGGAGGATGACCAGGGTATCCCCTTTCCCTGTAATATTCAGGAGGAGGTACCCCTGCTCCAGCTTCCTCATATCCCCTGGCATGTCCATGTCCATGTGGTGGATACGAAGCGGGAGGTGCCCCACGAGGAGAATAAATCGGTGGATTTCCATAACTGTGATCACTCCCCGATCGATGAGGTGTCGCATGTCCCCTCCTTGCATCAGGTCTTGCACCGGGGTAGGTTGCTGCACTTCCATCTGCCCCTTCTCCATACCTTGTGGGAGAATCTGGAGGGGGGTAAGATGGTGCCTTGGAAATCGGGGGTGGGTGTGCTCTTCGCTTGGGACTGGATTCGGATTCATCATAGGATCCAGATACATTTGGTTTATAGTATGGATAGGGGTATCCTCCACCTCGTTCGTAGTAGGGACGGCCAGGTCCATGTCCAGGTGGTCCATGTCCATGTCCAGGAGGGTGTCTATTATGTGCAAGGTGATGGGGAGGGTATTCTTCCGACTCTTCCCCTTCACGCCCTGCTTCATTCTTGGTGGGAGGTTCATCTACTCTAGGACGTTTACCAGGAGATACGGCATATCCTTCCCCTTCGTAATACCCTCGATCGTACGGATAAGAACCAGCATAAGGGGGTGGGTACTGCCCATGACCATGATAGGGTGGATAAAATTCTCCTCCTGCACCTTTTTCACCCGCTACAGGATGAGATTTGCCAGGAGTGGAAGGAGGATAATATCCCGGAGGAGGGTATTGGTATTGGCCATGGTAGGGTGGATGTGTGCAAGGAGGACCGTAGGGTGAATCTGGTACTGTGATGAAAAGAATGGGCGCGCAGTGTCAGCATCAAATTCAAAAAGAACAACGATTGACCCTAGAACGAAATGAAATGAAACGAAACGACATAGAAAATTACAGCAAGTACGTGAACGTGTGCATTACTCACCAGTAGGCAAATCATATCCAGGTTGAGGCATATCGGGTCCCCTTCTAGGAGCTTCCCCTTCTGGAGGAGAAACGACAGAAACCTTGGCATTCCTCAGAAGAGTACTATCCCTCGGCGGAGAAGAATTATCAGTTGCACCATCTTCTCCTGGCCCTTGTCCTGGTTCATGTGGATAATCTGAAGCACGAAGAATCTGATCGACGCCTGGAGCAGCATCATGCTTGATACTATGATTCATCTTGCTACTATACTGGGGTGATGGAAGCGAGCTCTTTGTGGGCACGGGTGGATGACGGATTGGAGTTACTTTAGGACTGCTTCGGAAGAAAGGCGATAAAGGTGCGCTGTCGAGATATGTATGGTCGTACTGCGGAGTCGAAGGGAAGTTGCTTCGGGTGTAATCTTGTCTTGCTTCAGCTTCAGTGGGGCTCAATGTATATCCGCCAGTGTGTGATGCAGATGCTGATGCTGATGCTGATGCAGGGTTCTGACCTTGAGTGCCACTAAATGGAGGTGAGTTTCTGCTGCTACGATTAGTGTTATTATTATTTTTGTTGGCAGTGGTGTCTTCTGGCTGTGGGCTGTGATCGGTTTGGACTGAATTACGAGTGCTGTTTTGGACTGGTGCGATATTGCTCATGCTTCTCTTCGTTCGCTGCAGAACAAATATTTATATGTGGGATATGTGATCGGGTACTGGTACTAGGATTATGGACTTTACAGTACTGTTGTGTATATCAATATTGATTGATGTTTGATGTTCGTAGTCTATACTTGTATGATACAGAAGTGTGACGAATTGGAATTTGAATTGAATCCCTGCAATAGTGATTGTGAGTGCTTATGGCAATCGTGCTACCGGTAGTGTGGATGAACGGGCAGAAGCCTTGTCTTGGAGAGTGAATCGTTGAACTTCTTTTTTTCAACTTTTCAAAGTGCGCCGTACTGTGAGAGCGCTGAGAGCGCACCACCCTTCTCATTCTTCTGCATAAACCTATAGAATTAAATTTCTCAATTCGAGACATTTTGTCGATACAAATTGAAACTTAGGTGAAGGATGTGCTTTTAATTCCTCTTTTGAATATTTTAGGTGTCATCATGGAAAGGTCATCAGGAACACTTTTGATTCGCCGCGTGATTCGAGGCAATTATCCCAAATGGCCTCAAATAGCCCTCCTTGATTTCCATGCGTTTGACATCAAAAATTTTGATTTTCGCAGGATTGGAATAACCAGGATTACCGAATTACGACTTCTTAGGATTCTTGCGAGGGGTTTCGATGGAGTCTGATGAAGTCTGGAAGGCGCTTGGAATTTGGTCGATATGTGCTCATCGATTTGGAATGAAATTATGCCAACAAAAATAATAAAAATACAACAAACAAGTCTAAATAGGATATCGTAACAGTAATACCTGGAATTGATTTACGTTTGCACTGCATAATCACCAGTCACATGTCGTCATGTTGTTCCTTGGACCTTAGATATGGTATGACTGAGACTTTACTGACAGGACTTGAAATTCAGTTTATCGTCCATTCATTCACAAGATGTCACTCCACTGTGCCTTTCCATTACATAGCAGCACTGTTGTACAAGTGAACATTTTTGAATCTTTGAATCTACGATCCTTAGACACCGAAGCATGAATAGAGAATAGAACAGCCACGAAGAGGAGCGACTTGTTGTGCCGAGCCGAGCTGAGCGTGACTCTTACTTTGCAGAAAGGACTTGAATTGTCTATTCATAACGCGCCTGGCCCACGCCACCATCGTGTGTGATAGTATCATACATACCTTTACGTTGGTGCATCTCCTGTGGACAATGGACAATGGACAATCGTTCAGGTGGACAATCGTTCAGGTGGAACAGTCACTTCTCTTGACGAACGGGACTCTTCCGAGATTTTACAGAAAGAAGGACTTGGAATCGTCTACTCGCAAGATGCCACCATCATCCATCATGTATCATGTTCATGCTTCTTTTAGAATACATGTGTGCATGTATTGTGAAAAATATGTGGATGATCAAAGCATGCATAGAACATAGAGCAGATCAGCAAGGAACACTTGTGTGATGAGCGGGACTCTTGTTACAAGAGGACTTTGTTGTAGAAAGGACTTGGAAGAAGCATCATATTTTATTCGCAACAAGATGCCACCATCATGCCGTTCAATAGTCAATATTTATCAATAATCTGAACAGCAATCTTTTGAAGAAATCTGACAAAAGAATAAATAGAACAGTCTGTAATGAGAGACTTCTTTGCAGAAAGTATGTAATTTGCACTTGGAACTTGGAACCGCCTATTAATATTCGAAAAGCGCCAACATGGCGTGCCTTTACATAATATAATTAATTTGCCGCCGACGAAAACCACCTCAAGAACAACGAGGGTGACAAAACATCATCATGATGTCATCATCAGATAAAAAAAGAACCACAAACGAAAAGACCACTTTCCGTTGGTACATAGTGATCTATCCCGACATGGTAACTATAGGCCATTGGGCCATAGACTTTACACTAGCCTCATCAATTAGGGATTAGCAATTCAAATACATGTTGTATTTATTAATACTATGCGAAAGCATTTATTCTCGAGATCTTTTTTAAGAGCTACGCGTTCAATCAATCGAATCGGGAATGCTAAAATGCTTCTCATAATTTATAATCAATCGTATCAAACCATGTTAGAGCACATTCGAACATAGAAACAAGAACACGATTTTGACCAAGTTGAAGGGTTCTTGTTGCTGTGAGGGTACAGTTCTCTACAGGGGAATGCTAAAATGCTTCTCGGAATTTATAATCAATCGTATCAAACCATGTTAGAGCACACTCGAACATAGAAACAAGAACACGATTTTGACCAAGTTGAAGGGTTCTTGATTGCTGTGAGGGTAGAGTTCTCTACAGGTCATTGGAGGGTTCTTGATTGTGCGGGTAGATTTCTCTACATGTCATTCAAGGGTTCTTGAAAGTGTACCAAGGACTGCCGACGGCAATTGGAGTACGTAGTACTCCTCACAATTCTTCCAAAGAAAGCACAATGAGCTCAGAAGAATCATTTAACGCTGCAATTGAACTTCACTGTCGTCGCTTGATATCTTTATGGGGTGAATCAGATGCCAGCAGGCGAGCCCTCGAAGAACTCGAAGAAGCAACAAAAGTAAGAGGCCCAGCACTAGTAGCAGCAGCACCTGTTACCACCAGGAACAAGAGCAGCTACTATGCGGTACAAGATGATCCAGAAAGCAAGAATTCTATTCCATCACCAGTGAGATTTCATTATAACGCGAAGAAGAGAACATATATGGAAAACACAAAGGCAACGCCTAGTGCTGAACAAGAACAACAACGAGACCATCAATCGTCAACAATTACTACTGAAGAATCAAGAAGTGGGACGAGTAGGAGGAGGATTCTCTCGCCCAACAAGAAAAATAGAAGGCGTGCATCCCTCTTTAGTCTCGAGGTGTTTTATGGCTCGAGGAATTGCAAAATATCATCAAAAAGATTGACTGATGAGCAGAAACAGAACAGGACAAGATTAGTCGCTGCTGACGTGTCTGTTGTTACTGCTTCCTCGGCACCAGCAGCACCAGTGGTTTTGCTCCCAGATAATTTCGACTTGGATTCATTTTTTACAGACGAATCGATGGAGAATGATCAATTGAGTCTTTTATCAAATGTCAATCTCGGTGAGTTTGATAGCTCCCTGGTCCGCAAAATTGGTCACAAACACGAACAAAGATGAATACAGCAAGGCAATGCCTCTATTCCTTCGGAAAAACAGTCTGCAATCTATTTGACAACATTTACCAATGCTTTCAGTGAACAGCCACAGAAACTGAAAGACTAATTAAAAAACCTTTCAGCGAATGACTGCAACGGTCTAAAAATTATTTCATAAAATCATCATTAGCAAAACAAAGCAATTCTTAGTCGGATTAGCTGTTATCGTGTACATGTACAAATTTGCTTGATTTGGAAATCGTCTCGAAATAGGATGATGCCACAAATGGCATTGCGCATTGCGGTGCTTAGTAGCGATTATCACCACCTGCATATCCTCCTCCTCCACCACCACCACCACCTCCACTGCGATCGTCGTATCCCCCACCACCAGCGTATCCTCCTAAGGTTGACGAGAAAAGGAATTTTGAATTAGTTAAGTTTTACATGAGAATAGGTTTCAATCCATGCAATGCCAAATGAATATTGTGAGTCTGCTTTAATGTTTTTGTGGAGCCGGCAACCGAGAAACTTGGGAAGTAGAAACTTGGATCAGCTAGAACAGCATAGCAGCCAATAGTATTCAAACTTGGGCCATGTCAGCTCTAGCATTTGATGCCAGACTGATTAGATGAGACTCACATCATTACATAGTGTGTAGTGACGCTTTGGATCGGAGAAGACCAAACCGCAAATCGATGGAACAAACTGCCTCTCAGTGCCAACCAAAGAAAAACACAAGAGAGACACGCCATGGCATCATACAGTCATCCAAACTGAAACTTCCATGTAAAGTATCAAAAGAACCAGAACCCAACTCGGTGTCATTTCTCCCAACACCAAGTGGCAGTAGACTTCCAGGAACAATGCAAATCATCGCAATCGCTCGACCTTCATATCACCAAAGACCCGATGAAAGACCCAACCAGAACCCAGAGCAAAGCAAAAAGTTCTTCCAAGACGATGCGATGCGTCCATGAGCAACAGCAATAGACCAGAAACCTCCATGGTACTCGAAACTTCCACATGTGATGAACTCAATCCTCAAACCAAATCCGATTGTTCCTCCCCTGATTCTTCCATATAGCAGACCGAAGACCCCTGGAATATAACCATTGCATCAAAAGATAACAACTCCAAGAGAGCATATATCAATTTCGACGCGAGCAGAATTGAATTTGGAACCTTTTTTCAGCGACCCTTGAATACAGCATAATGGTACGGTACTAGAATCGGCAACTTCTCTGCCGTTGCCAACCGAGATACCCACTCCCATGGTAACTTCCAAACGGAATCTTCATGACAAAAGTGACCACGTATCGATATCGTATCCCAAGAACTCGAAATAATCTTGATTCTCTTCCGTAACCACTTGAAAGAACAGTAACATAACGCAACGTAACAAAGCTCGACGGGAAACCTCCAGGACTCTTGACATGTTCTCGTAACTCGGCAAACTCGCAGCAATTTTCACTCTCTCTTTCCTTCCAAGTTCAAGCTCCACAAAGACATTTTTGCTACAGTACACAATACATTTTCTATTGTGCTGCATTGATGCATCTCACGCTCTTAACCCCTCATTACCTTTAATGAGTGCCTGAGCATATGATTGCATCACTCTTATTTATCTTGACGTCTGATTCAGCCAGTCAAAACTTACCTCCTCCGCCACTGTATCCACCCTCATATCCTCCTCCTCCGCCTCCTCGGCCAGCGTATCCTCCTCCTCCACCACCTGATATTTGATGTAAAAAAATAAAGAGTTAGAAAAATGCAAATTAAATGTTCTCGTCATGGATCGGATGAAGCTGTTATAGACTCGGATGAATCTACAAATAGACTCAATTATTGTACCCACCCTGGTATCCTCCTCCGCCTCCACGTCCTCCACCTCCGCCTCCATATCCACCGCTGCGATCTTCGTATCCTCCGCCTCCGCCGCCACGATCGTATCCTCCTCCTCCGCCTCCTCTGCTATCGTATCCACCTCCGCCTCCATATCCTCCGCCTCCTCCGCCACTTCGGTCATATCCTCCTCCGCCTCCATATCCTCCGCCTCCTCCGCCACTGCGGTCATATCCTCCTCCGCCTCCATATCCTCCGCCACCACCACGCTCATATCCTCCTCCGCCTCCGCGTTCGTATCCTCCTGTAAATAGTTTTAAAAGAAATATTAGAAAACTGCAATGAAACATATCAAAAAGAAGTATACAGTAATAATAAACTTTGATGAAAAGTTAACTCACCTCCTCCTCCACCTCCACGAGGACCACCCTTGGGCTGAGCCTCGTTAACCTTCAACGTTCTACCATCTACCTCAGCACCATTCATCTCAACACAAGCCTTCTCAGCATCCTTGGATAGCATCGTAACAAAAGCAAAGCCCCTAGGCTTTCCAGTCTCCCGATCAGTCGGCAAAAAACAATCACTGACAGACCCATACTTCTCGAAAGCACTCCTTACAGTCTCATCGGTACTCTCAAAGCTCAAATTTCCAACATACAACTTGACATTCTCCGATCCAGCGGGGTTGAACCCCCCTCTTCCACCAGGACCGCGGCCGTCTCCGCCTTCACCCCTAGGCCTACTTTCGTTGACGCGAATTGTGCGGGAGTCGAGTTGTGCTTGGTCCATTTTGGAAATTGCTTCTTCGGCTGCTGCGCGTGTTTCAAAAGAGACGAATCCGAATCCTCGGGGGCGGGAGGAGACGCGGTCGATGGGGAGGAATACGTCGGTTACTTTTCCGAATTCGCCGAATGCTTCGCGAAGTTTGTTTTCATCCGTGGCTGTGATGGATGAGTGCAATGCAGTGCAGTGCAGTTAGGAAAAAGGTGAGTGAGTGAGTGAGTGTGAAAAAACGGATTTAATTTTCGGTAGTTTTTCGGTTTCCGTTTCGCTTTCATTCCAAAAAATCTTACCGTAATCGAGGTTTCCAACGTAAAGTTTCACTTCTTCTTCAGCTCCTCCTCCATTGTCTTGTTTGTAGTCATCTGCGGGAGGGGCGTTATTGTCAGCGGGTGCATTGTTAGCATCTCTTCCAGGAGAGCGACTGCGGGATCGGGATCTAGTTTCAGACATCTTGGATTGAATAATGAGATTCAGATGGACGATAGCTACTTTGTAGCGATTACGATAGCTC
>Ga0209712_10005087_pt1 | contig 10328 bp, 5 predicted proteins | sample ArcOceMetagenome_FD_187443 | JGI IMG/M metagenome (GOLD analysis project Ga0209712, IMG submission 187443) | Marine eukaryotic phytoplankton communities from Arctic Ocean - Arctic Ocean - Greenland ARC118M Metagenome (SPAdes) (version 2) | ecosystem: Environmental > Aquatic > Marine > Oceanic... | reverse complement strand
CGCGTAGAAAGCCAGTACGGGAAGAACATAGATTGAAGATAGGTTACACCGATATGAACAGTTCAAGTTGGACTCTATCAAGCTTAGAGGTCAAACTTGCGGGGACTGAATTAATATTGGTGTGACGTCAATGATACCAGGTTATGAGACTAAGTATTCTGTTCAATGGTCCACAGGGACTTGGGTTGAACATGTATCCTTTAGCAATCATAACTTTAACATCAGTTACAATACACTACTCTATTCATCTTACAATCTAAAGCGATACAGGTATGTTCATTGATTTAGTGGGCCATTCGAAGTTGTTCCGGTTGCCTTCATATGCTGAGCTAGTATTAAAGATAAGGTCAAGCTATTTGCCATTTGCAGATGTAATATCGGCCAAGGAGACAACATTGCGCAGTGTCCGGCCTTTATTGAAGGCCTTGAGTTCGCTGGTTGTAGTGAAAAATTCTGATGCCAGTTCCATTAAAACTCGATCATGGCAGCGTTTCGGGTGAAGCTACGCATGATGGATGGACAATGCAATTTCCTTTTCTTTATTAAAGGAACAGACATTGTATATCCAAGAGTGATGGGAGCACCATCGTGAATAAGAAGCGAAGCGAATATTGTCCCAAATGAAGTCGAAAAGGCCTACGTCCAGGACGTGATTCTCTATAGCGACTTGAAGGAGTTGGCCGGTTGGTGTTTTTGCCAACAATGTTCCACTAGCAGGGCGGTCCTAGCTGTACCCATGGCCATGAATGGATTAGGCACCTCTAAGCCCAGGCTTTGAGTAGGTGTGCGTCTAACTACTGAGGATATACAAGAACTTATGCCAGCTTTCAGAAGTGCTGTGCGAATTGTGGGGGCCATAACGGAGGTGCATTCCTTCTCTGTCAATGTCAGAGCCAGGAGAGGATAAATCAGCTTGCTGGAAATTGTAGTATGTAGAGCTTTCCAACCTTCTGCCTGTGATGATCTACCGAGGCGCAGTTTGGCTGCCCAATTGACTGCTGCTAAACGAAGAGAATTTATCATTTTCATTTTGTTTCCGGAGGGTGACATCCAAAGCCCAAGCATTTCTGATTCATCATTGCAGTTGAGGCGAGTCAATGAGATGTATTCATTATCCGCATTTCTTGTGACAAGGTCAAAATCGCCAGTATCCGCATCTGACGCGATCCGTTTCCCGTGTTTCCAAACGTATTCAACCAAGTACGAATAGCTTTTCGAAGGATCTAAATTAAGAGCTCCTCCGGTGACTTCCATCAAGTCACCCCATTGCTGAACGACCGTTTGCATTGATTTTGCTACTTCAAGTGGGTCTTGTCCGGATTGGATTACATCACAATCATCTACCTAGGCAAATCCAACGAGCAAGAAGAGTTCCTTGGAAATGGCGCTGCAAAATCTGTCACTGTGTCCTTTTTGACGTAAGATGTCAAAAATAAGTGAGCTGATAATCGTCCAGATAGCTGGGCCCGAAGAAGAGTGTCATGCTAATGCTCTTTTCTGTTCAAGGTGCAAGATAGTGCATCTGTGCCCTCTCCTACCGATTCCGGGCCATCTTCAGCAGATGAAGAGCAAGAGATGGAACAAACTAGAAGGGATCCATTTAAAAAAATTCCATGATTATCCAAAATTCAACCAGATACCAAGCCCTCCTATACTGATTTCCAATTTGTCAGCCGGGCCGTGATAATTTTACTTTATCTCCTTCTGAGGAGGAGAAAGAAATAGAACATAGATCAGCAAGAAAAGTGGGAGCTAGTCTTCGGGACGAAACCACGCGAGTCCTCGTCGTGTGATGATCATTCTACAGTTTTATTTAACGAGGATCAAGATACAGAATCGTTATTATCGTTCGAGCCAGGATGCAACGGTATTTCAACAGCTTCTATTGAGGGCATAGAGATGTGCAATATTCTCAATGATTCACCCCGGATGATATCATCAAATCGTCATATTCACAGTATCAATCCGTATATAATTATTGATAATCAAGGCCCAGTCTTCACAAAATAAGACGAGGAGACGGTAAACGCGCTCATTACTGCAACGATTGTTCGAAATGGTGATTCACAAGTATTTGTCTTCCAAGAACCCCGAAGAGGTCAACAAATGGATTGCAAGTGTGGAGAAGCTTCACCGCTCAAAGCCGGATGTAGAACTACTGTACAAGCCAGAGATGGTAAATGTCAATGATGTCATGAAGCCTCTTTCTAGAGAATTGATTGAAGCCCTGGTTACGGATATAGAAGGGGCTCTTGATCCCGACTTGGATTTGTCATTGGAACAATATGCGGCAGTGCTTTACAATCTTTTGGATGTACCTTTAAAGAAAGATGAGGGCAAGACTACTTTAGTCTATGAAATCTATCTTGTTCAGTCAGTCGTACCTGGAGCACAATAGTCGTTTGGATAGTGATACCATTAGTGCTCTCTAACAAAGTGTGCACAGTAAGATTGTTTGAAAGTTTGAAGGGTACACGTATGCACTAATTGCGGCACCTGATTATACACGTATCATACCCTGCTCATATTCGCAGCCCAGTATTGAATCGATTCATATAATGAACTATCACACATTTAGTAGATAGTAGTGTTCACACGCGTGCAATAATTTTCTTCTTCTTATACTTTCCATTGGAAGCCACTCTCTTCTAGACGCTCTATCCTGTCTTGTGAGAGATTGGAATTTGTTTTTGTTCCCTTTTGGATTTTATTGTATGCTGTTCTCATGTTGCCACATCATTTTCCCAATGATGGATTGCCTGCATAACATCTAGGAACATTGCAGTGTCCAAACTCCTCTTTGAATCGAAGGAGCTGATTACACCATTCGTCAAAACTTGTGTTTGATTGGGTTGAGTTGTCCTTGTCTGTTTTTACTTTCTTTCGCGTTTTAGGGGTTGTGAGTGCATCACTGGCCACGTAACTCTTTCTCTTTCTTTCAGAAAAAGTACCAGTATGGACGGGAGTTTCGCGATCTTCCTCATAACTTTCTGAGTGATTGTCTTGAATCGCATCTTCAGCATTCTTTGCGTCATCCGCCGTTTCATTTTCTTCATTTTCACATAACCAGCAGAACCGGAACCATGGCCAGAATGAATGACTGCTGAGTCCTCATCTAGTACGTTCACTTGTAAAAATGTCAACGCATTGCAGTGGTCTGATTGCGCTGTCAACTTTGTCTATCTGATTGAAGAAATTCAGTGTCAGTACAATAGTACAAAAACATAATTCACAAGTACTACACTGAACACTACTGCAGTAGACGAGATAGTAAGGCAGTTATTATGTTCTTCAATATATTCAATATGCACGAGCTATTAACCATGCAGCTGTTATCTCTCTACACGTACGGCATTAGTCATGCTGATAAGACGCAACGTATTTTCAATTCGACCATCAATAGAAGTTGTATGTATCAATCCCAATTTTTTCGCGATAAAACACTTGAAAACCCCGATAACACTGAAAGCATCGACCGTGATTCGGAATAGGAAACATCATCATCATTGAAAGCTTCTTTTCTGTCGTTCTGTTCATTCCTCCCATTCGATGGCGACCTGCTCTCCGCTGCGAAGGAGACCCCGTCATTATTTTCTTGCATTGGCAATTCCGGTGCAATTGAAAGGCCGCTAACAGAAACATCATTTTTCTTAACCATTTCCAAAGAACGCGTACTAGAAGGCGTTGCAGATTGACCGCTATTGTAAAACAATCGCGTTGGGGTCCTGTCCTCGTCTATGGGTGGCAATACTCCGCTACGAACAAAACAAGACGAACCCCCCTGGCTTGCATTCCGAGAGTTGAAGATAATGCCATCGTCAGCGGTTAAGTCCACTTCTTCAAGCCCGTTTTCAACTTCGGTTCTGTGGTCTTCTCCCAATTGTGGGACATGTAGGTTCTCGGTATAGTCAAAGACAACGTCCAAATTATGTATCTGCACAGAATCTTCGATATTCCCTGTATTCAAAAAGATCTCAATGATTGCCTCACCTAAAGTCATATCCTCATCAGATCTGAGATTCACATGGGCCTTGTGATACACAAAGATGATCAGATTGAAAAGACCTTGTAGGGGCTGGAAAATTATCCGTAAGATAATTAGTATTTCTACACCTCGATCAGAGACCGCGATAACTTCTGTCTGCCACAAAAATTCCAAGACACCAAATATCCATGTTATAACAAAAGCTGCGATGTACATCATTGCCTGACGTGTGATGATGCCAAACATCTCTTGGGCATGTAGTAAAGCTTGAAACGCCTCATCATCCTCCTGGATCTGCTTGTCTTTCACGGCTTTCCGGAGTTTGCGCTCGTTTCTATAAAACGCATGGATAATAAGGGTCATTGTAACAAGCAGAGTGAAGGTGGCAATGGATAGTGTCGCCAAGTATCCAGGAGTAAATGCACCACGTCCTCCACCACCTCGACAATCAGGGTTGTCTTCTTCTGGACAATTGGCAGGATAGCTGTTGGGAACGCAGTAGGGATCAGTCGGGCTCGGGTTAATAATTTCCTGATTTAGAAACGCCCCGCAAGAGACACCAATTGACAATGCCAGCATCAAGATATACAAAGGAATCTCTAGATAATTTCGGAATGTGTGTTCCTTCATGTTAAACCTCAACGAGCATAGATAGTATATGTTTAGAATACCATTCATGCTAAAACAAATTGCGTTTCCAATAATATAGACTAGTCCCTGAGCTTCACACGTTGCCACATTTCCGTAGGAAGCCAAAGCAAAGGGGTAAATGACATCTTTTGGCATGGGTATCGTGGTCAACAAAGTAACGAAAGATGTTAGACAGTCGGCTATGCTCAATCCCAGGATGATGCGGTGGTATGTTATCTTCACACCGCTTTTGGAGCGGAGAATAATATAAATGATTGTTGACGACGAGAGGAAGGATATGGTTCCGGTAACTGTGGGAATGATATTACCAGCTTTAGTGAAGAATATAGTAGAAGTATGTACCATGTTTCTGAATCAGATACTGCCTGCAGCTTAGTAACTGTGCTCTGGTCTCGATCTGTTTTTGGCGGTCCGGTCGCAAGTCGCAACTTCAGAGATTAGCTGTGCCACGAACGGCTGGTGTTTTTGTTCTCGCAAGTTTGAAATTATGTAGTATGTACTCCACCTGACATTTTCAGAGTAGAGAGGAGAGAGGTAAAGATAGTATTAGAATTAGTGAGTACATTGTACTTGGCGAGGATATGGGCCGTCTGTCTGTCAACAGCCCACCCGCCCACGTCACGGATCTTTGGACATTCTTCAGTAGTACGACAAAATACTATGACTGGCTACACAAGCGAGCGAGCGAACGAGAAAGATGTGTTAAACGGAGATCTCTTATCCCTATCGGATTGGGAGGTTATGAGCACCTTAATGACTCATTGGCGATCACATCGCCCGTATAGCCTTACAATCTAATCACCTATCACTAAGCATCTATCTTAACTACTAGATCTCTGCTTATAAGGTTATATTGCCCTATTACTCTTCCAGTCTTTCAACTCACTTGAAAGATTATTACTTGCGTGAAAGAACGGAATTCAAAACTTCGTTATTTCTCCGAATATTAATATATTCAACTCAGCCCGTACTCCACGTACACAACATCACAACTAGAAGTTGTATTACCACACCATGCCAGCCCTCTTCCCCACGATGACCGTTCGCAACTCGAAGATTGCTCGTATGATGTCTAAGAATTTCGACGAAGGTGGAGCCGCCCTTTTGGACGACCCCCGTATGTCTGCCTACTCTCGTATCAAACTCACTCATCTCTTAAGCTTATCCATGACCGACCTTCGTATGGCGGCAGGATTGAAAGATGATGCATCACTCTTTGATGTCATCTCTTTTATTGTTGATGCAGAATGTTCCGAAATCGTGGGTCTTCATTTGCGTGAATGCACCACGACAAACACTTTTCTTATGACATGTGACTCTGACGAATTTCCGACTGAAGACGAAATTATCGAAAATTCACAAAACGAATCCAGTGTAGCAAAGTTAGAGCACCTAGTCACCATTTCCGAAAGGAAATCTGCGGTGGCTCTCGCTGATACGTTGAAATCACCCGTGAAGCAGTACGTTTCCAAGGCGAATTGGTCAGCACTACCTTCACAGTTCCTTTCAGATAATCAACCAGCAGTTACTAAAATTATTGTCGACGATACTGAAATCGAACATTTTGGTCCAACTCATGACATGACTGGACAAAAGTTTTCTGCACACGACAATACAGACACGTTTCAATTGGCAACGAACACCGTCAAATGTCAGAATATTGTCTTACCCGATCTTTCGAAAACTGTAATTCCCACATCAAACACCTTTTCACTTTTTACGGCGGATGATGATGAGGATATCAAGGACGATGACACCAGTGACTATGCACATCGAAACATGGCACAATCCTTCACTTCTTCCGACCCACTTTCGAGCGGTAAGAAAAAGGCGGTAACATCAGACCATAAGAACACGGTGATGACTACCTATAGATTTCAGACAAATGGCTACGAAATCATTGATGAAATCATCGCATCTCGCCGCGATGACCCCGTCAGCCCTGACGATTTATATTGGTGGATGTCAAAAGTTCGCGAAGATCTCAACGCGTCGAAATCCAGCCTTGCACAATCACTCCGTGATACTTCACGCACTGTTGTCGCAAAGGCAAAAAGGACACTTACTGAGGTTGCATCGACCGCATTGGACTCTAACATGGACAGACTTAACACCACGGCTACAGCGGAATGTAATAAGCTCATCGGAAAGGCTTCTGACCTTCAGAAAGTCATTGCAGACGCTAATCTTACTAGAACCGCCCTCACTGAGGCTCACAGATTGGCGAACGATATGGTTATATCCCTCGCAAGTCATGGTACGCAGACTTCAGCTCATGTCGACTCAGTTTTCGATGACATTCGGCTCGATTTAAAGGCTTTGGAGGACCACATCGACAGTTCCGATTTCGTTCCAAGAGCTGCTTTACAGTCCGCAGTCGATTCTACAGTCCAGGATTATGCAACCATGTCTCAAATGGACGCAATGCTCCTCCGTATGGACAGATTAGAACGCACCAATGCAACTCTTAAAGAAAATTTGAAACAGCCCTCTACTCCAACTCGGCATGAGAAATTTTTGAATGTTGATGCGACGTCGATCCCTCCTTCACCGCACCATGCAAATGATTTTGACGCACCGACTACTGCACCATCTGATCATGATGGCACTGATGATGTCATTCCTTATATGACAACTGTGACAGTCCGCATTGGTAAAATTACACATTATCACTGCCAGGTCCTCGAATGCATTAAACGGGGAGATGGCACTTTTTACAGAGTGCTGAATAATGTTGGTTCAGATTTTATTGTTCAAATGACCGATATCGTGGATCTTGATAAATCCACGGCTTTTCCACCGCACTCATCATATGTCAATCGCACCCATCGGCCTCCTCGAAATTCATACTACGGCGGCCGCGGACATGCTCCTCCACCTCGACACCAGTCTTATCAGGATCATGCCCCTCATAACCGGTCTCATGATGCCGCATCACCGCGCCATCAACAGCATTATCCGGACCATGGGTTATATGACGATGACGATAACTCGCAGGACCGTCGACCCCACCATGTCACACGTTCTTTAGGACGGAATGAATTCGAATACCCGATTGGTACGAGGAATATCATTCGAGAGGATAAGGTGGAGTCGTTCCTCAAAGGAAATTTTGAGCCTTTAAAACCAGATGCTGACCCTCGCGATTTCTACAACAAAATCCGCCTTGATGTCAGCAAATATGGAATCCTTCTTTGTGCGTACAACGATGCGACACCATCCGACTCTCTACTATCGTATGATTCTTCAAACAGCAAGAATTTTACAGCTGCGGAGACCACTTCAGCAAGGGTCCTCTATGATATTTTTGACCAAGGCCAGGACATTCTCTTCCACTTGAACAACTACTACCATCGCTCTATCATCAAGAACTACCGTGATTCGCAAGACGGTCTGGCGCTCCTCAAGAAATTCATCTCACATCATCATGTAAATTTCAGATCAACGCAGAAGCAATCCAATATTTCAAATCAATATCAGCTCCCGCAGCTCAAAAGCCAATCCCTTATCACCTACATTTCAGCATTGCGCATTTGGATTAATGACACCAACCCAATGATGACACCGTTGGTCATATTTCAGCTCGTCATCGATCAATTGAAACAGGATCCTCAATTTGCAAAGGCGCGTAATGATCTCGAACTTCACTCGGATCGGTACGCATCATCAGGTCTATCTGGTGTCGACGCACAACATACTCTTGCACGACTTGCCGATACTATTTTGGATTACTACAATACGACGGAGAAAAACGCTCTGTTAAAACCAACGTCGACAGCAGTAAATGCCCTTGATTTCCCTCCTTTCCAATTGGATATCTGCAGTTTAGTACGGAACCCGTACAGGAAAGACAGCAAGGACAGCAAGCCGCCATTCACTCCCAGGTTCAATAAGGAAAAGCAATCCTCTGGCAAGCCTCTTTACTGCCATGGATGCCGAAGCAACGGCCATGAAGTGATCGACTGTCCCCGTACTGGTGCATCGATTCTTATCGCTGAATTTCTGGATAAGCTTGAGCCTGCTCGACGCAAAGAACTTCGCCAGGAGTATCTTAACAACCGTAAGCTTGCTCATGAGAAATACCTGCAATCCCACAAAGATCGTGGAAGCCTTAAAAAGCATATCAAATCTATCGAAGCCTCTATTTTTCCAACCGATGCAGAACGCCAACTTTTGTCAGAATCATCGGTCAATGCTTATACTAGTCTTCGTGACGGCGCAATTTCGCAAGCTCGCATTCACAACATGGACCTTGATTTCGGATCATTGGACAAGCTGTATGATGATTTTGCTGAACCAATTCTGGACTTTGATCCTGATACCGAAGAATTTGAGGCTTGAGATGCAACTGCGTCGACTGTCTCCGATTCCTCCGGAAGTGATGACGATTGGATTAATGATTTGCACGCCCATCTCGTGCAGAATGATACTGAGTTTCGCAAACCTACTGTGAACTTTTTTGAAAAAGATTATAATCCGTCGGACCGTTTGATTGTTGAAAGTGTCTACGTCAACCAAGACGTACCACTCCTTGATCCTGTACTGCCAGAGGACGACGAACCTCCGGACCCTTCAGCAGCAAGAGCCATTCTTGAGTTCAAATTACAATGTCGTTTGAATTCACTCAACAATCGCAAGCAACGCCCACTTCGTGACCCTAAACCCGACATCATTTTTGACGGCCAAGACTGGACAGCTGATCCTGTTGATGGAAAATGGAAAATCCCTGATGCTCCACCCCAGCCTTTACCCTCCTCTCATGTTTTCTCGTACGATGACGCCGCTCTTCTATCGAATTTGACACTTCGAAAAATTGTTGCACCTTCAACATACACGTCACCGACGAAACCCGTTTCGCCCACTCAATATCAGTCGGACACTGGTGCTAACGCTAGCTGCACCAATGATCTTTCGCTTCTACATGATGTTCAGTGGATTGAACCAATAGCCTGCACCACAGCAAACGTTGGCGCAGACTTGCACATCACTGCCATCGGCCGCATGTATGTCACATGTGGCAACGTATTTCTTCCGGTTATCATGTACTACTCAGAGAATGCGCCAGGTACTATCATTAGTCCTAACGCAATCTGCCGCCAATTCCATCAAACTTTCACAGGTTACCAAAAGCGTGTGAATTTTGACCATCAATTCGGCGACATTCTTTTCACCGCCCGTGAGGGTCTAGAGGATGTCATCCTACAAATCAAGTGTTGCAATGATCTGTGGTATCACAGTGATCTTCGCATTGTCGAAGATACAGGTGCATCAGAGCCCATGGTCTCCGATGCTCGCCAAGATTGTTCGTCACCTCATTTTGAGCCGCGCATTAATTTCTTGTCTGATGCGGCAAAATTTGAACTCTGGCACCAACGCCTCGGCCATATTGGCAAGTCCAAGTTGGAATTGACCCACAAACATTGCGATGGAGTTCCGAAGCTGCGTGGCAATGCCTTCTACAAATGTCCTGCTTGTATGGCTGGCAAACTGTGCACAAAGAACCCTGTTCGCAATGCGAATCTTGGTACCACGAGCACGCCAGCGTCGTCTCCACCTGCTGCTACAGATCCGTCACATGTTCCAGTTGAACCCCCAGCATTCTCTACAAATTTCGACCAGGTTGACACTGACGATGACATTGATGAATGGGAGGCTTACCTGGACGAACTGCACCTACCTGATGCCAAACCAG
>Ga0209712_10005085_pt1 | contig 10337 bp, 13 predicted proteins | sample ArcOceMetagenome_FD_187443 | JGI IMG/M metagenome (GOLD analysis project Ga0209712, IMG submission 187443) | Marine eukaryotic phytoplankton communities from Arctic Ocean - Arctic Ocean - Greenland ARC118M Metagenome (SPAdes) (version 2) | ecosystem: Environmental > Aquatic > Marine > Oceanic... | reverse complement strand
AGGAACTTTCTCCTCTCCTTCACCTTCGGTAGCTTCAACCTGTGCGTCCATTTTTGCATCACCTCCTTCCTCATTCGCCTCTTCAGGGACTTTCTCCTCTCCTTCAACTTCGGTAGCTATATTTTCACTCTTCTGCCTTGCTTGCACTAAGGACTTGGTCAAACGTATCGTATATAGCGGCTTTGATACAGGGCCAAAAACCTCGAGTATTTTTCCCAATGGAATGACGCAAGTTTCATTCGCTTCCATGCTCACATCTCCAACTAGCGTTGACATGATTTTGTCATCTTGTTTTAATCTCAACAAAAGCAGACTTCCTTCATCTAGTAGAAACGGATGCCCCCCCATTTGTTCCGCACCACCGTTGGGGTTGCTTTCGACAACTATGGTTCTCTCTGATGCCAAATGAAATGTAATGTTTCCAGCCAATCGTATTCTATCCAAAGAAACTTTGGCATTCATAATTCCGATATTGCTAGGATGAAACAGCAGGACGTCGCTTATTCCTAGATCAAGTTCTAGCTTCTTCTCTAAATCGGCGACGGGACAGTTGTAAAGATCAATTTCGTTCTGGGTTGTAGGCACAACGATGCGAGAATTTTTCGGTTTGGGTTGATCTTCCTTTTCCATTTTAGCGAGCTGTTCAGATAAGTCTATGTCAGATTCATCACCCGAGTCTTCATCACCCTTGCTTCTCATTTCTGTTTTATCTCCATCGTCGGAACTTTCGTCGGAAGTATCTTCTTCAATTTGAATGTCATCAGTTGCTCCTTTCGAAAGATTTTGTTTTGTTGGCTCGGGGGGAACATCAGGGGTAGTGACTATTGCGTAACCAGCAGCAAAAGTGAGGTCGTCAACGGCCTCTGTGTAACCATCTTGTTGGTTATATTTTCGTTTCTGCTGATATCCTGACATATTAAGATTGGTACTGTGCTATCACAAACTTTGGAGATCTTTTTGTTTTCGCTTATTTTGTTGTTTCATTTTGTGGTGTTCTTTTGATTTTGTCTTGCACTGCAAAACTCACTATTGCCCCTAAAAAACGATTTTGGGTGGCTGTCAGCGCAACCCATCTTGGGAGTTCGACAGAGAAAACATCCAATTGAAATCGTACTGTGCCCACCTACTGCACTAGAACTGCCTCTGATAGATAACGATCAATCTTTCAACAATCAAAAAAATGAGATTGCACCGTGCCATTCTACTTCTAGTCTGTTTGGAAGTTCCAAGCACTCTCGCCTCTAGTTTTTCGAGGCCGGACTTTGGCAGAATTCATCGTGGAGGGTCGACTATTCTGGGTGAAGAGGATAGGGCTAGTAATAATACTCCTCTATTCGCGTTGACTGAAAGTGCGACACCAACAGAGGCTTCAGAAGAAATTTATGTTCAGAAACGTGATGGATCTACTGATTTACTGAATGAAAATAAGGTAAGAAACGAAAGATCGTAATCGCTGTACAAATTATTCTTCAATCTCATGCCTCCATGCCTTCGTTCCAGATCAACAAAAGGCTTGAAACCCTGTGTGGGGACCTGAACCTTAAATACCTTTCTCTATCCAGTATATCACAATCCATTATGCGCGGGGCGTACCAGAATATGACATCAGTTGAAATAGATATTCTTGCATCCGAAACTGCTGCATCGATGAGTACGCAGCATCCAGATTACGCTCGTCTAGCAGCTCGTATCTGCGTCAGTTATAATCATAAGGTCACACCAGAAACTTTTTCGGAAAATGTAAGAATTTCTTTCAATGATGGCAATGGTTTTATTAGTCCAAAAATTGCAGCGTTGGTAAAGAGGCGCGGGAAAGAAATTGATGATAAGATTGTTCACGAGAGAGATATGAATTATACATATTTTGGATTCAAAACGTTGGAAAGATCTTATTTGTTGAAAACGGAGAAAAAGGAAATCGTGGAACGCCCGCAGTATATGCTGATGCGAGTTGCGCTTGGTATTCACTGCTGCGGGAATGATGCACTCAGTGTGGAAGAGGAGGATAAGAATTTGGAAGCAGCATTCGAGACGTATGAAATGATGAGTCGTGGTTATTTCACCCATGCAAGTCCTACGCTATTCCATTCTGGTACAATTCACCCTCAATTAAGCAGTTGTTTCTTGGTGCAAATGTCAGATGATTCTATAAATGGAATTTATGACACATTGAAGCGTTGCGCAGTTATCTCAAAGGTGAGTCTTTGGAGTTGGTTTTCGTATGACTGCCTTTTCAATATTTGTAAGATGTCGCTAATGTTGTCTTTGTTCGTCAGTCTGCTGGGGGAATTGGACTATCAGCTCACAATATTCGTGCAAGAGGTACATATATTAAAGGTACAAGGGGGGTATCAAATGGGTTGGTCCCAATGTTGAGAGTATTTGATGTGACATCTAGATATGTAGATCAAGGAGGAGGCAAGCGTCCAGGAGCATTTGCAATATATCTCGAGCCATGGCACGCAGATATTTTTGATGTATTGAATTTAAGGAAAAATCATGGTAAAGAAGAACAGAGGGCTAGGGATTTATTTTATGGGTTGTGGATCCCTGACTTATTCATGCAACGTGTGAAAGAAGACGGTGTTTGGAGCCTAATGTGTCCAGATCAGAGTAGAGGATTGGAAAAATCTCATGGTAATGAGTTCAATGAGCTTTATGAAAAATATGAAGCAGAAGGTAATTATGTGCGTCAGGTAAGAGCACGAGAATTGTGGAGTGCGATTTTGGATGCTCAAATCGAGACTGGTACTCCTTATCTACTGTATAAGGATGCTGCTAATGCAAAAAGTAATCAGAAAAACCTGGGTACCATTCAATGCAGCAATCTTTGTACCGAGATCATTCAGTATACCGATGAAGATGAAGTTGCAGTGTGCAACTTGGCAAGCATGTAAGTGTATATGTATTGAGTATCAAATATTGAATTCTAATTCATTGGGATGCAATTCACCTTCTTGTTTGTCATGCATCAGATGCCTACCAAAGTTTATCGTTTCAACTCGAGGACCTTACGGCTCTACCAATCCCGAATCTGGAAAGGCTTACTTTGATCATGAAGCTCTTCACAAAGCTACCAAAATTGTAACACGTAATTTGAACAAAATAATTGACGTGAACAAATACCCTATCCCTGAAGCAAAGGTATCAAACAATCGCCATCGCCCTGTAGGAATCGGAGTTTCTGGTCTAGCTGATGCATTTTTGAGACTAGGCCTACCATTCACATCCGACAATGCAAAGCAGCTCAATGAAGCTATTTTTGAGACAATTTATCATGCGTCGTTAGAAGCTAGTGCAGAAATTGCTGAAACCGAAGGGCCATATGAAACGTTCGAAGGCTCTCCTGCAAGTCAAGGTAAGCTTCAGTTCAATTTGTGGGGTATGAAAGATGATGAGACTCCGAGTCAACGTGGTTGTGAAGACATTGATGGCAACATTGCAAAACAAAAATATTCAGACAAAGTTCAAGTGAATGGTTATGACTGGGAAGCTCTGAGAACAAGAATAAAGTCAGGGGGTATCCGTAACTCTCTTCTAGTTGCACCTATGCCTACTGCATCTACATCGCAAGTATTGGGAGTAAATGAGTGCTTCGAACCTTTTGTATCAAATATGTATCTGAGAAGAGTGAAGGCTGGAGAGGTAAGTAAAAAGTTCTTAATGTGTGCAGATGTTTTCTACTTTCACAGCTCAAAATAAAATTGTTCTCCAAATCCTACAGTTTATCATGGCAAATCCTCATTTAATGCAAGACCTAACTGATCGAGGTCTTTGGAACCCGAGCGTGAGAAATCAATTGATGCGCGATTCAGGATCAGTGGCAAATATAGATTGTATACCTGATCGTCTGAAAGAGCTGTACAAAACTGTATGGGAGCTCAAAATGAAAGATATTATTGACATGGCAGCTGATAGAGGAAGGTTTATCGACCAAAGTCAGAGTTTGAACCTATTTGTAGCAGATCCTAAACCAGACAGATTGACTGCAATGCACTTTTACGCTTGGGAGAAGGGGCTAAAAACGGGGATGTACTACTTGCGAACGAAGCCAGCTGTGAATGCAATTCAATACACAGTTGACGAGAACGAGGAAGCAGGCTCTCAAAACACTTTTGCGAGTCAAATTCCATCTGCTGACGGAGATGATGTGTGCTTGAGCTGTTCTGCCTAAAGTCTAATTTTAATTTCGAAAATTTACGTATGAATCAATCACATTTTTCATGGGGGTTTATTTCCATTGTAGCGATAATTTCATCAATTCCATGAGATGAGGCACATTCTATTTCCGACAACTGTTTCTTCTATTTCCCTGATAAATTTTTCTATTTTAATCCACAAGCAAAACGCCTCTTTTTCTTTTCCGATAAGTTGTTGCATTTAGAATTTCTTCAAGTCCATACCGAATTTCTTTGCAGCAGCATCAATTGAACCGTACTTCTCTACAGTCTTCATTCCCTTGGTAGAGAGACGAACTCTGACAATGCGTCCGAGGTTCTCAGAGAAGTATTTCTTCTTCTGGAGGTTTACGTGCTGTACAGTCTTGTTACGCTTGTGCGAGAAGGAAATAACGCGAGCTTGACGGTTAGGTCTCTTTCCCAAAAGGTCGCACTCACGAGCACGCATAGTCATTCCGGTTCCATTCTATTTGGGTGAAAGGAGGTGAGTAATGAATAGTTAGTTTGGTTTTCCTTAGTTTTTCCATTTTTAACGTTCCAAATGGGTCATGAGTCATGTCCTCCTTCTTCAAGCCCAAAGGGAGGAGAAGCCTTTGAAAAAACCATCTCGAAGCAAACTTACGGATGCACCACTGAGAGGAGTGTGGACGCCGAATGCAGAAGCAGTGGCAATTACAAGAGCAATGACGAGGAGGGTAAGGGTGGAGTTCATGGTTGATGAGTTGTGGTTAAGTGCTATTAGGTGATGGCACCCTAGTGATGGAACAACTGTTTTTCAATCTGTTCAGCGGATCGGATGAGAGGAGGAGTGATGATTGTGGAGCGGAGTGAGTGGACTGACGTTCGTACGGCACTTGTGGATGGAAGAAATAGCGCGAAACAGTGGGGGTTCTTACCAATTTTTCGTCATAATGCACCCTCACAAATTTGTGGGGGACGACTACGCGCTATATCAATCACTACTACATAATAGCTATCATACTATCTAGTACTATCTGTACATACTACTGTACACTTTCAAGCTACTAAGCTTGAAACCACTTGTAGCTTAGGAAAAGAAAGGCTAAATGGCGACGGTGTTCGGAGGGGCAGGGGATGGTTGTGTTCCTACAATTTCTAAACAAATTCAAAATATTCCAAGAATACTTTCGTACTTTGAACTTTCTGTATGTAGGCTGAGACCCAGGTAAAAGATTGTGAATCTTCAATGAAATTCAACACCGTAGGAAGCGAATATATCTCGGTTCCAAATTGATTTTACTCGTAGTTTCATAAAAAAACATCTTGGATTTGCTTAATATTTGTTGAAAATAACTCATTGGCTTTTCTAAATAAATTATCTGAGCTCTGGGCTGATTGATTCATTCTAAAAACTCTTGAGCCCCCGTAACATTGGTAAATAGAGATTCCTTCCTCCTTCTAAAATCATTTAATTCCACAATCAAGCCCGATGCAATCTTCTCGTACATCCAAAATAATACAACTTCTATCAATGCCCGCCATCACCGCCTGACTTTTCTAGTTCTTCGTTCTTCTTTTGCTGTTCCATGACCGCACGGACCATATCATGCTCTTTTTTGTGATGCAAGCATTCAAAATAATCTTCGCGAAGTGGCACACATACTGGTCCCTTTGTCGAATCGTTCGATTGCTGTGATTAAATATTGGGAATGTTTTCAGAAGAAGTAAAATGAATGTGGTCAGTCCAGTCCGTATTGCAATGTGGAGATCCAGGCGATAAGTCCATGAATGTCATGAAAATGTTCATCCAGCCGAAAATAACTATAACACCCGTCTCCAGTACATGCATAGCGACTCATAGATCAATATTTAATCCCTACTCAGCCTTTGCCATGCCCTCCACCACAAACACATCACGACGACATCCGACAACGACGACACAAGGTTGTACCAGCAGATGCTACTCAAACGAAACATTTTCACCCCCATGCGACTCACCAGGCACTCCTTATATTCGGCAAAGAAAGGATAGCACCTTCCAATACCACCACGAATTCCGTAGCCACTTGACATTGTTATACCCTACGGTTGTTTCAAGCTAGTCCTTGTTGTTGCAGTGTTTCTGTTAGTTGCTCCATCATCTTGCTTGCTCGCTTTTCGCTTGTTGCTGGCTTTCACGGAGGGAGGGGGGTACTTTGAGCTTTTACCCCCTCGCTCCGAATCAATCCTCGCTCACTTTTTCGAAGAATCTGGATTCAAAACGGTTTCATTCTTTCCTCACTTGTAAACCAACACAAACTCCAGAAGACACTGCCAGCTATTCACTCATCAAAATGCACTACAAGCTACGAGTTACTTTCGTTCTTCTCTTAGTGTTTGTCTCTTGCGAGGCCAATGTAAATTCATCGACTAGGGGAGATGAATCCGCAGACACAAAGGAACAGAATTGTTCCAAAGCAGACGAATGCCTAGTCGAATCAACGACGTCCGAATCGAGATTAGTAAGAGGTGAAGCTATGACGAATTTTGAAGGTGATTTCGGTCTTGAAAGGAAAGACGTGAGAGATGCAAGGGTGCAGGTAAGATTTGAAGATAGGTACTTCATATTTGCTAGCTACACCACGTATTGTACTGGCACAGCAGCGTACTAAGCAATCTCATTTTGAAACACTTTTACTTATTATCTACATTAGAAAGCTACATATCTCCATAACGAACCCCACCTTAATCCATTTGTGAATATTGACGCACACGAACAACAACCATCATCACAAGATCAGGTTCTACGAGCATCAACATTTGCGAAAAGAAGGTCAGCTACTTACCGTCGTCGACTCATTCATAGCAATGTCAAGGGCAACGGAGTTGAAGACATGGGTTCTCAACCATTGGCAAGTAGGAGAACTTTCGTACGTGAGTTTCACTCAGATACAAAATATGGTTCAGAGGGGAAAGGTGTTGGTGGAGCTTCTACTAGCAGATTGCACGCTCGCAATGCTTTCGAAACCTGTGCTAGAACTTGCCATGAAATTCCCAATGAAGAAGAAGGATCGTCAAGAGATTACGTGCAGCTATCCAACGGCAAAGGATCTTGGGGTCAGGGCAGTCGGTATCGAAGCAGTAGCATTAAAGGTTTCATTTCTGAAGGAACACTGAACAGGAGCAACGGATCTGTTACCAATCATTCAGGTAGCCCTAGCAAAGGCAGACCACTTGAGAGTATGCTGCCATCGTCAGAGATTGTAGCAACCTCACCTAGTCCTTCGTTTTCTATTGGTACTTGCAACTACCTGTGCGAAGCATGGGTTGCAACCAATAGTTTTATTTCAGCAGATGAGATATTGCCAGAACGAACGTCCATACATTGAAGAAACTTCTGGAGATACTGGAAGATTTCTCAGTGACGCAGCTCCTACGAACGTCGTCGATAGGTGCATTTGATAAGGGACTAAGTTGCACCATAAGTTGCGAATTTGCTCTGGTAAATATGAGACTTGTAATGTGCAGTAGATCCAAAACTAGTGTTAGTACGACCGTCGCCTCCCAGTGCGACCAAATAATCAAAAATCTGTTTTCCTTTATTAAAAGTAATTTGTACAAAGATGCCTTTAACCCTTCGGCATGTTCATGCTACTCAGCATCGGTGTGAGACCAGCAGTACTGCTGACTTCAGAGACTGATCTTAGCCTCTTCTGAGGATATGTTGTTGGTGTAGCCAAGAGATCGTCATTTTCTTCTAGTTTCGAGAGCGAAGATGGGGACAAGGGGCGAAGTGAAATAGCTGCAGTAAGCGCGTTATCAACAGCCAGGTTTGAAGGCCATTCACATACTACCTGACCACTGCTAGACAAGGATTCAACTACTGGAGTTGAAGGACGTGTCAATAGTGGTACAGGATCACTTGTTTCAGGTGCTTCGTCACACATCATGTTATCAATCAATTCTTCAGCAAGCTGATAGTCCACAGCCTCTTCTTGAGTGGACGCCGAGAACTGAGGGGAGTCCCGTTGCCGGTGCATCAAATTTTTGCTATAGGCAGTTCCTTTAAGAAAAACAATAGGAAAGAAGGGTGGATTATTCCCATCGCATTCTTGCGTCGTCGTATGCTCTATTGTACGGCTTCGTTTGCACTGCGAACCTTCATCTTCTTCATTGCCATCCTCAACTCTTTGCACAGACAGAACTCGCTTAAGTGGATGAGTAGATTTAATCGTGTCATCTCCCTCGGCATCGATTAGACAACTCATAACATCGTAGTCATCTTCAGTTACTTCAGTATCAGAAAAGCACTGTTGTAGTGATGTAAACAACCGTATGAGAACAATGTGAAAAAGATGTTATTCAAAAATATTAGAGATAACTTGCAACTTACCATATCAGAGGTCTCAGGTTTTCCAATGAAGTCTTCTATTTCGTCGGCGCTCACGCTGTCGTTGTCCTCGGTCACACTTGAAGAAACTTTTGACACAAGATCTTCTGCAGCGATCTCGCCCCAGTCAACAATAACCTTAGCCTCTTCCTGGTCTTCTTCTATTTCCTCATCGTCTGATGACTCGTCATCTGCATCTGAGCAGGAAGAGTGGTCGCCCGAGTACGAGGAGAGATCACTTTGGAGAGAGTCCTCATCGTGATTAGAAGTTTCGTCGACAAAAGAGGTATCTTCGTGACCGTCTTCTCCCTCGTCTTCGCTAATTTCTTCAGTGGCTTCTGATGCTGAATCGTCGGCATTTTCGTAGTTAACCTCTTTATTGACTTCAGGAAAGGGAGGATCATTGACAGAAGCACAAGACTGTTCGTCGGAGAAGGCCCTAAGGGAAAAAAGAAGCAAACATAAAACAGTGAGCACCTGAAAATAATTCTCAACAATCCAGATCTGTCTTTGACATTCAACTTACCCCTCGTCATCTGAAAATTCGCACTCGTTATGAATTATTTGATGGGCCTGTTTTTTGGGTTGAACAATTTTGTTTTCAAGGACCCGTTGGAGGGTCATTGGGGTTGGCTTGAGAACGCCCCTTCCAGAGGGATTACCACATCTAAACTTGATGGGTGACCTGTCAAGTAAATTGAAAATAGATAAGGTGGATGAGAATTGGAAACGAAAGCAGCTGAACGAAAGTGATGAAAGGTTACAGCAAATGCATTCAATTTGGTCGTAAACCCACGCACCCTAAATCCCCAGATTCATCCTCATCTTCAGATTCGTCACTAGAACTTTCATAATGCTTCATCCCGAAGCAATTTCTCTTGACCTCCTCGTCCTCCGTTTCATCCATATTCGTGTTCGTATCGATATCGTTTAAATAATTTGTTATATCCATGCTGCTGGTTGTTGTAAATACATTTGAATTCGAATGCTAAGCTCTGTATTTGCATGGTCCCGAAGAAGTATGGAGAAAGATAACATGAGAAGGTGATGCCAGAGGATGATGTTTAAACAGAAACGCTCAACTAAAAAAGTACAAAGCGTAGAATTTGTACCAGAGTCTACGGACGACCGTTATCATGTCATGTGAAAATGATTGAAAAATCGGAAAGAGAAATCGATCGTTTTGGATCGTCCTCCCAACTAAAAGTAGTCCATGATGTTCCAAGATCTATCGATGAATGTATAAATCACACTGCATTGCATGACAATCAAGTACTTCGTTCTGAAAAATCCACGAAAATTCGCAAGGAACATCATTAGATGCATAAAGAAGCCACTCACATTCTCAAACATGTGTTCTTTTTATGAGTGTTGGAGTCGCAGGAAAATTCAAACAGAAGATTGAGAGGGTGCGTTCGCAATCAGAAATTCGAAAATATCGTGCACCTTCGTACCCCTTTGAAACTTCAAACTACAGGCAGAGTCACATTTTAACGGCCGGCATTGACACCGGGGGCTATTTTGAAATAATATTGGCCCTGTCAGTTGAAACGAAGTTTCAACAGCAGGATGACGCCGGCCGGCTGTTCTGATTGGCTCTCCTGTTTTCTTCTTCACTGACGAATGTTCTGCAAAAGCAAAAGAGGAGAAGAGAGGAACGAGAGAATGCAAACAATTCATTTTTGGTTTTTGGTTGGGGGGGGCTGTAAAACCCCCTTCTACGAAAATGATTTCCAGATGTCTCGTCATCGTTCACGCGCACCCACGCACGCCTTCGACCACATCAGAAGAAGAATGCAATAAATGATTGAAGATAGAGGCGATCGAAC
>Ga0209712_10005084_pt1 | contig 10338 bp, 10 predicted proteins | sample ArcOceMetagenome_FD_187443 | JGI IMG/M metagenome (GOLD analysis project Ga0209712, IMG submission 187443) | Marine eukaryotic phytoplankton communities from Arctic Ocean - Arctic Ocean - Greenland ARC118M Metagenome (SPAdes) (version 2) | ecosystem: Environmental > Aquatic > Marine > Oceanic... | reverse complement strand
ATATTAGAATCGGAATTTTAACCATTAGAGAAAAATGGGAGAAACATCTTGGTTTAACTACCACTACAATTACCGCAGATTATTTAGAAGAAAAATATCCGATGGTAGAAATGGAAGAGAATATTCTTATAAATGCCTCTTTTTGTCCTACTGAATCTTTGGTAGAAAAGGTAAAAAATCTTTCTAAAAATGAAGCTATTTTTAAAGGTGAAGATGTATTGGCATTTCATACAACACAAAGTCAAGAAGAGGTAGATTTTGATACTTATACCCAAATAGAATTTGATGAAGAACTGATTCAAATAAAAAACACTTCAGATATTTTTACGCATAATGGTAAAGCGATTCAGCAAGACTTTGATTTAATTACAGAAGAAAGAACTTCGGAGACCATACCAGCAGGAATACAAGTTATAAACCCCGGAAATATTTTTATTGAAGAAGGCGCACAAATTTTGTTTTCTACTTTAAACGCATCAGAAGGGCCTATTTATATTGGAAAAGATGCTTTAATAATGGAAAATTCTTCTATTAGAGGCCCTTTTGCAATGTGCGAAAATGCCGTTGTTAAAATGGGTGCAAAAATTTACAAAGATACTACCATAGGGCCTTTTTCTAAAGTAGGAGGTGAGATAAGCAATGCTGTTATTTTTGGGTATTCTAGCAAAGGCCATGACGGTTATTTAGGAAACTCTGTAATAGGTGAGTGGTGTAATTTAGGAGCGGGTACCAATAATTCGAATTTAAAAAACAATTATTCTGAAGTAAAATTATGGAATTATGAAACCGAGCGTTTTGCAAAAACAGGATTGCAGTTTTGTGGTTTAATGATGGGAGATCATTCTAAATGTGCTATTAGTACTACGTTTAATACAGGAACGGTAGTTGGCGTAAGTGCAAATATTTTTGGAAGCGGGTTTCCAAGAAATTTCACCCCTTCATTTAGCTGGGGAGGCACAGCAGGGTACGAAACCTTTCAAATGAATAAAGTTTCTGAAGTTGTTACTGCAGTAATGAAACGTAAAAACTTAGTTTTTGATGCAGTAGATCAAAAAATTCTAGACCATGTTTTTGAGGAAACGAAACAATATCGGAATTTTTAGTTTTTAGGTTTTTTTTTTCACAGTTCTAATGTTTAGTCTTTGGCGAGAGTGCAATAGAAATTAATTATTTTTATATGTTGTTTTAATGCGTTTTTATGCTTTTAAATTCTCCATAAATTTAGTTACTTGTCTTTTTGAATAATGGCTATTATATTGCATATAATAGCCATCTAGTCTTATTACAAGAACTCCGAAGCAAGTCTTTTTTCTATGGAAAAAATTTTTTAATAGAAAACCATCTTTATCATCAACGTATTTTTTGTTAGCTATCTTTTTTTTAACTTTTTCTACATTAGATACAACAAAAATATTAGAACAATTATCTGTATTAATTTTTGAGTAAAAATCTTCCCAAAATTTTTCGGTTGTCTTATTTATTCTATTGTTGTTAAAATGACAACTCGATATTGGTTGCTTGAAATTAATTATTAGAATATCATTTGTTTCCCACTTATAATTTTTCGAATATAAATTAATTGTTCATTATCAACTTTTCCAGAATAATCATAAACTATTTTCAGTATGTAAACTATTCGTGGTTTTTGTTGCTGAACAATTATAAAACGTTATAAATATTAAACCTATTAGTATCTTTTTCATATGTATTAAAACCTTGTTGTGTGCAGAAAGTTACGTGTTTTAAGCACTAAAGTTAGCAAATAAAACACCGATAGAAAGTCCGTTTAGCCTTTCGTAAGTATACAAAAAGGCAGCAATAAAGTTTATACAATGTTGGCAGTAGTTTTTAATTCAGTTTGTATGTTAATCCTATTGTTGGTCCAATTCCAGTATATATGTTATTAGCTTGTTCAGAGGTAATATTACTCGTATTTATATAAGGAATAACAAATTCGATTCCAAATTTTTCGTTGAAGTAATAGTTACCCCCAATTCCAATACTTATTATAGATATTCCACCACTTAATTGGTTGTGTTGTATATTTGTAAAATCATTATTATCTGCATTATATTTTACAGTACCAAGACCAAGACCAAACTCTGCAAAAACTCTTAATTTAGTAGTATTCACAAAATTGTTTCTTAATGTAGGTATGAATGAGTAAGAATTATAATAAGAGTTTATATTTCCAATTTTTAAATCGTTCATCGAAGCATATGAAAAATTCAATTCAATAGATGTTTTATCTGAAATGTAATATCCAATAGCTGGTTTAATTACAAATCCATTTAATCCTTTAAAATTTTCTGATGATCCAAATAAAGGTAACCCTGAAATTGTTAATTTTAAGTCATTTTTTTTTGATTGACTAAATCCATTTAAAATTCCAAATGTAGTACAGGCTAATAGTAGTAAAATTTTCTTCATATCTTTTATTTAAATTAATATAATTGAGAAAACTTAAACAACAACTGTGCCGTTCATCAATTTAATTGTTACGTTAATGTATATGGTTTGTGGCCTGTTTTAAGCAACTAATTTAGTAGATAATTACAGACCTAGAAAGTGAAGTGCACACCAAAGGTTAGACAAATTTATAATTTATTTTATACGGTGTTGCCCACGGTATTTTTAATTCGTAAGTGTTAGTTCAATTGCTAACAGATTGTACTTATTTCTGTATCTTTTCATAGTTTCATTATTGTTTTTCCATATTCTTATCATTTTTCCTTGATTATATCTAAAACTATTTTCGTTTGTTTCGGCAGGAAATATTCCTATTGAAGGTTCATATGATATCTTTTTTAGTTTTTTTCTAGAACCTTTGATTGTATATTTATATTCGTGTTTGTTTTCTTCGATTATTAGCCACTCAATTGCAATAAAAAAACCATTTTCGGGAAACTCAATATTCAATTTAGAAACATCAATTTCAGTTAGTTTTTTTCCTTTTTTTGCGATTCCAATTATGTTTTGGTTATATATATAATTTTCAGGTTCTCCATTTTGATTTACACCATAAAGCCGAATATTAAACTTTGAGTTTTTTACATCACTCTTTGTTACAATAGTTATTTTTTTTAGAAATGGTGTTTCGTCAAATTCATCTTGATATTTAAAAAGTCGAGCAACAATCCAGGGTTTTATTCCGCAACTAAAATAACTGTTAATTTTAGATTTTTTAAATTCTCCAATTGTAAATTCTTTAGATAATTTTTTAGAACTAAGAATTACTTCATCCAATTCGGTCGTTTCTGGTTTTAATTCAAGTATGTTTTTTATTAAATCTGAGGATATTTTTTTTGTTTCAAATCCGATTGCAGAAAATAAAATAATTTTCGGACTATCTATTTCTAATTCAAATTCTCCTTTTTCATTTGAAGTTGTTCCAATATTTTCATTCTCTACCCAAATATTTACGTAAGGTATCTTTTCTTTCGTTTCGCTGTTAATAATCACTGCTTTTATTTGACTAAAACAAAGGTTTGAAATAAGTAAAAATGTTATCGCAAGCAGTTTTTTCATATTGTGGGTAACGGTTTTGTGTATTAAAAGTTGCGATTTTTGAGAACGGCTATTTTCCGCAGGAAAATTGGAGTTCGTAAAAAAGCAGAAACTTTGATTAAGCTAAAATTACCCAATTTTTCATACACGGTGTTGTAAAACGTTTTTTATTCCTTTTTCAAATTCCTTCTTTAATTTATTCACTTTTCTTTTATTTGCAAACCAATGAAAAGGTGATGGTTTTGAATATCGGCCATATGAAATACAATTTACAAGAATATCTTTTTCGACATAAAAAATTGTCAACTTTTTTCCCCAGTCAGTTACACCATCCTTCCATAAAAAATTAATAGACGTCATATTTTTATTTTCTTCTAAAATATTCCAATTATTATTTTTAATTATTTCTGAAATTAATAACTTGTTTTTGTTTTTATGAATTCCTTTTATTCTTTCAGTTGTATTTATATTTTTGATAGAATAAATTACTCCAATAAATAATAATAGAGATAGTATTAGTAAAAATAATGATAGTCCAAAAGATTCATTTTTTGTTAAATCTGAATAAAATTCCAAAATAAAAATATAAGGAAACACGGAAGATATAAGTATAGGAGTAAAATATTCCAAAAATTTGTTAATAGTCTTTTTCAATTCCTTTATGTTTTACAACGTTTTGGTGTAAGGAAAGTTGCGTTGTTTAAGCAGTGAATTTAGTAAATAAAACATGAACCAAGAAGGTTCACGAGGACTTTCGTAAGTAGGCTAGGAGTAAGCAATAAAGTTTACACGGTCTTGTATAAGAATAGTGGCGGTTTTAAGACCACAAACTTTTCAGTTTAGACCATATTTTATTATTGTTACTGTTCTTTGTTTTGGCAGGATTTCCGCCATTATTTTTATACGTTGTTGGGCACAGTATTTTCTTTTCAACTCTTAAAATTAGTTGTTTTTTTTCCAAATTCCGTTCAAGAAAGCTAATCAATCCGAGTAGCGTTCCATATTCATCCATAGTGTTATTCCGACCCGATATATTAATCCATTTTTGATAGTCATTTTCAAGTTGATTCAAGTTTATGTTTTTCCCGATTAAAGTACTCAAATCGTAAACTGAAATATTTTCAGATAGTTTTATTTCGTTAAATTCCATTTTTACTTGAAATAGAAACTCTATCAGTTTTCCTATATTCTCGTTTAGGTCAACAACCATTGATTCCAAGCCATAAAATCCTTTATCATCTTCAATCATATATTTGACCAACAATTCGTCTTTGTTAATTAAGTCAGATTGGTTATATGTGGCAGTTACTATAAAAATCAATTCATTAGCAACATCTCCGAAAGATTCTATTAATTCTAATTCAACTTTTTCAGGCTGTTGGGAATCGGGAATTTCTTTACTTTTTATATTATGCTTTGTTGTCCAGTCTAAACCAAGATAAATACCATATTTATTGATTATTTCTTCAAGGTCAATACCTTGTTTCATTGATTCAGAAACTTGCTTTACGAACGAGGATTCTCGGTAATTAAAATTAAGTAAATATTTAGGCGCTTGATTCTGATAAATTACCCATTCGTCAATAGATAATTCAAAGAAGGGAATGGCTCTAAATTTTCCATTCTCTCCATCAAATAAATATGATTCTGTATCTAGGTTAATTTTTTTCATTCTCAATTTCTGTGTAATCGATAAAGTCCCAAGGAATTTCTTTTTTGAATATTGAAATACATTCTTCCATTAATTCTAATGAAATATTTTCTTTATAGACTGTAACTGTTCTTGTCTTGTCTGTATCATCTCTAAAAATTTCGACAACTAATTTATCATTTCGGTATACTTCAATTCCGATTCCATCACGTTCATTCACGTCACTTGCGATAATCACTCTGTCTTTTTTTAGTTCCATTTAGTTTGTTTTGGATATTGTGCCCAACGTTGTTGTATAAGCTTTGTTGCGTAGTTTAAGCAGTGAATTTACTAAATAAAACACGAACGGCGAAATTCCGAAGGAATTTCCCAAGTGAGCCAAAACCAGCAATAAAACTTATACGGTGTTGTAGTGCGTTTTTATTCAGCTAATTTCCTTTTATTTCCACACGAAGCACATAATTTCGCTTTTGGAGTTCTGTATGGTTTTCCGCAATTTTCACAATCAGGTCCGATTTGTTCGAGTGAATGGTGCATTATTGCATTCGGTTCAGTTTCTCCAAATCCAGTCAAATTATTGTAATATTCCAATAGTTCTTTAAATTTCTCTTGTCTGTCTTTTTTTGCTATTTTAAAACCTTTAGAGTATAATTCAGAAGCGATTGCGAACTCTCTTTTATTCAACATTGGAATTTCCATTTTGCATCTCCAGCAATATTTGATTTCCATACTATTTCATTCGTTTTTTTAAAAATTCAGAAGTCTGACCATTCCAACCACATTTTGAACAATTTCCGTTTTCAAATTTGTGCTCACAATTCGGATAATCATATATTTTATGAGCGCAATCTGGACATAATTCTTTCATTTCCGAACTATCTTTAAAATATTCGGATTCACATTCTGTACAAATATTTTTCTCTCTATTCATAGGTTCCTTAAATGCACTACAACAATTGTATATGCACATTGTTGATATATTGTATATGCACATTGTTGATATATTGTATATATGCATTTTTGCTATACACAATATTTGTAGCATCAAATTTAAAGAAAAAAGCACTGCCATTTATACGTATTTATACGTGTTTTTTTTATTTAAATGATAAGCGTTGCTGGTTTTCAGAAAAAATAACACGGTTTTTTTTAAAAAGCTAAAGATACCTATATCGTCGAAATTTTAACCTTGAATTAAGTCCCAAAAGTATTCTTTAAAGGTCAATTTTGGTGTACCTTGTATTTGCAGTTGTATTATTTCTTATTGTTTTGAAAATTTAACTGTTGCAATAGTAATTCCATTTCCAAGCGGTAGATTTGTTATTAAAGATATTGGTTGCTTCGGGTTTGTTTCAGCATTATTTGATGCAAATGAAGTGCCACTATCCGTGCCGGCATCATAAATTAATCCGTCAACTATTTTTTCATCTATAAATTCTCCATTTTCAAAAAGGTTTATATGTACTACGCCTACATACCAATCAGGACTCGGTGCAATCATAGTGGCTAAAGTAACGGATGAATTTTCTTTATTTACAAGTATGTCTACAGTTATTTCTCCAACACCACCATTTAAATTTTCTCCAATTACAAAATCAAGACCATCTCCATTGTTAATTTTTTCATTTATTTCGTTTTCAAGAGTAGCAGTTGCTCCTAATTCAGCCATGTCTTTTATGCCTTCAGAAGCCATTGTTTCAATTAAAAAAAAACTATTTGTCGATGCATGACTCCATCCAATTAGTTTTGAAAAATGAGCATTTGATGGATAATCAATCGGGAAATCTTGATTATTCCAATTAAATTCAAAAGTAACCTTATATGTTGCGTTAGATGCAACAGGTGAACTTTCTTTTTCATCTGTTTCATTGCACTGTACAAAGAGAAATGATAGCATAATTAACGTATATAACTGTATTTTTTTCATAGTTTTTAATTTATATTAACTGTATTTAGTTTTTGATGCAGCAGTATTCATTTGTTGAAATTTCATTCCCTTAATGAATACCTAAGTTTTACTGTATGGCTAGTGCTGTGTTTTAAACACTAAATCTGGTATTTATTATCGTCATTTCTGTGCGCAGTGTTTTCTGATTTGGTTACATCTGGGTATCAAAAATCATTGGAATTTGTTTTGGAATAGCATCTAATGGTTCTCCTAAATTCTGTCTTAAATCAATTTCTATACCACGAGAAATGGTAGAAATTGGAACATCATTTGCAGAGCCTTCAAACGGATTTTCTCCGGTTCTACCAATTTTTTCCATGGTGTGAAATATCCAAGCTACAATCACATAAAAAGGAATAGAAAACCAAATAAAAAGAGACCCAACTATTGGATGCGTTAGACTCATTTCTTGACCTATTTCAGCGAATTGTGGAACAAGCCCTAAAGGCAATAGTAATACAAAAATCCACATAAAATAATGATTTAAAGTTGCAAATTGTCTTGGATACGGGAAGTTTTTAATCCGCTCAGATTTACCTTGAAAGGTGAACATCTCTTTTAAAACTCCTTCTAATTCTAAAAAAGAAAACTCCCAAAGAACTCCTTTTTCTTTTAGTTTTTTGAGGTGGTGAGATTGCAAATAAAGCAATGCAGTTTGCTTATTTTCTTTGCTCATTGCATAGTCTAAATCTTCTTTAGAAAGATAAGGTTTCATATCATCTAAGACATTTGAACTCCATTCAGGTGGCGCAAAACCAATCTTTTTAATTAATTCTTTATTGGCTTTTTCGTGTATGACAGTTTCCCAAGGTTTAGACGCTCTCATGGCATGTCGTAAAGCTGTCATCCAGGCAATATGTCTATAGGTTAGTGTTTTTATTTCTTTTTGAATTTCTTCTTGTGAAAGTTTTTCTGAAGCATACTCATTACTTATCATATCTTGAACAAACATGCCAAAAGTTTTAGAAGTATTTACAATACCTCCCCATATTTGTCTCGCCTCCCATATTCTTCCGTATGCAGAATTATTCTGAAAACCAATTACAAAAGAAACAGCAGTGCCAATTAATGCCAATGGTGTCCAGGGTATTTTTAGCCATTCTAGATCCAAAGAATAGTAAAGGCCTACAAATAATGTAATAATGGTTATAAATAAAAAGGTCTCGTAACGAGTCCATTTTATCATACTTTTAATGTTATATACTTTTTTTGTGTACATGTTTTAAATTTTTAATCACCAAATTTAGTAAATACAACCCGAATATAAAATTCGTAATTTTTTTTTAAAAGTAGGCTAGAACTAAGAACTCGCCATTAATTGTAAGGTTTTATGGAGTGTTTTTTTTAGAAAAATGAATATCCAAATATTATTGATAAAGTATTATAATTAGAATTCCAAAAAACAAAATCAGACAAAATTTCTCTACTTGTTTGATATCTCATTTCTAACCCATATTTATCATTTAATTTATAACCTATTCCAAAAGCTAAATTATTTCGAGATTTAACATCTAAAGAGTTATAAGTAGAGTTGTCAGATCTTTTAATTTCAATTGATGATTTAGAACTGAAATCAAATACATATGAAATATTTACAAAAAGTTTTGAATTATTATTTAGAAAAAAATAATGTCTTAAACTTAATGGGATTTCGATTGAATTATAATCGGCTTCTGTAATTAATATTCCTCCAGATACATTATTTGCATCAACTGTTTTTTCAGACTTAAAACTCTGATAAGTTGGCTCGATTGCAATTGCCCATTTATTTTTATTAACCGGGAAAATAAATTCAGCTTCAATTCCAAACCCAAAGCCAGTGCCTTCTATACCAGAAATAGTAAAATCACTAAAAGTGTTATTTATTGATAATGAAGATTTATTAAAACGGGGTCTAAACGACAAATTAAATAGGTCTCTTTTTTCTTTTCGTTCGAATTTTTTTACGTTGTTATTATGGCATTCATCATATGCAGTAAAAATTTTAACGAGATCATCTCTATTATATTTTAGATTTTGAATTTTATTTATTTTGAATTTTGCACATTTTAAATGAACCCATAATTGTTGTCTAAACCTATTATTTTTACCGATACTAAGTTCATTTGTTTCATATCTTTTATAAATTAATTGTTTAATAATAGAAGCTTCTTTGGAGTAAAAGTATCTTCTTAAATTACCATCAATATATTCATACAAATTTGCTTTACCTTCAATTAGTACTTTTAAAAAAAGTTCTTTTTCTTTGAATATTGGATTCTTTTGTTTACTTAATTTGTTAATATCATTTATAGAGATGTCAAGTTTCACAATACTTCTCAGGTACTTTGAAGTATTGTTAACACCAAATTCTTTAACTAATTTTATTGTTAATTTTTTAGTTTCATTGTTTTTAGAAAGTTTATATTCAAATTCTGTTGGATTATTTGCCCAATCAATATTCTTAATTAAACAGGTGGTTTTTTGATTATTATTATCAACAAAGTAACCTTTTTCAAAAGAAATTTGTGAATAACAATTTAAGCTTAAAATTGCTGTTAAAATAAATACAAGTTGTTTTTTTATTTTCATTTGTTTATAATTGTTTTTGTAAGGTTCGGGTTTCAAATGACCCATAAAGATTTTGGTGTTTGCCTTGTGGTATGTTTAAGTACCTATTTTAGCAAATACAAACAAAGTTGATATATCCGCTAAGGTTTTTGTAATTAGGCTAAAACTAGGCATTAATTATACGGTTTTTTTAACTAGTTTTAATCGAGCTGAACTTTTAAAATATATATGTCATATTAAAATTTAAGCTTCTAAAACGATAAGACTCATCTCTTTGGTTTATATCACTTTTTTTTAATAAGCTTGCGTTTAAATTGGGTTGATACTCTATTAAAAAGTCAATATCTTTATTGAAAATTGTAAATACAATTCCTGCATTTACACTGTAAATAAGGGCGTTATTATGATTGTAATTTACTATAAAGGAGCCAGCTGTTCTTGAGCTAAGGCGCAATGCTGAATTGTGAATCTTTCAAGTTTATTTTTTGACTTTCTAAATAATAATTTTTTTTATCCTTATACAAGGATAATGCGCCATTTGAAACTTGGAGAAATAAATATTTTTTTATTAAAAATTACTTTTGTTATATTTTCTAAATTAGTTAAATAAGAGGAGTTAAAATTAAATTCTGAGTTGTCAAAATGAATACCTTGAATTAAATTATTTTCATATATAAAATTT
>Ga0209712_10005083_pt1 | contig 10341 bp, 7 predicted proteins | sample ArcOceMetagenome_FD_187443 | JGI IMG/M metagenome (GOLD analysis project Ga0209712, IMG submission 187443) | Marine eukaryotic phytoplankton communities from Arctic Ocean - Arctic Ocean - Greenland ARC118M Metagenome (SPAdes) (version 2) | ecosystem: Environmental > Aquatic > Marine > Oceanic... | reverse complement strand
TACCTTTCCATAGCAGCCGCTTCCGTTCCAGCGTCTGCCAAGTCATGAGAATCGTATGCTTCTTCTTCCTCCGCGTCGTATAATTCCTGATGAGAGGCGGGGTGGATATCGCCTAAATGAGAATCTACAGTAATGCATTTTGTACAACCTTCTTCTTGATCAGCATATCGTTTGCCATCATTACAGCTCCGGTATGGGATGGTGGATGTCATTACAGCTCTGGTATGGGATGGTGGATGATATTCACACATTTTTAGATCATAGATTGAAAAGATGTAAGATCAAAATAGTAAGCTGTGTTCCTCCATACATACCTTTCCATGTCAGCACATACCTTTCCATGTCAGCCGCTTCCATTCCAGCATCTGCCAAGGCATGCGCACCAAAAGCCCCTTCCTTGGCATCGTATAGTTCTTGATGGCATGACGCCTTTGACGACTGTTGTTGCCCGAGGCCTGAAGGCATTTACGATCGAAAAGAGGAAAGCTGCGGTAGTGATAGTGATGATAATCCTCATGTTTGTATTGCATTGTAGTAACTTCAGGTTTTATTCTTGTTTTGATGTTTTATGAGATAAGAAGAGTGCCTTTCAGCGCTTACTGGTTGGTAGTTGGTTAGGACTTGCTGACATAATTCCATCGCCTGTTTACTGACAGGAATTCGAACTCTACAAGAGCGGCATAGACGAACCCTTGCGAATCGCTACGATTCGAGATCCAAAACAGCAGCAGCATCACAGATCACACCTAGCGTGGAGTCACTAGTTCAAAGAAACGCAAATTGAGGCTCGAAAATGTTAATAATTTCAGAACAATTCCTACCTCTAGAGGGACCGTAGAAGTGCTTTCATCAACGGGTGAGGATGACGATACCTTGCTTCAATGAACGTTAAAGCACTATTGCAGTTGAAGAACTGGGGCTGAACAATGTATTACAAAGCACATTTACCTACAACAAAATAGTATCATTGCTTGTTATAATTATTCAACAAGAATAAAATTAAATTGGAAGTTGCTGATTACAGTACTTTTTAAAAAGAGCTTGATTACAGGATTCATCTCTTTCACTAATTTGTGAAATCTAACTGATGCAATCTGCCACCATACGGGGAACGTTCTCGTCTTCACTACGCACAGCAATCTTCAGAACAACCCCAGAATCGCCCTGCATAGCAAGCTGAGCTCTTGCAAACGTAGACTTTCCACCAATAAACACTCCACTCAAATGCAGCATATGAGGTTTGCCAGTATTTTGCTTGACACTTCCAGTGCCATCACAGGGCTGCATGCCCAACAAATTAATAACTGCCGAGACAGCATCTTCAATGCTCTTGAATGATAGCGCATACTTTTCCAATACCTCGTTATCATTTCCAATATTCTCCCAAGACTTGCGAAAGTCTGGAACAGTGACCTTTGCCATATAGTCTGCGGTTGATATCTCAAGATCTTCGAGGGGATACTCCTCCTCAAATGCATCACTCTCGTCTTCACCGGATGCAGGGTCAACCTGGACAACATTGAAGTGCAAAGTACAAGTAAAGGCGGAAGCCTCAATCGGAACATCTTCATTGCGCTGAAGAACTGTAAAAGTATTTGCAGTCTCGCCATATTTGATAACCTGTGCAGGAATTTCTCCCGTGATTTCAAACAATTCTCCATCAGACTCAAGCATGACAGTTACATTTTCCAAGCGCTGATCATCAATCGTATTCATGACAGAAAACTGTAGAACGACATGTGATTCGAAAATATGTTTGATGCAAGTAACAACGTATTCAGTCTCGCTTTCTGTAAGTGGTACAGCTGAAGCAGAACGGAACGCACGCCCAAGAGCAGCAAGCTCTGGAATAGCATATACGGCAGCAGCAGGATCCACCTTCTCCTTGGCAACCTCACTCTTGGTTGGATCACCAAGTCCAAGATCATCCATCATCATACCAGAATCATGAGAAGAAGGAATCTCCTCCTCTGAATCCTCCACAATGGGCAAATTCGAAAAAGTCAAGGCCTCTCCACTTTCCATCGATCCAGGCGAAGATTTGTACATCATGAGGCTTCGTCGCAACTTATCAAACGACATGGGCATACCCTCCAACAAGACAAACGCAGCAGTATCCCCCTCCACGGGAACATCCTTTGGCATACTCTCCGCATCCACAACCTCCTGCTCCTCCTCCTCCGTCGGAGCAATATACGGATTCTTCTCCATGGCATCCTCCAAAACACACATCAAAAGCGTCGTACGATCCCTCGTCTCATCATCCTCATCCTCCATTCCCCTCTTCAAAAGAGTCATAATCGACGCCCTAAGCGAAGGGCAACTAGCCGCAAATTTGGCCAAACTCCCAATCGCCGCAGCCCTCACTGCAGAATTCTCCAACATGACCCTATTGTAAATGAACCGAATGTATCTCGCGGGTGCAGAAGTAGTGGGACCAAGTTCCCCCAACAAATGCAAAATCTGCGTGGACAACATTGTAAATTCACAATCTTCAATGAATTCACACAAGTGCAAAAGAGAAGATTCGGAAGTTTCAGGAACAGCCTTGATGAGTGCAATGATACTATTGACAATAGTCTTTTTGAACTCAAATCCCCCCTCTTCCCTTAGGAAATTGGACATGAACCCGACGAGAATCCGGTGTTTATTGGGATAGGTGAAACAGAGCCTCTGAAGACTCTTGACAACTGTAATCTTGTATTCATCCGCAATATCCGTCAAGAACGCGGAAATCTGCTTCAACAACCTATCAATCGAATTCTCACTCCCAGTCTTTAAAAGCGTGGTAATGGAAAGCGTGGCAATGGACCGATTAGGGTCCGAAAGAAGCGCTTCCAAATCCTCATTGCATTTCGCCACTAGACGAGGGTGAGTATTCGAAATCCCCGCAAGGATCTTCATGGCTCCAAATCTAGTAGCGGGTTTCGGAGAGGAGAGGAACATTTGCAATACTGAAATGGCGGGATTGATATCCTGCGCTTCAGCCTGTGGAAGGGAGCAAATGGCCCTGGCAGCTTCATAAATGACCATTTCAGATTTATGCCTCAAGGACGCTTCGAGAAAAGCGTACCCAATGGCACAAATGTGGGATCCATTCTGGTACCCTCCCCCCAGCCTTCCTTCCGCCACTTCATCATGATTGAGTTTACAAGCGTAACGAATGAGGCAAACGACGGCCAAGGGTGACTTGAGTGAATTCCTGGAGGAGTACTGCTGTACCAACTTGGATACCCCAAGACGATCCCCAGATTTGATTTTATAAAGGAGCTGCATGGCGTGAAATTGCACCATTAGGTTAGGAGATGAGGTGGCCTCCTGCACTTCCCCAATCCATCTCTTGACGACAATGGCATTTTCCGCCGCTTGCTGAGAGAGGAAAAGGGACGAAACGAGTGCGGCACTGGATACCTGACCGGAACTATCGACAATTGCCTGTTTGACATAACGTTCAATGGCCCCAAGCATGGCGGAATCAATGATCCTAGCAAGAACCCTGAGTGCATTCGCCCTATACAAATCAACATCACAAGTCATATCCTTGGTCAAGGACGAGGTGACAATAATGACATCATCGGGGTTACAAGTCTCAGCCACCTCCTTGATGAACAGGTAGACCATTCTCCTAAGTGAAGCATCATCACTCATGAATAGTTTAGTGACACCGAAAAAGACCTCGGTAGCCTCGGTGGAACTAAGAAACTGTCCTGTATTTTGCAAATGAAGGAGCTGTGCAATGACGGTACAGCATTTACGTGGATTTTCACGGACGGAGATTGAATCATGGAATATACGCGCTTCTTGCAATACGGCGGATTTGTTTAGGTGGGCGTAGGGAGAGATGAAGTCGTCTTCCATGTCTTCGTCTTTGAATTTCTCGGCTACTTGTTGGAGTTCTTTGAGGACCGCTCCTGCTAGACCTTCTTCTTCCATGCCGGACATCTTGTTTGTTAGTTTGTTAGGTTACTGGTGCTGGTGCTGGTGCTGGTGCTGGTGTGTTGGATAGTTGGTATGAACTAACTATTGGTAGAGGAAGCAAGAAAGCAAGCAAGCCCTGAGAAAGATACAAGAGTACGGTTGGTATGACCTAGTTTATATCGGTCTTCTATCGTCTGATCGATGTGTTATTAGTTGCTGTTCATACCCGCCGGTAGCTGTTGTGCCAATGCAAACGGTTCGTTGGGTTCGTTCGCTGTTTTTTGGAAATAAGAAAAAGAAGGAAAGAGGAGAGAATAAAAGATTCCAAAATGACAAAGTTTATTGTTTATTCAGCAGTTTCAAAAAGCTGATCACGTATAAATGGCCTTGCTTCTTTCCAATTGTACACTAACTACTGGGCCCAGAAACAGACCAGGAAAACGATAACTCCAAACGAGTAAAGGTGATTCAAGACGGTGATGACTGATACCAATTATGTGAAGCAATTTCAAAATTGTATGTTGATATCAGAAGAAACCTTTTAACAAATACTACTACGAGTATGGTACGAACGGTGGCACGTTCATTCAACAGAACACATTGAACAACCATGGAAAGAGAAACCAAAAGTTTATCCGCATTAAATTGAGCCGGTCCGAAATAAAAATAACCGTTAACACATTTGTCCGAAATAAAAAGAACCGTTAACACTTAACTTTTAACTTTTGTGTTTTTCAGTTTGTTTTTCTATTTTCTGGCTAGGTTGATACATACGGTACCGTACCGTACACCACTCCACCACCACCGTAGACTGGTGGTACCGGTACCGGTAGAATGCAGCATTGAACATGTAATCAACTTCAGACAGTCAGTGTACCTAAAACTACTACTAACTAAAAACTGACAGAACCATTGAATCAATCAATCAATCAATCCATCAATCATCACTTAGCAGCAGCAGCAATGAGTGAGAGTCGTCGAAGTAGATGGGGCAGCAAACCTCCTTCTCAAAACAACAATCATAATTCAAACTACAGAACACAACAACGCCCTCCTCCTGCTCTTACTGCTCCTGTTACTGCATCGACTGTATCAGACGATCAAGCACTCCAGGCCCTCCTTGCATCTGCTGAACAACGACAGGAACAAAAAGTTCAAGACCAGAAACAACATAAACAACGCAAACGATGGGATGAAAATGATCGTAATCGGGGTGATGGTAACCGTGATCGGGGTGATCCAAACACCAACAGAAATAAGAAGCAAAAAGGAAATGACAGTCATAACAATGATGATAATAATTACTATCAGCCACAAACCAAACAAGAGCGCAGAAAATTCAATAAGGAAGATGAAAAGAATGATACGAAATATTCATGGGGAGATGCAGATGCAGATGCAGATATCGGTACCACCGGTACTAACAATACCAGCACTACTCAAGAAGAAGGAGGTGAAGAAGCAGTCCAAGAATCGCACAAACCAAATTTTGGACTCTCCGGTGCCCTCGCCAATGATGATAAGACTGGTAACGTATACAATGGTATACTCCTCAAATTTTCGGAACCGCCAGAAGCCAGGACTCCAAATACTAGGTGGAGATTCTATGTCTTCAAAAAGGCTCCTACCGCAGCCGCTGCTGCTGCTACTACTGCTGCTGATGCTACAGGTAAACATGGTGAAGGAGGGGAAGGAGACTTGCTGGAAGTCATGCACATTAGCAAACAATCAGCCTACCTCTTTGGACGAGAAGCAAAGGTGGCAGATATACCAGTTCATCACCCTTCACTCTCAAAACAACATTGTGTTTTACAATATAGGGCTTTAGTCGATAAAAATGTCAATAATGTTGAACAGACGTTGAGGTGTAAGCCATATTTGATGGATTTGGGGAGCACCAATGGGACGTTTATTAATGGGGTGAGGATTGATGATGCGAGGTATTATGAGTTGAGAAAGGGGGATGTGATTACGTTGGGGAGCAGTAGTAGGGAATATGTGCTCTTGACTGAGAATACGACTTGTGCGGATTTATAGTTTACAGAGGAATAGAATAGAGTTTGGTGGGTTAGACTTACTATTGTTTATTGTTATAATATAGGATGGATGGTATTGGTATTGGTATTGGTATTGGTATTGGTATTGGTATTGGTATTGGTATTGGTATTGGTATTCACTATATATTCATAATATCATCTGTATTTGTTCATGCATTTGGAACAAGCGTACTGTAAGTAATTACCTTGAGATTTCATTTTAAATACACTTCCAGTTGTACTTGTACACAATGCACGTACAAATAGTACAGTACCAGCTTAGTGACAGGGTTAATTTGGGATCCCTTGGCCAAAATCTTATGGCCATCCATGGGCCATCTCTTATTTTCAAAACAGCCAGCGGCTTCATAAAAGAGGTACTATTTGTACTGCAATGATAGAGAAACACGGGGGTGTGTTATCCCTGGGCACATTTGAGCAGCATTCGGTCATTCTTCATCTCGCGCTCGTGTTCGTGCTCTCCTTCGGCGTCATATCAGTTCCGCACGTGTATTAATTAATACGTGTAATCCAATAATGGCACGCAAACGAAACCATAACCAGAAACATCGCACAAGTACACGCACACGTAGTCAAAGGCGCAGAAAAGAACCTCCGACCATTCCAATCCCAACGGAGGTATTCCAATTGATAGCAGCCTCTCAATTCTTATCCCATCAAAGAGATCGGAAGATTCCTCCTATTTGCATCCACAACAATGACAAATGCAATATATTCCGAAGATGAACTTTGGGGTGTCTTGATCCAATCTAGATTCTCATTCTCTCATGGTGCTCTTCGGGAACTACTCGTAGCCATGGGCATGGATTCAAGATAGGGCACATTTCTTTCTCTCTTCAATCGAGGATAAAAGAAGAAGAGATCGCCTACTGTGATTCGCAGACTGCAATACCGGCCGGTAGACTATAAAGTGATTGTCAACATGTTTGAGGGTCATGGAAGCAGAGCGATTTTGTCGAGAATTATTGATGGAAAAGATGTGCTGTCTTTCTTTCAAGATGGTACAATGACTTTGACAGATCTGAATTTATCATTTGGAGACTGTAAGAATCTGAAAGTAACTGTACAGATCCTTAGGATGATAGATCACAAAGTCTTGCATATCTTTCAAGAACAAGAGGAAGGTCCTGAGGATTACGGTGATTACATATTATTTGGCTTTGATTGTCATCATCTGGAGTTTAGAGACTACGACTATTCACGGAGGCTTTCGACGAGGTATGCAGCGATTTCGAGTGTGATCAAGGGCTTGGCATTTCTTTAGAGGTGACATACTCTCATAGCTGTGATTGTGGTTGCCAAATTATCCAAACTTTGGATTTATCTGCGAAATTCAATACTTTTGAAAATCTTGTGAAGATTTTCCAGCTGGAAAGTTACGTTTGACCACTTTCTGGAGGAATTCTACGGATGGGAGTGAGAGATCCAGCCACCGGTAGGGGCGATCCAACTAGCTAGGAATATTGTATGAAAAGCAAAGAGAATAAGAAAATAATGGTCGTTAAGCTTTCACGTCGTACCATCACCATAGTGCACAGTAGTTTAAAACATCTAAACATCAAGGTATTTACAAAGAAAAGAAAGTCATAGCTGGCCGATGGATAGACATTCAGGTAGCTTTGTAAAATAGACATGGTATTTTGTGGTACGAATGCATAATCTCTCTACTGGCATGGTATTGAAAAGAAAATCATTTCAAAATACCAGGCCTTGGTAGGCCAGAATCCGAGTTGGCCGTTCAGAATCGCAGCTTATCAAAGTTAGCATTCAGTGTCGAAGACGACCCTGATTTGAAAAGGAAACATCTTGTATCTTGTTAGGGAGATAACTGCAGACTGTTGCAGTTGCCTACGGCACGAAAGAAAGAAGTAGTAGAATGATTAGAAATACACCAGGTAATGACGATGACCGATGAGTCGCAACACAAACAATATGTTAAGGTTGGCCCGCACAGTGCCGGTTCATCCCGCTGCTCTCAACAAAGTTCAAAGTAGCACCTTTGAAACTACACACTCAGTTACTCAGTAGAGGTTGCTCGAGTTCTGAAGTAAAGGTAAAATAATGTTTGATCTTACTAAATGTTCTCCAGATCAATACTCTTTCTTACTTAAAAAGATAAGATGAATGTAGCAGCTACGAGTAATCATTCGTGCGAACTAACGCATCTGAAGAAGCATGCTCTGTGAGAAAATGTGAAGGATGTGCCAGGTTCACTCATGAGACTTGACAGTAACTCATCACCATCCATGTCAACGTAGAATTTTACAGCATCGAGTCAAAAGCGAAACCAGCTTGTAGTCCTCAAGTAAGTGGTACGAAAACTATCTTTGGCAAAAATTCAAAATATATTTATTTCCTTAATTTTTTATCACATCGATTTATGTAAAACGAATCCATGTATAAAGTAGATTTCAGTGAAGAAGTTCAGTTTTTAACTTCACTGCTTTGATACCCTCTGCACACATGTGCAAATTTGTAAGTCTTGTCTTCTGTAGGCTTTAAGCTGCAAGTGCATTTCCAACATTTCGTCTAGACATCTTACCCTGTCCGGTTCGGGTGAGACTGAGCCTGCGCGAAGGCGTGTGCTTGATAGAGCTAAGAGGCTTTCTTGGCGTCACAGGCGTAGAACTAGATTCAGATCCACCAGAGGAAACATCACTGATGGACAAGGAATACAACTGATCATAGAAAGCTGGACGAGACAGCCTCTGTTGGAGGTCTACAAGATAAGACGATTTGGACTCGTCCTCGAACGCCTCATCCAGACAAGGGACGAAGAAACGAGCCAGGATCTCTCCATCATCATCTGTAAAGCAAGATTTACACATTTTTCTCTTGTTTCTAGAGAAGCTGGGAGGCGAAGAGGGAGTGTCTCTAGCGGGTTGCGGGGTATTGAAAGAGTCAGGAGAGAAGCTTAGTATCATTTGTTCTTTTCTAGCGGCAGTAGCAGCAACGGAGGGAGTAGTGAGGATGAGGTTGTTAAAGTTCGTGCTCATGTTGAGAGTGTATTATTGAATTATTGTGATTGAATGAATTATTTGTGATTGATTGAGGCTTCTTTTTCGGTGATAGATCAGGATACAGTAGTTGATAAGAAAGACTGTTTTGCAATCGGGTAGGTTTCCTTCGGACACTTCCCACGAGTCCTATCCCGCTTTCTTCAGAAAGGATTCAATAAAGATGCTTCGAATTCAAATAATACGAATCCCATAAAACGAATCCCATCTTTATACGACGACCGACGGCCTAAAGACGACTTCTATACCACAACTGTATACCACAAAAAAGCAAAATGACGAAACAAAAATAAAATGACGATACGCGTAAGAAAGACTGTTTTGAGTGAGTTTATTTAATCTACATTTCTTGTATCAATTCAACAGAGCCCACACAGGTACGTTGAGTCGAGGTAAACACCGGTTGAATTAGCTAGATTAGGCTTGGAGATTATTTGGGAGACGACGAGAGACGGTTTACACAGATTACTTTGAATGCTGTTCTTCTCTTGCCTTTTTTGAGTGTTGCGTGATTTTCATTGCGATTGCAGGAATCGCAGAGATTGGATCATGTAATATAATGAATGCTGGCCAATACGTTTTGATCAGCAGCTCCAACCGTTGGCTACTGTATTTGCCAAAGACTCAAACCGCATTCTAGGGTTCTGCTGCTTCGACTTTTTTTCAAACGCACTAATCCTTGCGAACTAGTTTGTGAAGATGTATGATCATAAGATAAGGCACAGAGGAGATCCTCAGCCCTTTCCAATTTTTCGGCTTTCTTCCTTTGCTGAGGTTGCTCCAGAAACCTTAAGAATGTGTTTGATCTCTTCCTCCTCGCAGCCTCTATCCTGCAGCCATGTTGTTGTGATTGCCTATCGTTCTTCCCTGGTAAAGACGTGTTTCCACCAACGCTTGTCAGTTGTGTCATTTATTTTCCTATAGCGCAGTTTGTAGCTCCAAAAGGTTAGGCTATGCTAAAGAAATATTATCTTTCCCAAGTAAATTTAACGCAGATAGGCCGAGTTTGAGCTGGCAGGAGATGATCTTGTCGACGCCACCAAGTACAAGAGTCAAATGAAATGATGACAGATACTCGTAGGTATAGAGGACCTCTCAGTTTGCATCTATCCCGGCCAAGCGTGTGCATCTTGATCTGGAGTACGAAGCAAGTCTGACTGCCGAAAGTCGGTAACTTTGGATACCCAATCAATTACTGGCAAGCCGGTGCAATATAATGGTACAACACAAAATTTGATCTTATTAGCATTCATATATTGAATATATGAAGAAAATTCGAAGAGCGTATTCTTCTGTCGATTTGAATATATCTTTTAATAAAAATAAGAGCAAAATCTATGTGTATACGA
>Ga0209712_10005081_pt1 | contig 10343 bp, 7 predicted proteins | sample ArcOceMetagenome_FD_187443 | JGI IMG/M metagenome (GOLD analysis project Ga0209712, IMG submission 187443) | Marine eukaryotic phytoplankton communities from Arctic Ocean - Arctic Ocean - Greenland ARC118M Metagenome (SPAdes) (version 2) | ecosystem: Environmental > Aquatic > Marine > Oceanic... | reverse complement strand
TAGTCTTTTGATAGCGGTGGGCGATTGTAGGGCAGGGCGTATTCATTGGTGATCATCGAGATGGCACCGGTCCATCCCTGTTGGCGCAAAGTCGGGGCGAGTTGGGCCGCTGCGTGGCTGGCGCCGATAATTATGCATCTGGACTTTGCTGCCATTGGTGGAGAGCTCCTGTCTAAAGTTGGCCATTCTTTGGCTTCTTATTATTGATGAATAACTATACAGGATTTGGATAAAACAAACAGAGATGTCTTTAATATTTCGGGCGTTTTTTTGAATGTAAAAAAAGGATCTCAGCCAGTCGGCAGGAGATCCTTCGGTTTGCTGCGCTCTCTCAGGATGACAAAAAGTTCTGTCATCCCGACCGCAGTGGAGGGATCTCAGCCAGTCGGCAGGAGATCCTTCGGTTCGCTACGCTCTCTCAGGAAGATCGGCTTCGCCGATCATTTCAAACCAGCGTAATAAGCCGCCAAGTTAGCAATATCAGTATCCGACAAACCCTTAGACATAGCCGACATCATCGCATTGTTGCGACGGCCATCTTTAAACATCTGTAACTGACTGGCGAGATAGGCTTCTTTCTGGCCAGCAAGGTTGGGCCACATGCCGTTGTTGCTGATGCCGTTTACGCCGTGACAGCCGGCACAGGACATCGCTTTAGTCTTGCCTGCGACAGGATCGCCGGCCATTACACTAAAGGATGCTACTGCAAGAGCGGCTGCTAATAAGGTAGTAGTGAGTGTTTTCATAGTACTTCTCCAATGGTTATTTTGTTTGGCCCGAGCTGTGATACAAGCTATGGCTGATAAAGAGTGAGGCGCTCAACAGCGCGACGGCAACGACCTGGTGCGCTGCTGCTACTGGAACTGGAACATAAAATATTAATGTGCTGATACCCAGAGTGACCTGCAGAACCAGTAGCCCAAGCAGGCTCCAAACGGCAATCTTTACTGGCTTGGAAATCTCTGCGCGCAATGCTTTGACAGCAAAGGTCAGCACTAGGGCGACGATCACATAGGCAAACATGCGGTGGTTAAACTGGATCGTGGTGATATCTTCAAAGGCCGATAACCAGGCTGGCTGCAAACTATAGAGTCCAGCGGGAATGAAGCTGTCGCCCATTAGTGGCCAGGTGGAATAGGCGTGCCCAGCATTGGTGCCAGCAACCAGTCCACCGGAGAGAATCATTAAGAAAATTAGGCCGCTCAAACTATAGGCAAACGTACTCAGTCCAGCCTGCTGGGGCTTGGGTGTCGAAAGTAATCCCAGGGCGGTCCACCAGATAAAGCCGAAGATTAAAACCGCATTGCCCAAGTGAGCCGTTAGACGATATTGACTGACGTCTGGGTTGTCCACTAGGCCGCTTTTAACCATGTACCAACCGAGCAGACCCTGACCGCCGCCGAGCAGTAACATGATCATCAATTTTGGCGTTAGGCCGGGCTTGATACGCTTGGTAAGGTAAAAATATAAAAACGGCAGAACAAAAATAATACCGATAAATCTACCCAGCACGCGGTGCAGATATTCATACATAAAGATCGATTTAAAGGCATCGAGAGACATACCTGCATTGATCTTCTGGTACTCAGGGAACTGTTTGTACTTTAAGAAAACTTCCTGCCATTCAACGTGCGACAGCGGCGGGATAATACCCATCAACGGTCTCCATTCGACCATGGATAGACCTGAGTTGGTCAGACGTGTGACGCCACCCAGCAGAATCATTCCGAAAATCACGGCGGCACAGGCAAGCAGCCAGTAGGCTATTTGCAGGTCATGTTGCCGATTGAATGGCCGATTGAATTGTTTGTTGAATTGCACAGCTGTATTTGCGTGAGACATTAATGTTTTAACCGTTAACTTATTAATGAAATATTTAGCGACTGTATGTTAGTCACCCAACCAAGCTTTTTTACGGAAACGCCACATATTTAGACTTGCTTTAATCGAGAAATCGACCAGCGACATACCATAGAGCCAGATCACATCGGCGCCCATTTGGATCAGTATAAGGGGCATTATCAGCCGCGTTAATAACATACTGAAAATGGTCACCATCATCGGGAAGCGGGTATCGCCGGCACCGCGCAGGGAACCGGCCATGCTGAACTCGACGCCCATAAATGGCAGGCTAAAGCAGAGCACATAGGTGAGGTTGACCATATTCCGAATCACGTCGGGATCGTCGATCATAAACCGAGCAATCTCTTCAGCGTAAAAACCCATCACCAGACTGCAGCCAATCATCAAATAGACACAGGTGCGCATGGTGCGCCAGCCAGCGTCGTAGGCACCCTGTTTGTCACCAGCGCCGAGATGCTGACTGACTAGAGTCGCGGCGGAAATCGAGAAGCTAAAGGCGATAACAATAATTAGTCCGAGAATCGAAAGGCCGATACCGTAGGCGGCAAAAGCGGCGTTGCCATAGCTGGCGAGAAACACCATAAACAGCAGCATGCCGGCTTGGAAAAAAGCCTGTTCGAAGGCCGCAGGCATGCCTATATCAATCAAGGTTTTACCGTTTGTAACAATATCGGGCAGGGGATTTGAGGGCTTAAATGACAGCCAGCCGAGAATCCAAAACAGTAAAAAGGCAACTATGGTCACTGTCATGGCAATACCACCACCAATGGCAATACCGTTTAGGCCAAGATTGGGTAGGCCGGCCCAGCCAAAGGTGAGTCCGCCACCCAAGGCGATGCTTAGGGCCACACCGATTATGGCAGTCCACAATGGTGTGGTGGCATTGCCCACAGCGCGAAAAGACATATTAAAGACTAGGGTGATCAACATGACCGGCGCATAGACAGCGGTCCAGAAGGTGAACTCCATGGCCAGAATATGGGCTTCATCGACGAGGCTAAACATGCCGATAAGCTGATCGAGAAACGGAATGGCGACCCATGACAGCAGCATGCCATCAATAATAAATACAAGTACCGAGAGGGCGGCAAAGCGTCCCGCCATCTGTTTATCGCCAGCGCCCCAATAACGCCCGACCATGGCCGTGGTGCCACTGCAGAGCCCCATCATAATGGCGTGCAAGACAAAGTAGAGGCGCTGTCCGGTGGTCACCGCGGCAACCGCATCTGTGCCCATGGTGCCGGCCATTTTTAGGAATGCGACACCCATCAGCATATAGAGAATATTGCTGAGCATGGTGGGCCAGGTGAGGCGCCAAATATTGAGTGTCGAGACAGGTTTCATGGCGGGCATGTTACCATTCGTCGGCAATTCGCGGTTAGGAGTTTTAAGCTGAAAACAGAATTTGGAATGGATATGGCTGATCAAGGAAAGATCAAGCTGCCCCCAAGCTGGTGCAGAGCAGTAGGGGAAGAGTTTGATAAACCCTATATGGTGCAGTTGCGTGAGTTTTTAATTGCGCAGAAAGCAGCAGGAAAAATAATTTATCCGCCGACCTCGCAATGGTTTGGTGCCTTTGATACCACGCCTTTCGATAAGGTGCGCGTGGTGATTCTGGGTCAGGATCCCTACCATGGTCCGAACCAGGCTCATGGTCTCTGTTTCTCAGTCTTGCCCGGTGTCAAAGTGCCGCCCTCGCTGGTCAATATTTATAAAGAGTTACAGGCTGACCTTGGCGTGGAATCGCCTGGTCACGGTTGCCTGACTCACTGGGCAGAGCAGGGTGTGTTGCTGTTAAATGCCACACTCACAGTTGAGCAGGCTGATGCAGGCGCTCATCAGGGCAAAGGTTGGGAGCAGTTTACCGACAGGGCTATTCGCGCCTTAAATGATCAGCGCGAGGGCATAGTATTTTTATTGTGGGGCAGTTATGCCCAGAAGAAAGGCGCCTTTATTGATCAGTCTCGGCATCTGGTATTGAAGTCGGTGCATCCCTCACCTCTGTCTGCTTACCGTGGGTTTTTGGGCTGCAAGCACTTTTCCGCGACCAATGATTTTTTACAGCAGCAGGGTGGTGAACCGATTGATTGGCAGGTGCCCTCTGAACAGGGATACCTAGCTCTACCGAAAGCCTAACTCTCTCGCAGGCTGCGACTGATCCCTCGCAGTAGGGGTTCAAACAGGTAGGCGGCAATGCTGCGCTTGGCGGTGACTAGAATAGTCTCGGCGGGCATGCCGCTGGAGAGATACAGCTGTGGAATAGTTTCTAGCTGGTTTTTGTCGATGCGCACTTCAGCTATAAAATAATAACCCTCGGCATCCTCATGGCGATCCGCTGAGACCCAGTGCACTTTGCCTTCTAAGAGCGGGGTGGCTCTGCTGTTAAAAGCGGTCAGGCGAATACGAGCAATCTGGCCAGGCCATACTAGGTCACTATCTGTGGGGCGAATACGCGCTTCGATAAGCAGTTCTTCTTTGTTTGGCACTAGACGCATGATTTCTTCACCGGGCATAACGGTCTCGCCGGGATTCTTTCTTTTCAGGTGAGTCACTACCCCGTCGTGGGACGCTCGAATGGTGCCATTGGCAATGCGGTTTTTTAGACGGTTAATATTATCTTCAATGGTAATAATCCGATGTACCGCTTGGTTGTTTTCCAGATTGGCCTGCTGGCTAAGCTCAGAGATCAGCAGTTTTCGTTGAATAGGAATCTGTTGTAGTTCTGATTGCGCAGCGGCAATTTTTTGTCTGCTGCTGTCAATGGCGCTGCGGGATTCAATAAGTCGCTGGGCTATTTCATCAAGCTGAATTTCTGAAACATAGTTTTTTTCTGCCAGGGCTAAAACCCTAGTATGTTGTTTGGTCAGTAATTCAAGGCGCTCTAATCGCGCTCGATTTTCTATCTGCTGAGCCTGAATCGATAACTGCAATTGGTATTTGCGGCTGTCGAGCAGCGTAAGCTGATCGTTTTTTCGGCCTATGGTCTCATCGAAGCTCTGTTGTCGCATACTTAGTGTCTGATTTTCCTGAAGTCGCTTTGCCAGCAACAATACCTTTTCTGAAAACCGCAGTTGCTCAAACTGATTAATATGGGTTTGGGCAATTTCCATTTCTAATAAAGTCATCAGGTAGTCGCGAAGATTGGCTTTTAACGCAGACTGTTCCTCAGAGACATCCAGTTGCAACAGAATATTGCCTTTGGATACATGGTCGCCGGAGTGCGTCTCAATCGACGAGATCTTGCCGCCGCGCAGATGTTGAATCGGCTTGCTGTCTTCTATTGCGCGAATATGACCCTTGGCCAATACCGCGCTCTCCAACGGCGCCAAGGCAACCCATAGGGCAAAAGCCAGCAGGCTGAACCCGAGAATAATAAGGCTTCGGTTGCGCAGGGACTGATCTTTGAGAGGAACGAGATTATCTTGCATAGGCGTTAAGCGACCCGCTGAGTGCTGACAAGTGAGCGTGGGGGTGGCACCACTGCACCGTTCTCAAAGAGGTAGGTGCGCTGCGCCAGTTTAATCAGCTGTTTAGAGTTGGTGGTTAAAATAACGCATCTATTTTGCTGCTGCAGAAGCTGCAATGTGTGCTCTAACTGGTCGAGCGTAAATAGGTTGCAGTAGCTTTCAGGATTTTCCAACAAGACGATTTTTGCCTCGCAGGCGACCGCTGCCGTCAGCGTAATTAAGCGTTCAAGTTGAATGCCAATCGCGGTGCTGCGAGCCTTGTCATTGAGCGTATAGTCGTAGGCAATATTGAGTTCTAGAAGCCGTTGATTAAGGCCGGTTATCTGCGCTGCTTTTATCACCTGAGTTTCATCTATCGCGTCAAAACGGCTGACGAGCTGGAGTATGGTTGCCTCTGGCAGGTACACTGATTCCCCCGCTACCGCTATATCAGCCTGCAGACGTTGCGCGCACCAGTCGCCACGTCGTTTCCCATCAACCAGGCAGTCACCACTTTTTAGGTGCTGTTCGCCGAGCAGAACTTTGATCACATCAGTCTGCCCTGCGCCCACCGCGCCAATAAGAGCGGTGATTTCACCTGGATGTGCCTGAAAGCTTATATTCGATAGAACTGACCGGTGTTGCGGATTGATCGGGTCGTCGACACTGGCGTTTTTTAATTCGATCACTCCCTGAATCGGACCGCAGTAGCCACCGGATTTACGCTGGCTGAGCTGATCAAAATAGTCGCAGACCTCGACAACCACCTGCTTGCCCAGCGACACAACGGCGCTGTTGGCAAAAAGCATATCAAAGGGCGCAATGGCTCGGGCTGAAATAATTAATGCGGCAATAAAGCCGCCCGGTGAAAGGCTGTTTTGCAGTAGTAATACTGCACCAATGGTAGGCGTGCCTAATTGATACAGCGTTCTCAGGCAGTGGTGCATATCGGTGAGTAAACCCTGCCGATGGCTGTTAATAATATCCTTAGCCGGTCTGCTACGCTCCCAGTAGCCTAGGGTATTGGCCGAGTTCAGCCAGCGCTGTGTCTGTTCAGACCAGTCAATGAGTCCCTCATCGAGAGAGGGTTTTTGCTGTTTGAATTTAGCGTAGGCAATCAGGCAAAAGCACAGATTTACCGATAGCATAAACCAGCCCAAAACCGGTGAAAGCAAAAATATAATAACGGCTGAAATAGGTAGCCAGAGCACATCCAAAATACTTCCGACGGCGCCGGAACTCAGATGCTGACTAAATAATTTCACTTTGCGATAGAGCTTTTTACCAGGATAGCCGCGACGTATTTCGGCACTGATATGGCCGCCTACCTGCTGATCCAGATAGTGGCTAAAGTTGACTATGGATTTGCGTCGCAGCTGTTCGAAGAGCAGGCCGCTGACAGAAATAATCAGTGCGCCCAGGGCGAGCATCCACAGTGATTCGTAGCTGCCGGTGGTGATCACTCGATCAAAAATTTGCAGCGTGTAGAGCGGAATGCAAAACGCCGCCAAATTGGTCATAAAAGAATGGCCCAGAATCATCTGGACCACTCGTTTTACCGCAGCGATAAATGTGTTGCGATCAGACAGGGTTTTAGGCAACTGAAATACTCAAGTCAGCCAGTGAGTCTGTAGTGACACCTTGCAGTTCTGCAAAGGCAATGGCATTGGAAAAGTCTCCGTCACCATCCAAGTCGGCGAACAGTTGACTGCTGTTGTCGCCCACTTCGAGCATCAGCCACTCGTCCAGTTCACGGTTTGCCAGAGAGGAGCTGACATCCAGGCTCAGACTGTCTTCACCTAGGGCGAAATCGAGAATTTGATCTAGGCTGCCATCGAGATCGCTCTGTCTCCAGGTAAAGGAGTCCGCACCCATGCCGCCTATCAGAACATCAGCGCCAGCCATGCCGCGAATAACGTCGTTGCCACTGCCCCCTTCGAGTCGGTTGTCGAGACGATTGCCGCGCAGGCTGTCGTTGTAATCTGAACCAATACCATTCTCGATGGATTTAAGCGTATCTGAGTCACCACCGGTGGTTTTTTTGCGGTGAAGATCAATATTCACAGCGCTGTCAGCATAGTCGTAAGACACTGTATCTATGCCTGAGCCACCGTCCACCACATCTTTATTGGCACCGGAATAGAGTAGGTCGTCTCCGGAGCCGCCTTTGAGATTGTCGTTGCCTGAACCGCCGTAGAGCGTATCGTTGCCAACGCCGCCATCAAGGCTGTCATTGCCGCTGTCGCCGTAGAGGCTGTCGTTGTCATTGCCCCCGTTAAGTGAATCATTGCCAATGCCGCCGTAAAGGCTATCTGCACCTGTGTCGCCCTCTAAGTGGTCATTGCCAGAGCCGCCGAGAAGGGTATCGTCGCCTTTACCGCCAAAGACAAAGTCGTTGCCACTGCCGCCGTCGAGATAGTCATTGCCTGAGTCACCCATTAAGCGGTCATGACCACTGTCACCATAGAGGTGGTCATTGTCTTTGCCGCCTGATATCTGGTCATTGCCATAGCCGCCCCAGGCGGAATCATTGCCGGTGCCACCTTCGATTAGGTCGTTGCCGCCATCACCGAATAGTTGGTCATTTCCCGCACGGCCATAAATATCGTCGTTGCCATTACCACCATGGATCTCGTCATTCTGTTCGGAGACAGCCATAAAATTGCCCGCTGCATCGAACTTGTGGATGCTGCCATCAGCCATAGTTTGGTAGCTGTAGGTGGGCTGATTTTGATCGACGCCGCTATCTGCACTGGCGACATTTGGATCCAAAACCTGTGCATTGGACGTGCCTATATCGACGGAGAAAACAGCATCATCAAAGTCTCTGTCACCGCCGTTGTAGAGGTCTTCAAAACCCAGAGTAATCAGTCCGGCGTCACTGTCAGCCAGTGCCACTGTATGGGCTATGCCATCGGGGTTGAGCTGGTAGTTGTTGTTCAGGATACCGGCAGCGGTGTGATAGGCGTTGTAGACTAGCTGTGTTTCGCTGCCGTCTTCATCTACATACCAAAGGCTTGGATTAACCGAGCTAACACCGGCGATGGAGCCATCACTGTTTCTGAATTCCAAGTTGCCATCATCGAAGTCCATATTCCTGTAACTGTTGTTATAGGAATAGCCATTGGCGATGATAAAAAATCCCAGCTGATCTCCAGCTTGTAGACTCAGGTCGCTCTCTGTTCCCGACTGCGTGCTACCGCCTGAACCGGGCAGGCTGGCATTGGGGAAATGGAACTGCACCTCAGTAATAAGTCCTTCGGCGGAGACCTTGTAGCTGCCCAGTGAGTTTTTATAGCCAGCACTTTCCGATTGGAAAATAACACTGCCCTCGTAATCATTGGCAATAGTAAAACCGCTTAGGTCGACAAAAGAGGGGCCGCCACTTCCGTAGAGTGTGTCGTTGCCAGAATTGCCATGTATCTCGTCACTACCTGCACCGCCGTAGGCAACGTCGTGGCCATTGCCTGCAATGATTAGATCGTTGCCGCCTCTGCCGGAGAATAATTCGTGGCCATTGCCGCCATTTAGGTTGTCATTTCCATTGCTACCTATAATGGGTTTGATTGCTATTGTCATTTATAAAGCTCCTCAAAGATTATTTCTTCTATCTGTCAGAGAACCTAAGCAACTATGATGCCAGTGGTTTTTGGGTAGGCTAAGGATTTGTTTTATAACAATATTATTAAAATATTGAGACTATGTTTAGATTGAAGATCGCGAAAGACTAAGGCAGTTTTGCAAAATGCACTTCAAAGTGCGAATCCATTTGCGGCTTCTGGTCTACACTACGGCACTTATTAAACGGCACTTACTTAAACGGCACTTATTAACTGGAGCTTATTAAACGTGGCAGCCCAACCCTGGCAGACACCCAAAAATCTATTGATCGTTATGTCGGTAGCCATGACTTTGGCTTTCGCTACCTGGATGGCACTGCTAAATAATTTTGTTATTGAGCGGGCCGCGTTTACCGGCGCTGAGATCGGTATGTTGCAAAGTATTCGTGAGATCCCCGGGTTTTTAGCCTTTACTGCGGTACTGGTTTTACTGATTGTTAAAGAGCAGACTTTTGCTTATCTTTCACTGGCGCTGTTGGGTATTGGCGTTGCTATTACAGGTTATTTTCCCTCAGTGATCGGCCTCTATCTATCGACCTTTCTGATGTCTGTAGGCTTTCACTATTACGAAACCATAAAGCAGTCCCTGTCGCTGCAGTGGTTGAGTATTGATGAAGCGCCGGCGATGCTCGGCCGGCTAATTGCGGTGAGTTCTATGGCGTCGCTGCTGGCCTATAGTTTTTTATGGTTGGCGCAAGACCACCTCAGTCTTAGCTACGAGACGATTTATCTGATCGGTGGTGGCTGTTGTCTGGGATTAACGCTATTTGCCTGGTTGGGATTTCCGCGCTTTCAGGGGAAGACGCCACAGCGTAAACATCTGCTGATGCGCAAACGCTATTGGCTGTATTACGCCCTGACATTTATGGGCGGTGCGCGGCGGCAGATTTTTACTGTTTTTGCCGGCTTTTTAATGGTCGAGAAGTTTGGTTATAGCGTCAGTAATATTGCTGGACTGTTTATTATTAACCATCTTTTCAACTGGGCTTTCGCCGGTCGTATTGGTGCGCTGGTGGGGCGCATTGGTGAGCGTCGGGCACTGACGTTTGAATATTGCGGACTGTTTTGTGTGTTTACCGCTTACGCCTTTGTTGACGATGCCAACTGGGCGGCGGGGCTCTATGTGGCCGATCATCTGTTTTTCTCGTTGGCTATTGCGATTAAAACTTACTTTCAAAAGATCGCTGATCCGGCGGATATGGCGTCGACGGCTGGTGTGGCTTTTACGATTAATCATATTGCCGCGGTGATTATCCCGGTACTGTTTGGTTTAGTCTGGCTGGTGTCGCCGATGTTGGTATTTTTGATGGGGTCTGGGATGGCGTTGATTAGTTTGCTGTTGGCGCAGAATATTCCATTGGCACCGCGGGCGGGTAATGAGGTGGTTTTGGGTAAGGTTGTGTATTTGCCTCAA